>Ga0307507_10011174_pt1 | contig 11391 bp, 10 predicted proteins | sample 7_EM_MG_FD_207223 | JGI IMG/M metagenome (GOLD analysis project Ga0307507, IMG submission 207223) | Populus trichocarpa ectomycorrhiza microbial communities from riparian zone in the Pacific Northwest, United States - 7_EM | ecosystem: Host-associated > Plants > Roots > Unclassified | place...
GAGTGCTTAAGTTAACCTAAATACAAAGAAATTATATATAGGTTAAACTGAAAATACTATTCTACCCTTAATAAATAAAACTAGATAAATATTACTTAACAATAGCCACCCTGCTCTTTGAATGTTGATTGAGAGTTTTTTTTTTTAACAGTTAAATTTTAATTAATAGATAGACCATGAAAACAAAAACTGAAATATAACATCTGTTCAGATGCATCTGACTTGCCTGGAATTCAATAAAAAAGGATGATTCAGTAATCCTTACCGGTTACCATAAAAATTGTGTATCAGGCAGGTTAATTTAAATTTCATTGCTTGAATAATATCGCCAGTAACTTTAACACTACACTAACATAATCACATGTACTGTGTGTATAGCAAGTGATTAATATAATGTCAAATAAAAATTCTGACCATGTTAACGATTTTCATCTTTAGCCATGATACTCATAGTTATAAAACCTGTCAAGCTTAAATGATCTATTAATTAATTTACGGATCCAGAACTTGTTTTTACCTGATTTAAGTTTTATCCTGATTGAATTTGTTTTCTTATTAAAATAATTTTTTTTCCAGTTATAATATTAATTTGTGGATCAATCTCCTATAATTTATCATCTAAAATTTAGATCAGATTAACCATCTAGATGGTGGCCCAGTAGTAAAAGCTTTGGATCAAGAGGTTTGCTTCCTTTGTGGTCTCAGGTTCGAGCCCTGTGGTTGCTCATATGATGGCCATTGGAGGCTTACATGGTCGTTAACTTCAGGGCCCGTGGAATTAGTCGAGGTGCGCGCAAACTGACCCGGACACCCACGTTAAACTAAAAAAAAAATTTAGATCAGATTAATCTCAGATTGAGTATAGTATATATTTTATATAGTATGGTAATTATTAATTTTTAAAGATTTTTTTATTTAAAAATATATCAAAATAATATTTTTTAATTTTTAATACTAACATATTAAAATAATATAAAAAAATATTTTTTAAATTCAATTTGTTTTTTTTGAAAAATCGTTTGGATGGCATCCTCGGTACCACCATTTTTTCCAATCATATTTAAAAATCCTGGCGGTAGTGTCATTACGTGGAAGATGTTCCCGCCAACCCACGCAATTTTTATGTCTCGTTCGAGCCTTTTGAGGTAAGTTGAATAAAAACACAAGTGCTTGTACCTTAATTTGATCTTTTAAGTAACTGAATCGGACAAAACTCCGCGTCAACTCATCTTAACGAGTGGATTCTAAAATTCTCGCTTGTTTTAAATTTACAAGTCACAAGCAAATATTCAGATGGATGGTGGCTTGAGCATTTTAACTGGCAGGACAGTATTGTCTACAGGTGCGCGTACAAAGATCTCGTGTGATTGTTTTGACTTTTGCTGTGAGTCATGGTACGATTCAACTAATGGGCCCGCTCGGGTGCTTGAGAGTCCTGATATACGAAAACCGATATGAAAATACCTTATAACATGAATTGCTAAAAAATCTTTTAAAGTTAAGAATAAATTTGATATGATTATTATTTATCATTTATTTTATTATAAAGGATAAGAAGTCATGGTTTTAATAAATATTTTATGATGGTTAATTATAAAATAATAAAATTACTTATTTCATTCATATAAATTCAACAATAATATTTAAAATATATATATAAAAAATTATTGAAGTTCTCATGTATGCAAGATTACAATTTTATATAATTATCTATCTTATAAACATAAATATTAAATCATTAATTATTATTTTTAATTTTTTTTTTGTTAAATTTACACATCATTAAGTATCTTTCATCCAATAATTTAAACTAAATTAATTATATATCACCATTTCACATACGTTTTCTTCAATATTATCCTTTAGTCAACTAGTAGAAATTCCCATGGTATCATTACAAAAAAAAGTCAAAGTATAAAAACGTACCAGAAAAACAAGAGTGAGGGTGTACACTTTTTCCAGAAGGCTACCTACACCATACCAATCCCTTTCCCTCAAATTCTCTAATTTACAAAAAGGAAAAATAATCCACGTCAACACGTAAACAATATAAAAGGAAAACCCGAGTGCAAAACAACTCAGACGAGTTAAACTCAGATCTGAGTCACACACGTAGCCCGATATGGGTCTTTTTTATTAGTCACTATTTCGTAGCAGAGGGATGCCGTCCTTCTCTCTTATTAGGGCACCCCTCTCTCTCTCTCTCGAAAATTCCTCGGAATCGCCTTCAATGGTGACCACCAAAACCTAAAAAGGTAACCTCACTCTCTCCGCAGATGCAAAGACACACACACGAGCATCAAATTTATCTTCTAATTCTTGATTTCTGATTATTTTTTGGCAGGGATCTGGATGAAATTTAGATCCACGAGGAGACAGAGTCGAGTATTATATTGAAGGTTTTTCCTTTCTTTCAAATCTGTGATCCAGTGATATTTACTTTGAATTTTCAGGGATTTTGAAGTGGATTTAGGGTTTGGTTAGATCCGACTTTGATTCCATAATGGAGTCTATGGAGGTGAAGAAAAGGGGTAGAGGTAGACCGAGAAAGCGGAAGCCAAACGAGGAAGAAAGTGAAGAGATGAAATCAATAGCTAATGCTTTGAAAAAGCAAGCTTTGGATATTAGATGGAAGCCATTAGTGGGTAGGTATGTGTTGAAAGAGTTTGACAGTGGGATTTTTTTGGGGAAGATAGTGAATTATGATACTGGGTTGTATAGGGTGGATTATGAGGATGGGGACTGTGAGGATTTGGAGAGTGGTGAGTTGCGTCAGATATTGTTAGGGGATGATGATTTTGATGATGAATTGTTTTTTAGGAGGGTCAAGCTAGATGAATTTGTTTTGCAAAAGAGTGAGAAGAGGAAGAAGGAAGCGGAGAAGGATGTGGTGGATTTGAAAACGGAGGTGATTAAGGTTGAACCATCGGTGAGTGTTGCGTTGATGGTTGAGAATGGTGGGGTTCAAGTTGAGGATGATGCAGACTCCTCGAGTGATTCATGTGAGTGTGTGCGGGATGGGGATTTGGGAATGGAAGTGGAGACTCCAGTTATTCCACCACCTCAGTTGCCTTCATCGTCAGCGAGTATAGGTGTGCCAGACGAGTATGTCTCACATCTCTTTTCAGTGTACACGTTTTTGAGGTCATTTAATATCCGTCTTTTCTTGAGCCCATTCACACTGGATGATTTAGTGGGGGCGGTAAATTGCCCTGCTCAGAACACGTTGTTGGATGCCATTCATGTTGCTTTGATGCGGGCATTGAGACGTCATCTTGAAGCACTCTCTTCAGATGGTTCTGAGCTTGCATCGAAATGCTTGAGGTATATATAGAAATATTGATACTTAATTTGCATATTAGAGTTCTTAAATGACTGGGGATTTCATGGCAATTTTGTAATATTTACTAGATTCCACAATCTCTGAAAGATTTTAATCACTCAGGGGGACAACTAAATGACTATAATAAATTTGGTATTCTTCCAGTGGAATGGGAGTTTGCTCTCTTTCTGTCATAAAAAGAGATGTTTTGATGGGATATTGCTCTTGCATGTATTCTTAGGCAATTCTGTCATGTATTCTTAATTGCCCTTCCTGTGTATGACTGTTTTTGTATGTGATGTCGTCTTTGGTTTTCTACTCAACATTAATGTATAGAATTATGTTTCACTTCTGGTATGCAGGAGCGTGGATTGGCGCTTTCTTGATTCACTTACTTGGACTGTTTATTTGGTCCATTATTTTACAATAATGGGATATGTGAAGGGATCTGAGTGGAAAGGATTTTATGATAATCTTTGGAAAAGAGAGTATTATTCCTTGCCAGTGGGTAGGAAGCTGATGATTCTGCAAATCCTATGTGATGATGTTTTGGACTCAGCAGATGTAAGAGCTGAAGTTGATGTACGTGAAGAGTCAGAATTTGGTATAGATCCAGATACTGTTACAACCAATCTTCCTGATAATGGACATGGACCAAGAAGGGTTCATCCCAGATATTCCAAGACTTCAGCTTGCAAGGATAGGGAGGCCATGAATATCATTGCTGAAAGCCAAGGCAGCAAGTCTTTCAGTAATTCAATGTACCTGGCCTCCAAAGGTGCTGAAAGGGATGGGAATGTATCTGATGCTGATGTAGATGGGAATGGGGATGAATGCCGCCTTTGTGGCTTGGATGGAACCTTACTTTGCTGTGATGGGTGCCCTTCATCATATCATTCAAGATGTATAGGCGTTGTCAAAATGTATATACCTGAAGGTCCATGGTATTGTCCGGAGTGCACCATCAATAAGTTGGGACCTACTATTACAATGGGAACATCACTTAGAGGAGCAGAAGTATTTGGAATTGATTTGTATGAGCAAGTCTTCTTGGGTACTTGTGATCACTTACTTGTGTATGTATTAGCTGCCTCTGTTTATTTTCTTTCCAATTATATGGAATGCACCATGAAGCTTCACTTTGTTTGCAAAACAAGTGTCTTTTAAGTGGTCAAAATTGTTCTTAGGTTCTGTTTTATTACTGTGAGTGTCTGTCTTTTAAAATGCTTCTCAAGTTTATTGATTTCCTGTTCATATCTTTCCTCTTGTTTTTTTTTTCCCAGGCTGAAAGCATCTACAAGTGGAGAACCGTGTTTCAGATACTACAATCAGATGGACATCCAAAAGGTCCTGCAAGCACTTTCCGAATCCATGCAACATAGATCACTATACTTAGAGATTTGCAAGGCAATTGCACAACACTGGAACATGCCACAAAGTGCATTCTCACTGTTGGAAACAACAGGAAGAGGTTTCGATATTGCATCTGTTGAGGAAGATGCAAAACTTTCTGCTCTATCTCTTCCTCGTGAGGAAAGCCGTAAAGTTGTAGACAATGTTGTGGCTGAGAATGCAGTTAGTGTAAATGGAAGCAATACAGATATTGTAGCAATTCCAAGTCTTGAAACCTCTCTTGATGCAGTAATTCAAGCTGGTCCTCAGTACATTGTGAGCGATGGTGATGTGTCGAGAACAGGATATTTCCATCTTATGAGAATGAAGCCGCATGAGCAGATTAAACTGGAGTCTACTGAATCAGTTAACCAGTTAGCTGATCCATCTGATATAACCCAGCAAAGCCTGGTTCACAGATCAAGTGCAATGGAACTTGCCACTTGCACATCAGCAAACAGTGTTGGCAGTCGTATTGAGAATGGAAATGGTACTTGTTTACCAGCTTCTGTGTTTTCTCAAAACAAGGAAGGGAATCATCAAGGCATTCAAAGGGTTCGAAATTCAACAAACAATTGTTCTTATGTGGGAACTTTTTTCAAACCACATGCATACATAAATCACTACATGCATGGAGATTTTGCAGCCTCCGCTGCTGTTAATCTCAATGTTCTTTCATCTGAGGAAAGCCGCACAGAGACTCATAAATCAGGCAATGGAAGGAAAGTTGTTACTGACATTTTATTGCAAGCAAAAGCTTTTTCAACAGCAGCCTCTCGTTTTTTCTGGCCAAGTTCTGAAAGAAAGCTTGTGGAAGTGCCAAGAGAGAGGTGTGGTTGGTGTTATTCTTGCAAGCTGCCCTCCAGCAATCGAAGGGGATGCATGTTAAACTCAGCTGCCTTGACTGCTACTAAAGGTGCCTTGAAGGTGATCAGTGGACTTCGCCCAATTTTGAATGGAGAGGGAAGTCTTTCTAGCATATCAACGTACATTCTATACATGGGGGAGGTTTTATGTGGTCTTACAACTGGTCCCTTTCTGAGTGCAAGTCACCGAAAACTGTGGCGTAGACAAGTAGAAGATGCTTCAACTTATAGCGCAATAAAACAGCCATTGCTTGAAGTAAGTCTTCAATTGATGTGTGGTCACTAAGCCGGCCCTGTTTTCAGCCTAGTAAAGCATGGGACAGCTGTTCATTTCTTGAGCCCCCCTTTATGTGTGCTAAATGCCTTTTTTATTTATCATAATGTATGTCAGACTCACCTTGGTTTATGTGATCCCCTGGTGTTTATTTTCAGCTTGAGGAAAACACCCGTCTTGTTGCTCTTTCTGGGGACTGGGTCAAGGCAATGGACGATTGGTTGGTTGAATCTCCAATGACCCAAAGTTCTGCAATCAGTATTGGAACTGCTCACCGACGAAGAGTGAATGGGAAACGACATAAGAAACATTCTGGGGTGACTGATACTACAGCAGATGGTTGCCATGACAAAAGTTTTGTCTGGTGGCGAGGAGGGAAGCTATTAAAACTTGTTTTTAATAAAGCAATCTTGCCTCAGTCAATGGTTAGAATGGCAGCTAGGCAAGGTATTCTTTTCATCATTATGTGTTCCCCTTTACTAATAAATAAATAAATAAATAATTCAACCATACTTGTTTTCCTGTTTGCTTATACATATTATTGAAATATCCAGCTGTACGCTAGTTGCATTAAGTAATTGTTTTAAACGGAGTTAAGAGTAATTTTGTAATTTTTTTTGGTCATAGGTGGCTCGAGAAAGATTTCTGGGATCCATTACACTGATGATTTGGAGATTCCTAATAGAAGCAGACAGTTGGTTTGGAGAGCTGCAGTTGAAAGGAGTAATAATGCATCACAACTTGCACTTCAGGTTTGATATGATATTCTGTTTCTTGCTTCTTCTTTTGTTTGGTATGTTCTGTCTATAAGCCTAACAGCAATTTGTCTGTGATAGTTTGTGGTTGTCTAACTTGTGAAAATGCTATTGGAATTTTCATCAGGTCAGATACCTAGACTTTCATGTTAGATGGAGTGATCTTGTTCGTCCAGAGCAGAACCTCCAGGATGGAAAAGGTTCGGAGACCGAGTCATCTGTTTTTAGAAATGCTGTCATCTGTGATAAGAAAATTGAAGAAAAGAAGACTAGGTATGGAATTGCTTTTGGGAACCAAAAGCATCTTCCTTCCCGCATCATGAAGAATATAATTGAAATCGAGCAAAGTGAAAATGGAAAGGATAAGTATTGGTTTTCTGAAATGCACGTTCCTTTATATTTGATCAAAGAGTTTGAAGAAAGCTTAGATAAAGTCGTTCCACCTTCAGCCAAGAAGCCTTCAAATGAGTTATCTGTGTTGCAAAGAAGACAATTGAAAGATTCTCGCAGGGATATATTTTCATATCTTGCCTCTAAGAGAGATAAGTTGGACAGTTGCTCTTGTGCTTCATGTCAATATGATGTTTTAATTAGGTAATATTCTGTACTTAATTCTGATTTTGTTTTTAAATTCACAGCAATTGTCATACTGGGAGAAAAAGCTCACTGCTTATTATTCTTTTTGATGGTGTGATTTTCAGGGATACGGTCACGTGCAGTTCTTGCCAAGGTATGATTATAACTAAGTTGATATTCTTAACTGACAAAACAAAACATGAACTTATTTTTTTTTTTTTAAATTTTTCTTGGATAGTTTATAAACTGACAAACATGCTGTGCGTTGTTGGGGACTTTAAGCTGACTTTTAGCTCTTTTGTTTTTCCTTTATATAAGCAGTTGAAAGAGTATGATTGTTTTGAATATCACACTAACGATTCCATTTTTGGGTTATATTGTGGTTAGGTTACTGTCATCAAGCCTGTACTGTAAGTTCAAGAATTTATACAAACGAGGAAGCTCAGTTTTCAATCATTTGCAAGCGATGCTACAGTGCCAGAGCTGTTATTTATGATGAAAAGAGGAATGAATCTCTAACCAGCCCCTTGCCCTTGCAATGGCAAGAACATCATAATGCAGTGACAGTCATGAAAAGCACCAGGATTAAACTTCATAATCAACCATTTATGTCTGTCAGAACCCAGGAGAGTTGTTCTGAAGTGAAACAAGCTACCTCTACTTCTAGTAAGGCTACAAAAACCAAAAGTAGGACCCAGGTTAGTGGCTCTGAAGTGAAACAAGCTATTTCCTCATCTAGGAAGGCAACAAAAACTGAAAGTAGATCACGTAATTGGGGCATCATATGGAGGAAGAAGAACAACGAGGATACAGGCATTGATTTCAGATATAAAAACATTCTATCAAGGGGCAGTCCAAATGGAAAACGGTTAATGCCAGAGTGTAATCTATGCAGAAAGGAATATAACTGTGATCTGATGTATATCCACTGCGAGACTTGTGCAAGTAAGCCTTATGCTCATTATAGGTGCCATTCCTCTTTAGTAGAAAATGTAGCTCGTTTCTGTTATATGAAACATGTTTTTTTTGTTCTTTTGCAGATTGGTTTCATGCCGAAGCTGTTGAACTTGAAGAGTCAAAACTCTCTGATGTTATAGGCTTCAAGTGTTGCAAATGTCGGAGGATAAAATCACCAAATTGTCCTTACAGGGATGGTTATGGAGATGAGAAGCCAGAGGTTCTGACGCCGCGAAAGAGAGCATGGGAGCAAGGAATAGGAGCTGACTCTGGAACTATTGTTGAATCCAGAGACTGTGAGCCAACTACTCCAATGTTTCCTGTGGAGAATGTTTACGTACAGGATGATGATCCTCTTCTTTTCTCCCTTTCAAGAGTTGAGCAAATTACAGAGCAGAATTCTAGAGTGGATTTTGAACGGAACATTGCTGGACAAGGGCCGCAGAAGCTTCCAGTCAGAAGACAAGGGAAGCGTCAAGGAGATGCTGAAGATATTTCTGTGTCTAATCTTTACCCTACTGATTCATCCATGTTTCTTGAAACAAACAACAACGTGAACAAAGAGATGTCTTGTGCTGAATGGGATGTTTCCGGCAATGGCCTTGACAGTGATATGGTGTTTGATTATGAAGATGTAAACTATGAGGATATGGCGTTTGAGCCACAGACATATTTCTCGTTTACGGAGTTGCTGGCAACTGATGATGGTAGCCAATTGGATGGGTTTGATGCCACTGGGAATGTTTTGGGAAACAATGAAAATCAGTTTCATGCAGCTTCAGAGGACGAGTTCCAGAAGCAACATACACTGGGTACTTCATGCGACATGTCTTTGGAATCTGCTCCTAACACAAAGCCATGTAAGATGTGTTTGGACTCGGTACCATCTCCTGATCTCTCTTGTGATGTATGCGGCTTAATGTTACACCGCTATTGTTCTCCTTGGGTGGAGTCTTCACCTGTTGAAGGCAGCAGCAGCTGGAGGTGTGGCAATTGCCGAAAGTGGCGGTAGCTGGCTTTTGTTTCATGAAGTTTTGTTTTTTGTTATGCGGGGATTCTTCAGTGTTCTGTTGGATGGGGTTGTAAATTGAACAGCAGTTGAAAAATCTCCCATGAAGCAGGCTTGCCCTGAGGTTGTGCACTATTAAGTAAAGATGATGATGAACCAGTTTATGCTTCATCATTGTCAAAGCCAGGGAAGGTTTTGTAAAATGCCATGGTGATATCCCTTTCTAGCAATGGATGTTTTGGCACTTGGCACACATGATGCGTCATTGCAAGTTCCCTCCCATTTAATCATTCGGGTTCGGAAGCTTAGAAAATCACATATATATTTTTTTATTTTTCAAGAATTAGCTGGGGTAATTTGCTAATGTAGGGCTCTCCATTTGGCACTCTTAAAATCATACTTGCGGAGTGAATTACTTCACAAGCTTAAAATATTTTCCCTGATTAGAGGAGATAAGCAAGCCTTTTTTCTTGTGCTTATCCGATTGCATTGCTTGTATAAATCAAAGTTCAACCACAAGTTTTCTTGAGATCGGTTTAAATTTGATAATTTTTACGTGTTTTCTTCTTGAAGATTCATCAAGAAGTGTGCCTTCCCAGCTTCCCGTAGGATGGAATTTTTCTTTTTTATTATAGGTACAGAATTTTAACTCTCTGAGTCTAGTGTGATCCACACATTGAAAATTTCAAGCCTGTCTCAGCTCTTATAAAATTGTAATAAATCTTGTTTTTTATGTTAGGGTTTGGTCATGTACAATACAATATATGGTGGTCTGCAAGCCTAGTTTTACTGGAATATTTCACATGGCATTACTAGGGGCGACAAGTTGACTGCTGACCAGCAAACTTTTTCTACAGAAAACGAGTTGTAAATAACTTCTTACTAATAATGAAGTGCATTCTATGATTCTGCCTCGTAACCCTACCACGCAAAAAAGTATCACTCATGATCTCCATAAAACATTGGCCTATTCAAGAAGTTTTCCTTAAAGTGAGCTGCTCTACGACATACCAGCTAGGGGCGGAGGAAATATTTCAGCCGGCGGAAGTCCATGATCAAACCATCCCGCATCCTCATCAGCTATGCCCAAGAACTCTTCAAGTGAACCGAACCTGTTACAACCTCTTCTATCTCATGCATCAAATCAGATAACCTCACCGACACCACTCTGTGATAGTGTTATTGCTATAAATTTGTCAATCACGTGCTGCTCCTTACAATTGATCCGCCGTCTGGTCTCCTCGCAGTCAGTACCTGGTACGACTGGCAGCAGTGACTGCTTACCTATTTTAAGCAGTCAACAAACTCATCAACACCAGAGAAGTCATCAGCTGCATAAGAGAGAATTCCATCCTTTTCAGTCATGGTTGCCTTGTTAGATCCCTCCAAGCACCCCAAAATCTCATCAGCCACATCATCTCTAGTCAATTTTATAATAGGAGGATCTGAAACTAGTAATTCAGAGTTGGCCCAATGAGATTTTGCAACCTCAAATTCAGGGGCATCATCAGAACAAGGTTCAGGCTTCTTTAATCTTGAATTTTTTTCCACTAGCAATTGCCTCTGATTCTCTTCTCATTGTTCTGTTTTGTTAGAACAGCTACTGGCTCAGATTCTGACGATTTCTTATCCCTGTCCTTCACTCTTAATGACTCAAAGCATAATCTGTTGAATGTCCAAGAAGACTAAACTCATACATCATCCACTTCCCACAGTGAGGGGATTTCTTGTTCTCCAACCCAATTGGCAATTCCGTATCAGCGCTTTTAATCAGGTCACCAGCCCCCTCTCCGTGTCAAGTTCCACCACCTAGAAATTCTACAATCCTTACCACTCCTCTTCTTCAGTCGTGTAAAGAAAACTTATCTAATTCAGAAACCACATTGTTTCTTCCAAACTACATGGGCCAGATCTCCCAGGGATGTTTATTATAAAGATCAAAATCTTTGACAGCATAAGTGAAGTGAAGTGCAAGAGACTAGTTCATCCCTGACTTTCTTGTCAAGATAATGAATGGTGAGTTCCTGATCAGAGGAGCAAAACCCCTGTAACCCCGTAGAAAACTAACTACAAGCATGCCAAGTCCTTTTCGTACAAAACAACCAACTTATTCATGGAAATACAGAGTACTATAATTATTATGAGAAAAACAAATCAAATAACCTTCACATTTTTATTATTATTTTTAAAAAAAAACAGAGACAAACATTGCAAATTCCCATTATAGTATATAGCATTAG
>Ga0307507_10011175_pt1 | contig 11391 bp, 12 predicted proteins | sample 7_EM_MG_FD_207223 | JGI IMG/M metagenome (GOLD analysis project Ga0307507, IMG submission 207223) | Populus trichocarpa ectomycorrhiza microbial communities from riparian zone in the Pacific Northwest, United States - 7_EM | ecosystem: Host-associated > Plants > Roots > Unclassified | place...
CATGGCCATATACTCAGCTTCGGTGGTGGCCAGTGCGATAAAGGTCGGCTTCTTACAGGCCAAGGATATAGCCCCCCCATTAAGCAGAAAAACAAATCCCCCGATTGACTTCCGATCCTGCCCAGCACCCCAGTCAGCATCTGAATAGGCTCCGCTATGGTTACTAGATCCGTATTGTATCTTAAGTCCTCTAGTTCCAGCGAGGTAACGAAAGATCCTTTTGACTGCTACCCAGTGTTCCGGTTGTGGTCAATGATTGAACTGGCGAACTAATCTGACAGCGTAGGCAATATCAGGTCGTGTGCCTAGCATGGCGTACATGAGGGATCCTACTGCGGAGTGGTATAATTCCAAATCTACACTTTTGGCATTGGGTTGAGTAGTGGTAACTTTAGGACTTGAGACTAGACGGGTGTTGGGATCAAGTGGTGTTAGGCTAGGGCGGGCATCTCGCATGCCATGGTGGTATAGAATTTTGTCGATCTACTTCGTTTGGTGGAGTGTAAGGAGCCACCGACTTCGCTCGCGTGAGATCTCCAACCCCAAATATGTAGTGAGTTCTCCCGAGTCACTCATCTCGAATGCATCAGCAAGAGTGGCCTTGATCCACACTATTTCCTCTACCTCAGCTGCGGCTAGAACAAGATCGGCAACGTAGACAAGTACGAGAATCCTTCGTTCATAGTTAACGTAAAGGCTATAGTCCGGGGTACATCGCATAAATCCATTTGCGAGAAAGAACTCATGTATCCTCTGGTACCATGTGCGGGGTGACTGTCGTAGCCCATAAATTGCCTTGACTAGGCGGCACACCATTCCCTTAGGTATCTCGTCAATCCCTTCTGGACACTGCATATAGACTTCCTCCTCCAGTACTCCATTGAGGAAAGCCGTTTTAACATCCATACTATGTAACTCCCAATCGTTTTCTGGTACCAAGGCTAGTAGTACTCGAAGTGTCGTGAACTTTGTGACTGGAGCAAAGGTTTCCGCAAGGTCGATACCTGGCTGCTGGGAGTATCCTTTCGCCACGAGGCGAACCTTAAACCTTCCATCACATTTTCTCACAAAAAGCCATCTACATCCAATAATGTTCCTTCCCGGTAGTGCCTCAAGTACAACCCATGTCCCATTCTTCCGGAGTGATTCAACTTCACTCTCCCAAGCCGCTTTCCATTCTCGCCTATCCTCTCCACCCAGCGCTTCCCGTAAGCTAAAGGGTTTCTCTGAAACAGCTATGTAGACCTGGCCGGAATTCGAGCAAAACATCTCCTTGGGGGGAAGAGGGTGTAGAAGTCTCCGAGACTCATAGGTAGTTGTTATTTCTGGTGTGATAGGTGGTACCTGTACTGGTGCTGGTCGTCCAACAATGGTGTCTTTGTCGTAAGTATGCGGAGCTGTATCCTCTCCCTCAGGATCAATAGGAGGTAGTGTCTCGCCTGGAGACTCTTTGTCCTCTTCCTCGCTCAGTGTCTTTCTTTGTTCTGCCCTTTCTTTATGCCTTGCCCATCTATCCTTCTCGTCAGTCGGTACAAATAGCCCCTCCGGTTCGCTTTTGATTATGGTACTGGGTGTTGTGAGCGGAGTTGATTTCTTTGCTGTCTCATCAAATACCACATTACAAGTTAGTAGAACTTGCTTTGTGTTCTCATTATAGACCTGATATACACAACTACCACTCTGTTCCCTGTACCCTATCATACGACACGTTTCTGCTTTTGGGTCGAGCTTCCTGCGAATTTGGGAGGGAATATGCCTATAGGCAATAGAGCCAAAAACTCGCAAGTGGGCGATTGACGGTTGAGATCCAAACCAGATCTCAAATGGGGTTCTATTTTGGTGGGCCCTCGATGGTAGGCGATTAATGATGTGTACTGCAGTCAGAGCCGCAAACCCCCAAAACTCCTTTCCTAATCAAGAGTCTAATAGCATGTATCTAACCATATTCATGATAGTGCGATTCGCTCGTTCAGCCACACCGTTATGTTCTGTGGTGTACGGTGTCGTCATCCTTTGTGTAATTCCTTGCTCCGCGAGATAACTCCGAAAGGTATTTCATGTGTACTCCCCACCCCCATCGCATCGTAGTAACTCTATCTTCCTTCCAGTCTCCCGTTCAACCTTTGCCTTGTATTGCTTGAATCTTTCAAACACCTCAGACTTCTGCTTGAGAAGTGAAATTGGGATCCGCCCCGACCACTCATCAGTGAACGTGGTAAAATGCTTTTCACCTATCAGCCCTGCCACGGTCATTGGTCCGCACACATCCGAATGTATCGTGTGCAACAGCTCTCTGCTCTACCTCCGCTCTCCTGTAAGAGGTTCCCTTGTTTTCTTTCCTTCTGTACATACCCCACATATCCCTCCGCCCTTACTGTCGCCTTCCACTAAGTCGAAAGCTGTACCTGACTTTGTAATTTGTATAGCTGCTTGGTGACTCAGACTTCGGTGTGCGATCCGCTCATGCCAAACATCTCTCGTTGTCTTATCATTCGGGTTTGAAAGTCCTGCTAACACTTTTTCTTGTAGCCCTCTAACAAAATGGAGGTTCCCTTCCCGCTGGCCGATTACCCTTTCTGTGTTTCGTTTACGAACTTTGCATCCTCTGCCAGAGAACTCGACCTGGAATCCTTGGTCGACAATACTAGCAACACTGATTAGATTGCAACTGATATCTGGTACGCAGAGTACCCCTGAGAGCGAGCTGATTCCGCATGGTGTTTGGATATTGATCTTTCCCTGACCAATGGCGTTGATCTCTTTTCCGTTTCCTATGGTAATCAATGTTGGAATTATGCTGATATAGTTCTCCAGCAACTCGCGTTGAGCGGTTAGGTGCCTGGAAGCCCCTGAGTCGATAATCCAATTGTTTTTACGCATCTCTGGCTTCGTGCATCCCATGAAGGCTAAATGCCCTTCCGTAGAGCTCTCCTGTAAGTCCCCCTTACGCTTATAGCACTCATTCTTCCAATGCCCCTCTTTGTTGCAATAGTGGCAGCGTCCGCTCACCGCTCCTTGTCCTAGTCCTCCATGCCCTCTACCTCCTCCTGAAGAACCACCCTTCATTTCCCTTCCAAGCCCTCTATTCCCCCACCGTGTGTTCCCTCTACCCCTACCACCACCATGACGAAAGCTGGAACCTGCTGTGAACGCAGAGAGTGGTTCGCTAGTGTGATAGGGGGTGGTGCTACTTGCGGCCTGCCTTCGTGTCGCTTCCTGGAGCAGTCTGCCGGTGAGAAAGTCGAAGGTAATGACATCCGCTCGTGATTGAACTGCCATGATTAATGGCTCGTAGGACTGTGGGAGCGATAGGCTTAACATAGACACCAGGTCACTATCTGGGATGCCAACACCGTCTGAGGAAAGGTTGGCGACCTGGGTTGAAGGCTCTTTAAACGTGTTAACATGTGCTGACATGTCTTGCCCTTCTTTTAGATGTAGGCTCCACAATCTTTGCATGTGTACCATCCGCCCATTTGATCCGATTCCTTGGTGAACTTTTGCGAGACCCCCCCCGGCCTCCTTAGTACTCGTGGCTGCCTGGATTTGCGGTATTTGTGAGTCGCGGATGGTGAGTGATATTATGGTAAAGGCTTGGTCATTAATTGGGTCTGTGGTTTCCTGGCCAGCAGTGGGATCATCATCAGCAGTATTCTCTAAAGCTTGAGCAAGACCTTTCTCCTTCAGAATACGAAGCACACGAAACATCCAGGCCACATAGTTACTCTTTCCAGTGGCCATGGATCCATCTAGCTTTTCAATGGAATGACTTAGAGAGGTAAACGGATTCGGATAGGCTGGAGTGGAAGTGGTTGTGGTCGGAGTAGTAGGTGTACTCGCAGCTGCTGCTGCTGCTCGTGTTGTTGCCATTGTTTAAAATGCGAGAGGGGAATAAGTATATAAAGATAATTGAAAAGTGTGAAGGCTATTGATCTGCACGAGGCGGGCTCATAACCTCAAATAAATAGACTATGTTCGATACAGAGTAATGCGGTCCTTATTCCTTTCTGTGCTGCCAGTAGCGTCCTATATATACACAAAGCTCTCCTACAGAAAAAACGCTCTTCCTATCGTCTGACTCTCCATCATATTTTCCTCACACGCTTTTGCTTCTCCCAACTAACTCCTTCAAACTGCTTTCCAAACAGTTTCCCCTTCCTTCTCTTTAGTCGTCTCATCCTCATACAGAATTTCCTTCAACTACCGCAACCCTTAACACTACTGATACCTTCCATTGTTTCTCAATCGTTGTAGTGCGACATCTTTCTTGTTCCATCTCTTAGTGTACCTTAGTCCCAAACATCGGAGTCCTCTTAGTCTCGATTCCCAAACTGTTCTAATTCCCTAGTACGTTTCCTCCATGTTCTCAAAACATCTCCGCTGCAGCTAACCTTCCCACAAAACAACCATCGCCTCAACTACAATAATCTACAACCCTTTCCAAACCTAACTCTCCTCGTCCCAACAGCCAGTGTCAGAGTAGAGGTGAAGATATGGAACCTTCGCGCATATTGCAACAGAATTGGCTACCCGGTAGACTATCGGGTACATGCACCGGGATGTCATTGTATCTAAAGTTCAGGGCCAAAGCTTTTCGTCTGGCCCGGCAACAGCAACCCCACTCCCACCATACATTTATTACATATACAACCACAACTGCTTAGAATGAACCGAAAATCTATGTCCATATCTAGTAGATATAAGAAAACTTCCATCTAAAATTTTAGAGAATAAAAATCAATACTTAGTATACCATCCCTTTGCATCGAGAACAGCAGCCACTCTCCTAGGTATAGACTCCCACAGGCTTTCAAAAAAGACCCCTTCAATATCCTGAGTCCAAACCACATCAAGAGCTTCTGCTAGACATCATCTCATAGTATCTGGCCCCCCCGTAGTGTTGTGAATTTTGGGAAAGTGCTAGTGTAGCTTTTCCTTCAACCAATTCCAACAGTGCTCAATAGGATTGAGGTCTGGGGAATTGGGTGGCCATTCCACCACCTGTATGTTGTTTCCTGCAAACCAAGCCATAGTATCTCTTGCAGTCTGTATCTTTGCACCATGCTGCTGAAAGCTAGGATTCCCAACTGTGTCCTCCACATCCTGCCAGACATCAACTAAGCCATCCTCCAAAAGTCCAATATAGACAAATCTATTCATACTCTTGTCAAAAATAGGAATTAGAGGACCCTTATTTTTAACCCCAATACAAGCCCATACCATCAACTTCATTGCTGGTCCTTTTGTAACCCTATGAATGCAGTCTTTATGCCACTTTTCCTCAGGTGTTCTGAACACCCAAATACCGTTAGGATCTTTGGACTTTTCAATTATCCATTTATCACTAAAGATTACCCCCTCAAAGTCCTCCTGCGTCCAATCCTTATACTTCTTGGCCCAAGCCCGCCTCTTGACAGCATGCTCATCTAACAGAAATGATCTTTTCCTGGCTCGCCACTGGTTGATGTTGACTGATGCTAAAGCTCGGTTGCTGGTCTTGACTGAGGGATGTGGTGCATCCTCATTGCGCAAATCTGATACATCGATGCTGCGTCCCTTCTTAGACTCTGTGACTAGGCAGTGATGAGTTCTGTTATCGATAATTTGTGTCTTCCAGGCATGTGGAGGTTTTTCACATCACCTCTCTTTTGGAACTGGTTGTAGAAACTTAGAACAGTACTCTTGGGATGACTCAAGATCTTTCCAATTTCCGGAAAAGAAAGAGATTTTGCTTTCAAGGAAACAATTTGCCCTTTCTCAAATTGTGTGAGATTGCCAGTCTTTTCTGGCGGCATGGTTGTTGAGAGGTGCTTGATCGTTGAGGTGGGGCTTTTTGAGGGGTTCCCTGGTTGCCGCCGATCAGACCAATATCTTTGTTGTTGTACTTTAGTTAGAACTTATTCTTGGCATCCTTTGCTAAAAAACCACAATCCCCGCCTTAAAGGTTAGTAACTCCTTGTGCTCCTCCTCACCTGCCACTAATAAATACTTCTCTTACCAATTCTTTACGTACCTCTATTTCAAATGGATGATGGTGACTAGAGACATCCATCATTGTCTAATTCGCAACCACGGTCAATCTTTTACCCTCTATGACCCTCCCTAACCACTATCATGATTGATTTCAAAAAAGCTGTCAGTGCTAGAATTTCTCAATGGGTTCTTTTCAACCTCCCCCCCGGACCCCAATTTCTCCACAACCTGCTTTCCTGTTTCGAAATTAGATGGACTTTGCCTCTGTCACCTAGAGCCCTAACCCTAATCCCGGCTGCGGCATCATAGGGGGAAAAAGAACTCCCAACAGAAATTACAATCTAAATTCTTGTCACAAATCAAAGGTCTGGGACTATTGGCAAACAAGGCTTTTTTTTGCTTTGAATTTTCTACTTAAAAGTCAAGTCTCTTTTTAAGTTCTGTTCAGTCTTTTGTCTCGGCGAGTGGGGGATCGGTTGGGCCGTGAGAGCTTAAATCATTTCTCATGTTTGTCTGGTTCTGTCTCTTTATACATGTCGACAGGGATAGTCAAAGTACACAGAATTTCTGTCGTTAGATGATTTGATAACTTTTCCTGACCAAGTAAATAAATATGTATCATATAATATTATACAAATAAATGAAAAATGAAAAAAACTGTAAAATTGACCCGTTGGTGTTAAATGGCATTCGGTTTCTATCACGGGAGGGGGCACAGAAACAACGACATTGAGGGAAAGACAGAGATTCGTGTGTTGATCGATGGAAGGATCCTTATCGGTTGGTTCTGGTCTAGGCTCCGTTCGGTGGGTAACAATAAAAATATATTGCAACAAAAGTTGTAAATTTTAATAGTATATATTGTAATATAAATTCATAGCAGTCTGAAATATAGGTGTTCATTTCTGTTACCTCAATATAAATCTATGGAGAAAAATAATCTCTAACCCTAGGGTTACAGATGTGATATCTGGCAAACACTATATGAAAATTGAATCCTTACCCAATTTTAAATAAGGATTATGGTGCCAGAATGAAAGACTGTGAACCAAGTGGCGGAGACAAATGCAACAGTGGCTGTGCGAAACAATTGCCAAGAATTGCCAAGACTATGAGAGATCGATTGTGCAAACTCTAAAATATGAGAACAGATATTATAATACATATCAAGTTAAGTTAATATAACATTCTGTGAGTTTGAGACTCGTCTATGACTTCTGTATGTCTCAGTAACCTTTTTCCAAAGTCAACAGTACCATAGGCAACCCCTGCCTCATATGCCTTCATCATTCTTGGAGTACGTGCCCAAAACCTTCAAATAAGAGTTGGTTTTACAGAGGTTAAAGATTCAGGAACCATCCTCCTTAATACCTTAATGGTATACCCACACCTTTTGCGCGCATATTGCTTGGCAGCCCCTCAATAGTATTCAATGAAATTGAGCTTGCAGTGGTACTTGGGGAAAAAGTGTACCTGATGTCCTACGAACTCCACCTCTTCCTCTAACCTGCTCGGTTGAGCTTTAAAGTCACGTTCATTGGCCATCAAGGCCCTTGCACAACAAGTCCCTACAGATAGGCATTGTTTTTTCAGGTTGCCATTCTCTTTACAGCACTGAAGTCGTAATCTAGCTCTCCATAATCCTCTCTCTTCCAATATCATTCGAAGTCCTTTTGGTATACGATCTGCCATTACGAGCACTTGAATTTCATTAGTGAGAGAATTTTGACCTGATCGAAGGGCAACCTGCTCACCACCAGGACATAAATTCATTGCAGAAGCTCTCAATGCATTTGAAGCATAGGCAGAGTGGCTAGTTGCATTATCGAAAAGAAACAATGCTTCACAGCCAGGAAAAGCTGTTTCAAATATGGGGATACCAATTTTCAACACTTGTTCAACACGTTTATCACCATCCCACCAGTTCTCACCACCATATTGGATTGAACAGGTAGTAAATTGGGTCTCAAGATGGTGGAGACAATTGTCAGAAGCCTCATACTGAAGGAGTGAGGGGATAATGGTACCAGAAGGGACTTGCAGTCTTCCCCCAGGAACGAGAAAGTCAGAAACCATGATTCCTCTACCACGGGACTTCTGCTTCAACAATGTATAATCCTCCTTTATCCGAACCTCATTGCGACCATCATGGGGGTTGAATGTGGTTTCATCATAGCCAATTAGAACAATAGGACGTACACCAGCAGGCAGATTTGCTAGATACATTGGCTGCAGAGTTTCACCGTTTGGGGTCACAACCATCTCCCAGTGCACTATTCGATTCCCCAATACTCTCAGGATTGGTAAAAAGACCATTTGCCGATATTGAATAACATCCTCTCGCTGGTGACCATCCCTGTATACCCCTTTCCTCACATCCTTATATTTATACCCCATTTCATGTACCCATTTTGCTCCTTTTTGAGAGCTGAGAGTCCCTTGAATCTGACTTCATTGTTCAGCAAGCTGTGCTAGTTCAGCTGGAATCACAGCTGGATCGCTCTTCGGTGGATCTTTCCACTCTGGCTGTTTCTCAAAAGGGAGAGTCCCTGACTGCCAATACGGGGAAATTGCGAATGCAAGATGCTGGCCAGTCACCCTCTCACGTGCACCAGCCAGATCTTCCCGTAATGCCAGTCTTGTACATTTCTCAATGATCAGACGATACAATATTGGGGATTTCCCTTGCTGAGAAACAGGCAACTTCCGACCCTTAATCCAAGACTTTTCATGGTCCAAAATACGGTTTCTGACATCCTGGCCTTTCCCTCTAGTCACTACGATCATTAAGGCCTCCTCCATCCCTGTTTTCTTCCAAAAGGGCTTATCAAGTCCATACCACTAAAAGCGAAGAATCTCCAGGACCTGGATATGATAAATGAGGTCCTGACCCTTAGGCTTTCTTCTCCTCGAGTGGAGCAACTTCCGCATATTATCAATAGCTAATGCATTTGTTAGCTACCTTCTTTATATCATCATCAAAACCAGTCAGGATAATATTCATTAACCTGCAGACAGGATGCCATATTTGAAGCGTCTCGCTTGATACGTTGGTAACCGGGGCCAGCTTTGCCAAGCTTCAGGCAAATGATCAGCCTCCTCCCTCTCAGGATCCTGCGACTCTCCTCTCTCTGCCTTGATGACATCCCCTTCATCTACTCACTTCTTATGAAACCTTGACTCCCCTAATCATCTTTCTTTCTTCCGAGTAAACTACCTACCTTCCACTCTTGCAGAATTTACTGCCTGCAATCTCTCTTGTTGCTCTGCTCGCTTTTATGCCTCCAAATTCTCTGCCGACATGGTACCTTCACCCGTCGTCCTGGGATTTGCCCATCATGATTCACCTCTAGTATTTACAGAAGTATACAATTAGCTGATATTAATTGGATGTTAATTGCCAAAGATGGAAGCTTACCATGATTCGATATGTCTAAATCGCTTTCAAGATCCTCAATCATTGATCTAGCGTCACCAGAGCACTCTGCATGTGCTATGTCCTTTTGGGGCCTTCCCCCCATTCTGCCAGCAGCACGGCTCTGACGTTTTCGCTTGTTGATTCCGGTCATATTGTATATGGTAAGTGGATTGTTTGTTTTCAACTATTGCACTTGTCATGTATTATTTGTTGCATCTCTATAATACCTCTAATTTATTGCTTTGTCAGGCTATTTTGTGTTGCATTTTTCTGCCAAGACCTATGATCTCCACCTAAACTACACACTTTTAAAGCAAGATTCCACTTCCTTAGACTCCTTTTGAGCAATAAAAAAACTGTACTTTTATTCTACTTTACGTTGCCTATATTTCTACGGTTTTTTTATATCTTTTGCACAAGTATTGGGGGCGGCATCCTCATTTGAAAACACCTCTTAATCTGGTTTACACTTATACGTTCTTGCACTATATCTTTATTATTTATAATAATATTATATAGATGGTCAATCATGTATTATAGTTATTAAAATTTACATTGTAAAAGGTTCTTACACTCAAGACCTTAACCTATATACTATATTCTCATATTTATGCTATAAAAAATATTGTAAAAATAAAAATATATTGCAATATTTTTGTACCTGCCGAACACACCCCAAAACTAAAAGTTTCATTTTTCACAATTTATAGCATAAAAAGGCACTTTGTTGCTCTAAAAGTAGTCCGCCGAACAGAGCCTTACTTATACACCTGTCTCTACTCTTTAGTTTTGTTTTAGTTACTGGGATACGAGCTGGGTTTGCCCGTGGTTACAACTTCTGGACTTGTAGGAGGAGGGATAGGATGTGGGGTTGCTTATGATAGGAGGTTTTTCCTGTAGATAGCTGTGTTATAAGGAGCTGTATTCTGGGCATGTCCTCGTGTATCTGTCGTGGATTTCCTACCTATCGCGGGGTGCAAATTCCCAGATGGCGGGGCGAGTTGGTTTACTTCGAGATTGAAATGTCTCCGGGCTGCGGACAAGCCTAGAGGAATGGTTCTTCGCATACTTAATTAATCTCACTACCAGTGGATTGGCTGGTTCATTAGAGGGATCCAGCAGTGAAATTCAATCCCTGCTGAAAATGGTGTAACCACAGCAACAGCGATAAATCAGGAAAGGCGAAATACCAAGCCCTAGCACTTGGCATTTTCTGCAAGGATCGTGAACACCCTTACCACCCACTGGCACCTGGTAGGGATATCTGTGACGGGCTCCCTCACTAACTGCCCTTGAGTGGGAAGGTGTGTCGCGCGTGCCGGATCCACCCTGCGTGTGTATGACCGTGACCTCCTACGATGCCGGATAATATATCGATGGTGAAATGCTCTAATGCCGTATTGCTTAATTGACTGAACAAGGGTAAGATGACAGAGAAAGAAATGGACCCAATTGAAATAGATGGACCGATCTCTATTTGTTGATTGCCTGGGTGTCGGTTGGTTGGTTGGCTAACTAAGAGAAGAGCGTGGTTGTCTACATACAGAAAACTCTGCATGCCAAGCTATATACAATATGGGGTGTTTAGTGAGCGTGCAAACGCTCTCTTGACTGCTAAAACTACCCTATGACGAGCGCCCCAGCTCACAACTCCACACCGGTAGTGGTTATCCTTGCAAGAAATGCTAAGATGTAAACAATGGCCAGGGCAAAGTCCAAACCACAATGAGTATGGTTGCTACCATTTCTGCACACAATCCTTGAATACTGCGACGATTTGTGCCAGGCCATGTCTGAGGCTATTGCCCACTTGCCTTCAATTAATCTTGGCTCCCTGTCTCAGTGCTGGAAGTCAAAAATTTCCTGCGGTTCACATCATTCTCGTCCTGTCATGCTTGGCATTTTTGGTAGGGATTATATTTCTTGCTGGATCCCTCTATTAGGGGGATCCAACAGGAAACATCTCCCAGGCACATTGAACCCGAACACAGGGGGGGTAA
>Ga0307507_10011176_pt1 | contig 11391 bp, 16 predicted proteins | sample 7_EM_MG_FD_207223 | JGI IMG/M metagenome (GOLD analysis project Ga0307507, IMG submission 207223) | Populus trichocarpa ectomycorrhiza microbial communities from riparian zone in the Pacific Northwest, United States - 7_EM | ecosystem: Host-associated > Plants > Roots > Unclassified | place...
GCCTCCTGGGGTCGTGGTGGGCTTCGTCGTTGTCCTCGTTGTCCTCGCCAACTTTACTATACAGCCACAAACTCACACCCAAACTTGCTTCAGTTATCCTATTCTACCAACCACTTGGTTTTTTTTATATTTCTTTTCCTTCACTCCCCCATCTCCCCGTGACTCTACCCACTTCTGTCAGCATGGCTCCGTCAGCCCAATCCTCACCTCAAGTCACAAACCCCCGTTCTCCTAAAATGATGTCTCGGTGCCCAAGGTCACCAAGAATTGTGTCGGCTTTTCTCTCTCCCGTTCCTCTTCCTGCCTCAAACGCACCTCAAAATCTGCTCCCTCTCGACAACGGTTTCAACGGTGGTCCTCAACAACCTCCAAAGGCAGCATCCCCACATCCTCTCAAGCAAACACAGCATTCATCCATTGCAAAATCTGTCATGAGCGCACCCGGAATGGCACGCACAAATTCGGCCGGGAAGGAGGGTATCGAATTGCTTTCCCCGCCAAACCAACTCTCTGCGGGACAGGCTTTGACTGACACTCCCGCCACCACGGCACCTAATTCCCCGCGAATGTGAGGCTTCTTCACTCTATCTATTCCTTATACAGAGTAACTTTTTTGGGCAAAAAAAAAAAAGCTGACGATGGGATGATCCATTCAGTCGTGCCACCACCTTAGACATACCCGGCTTAACAAAGTCGCGAGTCTCTCCGGATGGTCGTATCGCATGCCGTGACATTGGCGCCAAGCTCGTCATTGTCATGGTTGGCCTTCCTGCTCGAGGAAAGAGTTACATTACACAGAAAGTGGCTAGATATCTCAATTGGCTACAACACGACACCAAGATTTTCAATGTTGGTCACAGAAGAAGAATTGCTGCTGGCGCGCATGACAATCTAGCCAATGACGAGCCTCCCCATCCATCGGTGAAACATGCAGGACCTGCCACGCCTGCAACCTTGTTACACGGGACTGGTCTGTTATCACCAAAGACTCTTTCGTCCCTTGCAAATTCCAATTCTAGACCCGGGCATCGAAGAACTGATTCCGTTTCATCCGTTGACATTGATGGAGGTGTCGACCAGTCTGCATCTTTTTTCGACCCAGCAAACAAAGCGGCGGCCGAACTCAGGGAGAAAGTGGCCATGGAGACGCTCGATGAGCTCCTGGACTACATTCTCAATCGGGGCGGCTCCGTCGGTATTCTTGATGCTACCAATTCTACACTTGAGAGAAGAAAAGCAGTGGTTGATAGGGTGAGAGAAGTCGCTGGAAAAGAATTGGGTGTCTTGTTTCTTGAGAGCGAATGTCATGATCAACAACTTCTCGAGGCAAATATGCGCTTGAAATTGAGCGGCCCGGATTACAAGGGGCAAGACCCAGTTAAAGCTCTGGAAGATTTCAAAAAGAGGGGTTTGTTTCCCCGCTGACATTCTTGGGTGCGGTTTGTGGAGCTAACTGCTCTACTATTCAGTCGAAATTTACGAAAAGAATTACGTCCCTCTCGGTGAATACGAGGAAAAGGCTGGAATGCAATTCATCAAGGTATTTTACTCTGGCAAAAAATTCGACCATTCTTACTGACCGTTGCCAGATGATCGACGTTGGTCGAAAGATTGTGACCCACCAAACTAAGGGTTTTCTGGCTGCACAGACTGTCTATTTCTTGCTCAATTTTAACCTTGCTCATCGCCAAATTTGGATTACCAGACACGTGTGTTACCCCTGGCCCTAGTACTCGGCATAATATTTATTAATTTGAATTACCTATTAGGGAGAGTCACTTGACAACGTCGCAGGCAAGATTGGAGGCAATGCTTCTCTCAGTGAGAACGGAAAGAAGTATGCCAAAACTTTGGCTCAATTCATGGATGGTGAGTTGGAAATTACATATGCGGCAGTCGTCGGTGATACTGATGGCTATTGGCCGTAGTTGAACGTAAGAAGTTCCGTGAAAAGCAGCTTCATAAGCATGAATGTTCGCATATGCCTCCTCGCCCAGGCGACACCACACCCCCTAACCCGGAGTACGCGAATTGTTGCACTCAGGACGAGGAGGGAAGACCCTTGGAAAAGAATTTTTGTGTATGGACCTCCATGCTTGCAAGGAGTATCGAGACAGCCCAATTCTTTGACGACGAAGAGTACGACGTCAAAGAGATGCGCATGCTCAATGAACTCAATGCTGGAGTAGCTGAGGGTTTAACGTATGTTTTCCCCCAGTCATTTCTACCAGCCTCAAGCCCCTCTATCTAACACGCACCCTAGCTACGACGAAATCAAGCGTCGGTACCCCCAAGAATACGATTTGCGTCGTCACGACAAACTACATTACCGTTACCCTGGAGCTGGCGGCGAGTCTTACTTAGATGTTATCAACCGCCTTCGTGCTGTAATTGTGGAGGTTGAACGAATGACAGATCACGTCTTGTTGATTGGTCACCGTGTGGTTGCCAGAGTTCTGCTGGCCTACTTTCTTGGTCTTGAGAGGGAAGACGTTGCCAAACTTGATGTTCCTCTAGGAACCATCTACGTTCTCGAGCCGGTATGATCTCTAATATTCATGAACCCTTCTTGTGCTAATAGGAATTCAGAAACCGTACGGCGTTGAATTCCGTGCCTACAAATACAATTCGGAAACTGAATGGTTTGACTTTCAACCGGATTTCAAGCTCAAAAATGAAGAGCAAAAAGACATAAAGGTGAACGTTAAAGTAGCCGCGAGCACTTAAATTCTTTCAGTTACCGCACTCTCTACATCTCCCCACAAGTATAGTTGGGGGATGAGTATACAGGTTTGACTTTGGCGTTACTTGTGCTTTTTCTCTCTTTCCTCTTGCTAGGTTCTAAACTCCCCACTTTACTTTCTACCCTACATTTTATCAAGCACTTTCTTTTTTCTTTTTCCTGTTTCCTTGTCTGTCTTACTTATATCGAATCCGCACCGGGATACGTTAATATTTTCAGCACACGTCTTAAAAGCATTAGTTATTAATTGCTAGCTGAGAAAGTATCATGTGGTTTCGACTCTGCTTTTTTCTTTCTTCCTCTTCCTATTGTCAATTTATTACTATGATTACATTTTCCCCTCTTCTTTTCTTGCAGGCATAATACCTCAGTGATAACAAGCAGGCAACTAGGCAGAACAGGTGGACTAACGGGGAAGGAGGCGTTTTTCTTTTGTTTTTGTTTTTTTTCCTTTTTAATGATTTGATCTTTTTGTGTTGGAAACTTTCCTTTGCCGCATGAAGCTTCCTTGTACCATTTATTACTCTTTTTTTTCCCTCCTAATTTCATCTTGTGTTTCCCTCGTCTTTGTGATGAGATTTGATTTGCGCTGCACATAGTTTAGGTGTTGGGTTCGGGAGCTCATGTTTGTTTGCTGTTTTCCCTTTTTTTATTTTTTATGCACGGTGGGTGATCGGTTGGGTTGAGACACGGTAGCGGGGTGGGAAGCACATAGGCGGACGGTGGATAGGGATTGGTGTTTTATTAGTAACGTTAGCTTTATTCACGATTACTGTATAAATACCTTGTTACAAGGCTACCTTTTCACTGCTCCCTGAAGGGTTATGATGTGACTGGAAGAGTGCGGACAGTGGCTGGAAGCCTTCACTTCTTTTGGGCCTTATTAGCTGGCACCCCGACACACCAGTGTCATAGCTTGTTTAACAATCGCAAAGGCTCTTTTTAAGCCCCGAACTATACTCGAACTCGTGAGGTTGTTCACGGCGAAGATTGGAAACCAGCGGGTTTACGGGTGAGACTCGATAACACGGACATGTTCACCAGAGGAACAGCAATCGGTCAGCCAGCCAGCCATACAGCGGGATCCCGGATATTCTACCTTTGAATTTCTGGCTGCTCGGCTCATTAAGGTAGGACCGGCATAGTGTCCAACCCCAAACTCCAACTCGGCCGCATTAGCACGATATCCTCTAGTTCTGAAGTCGTGAAGGGGAAAGCACGTCAACTCTAATCGTGCATGGATCATCCGTGTCTTCTGTGGAATACAAGGATTTAGGTTTAGTATTAGTATACTATACTAAATAATCCATCTTTGTAGTGTGTGAGGATGAGGAGGTGGAGGTGGTGGTGGAGGTGGTGGTGGTGGTGGTGGTGGTGGTGGTGGTGCAATGGTGAAGAGACAAGGGAGGTATTATACGATACGGGTAGTGTTTGGCAGGGGCTTGAATTATAGTGGGCCTCTATATCATACCCCGCTAGATCCCCCAGCCGTCCCAGACAATCCTTCTTCCGAGAGATCCGTACCGAGTATCGTACGTATTATACTATAGAAATATTATAATATTATTGTTATATAATAATATACTAACTTACCCCGTATTTTCAAACTGGATGGATGGGAAATTTAAAAATCTTTAAGCTGTTGGTGGTTTTACATGGGAAGTACCGTACAGCATATACATGATCGTGTAGTAGTCGAGTGCATTTGGTGAGTGTGGCCAGGTTTTCGCTTGTACTATAGTATCGACTGGCCTAAGATTTAATATTTAGAGCTATATAATACTATTAGCAGCTCAAAGGTTATCATTATATCAATGGTCCATATGGTAGTATGATAGTAGAAACGTATTATAGGTCAAATGTTCCTCAGTCTCCTGATCATCCCGGTACTACGGGCTTAAGTTAGTCCCCGACATGACATATACTAGTTCTATTATAGATTCCAGCAAACTAATTCTCCCCAGTGGACGATGAGGGCTTAAGGAGGAGGAGGAGGGAGGTTGTAATGGCAATATAGTATCAGAGTTGCCCAGGGGGCATCCATCAATCCCGCTATATATACCACAAGCACACTACTATTATAGTGATACCGTAGATCGCGATTGAGCCATTTAGACCTTGAAAGCATATACATGAACAATTTTCCACTTTTCTTTTTTTTTCTTTTTTTCTATGTAACCCTTTTATCTCCCATCCTTCCTTCCTTCCCTCCTTCCTTCCTTCCCTCCCTGAATAATCGACAAGTCATTTCAACTCATTCGTTTTTTTTTTTCAAAAAAATTTCAAAAAAACTATTTTTCGTTAGTTTGCTATTTGGCTTTCCTCAGGTGTTTCATTGGCGTTGTTCACTTTGGATCTTGGCCATGGTCATGGATATGGAGTGAGTGAGTGTGGTCTGCATAGATAACCTGCTGGTTGGTTGGTTAATTGGTATCATAGAGTTTGCTACGGCATGTTCAATTGGGTTCCCCAGTAACTTAGGGCTCGTAACAGCACACTATGGTATATATATACAGTAGGGTGAATCTTAGCAGTAGTGTAGTGGGTGGTGGCGGTAGTGGTAGTGGTAGGGGGAACTAGCTAGTCAGTAATGGCTGTTTGGAATATAAGATATTGGTGGTAAAAACTGGGCTAAGGGCTAAGGGGAAAGCTGGGAAAGCGGAGGGAGCGATGGGGTGGTAGGGAGATTTACCGTTTCGAATAATAATAATAATTATTGTATCATAACTTACCGATGCGGTAGTATGATACTATAAATCACAGCTTCCTAGGTCAAGTCACTATCCATCTCCTTCTTTGTATGATAGAATTCCCATGTCGGGAACGCATCCCTCCCCCACCATGGAAATGGAAGCTTACCTATGCGGAGTGCCTACTGACGAATTGAGGTTTTCCTTATAATATTATTACAATAAAGGGCAGAGTTTGGATGGACAATTTTTTCCCCCCAATAAAAAGATTGGATTAAGTTATGAGATAGTGGTTAGGCTTTTCAGTAGCATGCAGGAGGAGGAGGAGGAGGAGGAGAGGAGGATAGTGTTGCAGGAGGCTATGGAGTAAGGTACATGATAATAATAAAAGGGAGCTTGCACCGGCAATATTCTGATAATTACGATTCCGATTCTGTTATTTCGATGTTAATTATCTAGTCATCCACTATTCCATCCTTCTTCTGTAAGGCATGCTACACTCTCCTCCCTTCACCCTCACACCTCCCCGCCCGCCGAGATCATAAACGTTACTCCGCACCACACCACCTAGCTAAACATACCGTCTAGCATCACAAGTCTAGAGCAAGTCACCTGCCATATATCACATACATAAACACCACTCCAACACAAGACTTAAACGAGTGATCATCCGTGGTACAAGAAAGCACATTGTATGACATATCAAGCTTTTAAGTATCACACTTAACATAGTACATAGACCAAGCTATCCGAATATATTATACAGATCAGCCCCATCACATAAATTATCTCATCTGCAGAATTCCATCTATCTGTAGTCTGAACCTTCCCTCCTGCCATCACTACCTTTCCAAGACCGGGACATATCGTAAATTATCCTATACTGCACACATCATGTCCTAACTAATAATCAGAGCACACAATACCAGACAAACACCACAACAAGAACAACTCCCAATCAATGGAAGTGAGGGGGGGCGGTAATACCACCACGGCAAAAAGAAAAAGTGAAAGTGAAGAACTCTCGTCGTTAACTTCTATATTATGAATGGAAAGAAGATATGGGTTAGGTCTTCCCCTTCCCCCCCCCCCCACCACGTATGATATGTTTTAATATCTCTGTGGTTGATCACTAACTTACACGGACTTGCTTGAGGCCAAGAATAAGGAGGAGTATCATACGATAGGAGGGGAGGGGAGAAAAGGATTGATTTTTTTTTTTAAAAAAAAAAAAAAAAAAAGTGCATAAAATATCATGCATATAATACCTTACCGGTTCCCCAACTATCTTGTGCAAACTTTTAGGAAAATAAGAAAATTCTAAAAGACGCTTATAATAATATATAGGGTGATCGTATGGAGGGCACTATCCCGGTCAGTCTTGCTTTGGAATCTTGCCTTTCTGTGGTTCGCCGGTGCACGGTTTGTGTGACTGATCACAGGGCATCAATCGCCCACTCCCCTGCGGTATGATACCCCTGGGGCTAAATTTTCTTAGGCTCTCGGTAGAGAGTGGGGGGGGGGGGGGTGCTGGATATTGCCTCAGGTCCCGCGGCCTGACTATGATACGAATTTAGGCCCACCTATGCCTGCAATTTCTACACTTTCCAACACCTCCGACCGGCCGACCAGTTCAGGCTAGCTTTATCAAATAAACAATACCGCTCACCTTAACTTAACCCCCATCCCACTACAAGTATCTATTATACGCCACATGACCTTTTTTCCAAAACCTACACATAAATCATTTCCATCCCATTCCTATTTGGACTTCACATTCACACGTCCATTTATTTATTCATTCATTCGCATAACGAATTTAATTTCTCGACCATGAATCCCCTCATGCTACCCCCTCCCCCTTCCTCTCTCTCGCCCCCCCTCTTCCATGCACATCAACTACCCGCTACTACTAGATTACCTACCTACCTACCTACCTATCTACCAACCAACGCAAGTGAAGAAAAACAGCAAAAACACAAACATCCACCCAATCTTGACCCAATCCGGCAAAAAAACTCCACAACTCAAGTCAAGTGAATCCAGCCTCCCAATCTCACCCTGTCTCCAGCAGCCAGCTGGCCGGCGGACCACAAAAGAAAATACGCGTATAGATAATCAGAATAGCCACACCACCATTGACAAAAGAAAAGAGGTCAGATGAGATGAGACCAGCCTACGGTGAAATTGGCCCCTTAGAAAAGAAAAGCCTGAAGAGGAGAGGGAATGAAAAAAAATATGAGATGGAGCACGCGGGAAACCCCCCGCTAGGTATGTACGTGAGTGAGAGAGAGAGCACACTCTGGCGAATTGAATCAAAAAAAGAGAGGATATATGAGAATTCACAAGAGCTAGATAAGCATAGGCTTTGGCATCCACAGGTAAAGTACTGTAAATGCAAAGGGGAATGACAAAACAAGGCGGAATGAAAAAGAGAGCATAAAACAAGACACAAAAAGCACAAACAGCCACCCATTTTGACTTTTCCAGTTCCAAAGGAATTACAAAACAAAACGAATAAAATATCCACACCATACCATACCGTGCCGAGAGCAGAAAAGGAGTGTATGGGCAAGATGGGAAATGCAAGCATAACCGACTATAAAAAAGAGAAGAAACTTGAGAATCAAAAAACCCCATCCATTTTCCCCATTTTTTTGCCCCCGAAATCCGAAACCGCAAACAGATACGCAATCGAGGCAAGATAAAAACAAGATACCCCCGATGGTAAGAAGTAAAAAGGAATAAAAAAATAATGAAAAAGGGGTGAAAAAAGACTACAAGGACGTAGTCATAGTGTTAAGAATTGAATGCTAGCGAAGAAAAGGAGTAGGGTATAGAAGGAAAAAGGCTCCCGATCAATACCTCCGATTAATCATCGCCTCCGCAATCCTTGCCCCTTCAACTGCAAGCCTATCCGCCTGGGAATTCCCATCATTCCGACCCGTGTGACCTTGCACCCATTCGAAATTGGTCTTACTCCCATACCTCTCACGCTCTTTAAGTTTTTCCAGGATCTGTATGATAAGGTCCTGATTATCGACTGGTTTACCGAGGCTCGTGGTCCAGCTGTTCTTGCTCCAGTTGATGTGCCAGACAGTTACGCAGTTTATTGCGTACTGCGAGTCAGTGTATATGGCCACCTCACGGTGCATGGGGGCGACATTTATGGCGCGGAGGATTGCGGTTAGTTCCGCACGTTGGTTTGTTTGGCGGGGACCAGGGAGGGGCTCAGAGATGTTTCTGCTAGGGGTGTTAGTAAGTAGAGGGGATGACGGGGGTGGGGCGTGGGTGAGTGAGGGGGGATTCCGGGTACCTGGAGTCTTTGTCACCAAACCAGACGCCAACGCCAGCGATTGCGGAGGGTTTTCCGTTGCGGAGGGCACTGCCATCGGTGTATATCCGTAGAATAGAGCTCTTCCTGGCAATGACCCGCGGCTTGGGTTTGACCTCATCGTCGTTGACCAGGGTGGTATTGGAGTCAGAACTACTCTCATCACTGGTCTCACCATCCTCGCCCCGCAAGTGCCTGTTCAAACTGCGCAGGACAGCATCCTCCTCATCAGGATGCATTTCTTGAGGAGCAGCCTCCTCAAGCATTGCGGGGGCACAAAGCAGCGCCATTTTGAGTTCGGCCTCCTCCTGATTCAAGTTGTTCCCTACGCTCTTCCGCTTTTTCGGCATCGGTGTTTTGGCATCCAGCTCCGACGAGTCCTCCCTGCTATACACCGCCGTCTTGCTAGGAGCAGCGGCATCCCCGGCCCCCACTCGAGCGGCCCTCTTCCTATCATCGACGCTCACAGGTGATACCCCTCCCGATCCACCACTATTGACGAACGCCTCTGCTTCCTCGCGGGTAGCGAAACATCTCACCTTCGGCTTCTGCACACCAACCACCTGCTGCTCCGCAGATGCCCAGTCCGTATACACTCCAGGATTCTTGCCACTTCGAACGCCATAGTACTTTGCAGTGTAGGAAGCGGACTTCGGATCAAGCGTAGGATCAACTCCGCTAAGGAAAAGTTGTGCCTCCTCTTCGGTAGGGAAAGATTTGACTATTGTAAACACAAAAAAAAAAAAACCGCAGTCAGAAACCCGGTAGACTTGTAAGGTATCGCGCATTTTGGGTTTCATAGAATCCACCTACACTTTGCCCCCTTGAACCCCTTGATTTGTGCCATGCAATCCGCCCATGAGGTATACACCCCCGGATTGAAACCGGCTCTCACAGCATAGTACTTCATCTCCCCAGTCCTCTTCCGCTTTGTACCGGCGGTGACCCCACTAGTATCGTGCGCCGCCAGAGCGGACGACGATGAGACAACCGAAGAAGCCACTTTGATTGATTTGAAATTGATTGCGAATTCCACCGCTTTTTACACTCTTGTTGGATCAAGAGGTTTGATTGAAAAAAAATTGGTTATGCGGGCACTTGGAATGGGATGTAGTGAAACAAAATCCGTAAGTGTATTGATATGCAGTGGGTAAGGCCGGCAAGGTATATGTAGGGGGGGGGGAAGTGCTAGGTGGTTGCTGCTAGCTACAAACGTGGGAGAGTAGAAAGTGCGGGGTCCTAGGAAGGAGGGAGGAGGGATGGAGGGAGGGGATCGTAATGGGAAAGAGAGACCGGAAGGTGGTGGAGGGCGCCGAATGAGTAGGAGGTTAGCAGAAGGGATGAAGAGAGAAGTGAGGGAAGGAGTGAAGAGGGGGGAAAAAGAGAGAAGAAAGGAAGATAATAGCCTTTGCGGAGCGAGACGCGTTCGGTTTCGCAGGCTCTGGCCGTGGGTCGTAAATGACGTACAGAACGACCCGTGCGCGAGGGAAGGGGGGTCTAATATTGATAAATAAATACTTTTGGGGGGGAGCAACCGTATCGTAGGTTGCTGTATTCACCCGGCCGTATATATCTCGAGCCGGCAGCCCTTCAACTAGAACAATTCAATCACCAACCCTTTCCAAGATGCAGCGTAGAGTGCTACTCTTTAGGATGGATGGTTAGATAGTACTGGATACTGGCTGGAAGGAGGAGGGGGGAAGGAACCACATAAGTGTACACACTGAGGGGGAGATGAATCCAAGGCGTAGGGGGGAGTATATGGGTCGATAGGTATGGGGGGGGTGGGAATGAGTGGGGAGAGGGGGTGGGAGAGCGCGATGGGTGGAGGTAGGGTGGAGTACAGTGGAGGGGGGGGGGGGGTGTGCAAGAAGGGGGGGTTGTTGGAAAGTGCACTAGACTAACTATTCGCGTCTTCTTTGTTGTTCAACACCCCCCTCCCTTCCTCCCTTCATCTTCACCCCTCCCCCCCCCGGAACAGTGCTGCAAAACCCAGAGACCGTTGGGAGGGATGGTGTGGAGGTGTGAGTGAGAGGGGGTACATGGGGAAGGAAAATGAAGGAGCCAGGAAGTGAGGGGAGGGGTTGTGGAAGTCTCGATCGTCAAATGGCAAAACTTCTCAAGAGGCGGCTCTTTTCTCTATCGACGATGCAGCATTGAAAAGGTACGTGCGCAGCGCATGGGGTGGGGAGGCAGAACTAGACGCACGGGGGCGGGATGGAGTTCTATTTTATGTTTCCTTCTTGCCATCCTCTTCTTTTTTTTTTTTTCCTTTCGTCGTCCTTCCCTAGATCCTATGAATATGTAGAGCACGGCACTGCACGATCTGAGGGAAATCCTTCTGTTTTTTTTACTATTTGCCCGGCGAAGACCACCAATCCGCGCCCCTTACAAATGATTGTAGTGCGGTGCAATGAACGGTAGTCTAACTAATGTACGACAAAAAAGCAGTCTTGGCCGAAAAGAACGAACGAGCGGGCAACGATTTGACAAAAAGAAAGGGAAAGGAAAAAAAAAAAAGAGAATGCAGGGTTGACTAACAAAACAGGGGGGGGAAGAGACGAAGTGAGAGTGGAGGGAGGAAGGGAAGGTGGATGAGGGGATGATGGATGGATGGATGGGGG
>Ga0307507_10011177_pt1 | contig 11390 bp, 4 predicted proteins | sample 7_EM_MG_FD_207223 | JGI IMG/M metagenome (GOLD analysis project Ga0307507, IMG submission 207223) | Populus trichocarpa ectomycorrhiza microbial communities from riparian zone in the Pacific Northwest, United States - 7_EM | ecosystem: Host-associated > Plants > Roots > Unclassified | place...
CGAGTATGGGCTGTGATTGGTGGGGATTTAAATTTGGATGTTTAGCTTGTTAAGGAGAATAAAAAACACGAGATCGAAGCAAGAAAAGGGGCGATGGAGAGAGGGAGAAGTGAACAGAATGGTGTTCGGATTCGTTTATAGAGTGATAAATATTGGGGAGAGAGGGAGGTGGATGAGCTTGGAAACCAAGTAAAGACTGATGGCGCCGCTGGTTGGGAAGTAGGGCCCACTAGAAATATACACGCATGAGCGAGGGGGGTGTTTGGTCAAAGAAGAATGGGGGTGTTGGTGGTGGTTTTTATGGTTCGGCTAAACCCTACATAGCCTAGACTAGACAGACAGACACACACCGCCATGAATTGTCTGGTTCGGGTATTTTCTTTCTCTCTCGTCTTAAAGCCTTGCAAGTTGGGGAGCCTCCCGACCGAGTGGATTGATATTGACTTGTTGATGTTCTATCTTTTGGCTATGGGGGCATCAACTTTATGTATCCATCTATCTAGTCACTGTTTATTACCACTCTCTCTCTACAATCTTTCACCATGGGCTCTCCAATTTCTCTTTCTAGTAATTGAGAGAGCGCATGTGGTCTTCTAAAGCAAGTTGGCCTGGCAAGGGAAGGGAAGGGAAGGGCACCTATGGCCACTCTCCATTAATAAATTTCAAACTCCTCAGCTCACATACTTTGACAAGAACGGTTGAGCTTCGATTTCCTTTCATGCTGTACGTTATCTACACAGATGGGGTTAATCTTCATGGAAGACTTTTTTGAAGCCTTCGTTGAAGGAGAATTCAAGGCGTTTAATCATTTTTGCTTAGCAAGCACATTTTCATTTGTGTTGGCTCTAATATAAGACAAAGTCGGATGGGGATTGCTCCTACCTTTAACCAATGAATTTGTCAAGGTAAATATCATGGTGGACCCTCTCGCACATGACACACACTTCTTCTTCTACCTGCAAGTGCAGGGCTGTTAATTTTTACTTTCTTTGCCTATATAACGAGCAATTAGTAATCGCGGATTATTTTTGCTTTTGCAACTGTATTCGACTTAAATTAATATTTTTTATAGTAATATGTTCATGTATATATATATATATATATATTTTTTTTTTAAATAAAAAATATATATACAAGGATCATTTTCAGAACTATGTTTTAATTTCTTTGCCGAGAATACGAGAATAATTAATAACATTACCGTATCTCCAAGTGTAAGTTGCGTTTTTACTCGGTGCAATTATTTTCTTTTGAACAATTAATTTTATTTCAAACGATCGATGTACTGGCCACCATAACTTGTTAGCCTATATATATATATCATGAACATGAATAAAAAATACCCTAATCTGAAAGACAAAGATTCTCTCTATATCAGCCATCGAATCCATGACCTAGTCGTGGCAATGCACATACGTACCAACAGGGCACAAGATAAACAAATGATTCTACATGGATGTGGTTCTTGATCAAATTGCATGCTTTAGCAGGAAAAAAAATTCCACCAAAATATATACATGCCTCACAATTTTCTCTTTAGAAACCAGGGATCGAGGATTATTACAGCATTAAAGTGGAAAGTGTCCAATATACCAAGCAATAGACGGTGGAAGTGCCTTGGGACACCGCTTGGAATAAAAATCGTTTTGAACATGATCCATACTGCAGCAAAGCAATAGCATGACAATACTTGAATTACAAGCAGAAGCCTTTTTTGTATGTGTTGGGTTTAAAGCAGAACTACCAAATTAGGTAGCTTAAAAGAAACAAAGAAACAGGATAGGCAACAGAAGCCGAAAGTGAGATCCTGCATGAAAAAGGAACCTGGGTGTCATCAACCCTCTTTCCACAGCTAAAATACTAAACTTGGATGCCACGTTAAGTAAGGGTCAACAAGCAAATCGTACGTGGGGTTCAAGGAGGGCACTTTCGTATCTGAGCAGTCCTAACTTCTGCTTAATGTCTAAGGATTTGTTAAAAAATAAATTAAAATTATCGGATTACTTATAAACTTGACCTATATTCATCTGAAATTCTGTTCATAAAGATTATTTATTATGCTTGGAAAGTGATCGTGTAACATGCTAATATTGGCTAAAAGGGTCGCTCTTAATCAGTCACGATTGAAATTAACTATATTCTTTAATTTTTATATAATTTCTTCTTCTTTTGAAAAACACTTGTTTAGAGATGAAAAACGTCGTGAATACATTTTGAGCCCGTTTGGCTCTGCGGCTGCGACTGCGTTTTTTTTAAAACACAGTTACAGCCGTTTGGTTACAAAAAAATGTGGTATACTGTTCACTGGGTCCCACCTTTTTTGGAAACGCAGTATTTGCAAAGCAAGAATTACTTGCTTTTTTTTGCACTGTTCACGTAATTGCACTGTTCAATGAACAGTGCAAAATGATGCACTGTTCATGAATAGTACAAGAAAATTGCACTGTTCATGTTAAAAATAGTGAACAGTGCAATTCTCTTGCACTGTTCACTTGCACTGCGTGGATTATTATTATTATTTTTTTTAGTGTGTTAAGTTTTTTTTTGTTAATTGTTTTTTAAAAAACTAGTTTAGCATGAATTTTATACATAATAATATTTTATCTAATTTTATTACACGCTAAAAAAGTATGGAAACTGTAGTTATTGTCAGATAAATTTTGTACGTAATGGAATTGTAGATAGTTTAATAGAATAATAAATTTTTTTATATAAAGTATGATTTATTTCATAATGTTACCGCAATAGTTAAATCCACAATATTTAAATTAAAAACCGTCAATATTAATTTATATTTTTTTAAATTATTTTATAACCTCAATTTCAAAAACATTCTTAACCAAACACATTAAACTACTTTTTCTTCAACCTCAATTTCAACCACAGTTTTAACCAAACACCTATTTTTTCAAACCAACCACAACTAAAAATATTTTTTATAAAACAACTTTTTTTAAACCACAACCACAACAGCTACCGCAATACCAAACACACTTTTTATCTAGCACAAAGGAAATCTCATCTATTAACTTCAATTTATAACCTGGATTTGTGAAAAATATTTTTTCAACATATGAAGAATAACCCGTTAGTTCCAAAAAGAAAAACATTTGCCCACATGCGTCATTTTTCTAAGATTCCTCTTAATCATCCTAATCTCAGAAACAACAAAAGATTGCACGCTATTTATTTCGTTTTAATGTGTGGTGACGGAGTCATTGAAAGTTGAAATGGATCTGTGGTTCTTACAACTACTTGTTGAGTAAGATGTAGTATGGGCTTTCTTGCTAAGTTCTCATGTAAAACAAATCCTCTTTGAAGTTATAATGGAACCTTTAATATTCAAGATGGTAAGATGGAGAGAAGAGAGGTAAGAAAAAAGGATAAAAACATGAGAATAAACTTAAAGGAATAGTTGCACGATTGTTGTGCTGGATTTATTGTGTTGGTGGTTCTGAGCGTTTATATGCTGGCAACATGATTTACTTGACGAGGAGTAGAGTAGCTCACTTAACGATACTAGACTTGCAGGGAAACAAATCATGACTAATGAAAAACAAATTCATTTGCTTTTAATTTAAATTTTAAAAAATAAAAATTTAAAATTAAAACATCAAGGATTAATTTTAGTTAAAGATGTGATTTGTTAACTTATGAAAAAACTAGAAACTATAATGTATTTTTATCATTCTCTTTTAATCTTTAATTTAAAAAGATCATCATGATTATAATGATAGTTATCAATTTTTAAATTGTATTTTAAATTCTAATCAAATTTAAATTTTAAAAAGAAAATAAATTTGATTGAGATTTTATTTCTCATATGTTATGGGATTCTTGTATTATTTATGCAGATTTCAGTGTATACATCAAAGGGGAAGCACAATAAAAAAAAAAAAAAAACTAGCTCCCATTGTATAAACTGTGCCACCGTGTCCCATCTTCAACAATTCGGCCATACACGTTGCTTTTCCTCTTGTTCACCAAAAACAAAAAAACACTAGAGGCGACCCTTCATCACCTTCAGAAAGCCAATTTCAACCTTTCTCTTCTCCTCTTTTTGCACCAGCACGCAACCATCATCGATAGTCACAATTCCTCAACCACCGTGAGCATGCATCAACCATAACAGCAGCGTCATCCTCAGCTCTAGCAACCATAAGCAAGCTCAAGCCAACAGCAGTAGAGAGGTTCCTCCATCTTGGCCATAGGTCACACATTTTTTCCTCCTCACTGAAAGCACCAATCGCCTGCACCAGCTACACCCCTGCACTTCTAGCAGCAACCTTCTCTTCTCAGCACCGACAACAATGATTTCAGTTGCTTGAGCAGCAACCACCGTGAGCAATATGAGATTGTTTCTTCTGAGCAACGGTTGTAGTCAGCCGCACTCAGCGCTAGCAACAACAGTGAGTCCCTCTTAGACCGTGACCAATAATATTTTAATACTTGCAGAATTAAAATGCATGAAGGCATGAATCCATAGTGAATGTATTTATGCATCAACAATATGTAGGAAAATGCATGATAAAATTAAATCACCCAGACCAACAAACAAATTGGGCACAAAAAACAAACAATCAACAAAGTTTAGTCCAACTAAAAAGTCCCCAATGAAATCGCTATATTGTCGTGACGTGCACGAAGTCAAATGACGGGTTTTCCTCTGAGATCGAGGGGTTTTTGAATGTGTTGGGATTAATCATAAAATCATGATTTTGAAAGGTTCAAGAGTCACCACCTGATATTATGATCACTAAGAAATCTATTTGTTTGCAAGAGTCTAGATAAGAGACTAATTGTATATGGAAAAGACGGATCACCCCTAGTGTATTCTACCTATGGTAAGCTGCATTATTGATTGAAACCTATTAGTTTGCAAGATTTTGGATAAGAGGACTAATTGTACACGAGAAAGACGTATCACCCCTAATACAACATACCTATAATAAGTTGCATTATTGATTGATTGTTTTTCTAAGTTATGTTTCTATTCATTAGTCCATCTAAGGTTAAAAAAAGTTCTCATCGGTAAAGAGGTCCCTATCTTATCATGCTAAAACCTAACAATTCTAAAATCTAAATTTTAATGGTGTATTTATTTCTACTTTATATTTTTAATATCTGGAGATATACTTCACAGTGTAATTTTATACCTCCAATTATTAAAGTTTATAATTAATTCCTAACATTTATTTTTTATTAATTTATTTAATTTAATACCAGAAATATGCATTATATTGTAAATTTCATACCTCAAATATTAATTAAAAAAATTAATTTTTGTGGTGTTATTGAATTTTCTATTTCTTGCATATAACCACATCACATTATAACTCATTACAATACAGTTAACCTCAAGCTTAACCCCGATAATTTTAACATTTTTCTAATTAATGATATCACAACATTATCTTGGGACAATTTCTAACAACTTCATAATTGTTCCATAATAATTTTATAATTTCTAATTTAATTACATACATGACATATAATATATTAAAAATTCCTTAGAAGAGTAACAAAATGATTTTTAGAAGTTTTTACATCAAACTTACATATAAGAAAAAAAAATGTAAAAATAAGATTATGACATCTCATATATGAGATTTATTCCTCTAACAAAATTAATGAATAGAAGGACAAAGTCAATGTTGTCGAGGAGGTCAAAATAAATATGTAACATATATAATAATAAATGAAATATTGAATATTCACTTTCAAATTTAATAAATAAGAAGAATAACTCTTTAATCATATTACAACCCTTAAAATTATGTTATCCCATATAAATGAAATATCCTCAATTTTGATTCTAAATTTTTCAATAAAACATAACAGCAAACAATAAATTTATACTTAGATATTCATTTAATTAAGCACTCGCTCAATTTAATCATTATATCTTATTATTTTTCCATTTCATAAATCAAGTCTTCGCTAAATTTAATTATTATATCTTATTATTTTTCTATTTCATAAATCAGTCAAGTCTTTATCCTAGTGGCTAACTTATTTATTTCCATTCATCCAACCAAGTCCATGTCGACAAATTTATTCTTCATTTAATTAAATTCCTGTCCAACGATTGACTTATTGTTTTTATTTAAATTAAGTTCTTGTTCAAACAACTGATTTTTTTTCCCTTAAATCAAGTCTCTATCTAGACAAATGACTTATTTTTTTGTTTAAATAAAGTCCACATCCAAATAGCTAACTTATTTTTCTTTCAAACCACTTCCCTTCCAAACGATTAACTTATTTTTTTCATTTAAATCAAGTTATCATCTAAACAACTAGCTTATTTTCTTTTTAAATTAAGTCTATGTACAAATACCTGACTTATTTTTTTAATTTAAATCAAGTCCATTTCCAAATAGTTGATTTATTTTTCATTTAAATCAAGTCTTTTTCCAAACGACTAACTTATTTTTATTTAAAAACAAGTCCTCATCCAAAGAGATGACTTATTTTTTATTTAAATCAATTCTTCATCCAAACAACTAACTTATTTTTTCCCCTTTAAATTAAGTGCCCATCTAAACAGCCAACTTATTTACATCTATAGAGCAGCAATATTTACTGCTGGTTCCCGTTATATAGCACACAGATCATATACATCAGCAGAGACTCCGATCTATGCCTCTGTGGGATGACGAAAATATGTGAATAACTAGCACCAAAACGCTTTATCTTTCACTGATATTCTGCTTCCATGGCTAACATTGCTTTCTTTGAAATCAAGGGTCCAAATCTCAAACGTGCATCTCAAAAAATCATAGTATCCCCCTTGAAGAGAAAGTGTCCCTTTCCTCACCCTTTCTTCAATCCACGGATATGTTAGCAAGTTTAGTAGTGAACAATTGATTGATTCCTGTAACAATTGAAAAGGGATCATTTTAATGGCGACCAAGATAAAATTAACAGTTTAATAGAATGAAACACCAGGTAATTATTTTTCCCCTCTTGTTTTTCTATATAGTAGATTGGATGCTGATAACAAGACAACCCTTCAAGGGTCTAGGATTGCAGTCGGGATTCTCCCAATTCAATAAAGTCTTGTGAGAAAGTGGATTTTAAATAGGCTGGAAAAATGGCACCTGTTGTAAGAATAGCTGACAAGGCAGTTCGAATTCTGTTCTATCATGGAAAAGGAGCATACCTTCTCACAATGTTTGCATTGTTGATCAAAGCTAAGGTGAATTGCTTCTTTCGTTCTTAACTTTGCAACTTTTGCATTAGCAACCCACTTCTCGGTGAAGCTACATGACATGAATGTTGAAAGATGAAGAAAAAATCTCGAGATATATTAAGATAAAATATCTGAAATTCATATTCATCACGAGAAAGAACATGAGTTGTTAAACCTGGAGTTCTCATCATCTTGCATGGTCATTAGCGTTTGAATTCCTGCACAGCAACTATGGCCAATGACGAATATGTTTTGCACCTGCAGGGTGCACCAACCACTTTGCATAATCAGATATAAGTACATTTGCAGAAAAATATGAAACAGAAAATACTAGTATATCAGGCCTAAGCACTAACTTGAAGAGTTTTTACAGCAAATTCAAGGGCAGCATTAGTTTCTGTCCGTCCGTTCTGTGCAGAACAGAAAATTAAGCCAGTTAAATTTGCAAGGCAATATTGAAGTTAAGCTCAGTTGACCTTACCTCGAGAGGGGGAACAAGATTTGCAACATTTCGAACCATAAAAGCTTCTCCAGGTTGAAATCCAAGGATATTAGAGGGGCATACCCTAGAGTCCACGCAAGCAATCACCATAAACTGTTCAATTTGTCAGTTTGAATAACTACATAGCTTCTACTTGCATTAAAGAATGGCAGAAATGAAGGACAGCAAAAACATTAAAAATTCTAAAGCAAACAAGTTGTTTTTAACACCTTTGGTGATTGCGCTTCAGCAAGAGTTTTGAAATGCTCCACTTCTCCCCTGTTCAACAGCACAGGACAACAGAAGGATGAAAAAGCAAACAGACTTTCTCAAAGCCCTCATTGCTTGTTATCTTATACTTACAAATACTTTTGCTTCTTGAAACTCATAAACCTCTGTTTCATCTCGTCAAAGAAGTCCACCCTGCCATCGGTTTCGGACATATTCTGTATTTTAAACTTTTTAAGTTCTTGAGCAAGTCCGGCAGAAATGCTCCAAGCATCCAATCTCAGAACTGATTTCTCCCTGACAATTAAGAAAAGTGATCATTGAAATAGCGAAAGAGTAATATAAAACAATTCGCAGGCCTCACTCAATAGCTTAAATTTTTGGGTTGAATTGGTTTTTCAACACAAAGAATGTGCCATAAATGTTAGAATCCACAATAACAAACTCAACGCAGTTTATCGAAGGAACATGGAGGCATCACTAACTTTAGCATCACCAGCAAAGGTTACGCTTGCTTAATCTATACATTATCTGTAAATTGCAGGTGTACTATTTACTCTTAAGTTGTAGATATTCTTCAAAATGTCATAAGATTACTCTGACCAAGAATACCTTCAACATTCAAGAGTTTTGTGAAAGCATATGATGGTTGTTTCATAAAAAAAATTCATTTTAAAGCAGAAAGAAGGGAATCTATAACCTTGTATGGTCACAAGCACCGAGAATCAATATCAGCAACCAGGGGGAAATTAACCCTACCATTTGAGGGGTAGAAGAGGAGGAAAAATGGACAAACAATTAGTTTGATATGTGATAGTGTGAAGGAGCAGGACAAAATGAGTTAAATCCTGGTTAAAGTAAACAAGTGAAACACCTAACAGAATAACTAAGATTCCTTACTGGCATTTGTAGAAAGCTGACAAGTTTTGTTTTTTGTTTTTTTGGGGGTAAAGAAAGCTGACAAAATTGTCTACCAGAAGCTAAATGCAAATAATTGAAGTAAAAACAAAAGTCCCAATTGCTAAAACCCTAAGGAAAACTTCAGAAACTTGGGTTTCGTTTTCTAATTTTAAGTTAATTAACAGGCCTAGTCATTGTTATATTCATTATTTAGAGAACAAGAACACTTCATTCAAAACTGATAGGTAGCTAAAGCCATATAGTAAAACACTTAATTAAGCAGTGGATAACCAAGGCGTTAAATCATTAATATATTAAAAAGCATTAGTTTCTATCAATCACAATCCTTAAAAAGTACATGCATGAACTTACTTAAGTGAAGGTGATAACCGCAACCAAGTATTGTCAACTCTCCCCAGCTTCTGTTATCCAAAGAAAAGTAGAGGCTGAAAACTGGTATCCTTGATCATCAAAGATTCACAAATAAACAATCAAGTATATAAGTAGAGGCTGAGAGAAAAGAGCTTACTGTTCTCAAACTAAGCCAATTTCTGTGGAAGCCCATGAATGAATTGGTGATGGCTGAAAAGGGTGAGAACTGAACGGGGTCCCCTTTGACTGAAGAAGGCCTAAGAGAGGCCATTGTTGTAATAATGGAACTAGTTTTCGAGCCTGTAATTCGAGATAAGAGGACTTACTAATATTAGACATATTGAAATCACTATGTTTGTTGGAAAATGCTACCTGACTATGAATTTGTGCTTACGGATTCCCCAGATCATCTCTCTTCCCGCCTTTGTCTTTGTAATTCTCGACTCTTGTGTTTATTATTTGTCTCTAACACTTCAGTTGTCAACATTAGATTCAGATTCATGAATAAACAAATTATTTAGAGGTGAAGGAAAGCACACTAGACAGCTAGACATTCTTATCCAAATTGAAGATATTGTATGGCTATCCAACTTGATGGGATATGGAGAAGGCAAGCTTGGGCCCCTTGGAGGGGCTAAGAAATAAAAGGTCTGAAAGCTACGTGGGAGGATATACAACTTTGCGTGCATTCTCATCCCTTGCTGATTCTAGCAACTAGGCCTAATCTTTTAAGAAGTGGTATCACTCTCCAACTTCTTAATCCTCGTGAAATTGGGCCCATTAGTCTAAGAATATGATCACATCCGTTTCCATTTCAACTAAGCATTTGGACGTTTTGAGCTTTTAATTTGTGCCGTGGTTCCATATGAGGTCATACCCTCGTACCAAAAAAGTAAAGAAAGATTAACCTCCTACCTTTTCCTAAAAGAAAAATAAAACTAGACACTCGTCAAAGATTACCCTGGTTCCCTACGGAATTAACACGGTTTAGCTATTGCATATAGACTAACGTGTAGTGGTGGAGCTAGAAATCTCAAAATCATTTAAAATTTCAATAAAACGTTCCAAGAAAAATTACTTTTAGCATTTATATAATCATCTATACAATAATTTCAATAGAAAATACTAAAGTATTCATTAATTAAATACAAAATTACAAGGATATCTTTCCAATGCTAAACATTCATAGATATTATAATAATAATTATTCAAACATGAAAACATTTTTACTAAATCCTTATTTTTATTAATGTTGCGTGTATCATGCATTAAGATAAAAAAGTGTGCTTACATATATAAGATGAACGAACATTTAACCCAACAATCTAGTGATGTATATGCCTACCAGTTACAGTCTCTCACTGTTTCTTAACAATAACAATAAGTAAATTGATACAGAATCGCTCTGCAGAGGAATCTCTCCAATTTGTATTTCAAGAATGCAATTCCAAAGAATACATAATAATTCATCTTCTGTTGTTCTGTTCCCCTATTTAAATACCCTACAGCTAAGGATGTAGTCTAATACGTAAGTGAAACGTAATACTAATTTAACTAGGAACTAACAGCTATTCTAGGAAAATAATAACTACAGCTAATGAGTTCTAATCAGGTTCTGTCAAGATTCTTTGATTTCCCCACGTTTCCGTATCCTAGTAGGATTCATGCATTACGGGGTCTCTTCTCAAGCCTCATGATTTGCATCAATTGCCAACTCCCCTGAAGAACTTGACTCCGGCAAGTTACGATGAACATATGCAGCAAATAATTCTAGGTGTAGTCGTTGAAGCTCCGTGCCTTTGATCCAAGCTGAGTCTGAAAGGGATCAATGCCTCCATTGAACTAAGAATTTATAATAACCCCCGCGACGTGTAGAGACAAATTGATGATCACTAATGGAGGCAATGTCCTCCTGTGGTGCACTGGTTATGGGGACCTTGGGAAGGCATGCTGGCATGTCCTCTGCCTGTGACCTATGATCCTAATCATTTATGTCACCTTTAAACGCAGTGATATCCTCAATGTTAAAAATTGGGCTAATACCAAATTCTGAAGGTAAGTCGATGACATAGGCATTGTTACCCAAATTTTTAGTGATCTGAAAAGGTTCTGCACGTTGTGTGTGCAGCTTGGTGAAACTTCCGGGAGGAAAGCGTTCTGGTTTTAGGCAAACCAACACCATGTCACCACCATTAAATTGTATGTCTCTTCGTTTAA
>Ga0307507_10011178_pt1 | contig 11389 bp, 9 predicted proteins | sample 7_EM_MG_FD_207223 | JGI IMG/M metagenome (GOLD analysis project Ga0307507, IMG submission 207223) | Populus trichocarpa ectomycorrhiza microbial communities from riparian zone in the Pacific Northwest, United States - 7_EM | ecosystem: Host-associated > Plants > Roots > Unclassified | place...
ATCGGACATCACGCTCATGGCGAGCCTGGCACGCGGCACTCCGCAACCCTGACGCCAGGCATATAGCAAACCATTACCTCAACATAAACCGCCAGGAGTCGATCCCAACGTCCTCAAATCTCAAGCTCAGTAGCCTGAGCAGGGTCGGGTGGCGAGGGGAGAGCCGGTGTCGGGAGTGCTGCTCAACATCTTGATCGGCCTCGCTACCAGCGTCCTCACTGGAGGGTCTGTGTGGATCTGGCAGCGGGCTACGAACGTACACACGGTGCGGCGCAGGGCGGCATTCTTCGGCTTTGCCCCTGGTGGCACATGCCTCATCGTCATGAACAACCACTGGCAGAAGACTGGCAGCACAAGCCACTACGATGTCCAATCAATTATCGAGATTGCCATACTCGCTCACGAGACCGGATGCGCGATCTCCGTGCTGCCAGCAGACGAACTCCGCGAGAGCAACGACGACCGGACCGAGTTCTGCATCGGGGGCCCGACCTCCAACCCGCGCACCGCAGCGCACGTGGACTCTCATCTTCCCGGGGTCAGGTCTCGGCCAATGAGCGCAAAGCGCGATTCGGGAGCAATCCTCGTGGGAGGGAAACAGTTCCTGTTCGACCGTGGTCGACTGGAGCACGTTCTGGTTGCCAAGTTCACCCCCCAGCAGTCCAGCCGCCCAGTAGTTCTCATCTGGGGGCACCGGGCGATCGACAACCGAGCCGCGATCTACTTCCTCCAGCGGGAATACCGCAGCCTGTCGAAGCATATTGATTCGCTTGACCGGTTCTGCATCGTCCTGCGCGTAAACTCGTCCAGCACCTATGGCTACCAGGCGGCGGAGTTCGTGGCCGACGTCACAAACGCAGCTTTCGCCGACCATCGGCGCCCCTCGGTCGCGATGGGGAACTCGTCTGGAAGTTGACGGTATATGACGGGCGAGTTCGTGATCGGCATCGATCTGGCCGCCGAACCGGCCAAGACAGCGCTCGCCCGCATCCAGTGGGCACCATCGGGCGCGGTCGTGCGGGACCTCGTCGTCGGCATCGACGACGACACTGCCCTTAGCGAACTGACGTCAGTGGAAAAGGCGGGCATCGACTCTCCGCTCGGCTGGCCGGACTCGTTCACCACGTTCGTCACGCAACACCGAGCCGGCAGCGTCGCAAACCCGGGGTACGCCCAGGACAAACACGGTCGTCGCCAGTTGCTGTGGCGTCTGACCGATGAGGTGGTCCGCGCCAGAACCGGTCTCGTGCCGCTCAGCGTCGCCGCTGACCGCATCGCCCATGTCGCCCTGCGCTGCGCCGTACTCCAAGCCCGTCTCGCGGAGGCGGGCCGTCCAGTGGACCGCACGGGGGCCGGCGCCCTCGTCGAGGTCTATCCCGCCGGATCCCTGCGTGCCTGGGGCCTGCCGTGCCGCCGTTACAAAGGGACCGCTGGGGCCGCCGCGCTCAACACGGCAGTCAGCAAACTTCTCGACAAGGCGCCATGGCTGGACCTTGGCGAATTCGAGAAGCACTGCCGCACGCGCGACGACGCCTTCGATGCTGTCATCGCCGCGCTCACAGCACGCGCCGCTGCCATGGGATTGACCCTCCGCCCCGAGCCCGAACAACTCAGCCAGGCACGCACCGAAGGATGGATCGCAGTGCCCACATCCCCACTTCAATCGTTAGAACCTCACGCCATCGCCCACCAACTCGCCCTCAGCGACGAATAGGACTCGCCTCCCTGCTGCAGCCACTGCCCCAACGTGCTGGGGCACGCCCGATCGCGTGGGCGCCGTGGCGCGCGCCCACTCGATCGGGTGGATGGATGGCTGATCCCGTTGCGCCATTCCGGATAAAGGTCCACGGTGAGCCAAGACGCATCGGCGCTGGTCCGTGGCCCGCGACATACCCTGCCGAGGGTGCCGGGCGAGCGCGGCCAGCGTCAGCAGCAGACGGCCAAGGGACCGGCATGGCGACACGATCCAGATCGCGGGTCCAAAGCGACAGCACGCTGATCGTCAAGCACGACGGGCTGCTGTGGAAGTCGCCTGCGGGCGCGACCGTCAGCTTCGAGGCGTTCCTGAGCGCGAAGGCCCGGTTCACGCAGATCATGGACGACCAGTCATGGAATCCGTGGAACCGGGAGAGCCACGATCAAGAGTTACCCCGCCTTGAGGAAGTCCCCGACCAGTGGACTCGGGCGGAACCGGGCTTTCGACCGCTGACGGACCAGGAATTCGAGCAACGCTGCGAACAGCGACGCACACAGCGAGAAGCCGAACAGGCGGAACAAGCCCGGCAGCGTGAGGCCCGCAAGAAGCTCTACAACCCCGCCCGGGAAGCCGCCCGCCTAGAACTGCTCGAAAACGAGTCCCTCATCAGGCACAAGCAAACCGAGCTCGCTGCACTGCGCGACGGCACCCGCTTCCCGAGCATGGAAAGCCGACGGCGCACCGAGGAGATAACTACCCTGGAGCGGTCGCTCGACGACCGCCTGGCCCGCGTCGTCCGCCTGCGCGACCAAGTCGGGGACATCGAGACGGTCGTCGACGCCAACGGCGCCCTGCCCGGCGAGCGGCGTGAGACAGCGCTCAGCATGTTCAGCACTTGGCGATACTGCGAAGTGACACGCCTGCGCAAGCGCCTCGACACCGCCAGGACCACGCTGAAAACCACGGACGACAAGGCGGCGAAGAGCAAGATACGCACTCAGATCAGCCTGGACGGGTGCAGGCTCGAAGCCCTGCTCGCGGTCCCCCGCCCGACCGCCGACCAGATGTGCGCCGACTACCCCCACCCCGTGGCCTGGGACTGCTGGAGCACCACCGGCGGCATGGCCTTCTACGCCGGCCCGTGCCCCCGGTGGCCCGGCTGGGCCGCCCGCGTGCGCAAAGCCCGCGAAATCCTCATGTCCGCACCCAGCCCAGCCCCACCCGCAGCGCCACGTGCCCAACCACTCGCGATCATCCCCTCCGGCCTGCCGCTGACCGAACTCATGGCCAGACTCGCCGAGATCCAAGCCGCCCACCCCGACGCCCGCGCCACACGCGGACGAGCGAACCGATGGGAGATCTGGCCCGCGGAGGACGCGGCGGAACGCACACCCTCAAGAGCAGCTTCGCCTCCGCTGTAGTGAGCGCCGCCATCTCAGCCTCAGTACGCAGCCCGGCAACCGTTTCGCGCCCCGCGCCGACCGCGACGATCCCGATTCGGGCGCGGCCACACCCTGGTGGCCTGGCAACGCATCGAATGCGCGGAGATTATTGGCCGCATCGGCAGCCCGCCCGCTCCGCCGCCGTATCCGACGCTGCGGCTCAGGCTCGCAGCTTTGCAGGGACACGGTGATCGCGTGCGGATCTGCCGGGGTTGCAGCGCCACTACATCCACAAGGCGATCCACCCTGGCGATGACATCGCCGCAGACGGGGCGCACGTGCGCGGCAGCGCAACCACGGTGACCAGCTACCCCACCCCAAGACCGTCCGGCCCTTAGGGCGGCGCACAGGGCCGTCCCGATACCCGCAGATCGCCAACTGCACCGCTCGCGCCGCAATGGCACACGCCGATACCTTTCGGCACCGGTTGCGCCGCATCTGAAAGGATCTCAGCAGGAGTAAGATCGTACTCGAATTCACATATTACGACGAAATTAGACCTCCTTGAAAACGGCTCGACCAGCCGCGAAATGTCGCGAAAAGCACCACGCGGTAGGTGGCGAAATCGCCATATGAACCCTGCGATGCGCTGACCTGCGGAAATGCGAACGACTCTGCATGGTGCTGACCTGGTGCTGACCCGCAGGGACATTTCGGGCACGCCTCGACAGTAAAACCCCAGGTCAGGGACCTGGGGCTGCGGCGAGTCGGCCTGTAAGCCGGGTTCTACTGGGTGGTCTCGGCTCCAGGCCCGTGACCTGTAGGTTTTTCGAGAACCTGCAGCGTACGGCGGGTACTCGACCTCCGACTCGGCACGGCGACTTCGGTCTCGACCCGGGTATTTCGGGGTCGGACGTGATCCTGCTGGAAACCTAGCCCCTGAAAACTGACGATCCGTCATCCCACAGGTCAGGCCGCCGGTACTACAGCGGCCCTTCGCGAGTGATCTTGATGGGTGGCCCTGTGGTCTGGCGGCGTTGTGCGTGTGTGACGAGTCTCGATGAGAGTCTTGGGGCCGATCTCGTGCTGCTCGGGGAGTGGGAGCAGGATCACTCACGGAGGGCTGCCATAGTGCCGGTCCGCTGTAACCGCACCCCACAGCCGCGAAAGCATCGCTGAGTTTTGACAACACCGGGCATCTTGTAGTGGGACTATCGTCTAGACAGCGTTGCCGGTATCTCTGGTGGGACCATGATGACAGGCGCTCTTGACTGCCCTGGTGCGATAAGTATCCCGACCATTGCCGCAAATTATGCACAAATGAGCGGCGTGCTGGCTGGTTTTTCGTTTACGGCTCTCGTGCTGCTCCTGACCCCAACACAGGTCGATGAACGTAACAGCCATAGAGAGACCCAAGGGCGAGATATCTTCCTGACGCTGTTCGCCGCGTTCATAGCGTTGATCATTGCAACGCTGATCTACTCCACACTTGCGGCCGATAACGCTCCTACGGCAAGAGGCCGGGGAGCCACAGAGGAATTGCTAGATGTGATTCCCTTTGGGGTCGCCGTCATCATGCTGCTCCATGGCGTCACCCTGCTCATGCAGAGCGGGAACGTCGACCGATCCGTAGTCTGGATCGCCCGCGCAGTAACGGTCGTTGTTGTGCCCACCTTGACGTTCTTCTATATCACCACGGGAGCCTGGGACACAGAAGCCGCCCGCGCAGCCGCTGCTTCCAGCTCGTGTCCTTCACAGCAACTGCCGAGCCCTGGATTCGCGCTGAGCGCGGTACTTCCAGTCGTACTTTCGCTCACGATGGTCCCCCGGTTTCGGCTAGCGATCTTGCGAAGGTGGGCGCGCAAATTCCACAGTGCGGCGCCCACCATGGTTCTAGCGGCTGCAGTCACCGTCGCCCTCACGGTCGGCAATATCTCGAATAGATCACCGGACTTTCTACTGTCGCCGACGGCACTCGCCGTATTTCTCGCGGGCGCCTTCGCCTTGCTTGCGTTGCTTGCCAGCATTCTGTCCCTCGGCTACCCCGACCAAGAATCATCTCCCGATCTGTCCACAGATCTCGCGGTTCCGCGGAGTGCGCCCAAGCCGCCCGATCCCTCGGCATAGCGAACGAGAGCGGACCGGTACTACAGCGGCCCTCCGTGAGTGATCTTGCTTCCACTCCCCGAGCAGCGCGAGATCGGCCTCAAGATTCTCATCGAGACTCGTCACACACGCACAACGCCGCCAGACCAGAGGGTCACCCATCAAGATCACTCGCGAAGGGCCGCTGTAGTACAGGCTCCCGCCTCGCGTCCGGGCGCCACACCCGCCACACGAGACAGCTTCACTCTCCCGTGAAGATCAGCGTGCACCACTTCCGTGGACGTAGGGACGTAGCCCACAGGGCGGCGTAACTGGCGCTCACTGGGAGCCTACGTTCCAAGCGTAATGCTTACATCGCCAGGGGTATTGAGAGCATCAAACGTGAAGTGGAGATCACCCCGGTTGCTACCTATTGAGATTGTATAGTCACTTTCACCCTCAGTAATGGTGAACGAGAAGTTGAAGGTGCAGCGAGTACTATCGCCCGATCCCTGCCCGAGCTGCGTCTGTGCCAACAGCGTTCCGGCATCATTTTTGACAAGTACGGCCGTCAACGGCCCGACATCTGAGTACCCGCCTGTGCCAGAGCAGCCACCTCCGGATGCAGTGATGCTTGGGAAGTAGGCAGATTGGCTTGTGTCGATGAGCGCATATGTTCCATTCACCGTTATTGTTCGAAGTAATTTAAACCCTGCGCCAAAGCTTTGGCAGTAATATCGGACGCCTATCTCGTCCGCGCCACTACCTTGAACCTTCCCGCCGTTCTTGAGTGCATCACAGACGGCGTGCCCGTGAGCTACGGCCGCAGCATCATTCGGGAACTGGCCGGTATCGCCCGCGGACTGGATCGCACTGAGATATTGCGAATCAGTGTTTGGGCCACTAGTCGCCAATAAGATCGCTGCGATAGTGCTGCCACCGATCAGGAGTACCACCGCGATAATTGCTGCCATACGCTGCTGGTGGGTCAACCGTCGCCCTGTGCTGGGCTCACTACCTTCATCGACTAGCGGCGGTGGATCAGTCGGCGAGTCTCCAGGTGCCGTGGGCTCGTTCCCGGGTGTAGTCATGCCATACACCTCCACAACCAACCATCGTCCAGCGTCAGTCGCAGGGACACTCAACTGGCCCACCTAGGTGGCGCCACCAGCTGCCTCTCATTTCGTCGACAGCACAGCGGGAACGGCGTCGTCGGCGGCGCGCATGACGGTTCCCAGGGGTCACATGCTGATTCGTATTGGATCTTTCCTGGGGCCGGGTGGCGCCGGACGGTGCCGCCCCTCGGGCCACCGACGAAAGTCGGTTGCGCTGGGGTTGTGTGGTAGCTCTGGGAACTGGTTTCCCACACCAACGGTTGCAATTTCCCAGCCGAGCGGGACCGGTCGGGAGCCCCGGACTGCTCATCGACGCTGCTTGGAATCTGATTGTCGGTGCTTGGGGGAAATGCCCGCTCCGCCTCGCGCTCCGCCGCGACGATCGGGCCAGTCCTGTCCAGCGGCGAAGCCACGCACCGCAGACCCGCCCGCCAGAAGATGGGCGTCACTCACAGGCCTTGATCTCGACCTTGGTCGCCGCTGCGCCGGATGACGGAGAGCTGATCCCGAGTCTGCTCGGCCTCGGGAACACCGATGTCAGTGAATACGGCCAGTGCCGACTCACTGTGATAGCAGGCCTCGGTCAGGCGCCCTAGCGCCTGGTGTGAGCGGGCCAGTCCGTTGTGTGCCCGACCTTGCTCGTAGGCCACGCGTCTGTCGTCGGCAATGGCGAGAGCGGCCTGGTGATGGCTGATTGCCAGGACGGGATCTTCTGCGACGTATACGGACTCGCCGAGCTCGTTCAAGACCGCGGCTTCCAATGCGCGCTCTCCCGCCTCGCTGATGAGGTTCAAAGACTTTCGGAGGTGCTCCAGGGCCATCGGATGATTCCCCAGCCGACTGTGAATGCCGCCTATGGTCATCAGTGCGCTGCCCTCGCTCACGATGTCACCCGCTTCGCGCGCGGCGTTCAAGGCTAGCTGATTGTGGTCAAGGGCCTGGGAGAGACGCCCCTGTCTGAGGTAGACGACGCCGATGTTGCTCAGCGCCCGGCTTTCGTCGCCCCGATTGCCGATCGCGGCGAAGATGGAAAGTGCCGCCTGAAGGTTCTGGAGGGCCTCCGTGCAGCGCCCCATGCGGGAGTGGACGAGGCCGATGTTGCTCAGCGTGCGGCCTTCGCCTTCGCGATCGCCGACCGATCGGGCCATGGAAAGAGCGCGGAGCTGGTGCTCCAAGGCCTTGGAGTAGTGACCCATCTGCCAGTGGACGAGGCCGATGTTGGCCAGGGCCCGTCCGGTGCCGAGGCGGTCATCGATCTGGCCGAAGACCTTCAGAGCCCGGTGGTAGCACTCGAAGGCTTCCTCGAATCGACCCGCCCGGGAATGGACGAGGCCGATACTTCGATGCGCCGAGGCGGACGACGGTAGGTCCTTCGTCCTGGCCGCTGCTTGCAGTACGTTCATCTGCAACGCCTCGACATCGGCGTACCTGGCCTGGGCGTACAGATAGCCGTTGAGGGCCGACGCCAACGCGAGTACGTATTCGGGCCACTCGTCGGACGCCCGCGCGGCGGTCGCGAGCAAGTTGGGCCGTTCGACGGCCAACCAGTGGCGTGCTGTTGCGGTATCTGACATGGGGATTGTTGTCGTACGACGGTTCGGAACTCCAAGCTGTTGTCGGCGCAGAGTCTGGGAGATGAGGTCTATCGCCTTGACCGTCATGGACAGGTAGTGATCGAGCAACCGCGAGAAGGCGTCCCTGCGTACCTTCTCGGGCTCCGTGACACCTTGCTCCGCAGCGGGATAGACGTTGTGGTTGGCTATTTCCAAGGAGTACGTCCGCAACAGGTCGTGCATCTCGTAGCGAGCCTGGGTCTTCTGCTGCAGCAGATGCTCGTCGCAGAGCAGTGCGAGCATGGCCTCGGCGGCCGAAGGGGTGATGTCGGCCAATGCGGCGACCGCGTCAGCGTGAAAGTCGGTGCCCGGATGTACACCCAGGAGTCCGAAGACATGCCGGGCCTGTTCGGGCAGCCCGTGGTAGGACAGGTCGAAGACCGGGCGAAGCGCCCGGCCGCCCGTGCTCACTGCATCCAAACCACGTTGCAGCCGCTCTGCCAGTTCTGCCAGGGTCCAGGTCGGTCGCGACCTGAGTTTGGATGCGGCCAGGCAGACCGCCAACGGCAGGCGTCCGCAGGCATGCACGATCTGTTCGGCCGCCCGAGGCTCTGCAGCCACCCGTTCGGCACCGGCGATCCGGGCCAGAAGGTCCATTGCCTCCTCTGGGGTGAAGACGTCCAGGCGATGAACGACGGCGCCGTCGAGTGCGGCCAAGGTGCGCCGGCTGGTGATGAGTACCAGGCAGGAGGGATTGGCCGGTATCAGATCACGGACTTGCTGCTCGTCGGCGGCATTGTCGAGGAGGATCAGTGCGTCCTTGCCGTGCAACCGGTCGCGGAACATCGCCGCGCGCTCGTCCAGTCCCTCAGCGATCCGCTGAGCCGGTACCCCCAGTTGCCGCAAGAACGAATCCAACACCGCAGCCGGATCGGCCAGAGCCCGCTCCGGATCGAACCCACGGAGATTCACATACAGCTGCACGTCCGTGTATCGCCCGGCCCGGACCAGCTCGTGCGCGGCGTGCACGGCCAATTGGGTCTTGCCGACTCCGGCCATCCCCTCGATCGCCGCGACGACCACCGCGGCGCCGGTCTCGGTCCGGTCCGGGGCGTCGACGGCCGACATCAGCTCGGCGAGCTCGGCCTCGCGGCCGGTGAACGTGGCCAGATCGCGGGGCAGCTGCCGGAGCACCCCGGCGTGGTAGCCGGTCTTGGCGCCGGCGTGTATCGAGATGCAGGCCGCCCGCCACTGCGCGACCACGGCCTCGTCCGATACGAGCGCTCGCACGATCGCGACGACCAGGTCCGGGTTCAGCCGGCGGCGCCGGGCCTGGAACACGTCTCCGACCGTGGACTGCGACACGGTCTGCGGCGGTCGCAGGAGCGGGCCGACCCGCTTGGCCAACGTCCGGAACGACGGCGCGCCCGCCCAGAGGCGCAGCTGGCCGAGCAGTGCGATGAACTCCGCCAGATCGGCGGCCCGGCCCGGATCAGGGGGACGGCCGCTCTCCACACCAGTCAATGGCCGACCCCGTATCCCAGAATTCAGCTATCTCGCCCACGAGTCTAGGTGACCGGGATTGACCGGGAAGCGTGACCTCGGCCCCGGCCTCCTGTCATCGTCGGAATCAGGCGCCGACGGCCGGGAACGTCCGCGTGTCAGGGTCCGATGACGTGCCGCGAACTCCGCGGACCGTCCAGCACCTATCGGGGAGACCGACCAGGCCCCTGGCAGTGACCATCACTCTTTCGCCCAGCGATGACGACGGACGCATGCCAGATGAGTGTCCTCGTGGTGTCACAGACGGCTGGGCTGTCTCGTCTCAGGTATCGAAGTCAGGAGTCAACAGCAGGAAGGCAGGGTCACATGCATCCGTCAACCGCTCGGGTACCGAAACACCGCTCATGGAGGCGAACAGCGATCGCAGCGTGGCCTGCCCGCGACTACGGGGAGGGTGTCAGTCAAGTGAAAAAGCATCTCAAGAAGCTGGCGGCGGTAGCCGCACTGATGATGGCGGCGGTGTTCGGCCCTGTCGGGCAGGCGCACGCCTCGGCCGGGGACGGCCCGCTGCTCAACAACTCGGCATGTCTGAGTTCCCAATTCGACAGCCACTTGCCTGAGGGCTACCTGCACATGGATGGCTGTAACGGCACGCCTTGGCAGCACTGGACGCTCCAGTGGTCCGGCTACTACTACGGCAACCCGTCCGCCGGGCCGGAGAACGTGTGGATCTTCCGTAACGGCAACTGGGGCTGCATGAACAACGCCGGCTGGAGTTCGACGACCGTGGCCGCGTGTGACGGCCGCGACAGCGAGAAGTTCATCGAGGTCGACAGCGACTCGGCCGTGCGTTCGAACCAATTCGCACTGGCCCCGTTCAACAACCCCGCCTACTGCATCCACTCCGCCGCCTACTCTTGGGTGAATGCGTCGACGTGCGACAATGCATCGTCGGAGTGGTGGTACTGGTGGTTGGGCTAGGAACGTCCTGAGGGTCTAGAGGCGAGGTCGTCCGGTGGCTGCCGGGCGGCCTCGTGTCGTGATCGGACCAGCAACCGCACGCCACCTGGAACAGGATCTCGGCGGCGTAGACGTCCTTGAGCATCGTCACCACGACCGGAGCGTCCCCGGCGGTGACGCCGTGGTGATCGCCCCGGTGGCCTCGGATACGCCGATGGCGCGCGGCCGGGCCGACGCGGCGAAGGCGAAGAAGCGCGTGGTGGAGAAGCCGCCGCCAACGGAAGTGTGACCCCGCAGGAGGAGATGGACGCCCCGACCGTTCCCGCCGAGGCTCCGAGCTTCGCGGTGGCGCTCGACCCCGGAGCGGGACGCTCGATCCTGGACTGCGCCCTGGTCGCCCGCGGCGTGCGCGTCCTGCTGGAGAGCGACGGCATCGCCTGCTGGCCCAAGACCAGCGGCTCCAAGGGCATCCACGTGATGGCCGCCCCCACCCCGGCCGCCGACGCCGTGGCCTACGCCAAGAGCCTCGCCCAAAGACTCGAAGCACTCTGGCCGGACCTGGTGGTCCACAAGATGGCCAAGGAACTGCGCCCCGGCCGGATCCTGGTGGACTGGGCCCAGAACAACACCGGCAAAACCACCGCGGCCCCCTACACACTGCGCGCCGGCCCCACCCCCGGCGTGTCCGCACCCTTGACCTGGGCCGAGATCGACCGGTGCCACAGACCCGAGCAACTGGAATTCACCACCGAGCAGGTCCTGCAGCGGGCCGAGCGACACGGCGACCTGCTCGCCGGGCTGCTGGATCCCGACTCGGCCGTACTCCTGCCCTGACGCTGCGTCCGCCCCCGCTCGACGCTACCCGCGCCAACGCATCGGTACGGGAGAGCCGAAAGGCCCGCAGTCCAACGAGGTGTCCGGGAATCGATCGATTCCCGGAACTTTTATGATCATTAAGTCCGGCCCCCGGTACTGGTTCGAAAATGTGGTGATTCGAGGGCAGACTGGCTTACCCCGCCGTGGAGTGCCGGGGTCCGGGGGTGTGGTTGTTCAGGCCGTCGGCGCGGTGGCCTCGGCGGGGTTGAGGGTGACGGT
>Ga0307507_10011179_pt1 | contig 11388 bp, 1 predicted proteins | sample 7_EM_MG_FD_207223 | JGI IMG/M metagenome (GOLD analysis project Ga0307507, IMG submission 207223) | Populus trichocarpa ectomycorrhiza microbial communities from riparian zone in the Pacific Northwest, United States - 7_EM | ecosystem: Host-associated > Plants > Roots > Unclassified | place...
AAAGACAAATAGGCTCTTCTCTCTCCTTAGAGAAGCTTTTTTGTACAAAGAAAGGAAGAAGGGCGCTTTTTCTATTTTTAAGTAGGACAAAAATAGCTACTAGAAAGTGGCTAAGAGCAGAAGGATCTCTAGAAGGAGGCAACTCCTACTAAAGTCCTAGTAGACAAACTATAGAAAGCAAAAGGACAGGGACAGGTGTTAGGATTATTTATGATTTTATTCCGATTTTTTCTACTATTTTCCTATTATTTTCTCACTACCTAATAGTTGCTAGCAACCTAGTATTACTAGGAAGCTGTAAATCCCTAGTTTAGGGATTTATAAACTACTAGGACATAGCTACTAGTACATATTAAGCTGCCTAGAAAGGATTCATATATATAGAACTATAGCGCCATAGCCCAGAGGCTGCATGCATAGTATTGTACGTAGTATAATACAACGGATATAAAAAAAATAAAAAAAATAAAAACACCCATATATAGTCTTATCTCCATTTACCTTAACTCTACTAATTATATGCGTATTAGATAAACTCTTTAGCTATAGAGTCTAGGCTCTTTCTATCCTGCTTTTAATATTAGACTAAGTTATAGATGCATATAAAGTATAAGCCTACTTTAGAAGAATCCTCTTCTCTATAATCTATTTAAATATTAGTAGTAGAGGTTCTGTCCTGCTTATTATAATTCTCTTATAAAAATACAGCTAGTGCTTTAATAAAACCAGATAGCCCTATTTTGTTTTTAACTTAATATGCCTAGTACCATATTTTAATTAGGATACTAGCCTTTTCCACTATATATTTTTTGTCCTAGTTAATAAACCAGCCTATATTAGTTAGGTCTACTAGTTGTGTTGGAGTTATAGCATAAACTACCTTAGCAATATCTACTGGCGATAAAGGTTTTGTTACTTTAAGTATATAGAGTTCTTCTATTGCTATTATTTAGAGGTACTAGGTATTATAATAGAGCAATTATTCCTAATAGTTAGAGCGCTTATTTATATGGTTAAAGAATGCCTTTATTAGAAGTTTGTGCATAACCTTATTATACTTAATATCTATACTGGTAAGGCTACCTATCTTATAGATATAGTAGGGGTAGTGGGTAAGAGTGTAAAGCTTTAAAATATTAAAGTGCTGTCCCTATGTTGCATGGTATAATAGGCGGAATTTAAAGAAGGCGGTTTTTGTCTGGTCCATAATATAGAGTGCATATTCTATATACCTAATAGTATTATTGTTATATAAAGCGTATTATGCAAGCATTATAAAGTCTAAGACTGCTTAAGCATATAGTATTGCTCCTATATATTCCTTTGGTATAAAGGGTGCTAGTACTACTATAAGCTATTACATTATATCCTTCTAGAGATAGCCCGTCTATTAACTAACCGATATAAACTCTTTAAACTGTTTTATGCCAATAAATTCCGGGATTTAACTAAATTATTTATTTAGTACGGCATTAACATAGTCTTTGGTTGAACCCTACTACTTTAGTTACCCTTTTAATTGCTATAGTTTTGCATTTTTAAGCAAGAGATTCTTAGTCTAGTTAATTAGGTTGGTTGCTGTCCCTTTTATAAGCTGGTACAGTATATTAGGAGTTATATAGTTATAAATATTTACTAAGTAATGCTTCTAGGTAAAGTTTTGTTGTAGGTAAACCTAAGCATTGTCTACCTATTTAATATTCCTTCTAGATTGGAGCTCTTTTTATTGTCTTATGCTTATATAATTACGGAACTTCTATTTAGCCTAGAGATTTCCTTGCTGGTTGGGTAGTATTTAGCATATAGTGCATTATCAAAGATTCTTTATACCTGTAATTACGACTTACTCCTTATAGTCTGCTATTATTAATAAGATAATAGGGTAACATACTCTTATCTTTCTATCTATATAGGTAATATAAATACCAGTCTTTAAAATCATTTCTAGCGCTTAAGATGCCATCAGTTAGTAATATATAGGTAGGTAGCTTAAAGCACTTACGGGCTAATATAAGTTCTATTATAGTATAGTATACTTCTAATTTAACCTACCCCTTTATAATAGGAATAAGCCTAAGTAATACTATACCTAGGTGTTTCTATATATGGCGAGTTCGGCTATCTAAGTTAAACACTAAAGCGTATACTAGATATATTATTATTTTACCTTATTTAGACAGTAAGGTCTTATTAGTTGCAATAACTAGCGGCACTACAGTAGCGCCTAGTAGAAGCTGGTTTTACTAGTACCACTAACAGTTACTAGTATAAACTTCTATATATATCTGTAAATTATTATCGTTAAATAGTTAGACTAAGGCGTATATAAGATTTGGGGTAAATGGCCAGTGGCCTAGTAAGAACCATAGTACCTACATAATACTTCTGTATTAGTATGATCTTTAATTAACGTCTGATACGGATCCTATCTAGGCCTACGCAGACACTTGCCGTCGCAGGGGGGAAAACTTGTAAATTGACAGGAAGAAAACCCTGCTGTATAGGGGACGGAAAAACCCTATAAGCCACCTTAGTAGGATGAAAAACCCCTAATTTGCCATGTTCGTCCATAGCAGCGGCCCTACGGGCCTATAGCTACGTCCTGTCCTCCTTAAATGTTTGAACTCTATGGGAACCACTGCTTCCTTCTCTAGCTTATCTAAAGCTAGGGTTTACTACGTCCTAGCTAGGCCTCGCTATATATGCTGTATACTTTGTGTTCTATATCTTAACTATCCCCTGTGTGCTATCTCCTGTAGACTATTACTATATACGCCATGCCTCCCCCCCCCCTAGAGCTATCAAAGGCGTAAGGGGGATTCATCCGTCTTAACTACCATAATACTAACAGCGGGATATATTGTGTTGTGTTTTGGGTATCTTTTATACCTAGGCCCCAGCTAGGCCCTTTTTAAGGGTTACCACTCCTTAAAAGGAGATAAGGAGAACCGTAGGTCGCAATCCAGGCTGCTAGGTATTTGGTAGTTGACGGCAAGTAACCGCATGCTCCACGGGCGATCGCCCTGGGGGTTAGGAGGGGCCGTATATTTGCTCATTTGTTTGCAGTCGCCGTTCGTCGATATAAGGTCGTTGATGCTTTCAATTGGGGGTCGGGGGATGTTATCGAATACTGCGCATCTATGTTGGATCATACAGGTGCCCTAATAGAGCAGTATAGAAGTAGCTGTTATCGTAAAGGGGTACCATTAGTGGTGGTTTTTAAGATCTCACCATCCTATGTGAAAACTTTTTACTACCGCCTATAACGCTCGCAACTACCACCACGAAGTCATATCGCACGCTGTGTAACGTCTCTGCGTTGGCTCTAAGTCTGAACTTTGAAGACCCAGGTTCGTAGCCGTCACCACGTACAGGTGTAGAGTCCGTTTTCGACGGCCAATACTTCTGTATTAGATATAGTATTTAGTCTATTTTATTAAATCCTTTCCTTTATTAACTTATAACGTATATTCTTTCCATTTTTTAGGTATAATACCCTGGTTTAATTAATTATATCTCCAAAATAAGTTATTTAAGCTCTTTATAGATATTTAATCTTATAGTAGCGAAGCAAGCTAGGGGTCTTATAGAAATTGATTAATAGCCCCCTATAACACTTTTTCTTAGATAAAAAACAGGGCAAGTATATACTCCACTTTACTTTAAAATGGGTGGAATTTAGTTTTAGCGTTATTAGGTAGATTAGGGTATTGCTAATACAGCCATGTCTTGTCTTTAGTTGTATAGTATTACACTAGTTTACTAGCACCTCTTCTAGTAACCTCTATATAGCCTTCTATCCTAATAGATATTACAGTTAATAACAATCCTCTCTCTTATAGGAGGGGTTTTGGTTAGTTAATAGAGGTCTCTATAGTAGGTACCTTATAGCATATAGCCTAGTCATTTAACAGTAGGGTAGATATTCTATTAGCAGTAATAATTACTATATTATTATTGCATAATACAAAGCCCTTATCTTTAGAAGATATTTATTAGTTATAGTTAGCAATTTCTAGTATATTATCAAATCCGTTATTAGTAGTTTAATAGTTAAATTAGACCGGTTTGTTCTTGTCTCTATATTTACACCTTTTCTAAGGATTACGTTACCTTTGGATTTTATCCTTACATTTATATTTTATTTTATAACGTTCCGCGCCGCTAGTAGAATATAGGATTATACGGCATTAGCTATATCTTCTATCTATAAAGTATACGGTAACTATTATAGATTTAGCTAGTGTTTATAGCTTATTAATACTTAACTTACTTTTATGCTAGGGTAGTAATATATTAAGTAGATATAATATTATTATTTCTAGCTTTATAGTTAGTAAGGAGTGGAGTAAACGTATATAGAGGATTTTTTACAAACTGCTTACGCGTAGAGTTTATAAGGTATTATATAATCCGCCAATAATAAGATACCTAAAAATGCAATATCTGTAATATTATAGATATCTAACTCTTATAAACCACTAACCTTAAAATTATCTCCCATTAACACTACTAGATTTTAATTTCTTATAATTCTAGTTCTAATGCACACTGCTAAACCTATACATTGGTTTAGTTTGCAATATTGCAAATATTGGCATGCTGTATTATATACCTAGAGCATACTATATATAATAGTCGCAATATCGCCTCCTTATATCCTTGTTTCCTACCTCTTAATAGCACTACCCAGCTCTAGGGCATACACTAGACCTATACGTTGGTATAGTTTGCAATATTGCAAATATTAGCGTACTGTATTATATACTATATATACAATAGTTATAATATTACAACCTTAGTTCCCGCCTCTTAGCAGCACTACCTAGCTCTAGGGCATAGCACTAGACCTATATATTGGTACAATTTACAATATTATAAATATTAGCGTGCTGTATTATATACCTAAGGCATACTATATATATAATAGTTGTAATATTACAACCTTAGTTCCTACCTCTTAGCAGCACTACCTGGCTCTAGGGCATAGCACTAGACCCGCCTCTTAGCAGTACTACCTAGCTCTAGAGCATAGCACTAGACCTATATATTGGTATAATTTGCAATATTGTAAATATTAGCGTGCTATATTGCATACCTAAGGCATACTATATATATAATAGTTGTAATATTGCAACCTTGGTTCCTGCCTCTTAGCAGCACTACCTAAGTTTTAGTTCCCTTAATCCTTAACCTAGGGCACATCACTAGACTATTATATTAATATATTTTGCAATATTGTAAATACTACTGTACTATATTGTATACTTAAGGCATCTTATATCTGTAATAATTATAGGCTTAACTTATTACCTTCTCGCATCTTAGCTGTACTTAGCACTAATAGGTTTTACTTCCCTTTAATCCCAGATCTAAGGTATACACTTAGCTCCATATAACTATAAGATTCCGCAATATTACAGCTATTTAAGCATCGCGCCGTATACCTAAGGAGTAGAATATATATATTATCTATAACATCTAAATCCTCTACCTAAGCTTTTAATTTATATTTTCTATATAATAATTATATTTTCCTAGGATCCTAGTTATAAGATACCTCTACCCTTAAGCAATTATACATTTTTGCAATATTGCTAATATCTAGGGTTAGTGCACTTTTACTTTTATTTTTATGCTTATTTATAAAATTGATTTACCTTACCATTACAATTTTGGCTTTTAGTTGTTTACTTCTATAATATTTAACCCTCTTTAACCTTCTCTTTTCTATATTATATTTCTTACTATATTATAAGCAACTTGCAAAATGTTTTACTAGCGGCAGTCTTTATATTATATCCTTTTTTGTATTTAAGTTTAGCAAGTTATATATCTTAGTCTATTAGTACTATACCAGTCCACCCATTTGCTAATTACGCTAATTAATTATTCTAAAATTTGTATTTTAACCCACTATTAGGGTTCTGCCCTTCTATATAAATGCTATTTAAGACACTAAGATTACTATCTAATTATCCTATAAGATAAACCCTAAGAGATTAGAACTTAAGGTGGCAATACTATATAAAAGCCAGGGCTAAGTTAGGAATATAGTAGTAAGATCTTTGATTAACGTCTAATACGGATCCTATCTAGGCCCACGCAGACAGGGAGGAAAACTTGTAATTTACAGGAAGAAAACCCCTGCAGTTGGGGGAGGAAAAACCCTATGAGCCACCTCAGTCGGATGAAAAACCCCGATTTGCCATATTTGCACGTAGCTGCGGCCCTGCGGGCCTACAGCACGTCCTCCTCCTTGGATGTTCGAACTCCTTGGGAACCACTGCTTCCTTCCTTAGCTTATCCAAACTAGGGTTCACTACGTCCTAGCCAGGCCTTGCCAATCGATTGCCATATGCTTTGTGTTCCGTATCTTGACCATCCCCTGTATGCTATCTCTTGTTTGACCATTGCCATATACGCCATGCCTCCCCCCCCCCTAGGGCCTATCGAAGGCGTAAGGGGGATTCATCCGTTCCAACCACCTAATACAGTAGGATATGTGTATGTGCTCCGGGTATCTTTTGTGCCTAGGCCCCGGTTGCTAGGCCCTCTCTAAGGGTCACCACTCCGTCAAGAGGAGACAAGGAAAACCATGGGTTGTGATCCAGCTGCCAGGCAGTAAAACGGCGAGTGACCGCATGCAAGTTAGGAATATACTTAGCACTTATAATTGTGTTTGCGCTAGAGAATATATTAAGTATGGGATATGCAGCAATATAGAAGCGTTAGCGTTTAATAATTGCCGCCTTTAAGTAGTATCCTATTTAGATATTTATAGAGAGGAGCCGCTTGGTACTATTATAAAGCGAAAATTAAAATAGTAGAAGGAGTAAGACTAGAATCGGCAAGCTAAAAGAGAGCAATACTATTTATAGGTAATAGGAATGATTCTAACCTAGTGCCTTCTTACTAGTCTAGAACACTAAAGCTTATAGAGAAGCATTGCTATAATAAATTAAAAGCACCTCTAGCTAATGCCCTAAGTGGGATCTTACCGCACTTTATTAAGAGTAAAGTAACTCTATAGGCTTGCTCCACAATAATATATTCTAGTGCTACTTATATTATTACTTAGTCTTGTCTCCAATCTATTATAAAGCAAAAGCCTTATAAGTCCGCCTACTAGACACTAGTTAGCCTATGCTAGGACAAGCTTATATTAATAGCTATTATACCTAGTAGTAAGATTTGGCCTATAGGCTTTAATACTAAGCGCCCTTGTAATAGCTATAGTCCTGCCTAATATAGGAAAAAGCTAGCTATTGTAATTAGCGACGCTATAAACTCTAGTTTATAAATGCTAAAGCCAGAAGTCCGACTTCTATATAAGTGCTTTATATTATAGGTATTTTAGCTCTTATAGCATATTACTAATATTTAAATTTAGTTATATCCTTATTAAATATATAGGTTATAACTGGCCTATTTCCAACCCTAGATAGTATAACTTCTATACTAATAATGCCTTAAACTAGTGTTTAGAAACTAGTTGCCACTAGAATATCTATTAGTTCTGGTAATAATACTACCCTAACTAACCCGCTGTTAATCCCTACCTATATTCTTAAAAATAGTAACCAGTCCACAGCTAGTATTGCTAAGATTACTACTATTAGTAAAAATGATACTGTAATCTAAAAAGGATAATGTAGATACTTTTAGAAGTTAGCTATCTTTGCTACTAGCGTTAGTAGATACCCCTAAGTCGTGCGGGATTAAAAAGATGGTATAATTAGAAAATAATATAACAACTCTAGATAACGCTATAGACGTGGAGTCTACTAATAGTAGTAATAATGAAGATAATAGCGCTCCCCTCCCTAGTAAAGGTAATAGCGCTAAAAATAACTTTATGGACTATAAGAATAAAAGGGATGTTAGTAATCCCAATACCACGTTTTTTTAATGCATATACGTATATATATCTCCAATATGTCTAATATGGACACTCTCTAAATTTAAAACTAATATTTATTTAGTTTAAATCCTGGCTTTAACTAAGTAATAAGGAAAGAATGCGAGTATATTAATAAAAATCTATAACTGGAGGTATGCGGATGCCTCTGTTTTAATCCTAATGCTAACTTTAATATAGGCAGCCTTTTATTGCTACTATAGCTAGTTACAAAATCCTTTAGGAAGAAAAAATATTAACTAATTGCCGTCTATGGTTAGATTATATTTAAAGAAGATAATGTTAATAGTGGTATACGCACTAACTAGATAGGCTTAGGCAAGATAGTAACCATAATTTTTGCCTATCTACTAAACTAATTGATTAATGTTAATAAATAGGCCATTTAGGATTCCTAAGCAAAAAGTATAAATTATATCTTACTTATTCCGGAGGGAAAGCTAAAAGTGCGTAATGCTCCTTATGGGATAGATTATAAAGGCAGTATGCCTATATTAATAAGAATCTATATTTTAAATTTAAAGAGTTAATAGCCTAATGCTTATTGTAGCGCTACCTAGACGTTTATTAGCCTGGGTAAACGATATAAAAGTAGGGCTTAGTTATTAACGTATTAAGGATATACATAAATCTGTAGATATAAATAGTAAAAGGGATATTTAGTTTTGGCTAATCTATAACAACTATAATAAAATAAACTGCAAGTTCCTCTCTAATATTCTTAAGTACTATAAAAGCCATGTTATTCTTAATGCAGATACCCCTAATGTTAAATATTATACCCCACTTATTAGCTTATCTAGATTTTGTTATTACTATAATATTAGAGTGTTAAAAAAAATCTCTTAAGTCTACTAGGTATAAAATAATATAGACTATAAAGTCTGAAACGCCCTGTTATATAGTACTATATACATCTTGTCTAATTCTATTATATTAAAAAGCGCTTAACTTAAAGCTAGTAGTTAATTAGTAGGTCCGCGAAAATTAGCTAATTAGATAATGCCCTTATCTGGTAATATTCTAGTACTCTAAGAGGCGCTATTTCTGGTAATCTTGGCGCCTTTTTAGAAACTCTATTAATAAGGCAGGGTAATAAATGGAAGAGTAAGCCTAGTTATAATCTACTACTTAGTCCTAATGTCTTTATGCTGTAGGGAAGTATTAATAAGATAGTTAGGATAAAAGTAAAGCTAACTAAAGGTGCCAGGAAGAAAATGTAAAAGGTTATAAATGGCTTCCATAATGTTATCCCCTAGTTTATTATTAGATATTTAATAAAGATAAAGTGGTTTATTAAGGAACTGCTTATTTAGATTAAAGCAACGCAAACTAACTAGAACTCCTATACTACCTATAATCCCTTTGCTACAAAGTAGATAAATAAGGCCACTTATAACCTTAAAGTGAAGTTTAAGCCACTATATAGTAAGAAATTAGTTGGCTAGATATATAGAGTATTAAAACCATAATACGGAACTATAGAATAATATTAGCTTTGTGTGGTATTATAGAAAGCCTTTATATCTATGCTAGTTTTCTAGGATAGTATAATTAAAAGGATAAAGGTTAAGGTTTTAATATGCCTATTACACCTATATGCTTATTAAAATAATAATAAATAAAATTATACCCTTGGCCGTTGTAAGAACCTTAACAATTTAATCCTTTATAGTAAGTTAGACTTTTCTGTATAGATAAGCCTAAATATAGATACCTTAAAGACTGTTTTTACTAAACTTGGGCCTATTTGCAAATGTAATCTATAGAAGTTAATTATATTTACCTTATTCTCTATATTCGCATTTATAATACGCCTAGTATATTATATTTGCAATAAGCGCAATATTCTTATATCCCACTCTTTATTTAATCTCTTAGATATAAATATAGCGAGAATACCTGCCGTCTTATAGCTAGCCAGATCCAGATTAAAAGGGATAAAGTTATTATTAACGACTTTAATACTAAGGCCTACTAAGGCCTTTTACTTCTACCGGCTAGGATCTAAACAGTAACTCTTAGTAGTAACTTTACTACTTAAATCTCTTACTAAGTTTCGTTCTGCTAGTGTAAAATCAGTGGCTTAGAGCTTATTTTTAGTATTGTAGATTTTAGAGCCATAGATTAATTAATTGGTATAGAGCCGTTGTATTATAGTAAAGCTATATTTAGGCAATCTGTATTATAATCCTTGGCATAGTATTATATATAGAAATACTTAATTATAAGAATTATATTTTAATTAAATTTATAAGATTATAACTAAAAGTCCTTGCGGTATAGTGATATGGTAAGTAATATAATTGCTGCTATTTAGAGCTAGCCTAATAAGATTAAAAATAGTTATCTCTAATATATATATATATATATAACAAGAAGCATAACTTATAAAATTAGGCTTTAAGATTTAATTAAAAATATAATATTTATAATTTGAAGCCTTTGCTAATATATAATTTTATAATAAATAACCTTTTTTATTGTTTTTGACGCGCTATAGATAAGAATTAAACCTGCCACGCCTAAGAGTTAAACTTACGATATCTAATTGCTTAATCTAGCTAGGTGGCTTAGTAATGATATAATAAGACTTTGTAATAATGCAATAAAGCTTATAAGACTTGGTGATAATATAATAAGGCTTATAAGACTTAGCGGTAATATAATAAGACTTGGCGTTAAGCACTAGGAGAATTTAGGGGTTGCTCTGTTACTATAGGAAGGCTATAATGCTTAGCGTGGTATTAAACTTTAAAGATCCTATTTATGGAGTTTTTATTAATAAGTTATTAATAAAACGTTAATAGCGCTTAATTTTAGTGCTTTTGTTAGCGGGTATAGGCCTTTAAATTTATGGGTTTATACGGGATAATATAGTCTTTAACGCCGTTTAAAAGGCCTCCAATAATATTAGCAATATTGCAAATATTAATATGCGTCGCCATACGTGCAATATTTGAAATCTTGCCTACTACCAGAGTTATGGTTTCTGTAACCCTATATACACCCCTAAACCTATATAATAGTAAGTTTATTTTATTTCTAATAGCTTATTGCACTACTTGCGTAACCTTAATTGAATTTTTATATTATGCGCCGCCTACCTAAGATCCTCTAAATAACTAGGATAGTAAATATATAGAGTAAAAGCCCTATCCCATCTTAATTTTAGGCATTTGCTGTTATAATTACCTTAAAAGCTCCTTACTAACCCCCCATCATCGGCAAAATATGGTACCCTTTCAATGGCCTCAATGGTTGGTGGTTGACGCAATTGGCGCGCAGTTGAGGTCATTTGGCAACTCGACCGACTAGCCTATGTCGTGTTTTTTTGACACGCAGCCTGCGCGCAACCTACGCGCAACCTGCCAGTAATCTGCGCATTTGGCAACTATAATTATATTTACCTCTTTTATACTAATAACATATTTTAAATAAATAAAAGCTACTTTAAAGCTATTTAT
>Ga0307507_10011180_pt1 | contig 11387 bp, 13 predicted proteins | sample 7_EM_MG_FD_207223 | JGI IMG/M metagenome (GOLD analysis project Ga0307507, IMG submission 207223) | Populus trichocarpa ectomycorrhiza microbial communities from riparian zone in the Pacific Northwest, United States - 7_EM | ecosystem: Host-associated > Plants > Roots > Unclassified | place...
CAAACCAAAACCAGGAAACTTCTGCTTACCTGATTGGAGACCAAACACAATGTCACCGTATTCTGATACAACATCATGCAATTCTTCACCAGAAAGATGTGGGGGTGCAACATCCTTTTCAACTCTGCCAACAAAGAAATCCTTTCTGTTTTTCTGTACATGTGATTCAGTAGTAAGAAACGACAGTGACAATAAAAAAAAGAAGCTTTACCTCCGTTTGTTAGCGTGAATGCCTTGTTGTTTTCCATGCAGTATGAACATGCTAGTTTTCCATGCGTGCTCCAACTAGAAACCATCCCATAAGCTGGAAAATCATTAATAGTACACATCAAAGCCGCCCTCATAACAAAATTATGTTTCCTTGATATATCATAAGCCAAAGCTCCGGAGGACCACAACTGCGTCAACTCATTAATTAATGGTCGAAGACAAACATCTATATTCTGGCCTGGGCTACTTGGACCGGGCATGATAGTAGATAAAAATATGAACTCCGGTCTCATACACATCCCCGATGGCAAGTTATAAACTGTGAGTATGACCGGCCAACAAGAATATGGAGCAGCAAATGACCCAAATGGGTTGAATCCGTCTATACACAACCCAAAAGACGCACGTTTCTTGATTCAGCTGAAAAGTGAGGATGAACACTGTTAAAGTGTTTCCATGCTTTGCTATCAGAAGGATGCACCATCACTCCATCAACCACATCATGTGATTGGTGCCATGTCATGTGTTCAGCAGTCCTTGGTGACATGAATAACCTCTGCAGTCTAGGTGTGATTAGGAAGTATCTAAGTTTTTTATATGCCACGAGAGTCTTTTCTCTATCAGTTCTGGGTTTGAAACGGGAATGCCCACATGTCATGCACTCGGTCAACTCAACATTTTCAAGGTAGTATAACATGCAGAAGTTAGGGAACATATCAATTTTCTGGTATCCTAAACCGAGGGGTTTCATCATGGACTTTGGAGCATATAAGTTCTCTTTCAGCCTGTTCCCTTCAGTAAAATGCTTCTTGCTCATTCGATAATTTTGTCATAACCGACCTCACTCAACCCGTGATCTGACTTGATGGTGAATACCTGTGCTACGGTCGATAATTTACCGTGGTTCGTGCAGCCATCCCATAATGGTTCGTCAGAATCTTTCAACAGATCAAAAAACCTAGCTGCATCTACATTAGGTTCTTCTTCTACAATTGGACATTGACTGGCATTTCCTTGATTCATTTTCATTGCATCCATAACCATATTCCTGTAAGGATTACTGTTGTCATTTGCAACTCCATGCACGTTGCTAGCACTAGAAATTGACCCAACCACCCTTTCTCCCATGCTCTTATTACGAATAAATAGTTCTCTGTAATCCTCCATGAATCCTTTGTGTAGAAGATGCATCATTACAACATCTGGATGAAGATATTTTTTATTTTAACACTTCCTGCATGGACACCTAGCATCGCCTCTAGTAAAATTTCTTGGAATAGATGTTGCGAAATTAATAAAACCCTGAACCCCGTTACAATAATCCATCCTCCGCAATCCTTGGGGTGAATCTCGATACATCTATGAACGATCATCCATGACTTCTATCGAACCTCTAAAAATTATGACCGCATTATTCCGTCTATAATTCCATTGGTATATACTGACCGTATTATTCCGTCGGTACATACCGACTGAAGTACAGACGGAATAGTATCCGTTGGTATTTATCACCGCAATGCATCGACATAATTATTCCGTCGGTAATTCCGTTGGTTTTAGACGAATTTCTGGTAGTGGGAGGAATCCTAGTTAATGTAGGAGTCCTTGATGAAGAAGGATTTATAATAGACTAGTTTGTTAGAATCCTTATTTAATTAGAATGTTAAATTCCTTATTAGATTATGATTTCTTTTGAATAGTTTAATTCCTTGATTATCTAGGACTTTAGGCCTATAAATAGGCTTGTAATCTTAAGCATTAAAGACAAGTTGAGAGAGATATAGAGAAGAGCTAGAAAGGTGTATCTTTTAAGAAAACTCTTAATAAAATATCATTCATCTCATTCTTCTTCTTGTTCTTTAGCTTTGTTCTTATGTTTGTTCTTATAAATTAACTACTACACCCTATCCTTTTTTTCCAACAGGGTTGCCATTCTGGAGTGTAGTAGCCGTTGGAGTATTTTCCCTACAATCTTGGATGTTGGCGTGACAGGGGTTGATCAAGATTTGGTCAGGGGATGCTGTGCTGCTGCTGCTGCTGACGTGTGATGCTGTTGCTCCTGTGATGTTACTGCTGTTGCTATCTTCAGTTGCTGCTGCTGCTGCTGCTGCTGCTCCTGTGATGTTGCAGCTACAGAGCTTTGATTTATGAATTTGCACAGAGATGAAGGAGATGGGATAGGGTTGCTTGCTGCTGCTGCTGTATTGCTAATAATTTCAAACATTGAAATAGGATGCCAGTCATCTTATAAGAAGAAATATAAAAAACATAAGAAAAATAAATACAGGAGGTACAAGAAATATTACAAAGTACAAAAGAAACAGAAATCCCAATAGAAGCCCAAAAAGAAGTTTTTCAGACGAAAGTCTTCAAAAAATTCCTACAGAAAACCAAAGAAAGAATGTACATGCTTTCTTTGTCAAGAAGAAGGACATTATGCCAATGAATGTCCAAAGAGAAGAGTTAAAGGTAATACCTACCAGTTTCACTCAGAGAAGAATTTGAAGATATCCTTCAAAGTAGTGATATAGAAACCATCCATAGTGAACCTTCGGATTCCAATAATGGATCCATTTTTGAATACTCTAACTTCTCAGATGAGTCAGAATCCTCCTCTGAGTCATAGTGACCAGTTTGAAGAATATCAAGAAGAGGAAGGAAATTTCCTCCAGGATATTCTCATAGATAAGAAGCGATTCTCTCAGATTCGCTCAACAGATCTATCCATTTCTGAAGGAAGTGGATTCAGAAGCAGTTCACCCTTTTCATTTAAGAAAAGTATTTATAATGGATACTGCTAATCCTGGAAACTCAAGAGAATCCGTCACCTACACTTCCGTTGTTTAAAACCTGCTGCAACTCTGATTTAGTGAAATCCTATTCAAGGATAAAGTTTAGCTTCATACAAAGTCCTACCCACACTGGATTTCTATAACCGGTGAATAACCAATGTATATATATATTCATGGTGCATCTACAGAACTAAATCATGCAAAAGAGTTAATTCAGTGCATATCAATTTTAATATTCTACAACATTACGGTATAACAAACAGAGAACAAACCCTAGATATCAATCTGACCACTAACAGGATCAACATTCCTCTTCTTAGGAAAGAAGATGTTCAGAATAAACTAGCCAATCTGAAAGATAAGCAAAAGATAGGCTATGTCCATATAGGAGCCATACAGGTCATGATCAAAGCCATCTTTAGGGAAGGCATTGATACTCCCATAGAATTAGCCTTGGTTGATAACAGGTTAATCCAAAGAAAAGACGTAGTACTTGGAGTAATCCAAGGAAATCTTTCGTGTCAGAAACTTAAATTTAGGGTACATCCTAAGATAAGTGTCAATCTAAGAGATAAGAATCTCAATTCAACCCTTAGCTTGGTACACGATTTCAAAAGAAGGGATTTCACGAAAGATGGATCTATTCCCTACAGCATAACTTAGTGTCATACGTTAAAGAATAATATAAATCATATCCTGCGATCTTATTTAATAGCTTAAACTATTGAGTTGAGATGGTTCTTTGACATGGTATCAAAGCATTGATGACTAAGTGGTTACAAGTTCAAATTTCACCATCCTCGTTTATTTGATAAAAATTAAGCACAAAGTAATGTGGGCATGTGCAAGTTTCAAGCCCAAAGAGATTTCACTTGAGGGGGGTGTGTTAGAGAATAATATAAATCATATCCTGGGACCTCACTTAACAGCTTAAACTATTGGGTTGAGATGGTTCTTTGACATGGTATCAGAACATTAATGACCAAACGGTCACGAGTTTGAATCTCATCGTCCCTTTTATTTGATAAAAATGAAGCACAAGGTAAAGTGGGCATCATATCCTGAAATCTCATCTAATAGCTTAAGTTTTTGGGTTGAGATATTTTTTTGACATGGTATCAGAGTCTTGATGACTAAGCGGTCACGAGTTTGAATCTCATCATCTCTATTTATTTGATAAAAATTAAGCGCAAGGTAATGTGGACCTGTGCAAGTTTCAAGCCCAAAAGACTTTCACTTGAGGGAGTGTACGAGAGAATAATATAAATCATATCCTGGAACCTCACCTAACAGCTCAAGCTATTGGGTTGAGATGGTTCTTTGACAACATGCCCTAAGTAACACCCATCATTCGGATTTCTTTAAGGACAGATTTCATAGAACTTCCTAGTCTATTCCAAGAAGCAAGCAGGAAGAGTCATCAATCCAGATTTCATGGTCACAGAAATACCTCTAGAAACATCATTAGATGTAGGAGAAAAACCTTTATTGGAAGGTAACAGTATACCAAGGAGACTTGAGTATCAGAATAATAGACTAATCATCAGAGATCCAAATCTCGCAGAAAGAGCCACTACCAGTACACATATGCCCATAGAAAGGTCTTTCTCAAACCTCAGTATTAGGAGCAATAATTCACCTATTACACCAGACAACAGAAACACAGGAAATTGTGTTGTTCTATATATATATATATCTCATGTTGAAGATCAATCCAATCCAGATTTCTATCATCTTCCGTGCTGCTGGAATCTTCCATGAAAAAATCAACTTATCTATATCCAATCACCCATGAAAAAATCAGCCCATACTTATCCAAAATGAAAGGTTTTCTAGGAAAAATCTAGACTCCTTCCACTGACTTAACAAGCCTATAAATACTCGGTGCTGGATTTGTCTTGGATGAAGAGAGAAGGAGAAGAATAGGTGAAACAGTGGTGTGTGTGCAGGAAAGTAAAGTTTGTGGGGGTGTGTGCCGTGAGTATGTAAGAAAAAGAGAGTGAGGTGGTGTGAGGAATATTATTAAAAGAGAGTGTATTGTGTAGACCCCTTAATAAATAATAGAAGTCCGTCTGTGATGTATCAAATTGTAGTCGGAGGACCTAAAACGCGTTTTATTGAAATAAAATAAAATAAAAAAGACAGGCTTGCAAATGCTAAACAAAACTCATGCACAGTTTACTATCAAATTGCATGCATGTAGACTTTTCGAATAAAACCTAACAAATACACAACTTTATTCGGACAAGTTCACTTTGTATCCTGTATGGAAAGTCTTTTTTTTTTTTTTATCGAAATATAAGAATATATTAAATATAAAAAATATACAAGTCTGGAAAGTCAACAAGTTCAATATACAAAAAGAAAACAGGCTCTCTAATTAACTGGGCATAAACATGCATGCCTATAAAAATAGACTAACAATCAAGCAGAAACTGAGCTTGGTTAGAGTAGGAACCTAATCGGTAATAAAGTGTCAAACCTAACCAAAATGCAAAAGAAAAATAGAAACCAAACTAGCATAGCTGGAAGGCTACCAGCACATAAACCAAGCTAATCTGTATGGAAAGTCTTCATAAACCGGGTTACTAATATAAATGGGCACATCTTACTAGTGTTCCAACAACAACCAACGATGGGTGCCATTTCATCTTTACTTTGTTTCTTCTTGATCCATGTTCTGCTATTATCATCTCATAGTAGCTACATCTGCAAGGCTTTTGAATGGTCTTCTTCTGATGCAATTTCTTCAAATGATTTTCCTAACTACAAGGTGGGGGTATTGAGAAGGTCAATACCATCGCCACCACCTCCCAGGGTCAATCCTCCTCTTCATTCCATCCGTCCTTCTCCTCGGGCACCGCCGCCTCCACCGTATTGACGCTTCTGATTTGTGATTGCTACTGCTGCTCTGCTTGCACACCAATGTTTTAATCCTTGTCCGTGTATAGCATCCTGATACATGAGTTTTTCCAACTCCAAGGTTGTTTTGCTTTGCTTCTGTGCTGATGTTATCTATATTAGAAAATTGTAATCTGAATAAGAACATGAAGATACTCGAATCTATTGCAATTTACTCAAAATTAGTTAGAGATTTATCTGATGCGCACTCAAAAGATATGAGTATAAAGTTCCATAAAAAAAATGATTTGCGAAATTCATATGAGAAATAAAAAAATGGTAGCGATGGATTGTATTCATTTTACACCTCATGCCAACAATCAAGAAATTTCCTTTTGATCCTTTATGAAAAGCGTAGAAGAGGAGTTGATTTCCGCGTACCACCACCCAAAAGATAGATATGATTTCCAGGAAAACAGCAACCACAGAAGGTGCGAAGTTGCGATTACCTTGTCTTTGACTTGCTGCAAAATCTCTTCCAAATCCCTTGGAATCAGGGTACTAATTAATGATTAGTACTACGATTCTTCCTTTGGATCTTTTTAAAAAGAAATTTATAGAAAAAGACCAAACGTTTGTCGACAATTTATTTATTTTGGCTTCTGTATATAATCGAAGGGTATCATGCTGCCGTCACCCATGGCGGGGCTATAATTTTTTAAATGAAAGGGTAAATTATTAATAAATACTTGAAATTATGTATTATGTAAATATGCATTATACAAAAATATTAATTTGAAATATATATACTAACTCATACCAAACAAAATTAATTTAAGAATACTTTTAAAATAAAAAAACTTACATTATAATTGTTTTTTTCGAGTTTTTATATTTTAAAACCCTTTCATAATAACTTTATTATGAATCTCATCAGAAATATTTTTCTTAATATATACAATCAAACTATCATTCATCTATTTTTTGTTTAAGGTGGGTTCAATACTTGTGTTTTCTAAATCTTCTAAGGACTAGTGAAGTTCTTGGCAACAATTTTATGCTAACATATAGTAGAGAGTAGCTAAAATCATAACATAAAAGGATTGTCATGATAAATTAATGTTGTTATTGTTGACTTATTGTTTTCTATAGGTGGGTTAAACATAAATGTTAAATTTTTTTTTTATTTCTATATTGTGTCTTTAATTTTTTGAGTTGTCCTATACTTTATTTTTAATCACTAATAAGTTCATCACCATTCATTTTCAATATGAAATTCATAGCAAAATACTTATCAATTCATCAAAATCCATTTCATTTCATATCCATATGCATATAATATTACCCATACACATATTAATTCAACAAACTCTTAAATTATCATAAATCGTAACATTTTCAATAACTAATTGTAAAGGAATAAAACTAAAATTAAACAATGTACCAAAAAGAAAAAATAAAGGAAACTTACCTAAAGCATAAACCATAAGAGGTTATTTGCTTAACTAATTAATAACTTAGGATTTGAAGAGAAATTTTGCAAAAGAAAGAGAGGCAAAAATAATAGCTTGAAAGAAAGAAAAAAAGGCTCTCAGTTAATTAATGGAAGAAAAAGAAAAAAAAGAGAAAATATTAGTGAAATATACTAGACATATATATTATATATTATATTATGCTGTAACAATAGCTAACTTGGGTTAATTAGTAGCCAACAAAGAAAATTAAATCTGCTAAGATATTATTAATATTCTAATATAAAAAATATTTTGAAAAAAAAAAAGATTAAGGGGGCAATTGCCCCCTCTTGACCCTACGCAGTCACCCCTTGTTATACAATAAATTAAAAAAAAAGAAAAATAAAAGTTTGGATCAAAGAATAAGAAAGGTTGACTTAATAATAGACTAGACTTGGTAGCTATTTCATATTAAAATAAAGAATGGGCCAAATTAAAAGCGACAGTCATGGATTGAATTAGATGAATAACATACATGGAAGTCATATAGTTTGGATTAGAAGACAGAAAAGTAAGATACATAAAAGGCATGATCAAGAAGAAACTGACATAAACACGTGGAATAATAAAAATGGGCAGTTGCAATGACGTAACCTTGAAACTAGGAAGAATGGAGAGTGGGAATTAACAAATAATTATTCTTGATTTTCTCTGTATAAACCATGGCTGAAAGAAGAGAAGGGGACAATCAACAACACACAACTCACAAAACAATAATATATAATTGTAGTGCATTACAATCAAGTTTACTGGATTTTAAAAACCTATTTATTGGCAATAATCTTGTAAGCAATTAATAAGTAGGTTGACATTTTATAGGCAATAATAAGTAAGCTTGATTGATAATCAGTAAACTTATAATCAATAGATTAGTAGTCAATAGACTTGTAGTCAGTAGGTTAGTACTACTAAAAAACGTAGAAAATACTAAATAGTGTATCGGTCCAAGTTCTGTTCTTAAGAAATTCTCGTGGTTGTAATCAAGACAAGCATCCAATGAATGTAAGGTTTTTTTATCCGAAACTGTTAAGTTCTCATTTACTTTCAGACTTGGAAGTGGAAGATAATAGCTTGGATGTGTTGGAAAACAGACATTAGAAACAGAGAACACGGAAGAAAGGGACTGATAAATGGTAAAGCTGCATCTCAATACCAAAACTTTTCTAATTATTCATTTCTTATCTGATTGCTTACAAAAACATAATCAAGAAGTCCTATATAACAAGAACTAAATAAATGAAATCTAGGAGCACATAGACTTCCACAATCTAGGGAAAACCAAGAGAACAAGAGTCATAAAAGCTAACAATAAAAGACATTGAGAATTACAAATTACATTTAACACTCCCTCTTAATTTGTAATCTTCAAAAACTACTTGAATTGCTGAAACATCTCAATTGAAACAACTTTTGTGAGGACGTTTGCAGATTGATCATTAGTGTTAATAAACTCCAACTGTATCTACTTCTTGCTTATCATGTCTCTAATGAAATGATGCCTCATCTCTATGTGTTTTGATCTTGCATGAAAAACTGGTTCTTAGTCATCGCAAATGTTGACATATTATCACATAATATAGAAGTAGGATCAAGAGCATCTTGCTGCAAATCACAAAGAATTCTCCTCAACCATACTGATTGACAAACGATTTCATTTGCAGCATTATATTCTGTCTCTGCAGATAAAGCTATAGAATTTTGTTTCTTTGAACACCAAGAGATTATATTTGTTCCAAGACAGAACACGTAACCAGATGTACTCTTCTTATCATCATAGCTTTTTTCCCAATCACTGTCAGTATAGCCAATCAACCTATTTTCATCTTGTTTCTTATACAAGATTCCGTGATCCTTGGTTTCTTGAAGAAATCGCAGGATCCTCTTTGCTGCTCCAAGATGAAGTTTGCTAAGATTCTCTATAAATCTGGAGATAATACTAATAGAAAAGAGTATACCAGGTTTTGAATTTGTGAGTTAGATTAAGGATCCAACAAGGCTTCTGAAATCTTTGAATCCATCTTAGCTGCACCATCATTTTGTTGTAATTTCTCATTTGCTGCCATTGGAGATGCTACTAGTTTACACTCTGACATGTTGAACTCCTTTAAGAGATTTGCATCATACTTTTTTTGTGAAATAAAGATTTTTCCTTGAGATTGTTTCACTTGAATGCCAAGAAAAAATCTCATCAAACTAGATCTGTCGTTTTGAATTCTTTCGTCATAGTAGCCTTCAAATCTGCAACCATATCTTTACTTGTTCTTGTATAAATCAGATCATCAACATAGAGATAAACCATTACAAAGTCCTCTCCCTTCTTCTTTACATAAAGTGATGGTTCAAATTGACTTCTCCCAAAACTATTCTGATGAAAATATAGATCAATTTTATGGTTCCACGCTCTTGGAGCTTGTTTTAATCTATAAAGGGCTTTATAAAGACTATAGACTTTATCTTCTTCTCCTTTTAATTCATATTCTGGAGACTATTGAACATAGACTTCTTTTTGCAATTCGCCATTAAGAAACGCTAACTTAACATCAAGCTGAAAAACCTGCAACTGAAGTTGTACAGATAAGGCAAAAACTATTTTGATAGCTTCCATTCTTGCAACAAGTGCAAGGGTTTCTGTAAAATCAACTCCAGGCTGCTGAAAGGAGCCTTTAGTAACAATTCTAGCCTTATGCTTTTGAATGCTGCTATCTTCATTATATTTGATCATGAGCACACATTTTTATTCCCACTGCCTTCTTTTCTTTCGGTAGATCAACTAACTTCTACGTCTGATTCTTTTCGATACTTGTCATGTCCTCATTCATAGCTTTCCTCCATTCTTCTTTTCTTACTGCTTATTCAAAATTTTGAGGTTCTCCTAAAAAAAGACAACATGACATTTATTGTAAATGTTAGTTAAAGAACGAACCCTCCCGGAAGGAGTTTCTGAGACTAATTCATCAATACAACTTGATGAGCTTCCTTCATTTTGCCAAATTGAACTAGTTCTGATTTGATAATTGGAAACATCAAGCTACTTTGGAGCTTGAAATAACTCCAGTATTGTCATTTTAGGACTGACTGAATCTTTCCATTTCCAAGCAGTAGATTCATAAAAAATAACATCTCTGGACAGAAATAGCTGATCCTTTTTAGGATTCAAAAGTCGAAAGCCTTTTGATTCATCACTATAGCCAATGAAGATAACTTTCTCCCCTTTCTCATCAAACTTGTCTCTACTTTGGGAAGGAATAAGAGCTTAAACAATACTCCTAAATACTTTAAGATGACTGACATCAAGTTTTTGTTTATGCCAAGCTTTAAATGGAGTTTGATTTCTAACTGCCTTTATTGAAGATCTGTTAAGAATGTAGGCTGCAGTATTGACAACTTTTGCCTAAAATTTATTAGGAAGTCCTTTCCCCTTTAACATGCTTCTTGCCATTTCTTCAATAGTTCTATTTTTCCTCTCTGCAACTCCATTCTGCTGATGAGTATGTCAAACTGTAAGTTGCCTTTGAATGCCATTCTCTTTGCAATAATTAAGAAAAGGCTTGTAAATAAACTCTCCTCCATGATCTGTTCTTAGGGTCTTCATTTGACACCCACTTTGCTTTTCTACAAGAGCTTTGAATTGTTTAAAGACAGGGAAGGCTTCTGATTTTTTATCTAGAAAATAAATCCAAATCATTCTAGAGTAATCATCAACAAAAAGTAAGAAATATCTCATTACTCATAGATGAAGTTCGAGTAGGACCACAAATATCTACATGAACTAATTCAAGTGGTGCTTTAGCTTTCCAGACAGTCTTTGGAAAGGGAAAACAATGCATTTTTCCATACACTCATCCTTCACAAATCCCAATTTGGTTCTGGATTGAAGGCAGCCTAGAACCAGATTCTTCTTCTTTAATAGCTGATGTCGCACGTGATAAAAAATCAGCGCGGCATCGGCTGGCGATTTTATCGTTGTTCGTTTTGCTTTGATTGGTTCGTTGGAGTCGCCACCTAGTAATTAATTGCGGGCTACTAGGAA
>Ga0307507_10011183_pt1 | contig 11385 bp, 14 predicted proteins | sample 7_EM_MG_FD_207223 | JGI IMG/M metagenome (GOLD analysis project Ga0307507, IMG submission 207223) | Populus trichocarpa ectomycorrhiza microbial communities from riparian zone in the Pacific Northwest, United States - 7_EM | ecosystem: Host-associated > Plants > Roots > Unclassified | place...
GAACTCCTAAAGCTTAAGGTACCAAACTATATATGAAAGTGTATAAGTGGCTGAACTAATTACTCAGGTAAGGTAACAAGCCCTAAGATGAGTGAAAACAAAATGGACAATCGCGGATCTAAATCATATTTCAGATCAAATTTGAATTATGTAAAAGAGCAACGAGTAGACGGCAGTTGATGTATTAAAAGTAGATTAATGCATTTAAGGTATACTCTTAAAGGTTTAGAAATAAACTGTTAATTCAAAATCCCTTCTAAACAATTAATTGTAAAAAGATTCTCTTCTACTTTAAAATCTTTTTCTGTTAAACCTTGGTTTTTATCTGGTTTATTAGATGCAGAAGGTTCATTTACTATAATAGATAAAAATAAAATTCGTAAATTAGGATGACGTGTTCAATCGAAATTTCAAATAGGACTACATATTCGGGATCTTGATTTATTAAACCAGCTACAAAAACATTTAGAAGGAATTGGTACAATACATATAGATCAAACTAGAAACCGGGTAAATTATTCAATTGATTCTGCTAAAGAGTTAAATAAGCTATTTGTTTATTTAGAACATTTCCCTTTATTAACACAAAAAGCTGCGGATTTCATTTTATTTAAACAAGCTGTAAATCTTATGAATAATAAAGCTCATCTTACTCTCGAAGGTTTAAATCAAATAGTAAATATAAAAGCCTCTATGAACCTAGGTCTATCAGATAAGTTAAAAGCAGAGTTTAAAGGATACAGTCCAGTTGAAAGACCGGTAATTAATAATGAAAAAACTCCTGACCCTTCTTGAATAGCAGGTTTTGTGAGTGGGGAAGGAAATTTTTATGTCCATATAGCCAAGGGTACTACTAAAATAGGATATCGAGTTCAGTTGAGATTTAGAATAACTCAACATAAAAGAGATATAAAACTAATGGAGAGTATAATGCTTGGATTAGGGTCAGGTAGTATCTACAAATATCCTAAACAATCGGCTATTAACATAATAATTATTAATTATTCAGATATTAGTAATAAAATAATTCCTTTCTTTAATGAATACCCTGTTATGGGTGTAAAATTATATGATTATCTTGATTGATGTAAAATTAATAATTTAATATTAGATGGTTCTCATTTAACACCTGAGGGTATTAATATTATTCGTAACATAAAAGCTGGGGTGAACAAGGGTAGAGATTTTACTTTAAACAATTAATTGCAAGATAAATTTGAAAAAATATGCATAACCAAAGATTTTTTAGTTATTTGAGCTTATTTACATTTATGATGATAATTCTTGTAACAGCTAATAATTTTTTACTAATGTTTGTAGGTTGAGAAGGTTACCATAATAGCCTTAAATGACTAAATTTATTTTTATCAACAATTTCTAAAAAAATTAGAAATATATCCAGTGTAAATAATAACAACAAAGATAATATTTCTTTAATAGTAGGATCTTTATTGGGTAATTCTTATTTGGAAAAGAATGAAAAAGGCGTTAGAATAATATTTATAAAATGTAATGGAAATATCGAATATTTAATGCAATTTTATAATTATTTAAACAGTATAGGATATTGTAAATCAAAAAAACCAGATTTAAAAACAATAATTTCTAAAAATAATAAATTATTATATTATTGAAAAGTAGAAAGTTATTATCTAACTGAATTTGAATGATTATATGATGTATTTTATAAAAACAATAAAAAAACTATACCTTTAAATTTTAAAGAGTATTTAACACCTTTATCTCTTAGTGTATGATATTTAGATAATACAGATAAATTATATTTATCAGACAATCAAAGTTTTAATTTAAATAACGAAAATTTGGATAATATACTTAAAATTTTTAAAGATAAATATAGTATAGATTCATCTTATAAATTAGAAGGTAAAAGTAAAGTTTATTTTTATATTAAAAATAAAAGTTTAAATAATTTTAGTAGAATTGTAAAGCCTTACATTTCTTCTTCTTTACAATATAAATTAAATGAACCACAAAATAGACTAACTATGTGAAGTAATTTAAGATTGTCTTCAAGTTTTAATTCTATAGTAAAAAACAATGTTAAATACTATTCTACTAATACTAAAGATATAAAATATTCAGCTCAATATAAAAACCATTCTATTTTAACTGATATTCAAAGAGAAGCATTAATAGGAATAATATTAGGAGATGGGTTTATAGAAAAATCTAAACCTGCTCATAATGCAAGAATAAGAATAGAGCAATCTTACCCAGAAAAAAGTGAATACTTAAAAAGTTTACACGAATTATTAGAACCTTTAACAGCAATGGAACCTGCATTATTAACAAGAAATAATAAAAAAAAGAGGTACTACAACCCAATCATTATATTTTAGAACTTTAGCTATGCCTTGCTTAAATTTTTACCATGAATTATTTTATAAAGATAATATTAAAGTAATTCCAATAAATTTAGAAAAATTATTAACAGCTAGAGGATTAGCTTATTGAATAATGGATGACGGTGGTAAATCTGTACATAATCAAACCATTCTTCATACTAGATCTTTTAATAAAGAAGAGGTTGAGTATCTTAAAACTGTTTTAAATCAAAATTTTTAATTAAGAACCAGATTAGAAGAAAAAATATAAGATCAATGAGTTATCTACATACCGGTACGTCAAAAAGTAAAGTTAAAAGATATTGTAGGTCCATATATGCATGAGTCTATGTTGTACAAAGTATAAATTTAGTTATAGTTAGTAATAAAAATATATTAAATAATAATAAAATAGAAAATATATCATAGAATTACATATTTGTAATTATATAGTATTACTAGCAATATCGATGAAAACGATCAAAGAAATAGAGTTAATTTCAAGATCGTCGGTTATTTTATTAATCGCGACAGACTGGTTCATCGGTGGGTGACTGAAATGCCGCTTAATGCACAGTCGGAATCTTTATATTTAAATATTTAAATATACCAGGGCTTTATATAAACCCAATTAGGTTTTAAAGTACAGGGAGTAAATATTAACTTTTAATGTATTTACTCTAAAGATTTGGTGGGTATATGTTCATATCTTTTAGTTTGTTTTTGGTTTACTAGAATAGCAGCTAATCAAAGTTCTTTATCCGCTTTTTTAACTAATAGAGTAGGTGATTGTTTTTTAACTATTGGTATGTTTGCAATTTTATGATCTTTTGGTAATATTGATTATTCCACAGTATTCTCATTAGCTCCTTATATTAATGAAAAGGTTGTTACTATTATAGGTATATGTTTATTAATAGGAGCTATGGCTAAAAGTTCTCAAGTTGGATTACATGTATGGTTGCCAATGGCTATGGAAGGTTTATTTAAAGGGGCTTTCCTTAAATTTCACTATATGCGGGAACATCCTGCTTCAATTCTTGATCCACTCAAAAGATATTTTTTGTTAGGAAAAATTCAAGAACAGGGACAATCCGCAGGAAATTTTATTAATATTACTAATGTTGATTTAAGTTCCTCAGAGACTACACGTGAAATATTTATGTTAAAAGATAATTTATTTAAGTTATGATTTATAGGGTTTTCAGAAGGTGATGGTTCTTTTATTGTTAATAAAGATGGTTATTTAGAATTTAAAATTACACAATCGAGTGTAGATGCTCAAGTTTTGTTTTATATTAAAAAAAAATTAGGTTTTGGTGCTGTGAGAGTTCAGGATCGTAATAATAAAACCCATTGTTTTAGAATTAGAGATAAAAATAATTTGTTAAAAATAATTTGTATATTTAATGGAAATATTTTTTTGAATAGTAGAAAAAAACAATTTAAATTATGATTAGAAGCTTTTAATTTAAAATATAAAGAAAATATACCATATTTAGATTTTAAGTATAAACCTACTTTGAAAGATGCTTGACTATGTGGATTTACTGATGCTGAGGGTTGTTTTACTTGTTCATTATATGAAAATGTAGCTAAAACTAGTACTCTTGTTAGATTAAGATATATTTTATCTCAAAAAGGTAATTCTGGTGATATGGATTATTTAGCTGAAATTACAAAAGGTAAAAAACATTATCTTAAAAGTTATAATGGATTCAATGTAGTAGTTAATACAACAAAATTAAGCCTTATTATCAAATATTTTAATGTTTATCCTTTAAGAACAAAAAAACACATAACATATTTAAATTGAGTTAAAATATATCAAATAATATCTGAAAAAGGACATTCTACAACGGAAGGTTTGAATCTTGTAAGCAAATATAAAAATAATTTAAATAGATTAGGTAAATATAAAAAATTACAAGCAAGTATTACAATAAATTACAAATTTATATTAGTTTCATTGTTATTATTCTTATTGTACATTACAATATTTAATGTTCAGTTTTCCGTAGAATATTGCATATACAGCGACCCTTGTTCAGCAAAATCTGTTATAGAATAAGGAGATAGTGTATATACTATAATATATTATCTTAATTTAGATATAATAGTATATATAATAGTAATATTATGTTTATATTATTATATTTTATTAGTTTATTTATATGTATAAATATAAAAATTAATGAATTATGCTTGCTGTTTGAATATTGCTAATGACAATTAGTATATATCTAACTTATAATTTAACTGAGGATATAGGTATTATATCTAAAATATATTATATTCTTGATTATTTAGTAAAGAATAATGACAGTAATAATAGTACTATTCAGTTACTACTTGTGAATGTATTATTTAGGTATCCTATTTTCTCTTTATTTATTATTAATATTACATACTAATAATAAGATTGTTAAGGTACTTGAGAATATAAATACATTAAATATATATTAGGTGAATATTATTATTTATATTTTGTTAAATTATCTAAAATTACAAGTAAAAGTAATATAATTGAATGATTTTACTTGTAGTTTTTCTATTATTTTCTTCTGTATTTTCTATACACTTAGCATTTTTTTATTTATAATCATAAATATATCATAACGGAAACATATATAAATTCTATAAAATAACTTAAATTAATTATCTATATGTATATAAATAAAGATATAGTCCGAACAGTTAAGTAATTGACTGAGTATTATTAATTATATGTATATTAATAATCAACATTATTGCCAACACCTGTATCGGCATTAATACATGCGGCTACTATGGTTACTGCAGGTGTATACTTATTAATGCGTACATCACCTTTAATAGAATATAGCTCAACTGTGTTAATGCTATGCTTGTGCTTAGGTGCTGTTACAACTGTGTTTAGTTCACTTATTGGTCTATTCCAACAAGATATTAAAAAGGTTATAGCTTATTCAACTATGAGTCAATTGGCTCAAGAATATACTACTCATCCAAGTATATTCAGGCATCAAACTATATACGAAAAAATCATAAATACTTCTATTATTGTTTATAAAATCTATTTATTTTTAAAATTTATTGAAAAAAATCCAAATTTATATTTACATATAAATTTATATAATGATATAAGAAATATATCTTCTTTAACATCTAATCCACAAGATATAAATACATTACAAAGAATTAATAAATTAAATCCTTATTATATTACTGGTTTTGTAGATGGGGAAGGATGTTTTCTAATAAATATAGTTACAAGATCTGATCAGATATTAGGGTTTAATGTAAATTTAGTATTTAAATTAAAATTACATTCAAGAGATATTGAATTATTAAAAAGTATTAGAAATACTTTAGGTCAAATAGGAAATATTATAATCAGAAAAGATGGATATGTAGAATTTATAGTTAGTTCAAAAAAAGATCTAGAAATTTTAATTAACCATTTTGAATCTTATCCTTTATTAACACAGAAATGATCAGATTATCAATTATTTAAACAAACTTTAATATTGATAAAAAACAAAGAACATTTAAAAATTGAAGGATTAAATAAAATAGTATCTTTAAAATCAGTTTTAAATAATGGTTTATCTGATAAATTGAAAATATCTTTTCTTGGTATAATTTCTGCTATAAGACCTCAATCACCTAAACCCATAATTCAAGATCCACATTGAATATCTGGTTCTGTAGATGCGGAAGGATGTTTTTTTGTAACATTAACTAATAATTTAACTAGTGCAAGTTTAATATTTAAAATTACACAACATGTTAGAGATGCTGATTTATTAAAAGAATTTATTAGTTATTTTTATTGTGGATATTATAAAATTTTTACAAATAATGCAGGAGATTTTATTGTAACTAAATTTAAGGACATTCACACTATAATTATTCCATTTTTTAATAAATATCCTCTACTGGGATCAAAATTAAAAGATTTTAATGATTTTGTAAAAGTTGCGGAATTAATTAAAAATAAAGCTCATTTAACTATTAATGGGTTTGAAAAAATTAAACAAATTAAATCAGGTATGAATAAAGGTAGGAAATAAAATGTACAAAAATAATAATTTAAATATTACTAGATTGTTAACTAGTCAAAAAAATAATATTTTATTCAATTATAATTGAAATTTTCAATTAAATACAAAATTATTAAATAGTAATAAGTATTATTCTCAAAACTGTTTTTCAGAAAAGTTTTTTAATGAATGATTAGCAGGATTAATTGATGCAAGTGGTCAATTTTTGGTATCTAAAAAAGGTTATGCTAACTTTAAAATTATAGTACCTGAAAATGATAAATCTTTACTTTATGAAATAAAACATAAATATGGTGGATCCATTAAAAGTATTTCTGGTTCTAATGCTTTTAGATATAAATTACATCATAAAAAAGGTTTAATATTATTAGTTAATCATGTAAATGGATTAATAAGAAATCCTAATAAAATATTACAATTAAATAAAGTTTGTGCATTATACAATATTCAACTTAAACCTAATATACCATTAATATTTAATAATGGATGATTAAGTGGGTTTATTGATGCAGATGGATCAATATTTATAGATGAAAAATCTAATCAATTAGTTATAAGTATTACTCAAAAAAATATATATCTCTTAGATCCTTTAATTAGATTATATTCGGGTAGAATTGAAATTTTATCATCTAAAGATGCATTTTTGTATAAAATATATAGAAAAAAAGAGATATTAAATTTAGTAGATAATTATTTTAATAATTATCCTTTAAGATCTAATAAAGCTTATAAATTAAAAATGATAAAAGATTTTTATCTAAATAAAGATTATATAAATTCAGATAAAATTAATGAATATAATTTATGAATAAATTTTAAAAATAAATGAAATAAACAATAAAGAGGTCAAAATTAATAAATATAATATTATATTTATTAATGTGATTAATTCGCAGATAACCAAAGCTCATAATTATTTAATAATTATATTAGTTATAATCTTCTTAATTCATCTCTCATTTATTGATTGTACAATTATATATCTTTATGTATAACTTTGTCAGTAAGATGAAAGATTATAATTATAAGCAAGTTAGTAGAAATCTCAGAGGCCATACGTTTGATATTAGTCTTTATTAAATTAAACTTAATTAATTTAATGCCAAAATTCTCTATCTTAAAAAAACATATCTTTGTAAGTAAAAACCATTTTTCATATAAATCACTTTTATTAAATAATAGATATTGCTTAGTATTTAGTAGAAATATGTCTACAAATATAAATACTAATAGCTTAGATAATAGTAATATCCATAAAAGTACAGATTCAAAAGATCTTGCCTTCAGAGAATGGTTAGCAGGATTAATAGATGGAGATGGTTACTTTTTATTATATAAAAATGGATATAATAGTTGTGAAATAACTATGGACGCTAGAGATAAAAAAGTTTTATATTTAATACAGCATAGATATGGAGGATCTGTTAAACAAATTTCAAATGCCTATGCTTTTAAATATAAATTAATAAATAAAGCAGGTTTAATTGCATTAATAAATGATATAAATGGATTAATTAGAAATCCTACACGTTTATTACAAATGAATAAACTTTGCATAAAATTTAATATATAATTAAAGTATCCAGGTAATATTACATTTAATAATGGGTGGTTTAGCGGATTTATTGATAGTGATGGTTCTATATATTATAGTGAATCATCTGGACAAGTTTTTATCAGTGCATCTCAAAAAAATAAATACTTATTGGAACCTTTAATACATATCTATGGAGGAAGAGTCGATATTAGCAGTCCTAAAATAGAAGCATTTAAATATGTTGTCTATAGAAAGGCTGAATTATTTAACTTAATAGATAATTATTTTAGTAAATATCCTTTAAGAACAGAAAAAATGAAAAGAGTTAATTTAATAAAACAATTTTATTTATTGAGATTGCATAGAAAAAGCGTAGATATTGTAAAATTTAATGCATGAGTTAAATTCAAAGATAAATGAGAAAAATATGAAGATTAATAAAGAAATGGTCCAATTTACGTCATATTAATTTATGATAGTAATTTTCGCAATTAGGTATGATGGTTATAGCCGTAGGTTTATCTTGTTATAATATAGCTTTATTTCATTTAATAAACCATGCTTTTTACAAAGGTCTTCTTTTTTTAGGAGCCGGAGCAGTAATTCATGCTGTAGCTGATAATCAAGACTTTAGAAAATATGGAGGATTAAGACCTTTTTTACCACTAACTTATTCAGTTATGCTAATTGCTTCTCTTAGTTTAGTAGCATTCCCTGTAAAACTATTTGGGAAATAGTTAAATAAATGGGGCAAACTGCCAAATTCCGGGAACTCCCTAAAATTTCTGATACCAAGCTATAGTTGAAAAATTATAAGTGGCTGAACTAATCACTCAGATATGGTAATAAGTCAGAAAATGAGTGAAAACGAAATGGGTAATCGCGGATCTAAGTCAAATAATTATAATAATTTATTTGTAAAAGAGCAACGAGTAGACGGCAGTTAACATATATTTATATTATATATTTAAGGTATACTCTAACGGATTTCGAAAGAAATTATCAAGTCAGAATCCCATCTAATTAATATAAATAATTTTATGATTATGACTATTAGGTTTATTATACTAGATACTTAGTTTACACTTGAATTAACAAGAAATATAGCACTAATTCAAATTTGAATATATTAAATCCTTGATTTATAACAGGATTTGTAGATGCTGAAGGAAGTTTTAGAATAAATATAAATTCAAAAGCGTATTTAAAAAATAAATGAGGAGTAAGAGCTTCATTTAAAATAACTCTTCATTTAAGAGTTAAATCTCTTTTAGAGCAAATACAATCATAATTTGGAGTAGGAAATATTTATATATTTGGATCTAGTGTATCATATGAAGTTAATTCATTAAATGAATTAGAAATTATTATAGCCCATTTTAATAAATATTATTTAATTAGTAAAAAATACTCTGATTTTTAATTATTTAAATTAGCTATAATTTTAATTAAGGCAGGAGAACATTTAATAAAAAAGGAATAAATCAAATAATAAAAATTCAAGCAAGTATGAATAGTAAAAGATCTATATAAAAATTATTATAAAATTAATTATATTTTAAGATAAATCTGATAACCGTGTTTATGACAGGATTTTATTCTAAAGATTTTATACTTGAATCTGCATATGGTCAATACTATTACTCTAGTACTGTTGTATACATGATAGCTACAATAGGAGCTATGTTTACTACATTATATTCTGTTAAAGTGCTATATTTAACATTTTTAACTAATCCTAATGGACCTTTAGTTAATTATAAGCAGGCACATGAAGGAACAATATATATGAGTTTACCTGCCTAGTGATTTAGGAAATTACTTATTTGTGGGTCCAACTATCAAACTCCGGGGACCTCCTAAAGCTTATGGTACCAAGCTATAATTGAAAAATTATAAGTGGATGAGGTAATTAATCATGTAAGGTAATAAGTCATAAGATGAGTGAAAGCGAAATGGACAACCGCGGATCTAAATCAGATTTATTAACAAAAAAATCTGTAAAAGAGCAACGAGTAGACGGTAGTTAACACAAGATATTGTGTTTAAGGTATACTCTAATGGATTTCGAAATAAATTATCTAGTTAGAATCCTTTCTTGACAAATATAGGATTATATAATGGTTATACCATAAAAAGAAAATATAGTAGTATTTTAAAATTAAACAAACAAATTAATTTACATCCTTTTTTTATAACAGGCTTTTCCGATGGGGAAAGTTATTTTTCAATAAATATAGTAAAATCTCCTAAAATGAAATTGGGTTGAACAGTTTATTTACAATTTGGTCTCAGATTACATATTAAAGATAATAAATTATTAAATTTAATACAAGGATATTTTAATGTAGGAAATATTACATTAGGAAAAGAATTATGTCAATATAGAGTAACATCTATAAAAGATTTAGATATTATTATTAATCATTTTTATAATTATCCTTTAATAACTAAAAAATGATCTGATTATCAATTATTTAAATTAGTTTTTGATATAGTTAAAAATAGAAATCATTTAACTCAAGACGGTTTAAATAAAATTATTAGTATTAAATCTTCAATGAATTTAGGACTAGGGTATGAATTAAAATTAGCTTTTCCTAATATAAATCCAATAGCTAGACCTAAAGTTTCAAATAGTTTAATACAAGATCCAAATTGATTATCTGGATTTGTTAGTGCAGAGGGTAATTTCACTGTAAATATTACTAATTCTACAACTAAAGTTGGAAAACAAGTTATGTTAATGTTTAATATTTCTCAACATTCTAGAGATGCAGAATTATTACCCAAGTATTAAAAGAAAATAAGGTACTGTAACAGTTACTAAATTTTCAGATATAGATTTAAAAATTATACCCTTTTTTAAAGATTATCCTATAATAGGAATAAAAGGTTTAGATTTTTAAGATTTTTGTAAAATAGAAGAATTAGTGAAAAATAAAGAACATTTAACACCAGAAGGATTAGTAAAAATTGAAAAATTAAAATCAGGAATGAATACTAAAAGAATTACATAAATTAATAAGATAATTATAAATTAAATGTATTTTTCTTTTTTTTATAATTATATTTGTATGATAAATCTAACAGCCGTGTTAATAATATTAGCAGTATTTTCGATATTCTTTGGTTATATAACCAAAGATATATTTATAGGATTAGGTTCAGGGTTTTTTGCTGATAATGCTTTATTTATTCATCCTTCACATGAAATTATGTTAGATACTGAATTTGGTGTACCAACTTTATTCAAATTGTTACCTTTAGTTTTTACAATTTTATTAAGTGTAATTTCTATTATATTATCTGAAAACGTACCAGATGTATTAAGTAAATTTAAACTTACTAGAGTTGGTTATAATGTATTTAGCTTTTTTAATCAACGTTTTTTAATAGAACTTTTCTATAATAATTATATTACTAATTTTATTTTGAAATTAGGTGGTCA
>Ga0307507_10011184_pt1 | contig 11385 bp, 4 predicted proteins | sample 7_EM_MG_FD_207223 | JGI IMG/M metagenome (GOLD analysis project Ga0307507, IMG submission 207223) | Populus trichocarpa ectomycorrhiza microbial communities from riparian zone in the Pacific Northwest, United States - 7_EM | ecosystem: Host-associated > Plants > Roots > Unclassified | place...
TATACAGCAGAAGTAATCAAACCCAGAAGTAAACAAGCCCCATTGATGCTCATTTCTTAATGGATTGGAAGCCTGGAATTTATTTTTTTGTTTGTGGAATAATGAAAGAGTTGCAACAAGTTGTGCGATTTAGAGACAAAAGAAGCAATCGGACCTTTGTTGAGTTAAAGCTCCCAATTTTTTTTGTAGTTGTTTCCGATTAATTCTCAACTTGTGTTCCGTGCCTATATCCCAAACGTGTTCGAAACCCTTCCTTTCTGGACTGACATTTTCGTTAAGAAGAAAAAAAACACTGTTAGGACATTCCAATCTGTTGCTTTTCTAATTGTTTGTTCTGTCCGACATTCTCTTCCATCATAAAATAGTATCGATTACAGAGAAGAAGACGACTCAATGGTGGCTGGGAGATGCATCAGACGAGGTAATCAAAACATTGGGCATTCAGACACCCCCCCCCGGGAGTAAATGTGTCTTTCTTTATTTTCTGGAACGTGAAAAAGAGGAATCAGACAAGATTCCAAGACATCCTCAAATCTTGGTTCAGTCTGTTAATTCCATCTTCCGGTTATGATTATTCAGGCCAAAACATTTAACTCCATAACGCATCGTTAGTTGAGTGACGTTCGTCTGGAGCCTGCCTCTATGGCAACATGCTGCCTTGACAGTACCTGTTCCCAATTACACGCTGTTATGGTTTAAATTTTGATGACATGCCACTCATATACCAAACTGGCTTGCTGCAGGAAGCTCAGTTGCTCGAAGACCTAGCTAGCTAAATGGGAGGGAGGCAACAATTTTAAAGGAAAACTAAGGATGGTGATGCCCTAGTATTGTTTTTTATTATAATACTTTTCTAGGTTTTTTTCTATTTAAATATTATATATTTTCATAGTTTATTTTTTCTATTAAGTATTATTAGAGTTCTATAGAAGGGTTGTAATTTTTTATTTTTTTTGACAAGTAGCGACATGAAGAAATATTTTCAGTGCGCATTGCACCGCAGAACTCTCAGAAAAAAATGAATTAAGCATGTCCAGTGACATGCATAAAGGAGACGCCAAAACACAAGAAAGAAGACAACTGATTGCTGAAATTCGCTCAGCAACATACACTGGGATTGAAGGAAAGAAATTAAGTCTCCCTAAATAAGATTAACAGCTTCATTACAACAGCTACATCATAAAAGAAAATAAATATACAAAGAAGATCGCAGCAGGAGGAAGTGTAAATTGAAATGGGTGGAAACAGAATTTAAGAGATAATTAGCAAATCACATCAAATGTGCACTTGCAGTAACCCTCACCCAGATAGAACACCACTAAAGAATCTACCTAAAAATTTGCTGGGACCTGACAATTCTCTCAGGGCTTTTGCCTCCTAGAAAATGGTCCCATCAGAAGTTACAAGAACTTTATGTATATGCTATTACGCCTCTAAACTAAATATTTCATAACACTTTAGATGTCACAGGTTGAGTAAAAATTTGGTGAGTGACAACTGATCGTAATGTACATACAATATGCATGGTCCAAGGTAGAAGGCATGACCAAAATACTAAATTGGATCACCTGCTTTTTGACTCATTCTCTGCTAGCTTCTTCCTTAGATCCTTGAGAGCGTCAACAACCTCAGAATCAAGATTATGTTTCAATAATCTACCCTGAAAGGAAGTAGGCCTGAGCAGATACATAAACAAATTAACCACTTCGATATAGAAAGTTCTTTGGAGTGAATGATATATGCATTCAGGAGAGAGTAAAGTCACTTGAGATAAATTGAAGGTTCAATGCAATTATAATCAATTAAAGCACAGATAGGGTTTGATCCCAAGCACCTCTTTTTTCTTGACTCAAAGGCCAACCTTTCTCATCAAAGAAATAAAACTGATAGACTAAACTTTTCATCCAGAGATTTATTTTACCTTTTAATTTATACTATTAGAGTCTTTTTCATGATTTTCCTTCATCAGATCAAACTAAATAGACAGTAGGTGATATCATTGAAAGGCTTGAACGAGAAAAAACATTTGCACAAGATGTCAAAGGCTTTTCATCTATTGGGGCTCCTGCAAGGAATTCCTTTGTTCAAATGAAGCTAAATAGGCTGGTAGGTGGATATCATTGTTAGACCTACAAAAGAGGAACAACATTTTACAAGATGTGATGTGCTTTCATAAGTTGGGGTTCTTGTAAGGATTTCAAATTAGTTGGGATTCCTGAAGCCATATCGCTAGCCAGCCTGTATGCATCAGCAAAACAAAGCTTGAGCTTAAACTCTTATTTTTAGCTCAAGAATGTTAACATTGGAAGGGACAATTCTATTACATGCAGACTTGAATAAAGGGCAAGGTTGTATTCTACTGTGGAGTTGGGATTTAGTGCTGACTAAGGACCAAGGTCCGAGGACTCTGTATATTTTATTCTAATACAACTCATAGTTTCTTTTGACCCAGTCATTTGAGACCAACAGTGTCTCATCTTCTAATACTTTTTTATTAGCAGCAATAAAATGTTCCTTAATTTATTTCTAATTTAAAGCACACCTTAGTTCTTGAAGTGCCCTCTCCACCTCTTGCTGTGATGCCTTTACCTACAATTATAACATTGAAAGAAGCTGAATTGCAAAGAGCAAAAACAAAACGATAATTTGTTACACGGAAAATTCAAACATCAAGCATTTAAAAGAAGACAAAACAAAAGAGTGCCTCACCTCAGAAACCAAGGCCTTGCAACTCCAAATAAAGGCTCCCTGCCACAACGGTATAAAACAAAAGTATCAGGAAACTAACTGAGCATCATAAGCCCCATGTTAAAGAAGAAAAAAAAAAGTTATATAGCATTCTACTGACCACAAGGCGATGTCCTCTCACAACACAATACAAAAGGAGTGTTTTAATTTTCAAGAAACAATATTTAATATGAAAGGACCAAAACAGGAAAGCATGCAACGGGATAAGACTAAAGAGTTATTTCTAAAATTTTCTGATTTGGATTGGGGGCACATTTACAGAAACAGAAGAAATTTATTCCAAAACTGGGGAAAAAACTATAGTAACACACTTAATTTGGCACAAGTTTTCTCAAAGGGAGCTAGCAGAAGATGCAATCTTATGATAAGTAATTACTGCCAATGGACTGGAAATATAATAGCATGGTCCTTTGCATTGTCTCGAAACAAAGTTTAAATAAGGCCTCTCTCTCCCTCTAAATAAATAAATACATGTGCGTTGTGCATGCATGTGCTTTGAGTGTTTAGAGAGAAAGAGAGAGAGAGATTTGGAGCTAAAAAAGTAATCAAATTTACTAGATCAACAAAAGTCCATACAAAGATAAACAATTATAAGGGAAATGCATACTGCTCCATGTGCTGCATGCTGATGAATATGATCAGAAGTAACGACCCATACTTTTGGACATCCATCCTCCTTTAAGGCTACAACCTGTTAGAGAAATAAGATTCCAATGCTAAGCACAAAGGATAACAGCTAACACACGAGACAGAAGAAAGCAAGAAAATTATCTTCAAGCACATCACCAGTCTTCAAACAGATAATGGCATAATAAGGGTAACCACATTTACTGCAGATATGAACAAGTTGCCAATCAGGATGTGAAACTCTTGCATGAAGAAAAGAGACCTGGACCCAGAATCTTATTAGTTTAAGATTTGCCAATCAGGATGTGAAACTCCACATGACTAAAAAGATCTGCCTGACAAGCAGATAGAGCAAAACGTGGTTTAAGATTTTCCTTGCAGGGGACAACAGGATAAGAAAATCCTAGACTGTGATAAATGGATTAAGATATTGGTTAACTTAAGTAAATGTGAAATTCATGGCCCAAATGTAGTATAAAGAAATAGTTGGAAGAGTAGGGGTAGGAAACATGATGACATGACACCAAAACAAAGAGAAAACTCTATGACAATTACCTCTAGCTGATAAATAATGGTGTATATCAAGAATTTCTAACATCAGTGGTCATTTTCTTTTCTTCTCCATTTTGATATTATTAGGAAGCTTTTAGGAATTAAGTTTCTCAGCAGGGGTAACTTTTTAACATCACACAAACCATCTGCCTCCACAGGAAACATGGAATGGAATTTGGACCCATGACCTCTAATATGGAACTAGAGATAAAGCCATGGGAATGTCTCCTTGGAACATCACAACGGTAGTTTAAAGAGAAGATTTTAATTTCCTTATCAACTTGACATAAAAAAATACCTCTTTTTCAATCCATGCATCAGCACAAGATTCACCTGTGAAAATCACGTCGACACTGCAAATTGCGGATGTTTTATATAAAAAAAGAACCAATTATATCAACAATACACAGAAAGACATTTGATAACATATAAAATTGAACAAACTAACACAAATCATTCTCAATCAATATTAGATAGCATGGTAAAAAATGATAGTCAGGGCAAACAATAACACCTTCAGTAATAATACTTATCTTTCATACAAAATAAAGGGGCACAATCCCATTACATTTACAAAACCAAAGATCTTCAACCTACAATAAACACTCTTAAATCTTTGACAGTCTGGTCATTCAGAGGAAGCAACAAGTATAATTCAAGCGCATGTGCAAGTGCGTGTGCAACTAATTGCAAGATCAGTAACTCAACTCATCTAGGCCTTAAGTGCTATGATCAGCCTATTTTCTAAAATTAGCATATTGTTATGAAGCACAAATGGATTTCTTGATGGATCCTATTTTATATAGATGATGAAATCTAAATAGTCATCCAGAGAGTAGATTATCACAAAAACTGGTAATTATAGATTAGGATTATAAAAGTACCCAGCAAAATTTTCCTTGTGCGTAGGCAGCCCTGACATCATGGCATCAAAGACAACTACCACTTTCACATCTGTAAATGTTTCAAAGTTAACAAAGATAGAGGCATCAACATTTGGAAAACGAGTAAAAGGATGCAAGATGGAATTAAGTTTCAATGTTACTCAAGAAACTAGGAGCAAATGACCCAAAACCAACAGAAAATAAGGATTTAAAGTGAAGAGTCGCTAATTAACTCTTCCAGGTTCATGAATATCAATTCCTTGTGGTTATGGTCAAACATCAAAAGAGGACAGAAGCATACTACTTCCATATTCAATTAAGCAAGGGCCAAGTTGTAACATGCAATATATGATGGGATATGTAACGGTCATCCATAATCGATCTTAAATTGGGCAGTTCTATAGGCACTTCACTTTCAAGTTTATGAAATCAACAATTTAATTGTGATAACATTTACAAGTACATAAAAAATAATTGTGCAATACATTAAGTGAAGTTTTTTAAGAGAGCACTAGTTAACTGTAGTTAGACAAACCCAATAGGCAATGAAACTCTATTGGATTCAATCAAAATAGAAAATATATTCACAACAAAATAGAACTATCAAGTCTCGAAGTTCCAGCACTCTTTGCCACAAAATTCTTGTCCATTTGATAATGTGTATTAACAGAATTCACAAGTTATTACATTATTACATGCCAATTATGACCGTTGTGTTAGAATATTTATTTTTATGATGTTAACTTTGCATTAGTGTTTTAAGGGGTGAAGTGAAAACTCACTTATTTGTTGCCCCATTGACAATTGACCATGGAAAAGAAATTTAGAAAGACAAATAAGGCAGGGGATGAAATATCTAACGAGTTTCTTCAAGAAAATGATAGTAGAGTTTTTCTAATCACAGTTATTATTCTCATGATCCTCCCATCATAGTTAATACCCCTTAGAAGAAAAAGTATAATGATGGGTGCCTGCATGTCCAACCCATCTAGGTATGTCTAAGTTCTATCAAGGAACACAGCTATCAGAAACCTTTATTATGTCTACACAGAGGGTAAATTGGCCTGAGGTAGCAGAAAGTAAGACTAAAATATGTTCCAAATGGTTGAGGCATAGGAAATTGAAGGCAATATCAAGTCTTGCCAAAAGAGCACAAAGTGCAAACCTCTGGCCAAACTGAATGCTACAAGTTCATCGATTAACTTTTGTCGTGCAATATCAAGTCTTCCATTCACAAAATGTTTCTTCAGTTTCGCCCAGTATCCACATACATTATACCCATCAACAAGCAAGACAGGGACTCCAGTTTCTACAATCTGGTTCGTACTGTAAATCATAGTTAGCAGAGCAAAGAGCAATGCTTTTCCAAGAGGCTTAAAAGTGGATGCTGAAATAAAAAATAAAAGAAGGAACCTGGAAAGAATATTACTAGTAGAGACTCAAGGTAGGATCACGGTACAGCTCTGTGTCCTCTGGAAGGTCCTCCTTCTCCACCTTCTTTCTGCGGTAACTAGTAGAAGGCTTAGGTGTGCTAGACTTCCTCTTTTGAAACTCCTACAAAATCCTTCATCGGATTAGATTACGGGCAGGAATCCCACAAAGGAGATGCATATTTCCGCAAAACCGACCTTCCATAACTTTAGAAACTGCAAATTCTGCTTGACGTTTGATGTGATTCTTGGAGGAGCTGACTCAGAACCCTGTTAATGAAATGAAATTTACAAATACACAAAAATCGTTAGACGTCAACCTTGAATAAGTTTCTTAGACCAAATCCTCTTCAAAACTGTTTCAACCCACTGAATATATTAGCTCAATCTGATGATATGATTCTTTGAACAAAGATTTCCATTGTGGTTCAACATAAGATATAAGATACATCTGTATTCCCTGATCATATTCAATTTCAATCCAACTTGGGGGATCATATTCATATTAAAAGAATTATTTAGCTAATTCTCAGGTGAACCATACACTTCTTGATGTAAAATCTATTATTGCACCCCCCCCCACCACCACAAATAAACCTTATTGTTTTCACATCTCCAGCCATGTACATTGATGCAGCTAGCTGATAAATAGGTGTTAACATGACAGAAACAGAATCATGCATATGGCGGGGGTACAATGGCATAGAGGAACTACTTATAAGAAGGGCCAAAAAAAACAGACTGTCAAAGTTGTTATTGAAAGGGACAGGAAATAGAGAGTAGAGCAAAGGGAAATAACTAACCTTATTAGGAGAAGAGGCAGGCTGGGATTTCTTGCTTTTGGCCATTAGAATAACAACCCTGTAGTTGTTGTAATGGTGGCAAGAAGAGGAAGAAGCACCATATGGAGATGGTACTGTAACTGCTTTCATGGATGGACCCACACACTTTGCTCTTCTTAATTGAATAAACAATTGGTCTTGCTGGGGATCTTGGAATTTTGACAATCTAATCTACATGGAGATAAGAGTAGTAGGAGGCTTGTAGCAGTAGAGCAGGAGTCGTTGTGAAGCTGAATGTGAAAGAGGAAGATAAATATGAGTTTATTAGCTGCACAGGCAGGCAGACAGGACATCGAATGTGAACCACACAACAATCCTCTCACAGTCTCATGTCTCAGCCTCTCCCTCCCTCTCTCTCTCTCTCTCCCTCTCAAAAGACAACTTTCATCTCTTCTAAATTGTATACGAAGACACGCAAATTTAACAAGGCCCTGAAACATTTTCCTTTGCTTTTGGGTCTGTTCCTATTAGCGATGGATATGTTTAAGTTTTTACATTTTGGGCTTTTCTCTACTTTGTGGACTTCGTGATTAGGCTACTCCGCCCATTATAAATAATGTTAGTTTGATTCCCCGCAAAGCTGCATAGATGATGATGATAAAATACAGCTGTAATAACTTATTTTTGAGTTATTTTTTTAAAAAAAAATTTAATAATAAAATTAAAAAATAAAAGAGACTGACATTTTGAAAAAAAAAAAGGTTGAGGAGGATTCCAAAAAATACATAAAAATCAAGCTACTATTTTGGATGGAATTAAGAGACTAATTGTACCCAATTTTATCCAAGACTGAAGAAACAATATTGATTCAAGGTCAAATTAAATGATTATTGAACGAATCTACATACAAATTAAGTCCAGTGACATTATTAAATTTTTAATAGGCTAATTTGATTTAATCATTTGCCAAATAAAAAGTTTAGTTATGTTTAAGAATTAATTTGGGTCCAATTGAAGGATTTAATTAGGTGTAAGGACTTAATTAAACTTTAAATGAGTCAAATTAATTTTATTATGGGCTTAATTGAGAAGATTAGAATTTTAGGATACCAAATTTAATTTTTATCAATTCAATTGATTGAAATTAAGGGTAAAATCACAAGAAAATTAAAATTTTGAGGTCAATTAAGAGTTAAATTGAAGAAATTCACAGTCAATGATCATTTTTCAAAAGGCGCTGAACTTTGGGAACTAATTGGCTAAAATCAAGGGTGCAATTGATGAAAATTGAAAGTTTAATGGTTAATTAAGGGTCGATTTGTTTAAATCCAAAAACAATGACCAAAATGAAAAATGTGCTTTAATCTGGGGTTGAATTTGAAATTGTATCAAATTGAAAGTTTTAAGCCAAACAGGGGTGTAATTGAGATAAATCAGAAATCAAATGACTAAATTGAATTTTACCAAAATGGCGTCGTTTTGCTTACTATTCATCTTCTTCTTCAATTTTTGTCAGAAAGATTGATCAGGGAGCTACTTTGCAGGTGCATTTAATGTATCTACCCTTTATCAAATTTGACAAAAACTTTTATGAAAATGATCACCTGACATCTGACTACCCCTGATATAATTCTTTTTGGTCGATTGTTGCGATGTCGCAGTCGCATAAATTAATTACCCTAGCTTAAAACACACAAGATAGTATAGAGCAAGTAAGGGCCGATCCCACGAGGAAGGTTTAGTTTATTTTTTATGTTATACGATATGCAATGGGGGGATTGAGATTATCTAGGCTATAGTAGTAGAATAAAACAATCAAGTTAAATTAAATAAATCAGAAAACTATCAAGAGAACAAACCTTAGTTTCAAGTAAATATCCACATACAGAAATCAGAACCGATCATTGAAATGAAACATCAATTTATATTCTGAATCCTTATCTTTTCTTAACATTGGTTAGTTAACAGATCCGTCGTATAACTAACCCTAACCATCAAACAATCACAGTGTCTGCACTAGTAATTAAAATTCAATGGTAACCGTAAGAACTAGATAAATTGATTAATCTAGACAACATAACTGTCCGTAGTTCATGTTTGATTTGATTGAATGTTTTTTCTAAAATTTATAACACAGATCCGCTACGATTATTAAACTTAGTTGCTTCACAAGTTCATAAATTACAACTCCAGTTTTAATAGCAAATTTAGTAATAGATTGTTCACAATAATAACTTAGAGTTCGCTCTAACAATTAAAATAAACAATCATAAGAAATAAGCATAGGAAAATAAACATATTCATTCATCATATAAACTAAAAAGAAAAGATAAAATAAATCTCACAGTTCTTGATATCCGAAGGTTTCTGTGTTCTTGCAACCAAGAAAAAGAGTTTAGCCTTGCATGTTTATTGAATAACTAATCAAAAAGAAAGAAGAATGCATGATTTCGGTTTTTTAGAGGAAGGTGTGTTTTCTCTCTCTTAGCCGGCTGCCCCTTCTTCCTTTCTCTCTTTCTTTTTATTTGATAGAAAACCTTAATATCTCTTTTCTACAAAATAGTCCTTACCTAAGTAGACAATTTACATTTAAGTAGTTCAATAACTATTTTTCTAAACAATGAGAAATAACCTTGCATAAAATCCTCAAACTTTGACTTTGGACTTATAAGAGTTAAATTGTCGAAATAAAGACTTGGATGTCGGTTTGGATACTTTGGGAAGTAATTTGGACTTGTTTCTTCACAAAACCTGTATGGTAGCAGAATTAATATGTCATCTTATAAAAATCATATCTCTCTTATATGAGCTTGTTTTCTGCTGAAAGTTTGTATGATGATAGGTCTTCGAGTCAGAAATCCAAAAAAATTGAGTTTTGCATCAAATAGACTTCTCTAGCTCAAGATATTCAAGTCGGGATGACCAAAGGTCAACACTAGCAGAATGCAAGATTTGTCTTTGAAGGCTGCCATATATGTATAGAAAGGTATGGATGTTATCTTTCTAATGCCACTAGAATCACTTTATTTCGACCTTTAGAGCTCAAGTTCTGCACAAAACATCGATCAGATATCAAATCTATCAATTATCTTCTATTTACTTATTTTTGAATCGTACATCCAAAAGTGCCTTTAAAATATAAAACAAAGAATATCAAGGCATTTTATATATAAAACATAGGAAAAATACTAGGTAAATATGGATAAAATTATCAAATAATATGGTTGCATCACTACTTGACATTACAACAATCGTGGCGTCGGCCCAAAGAGGCCAACTCAAGCAGCCTTCAGCTGCCAGATTTTACAATTCATAGTGACCACTTTGAACCACTTGTTAGGATCCTTCGGGGCTGAATCAAGGGCCAAGATTTGACACCATAAGTATTATTCTCTCTCTCTCTCTCTCTCTCTCTCTCTCTCGCCCCCTCAGCCACAATGACCTCGATGTCAGCCTCTCCACCAACAGCTCCACCACAAGCCACCCATTAGACCACCAGTCATCCACCCTCATGTTAGGAGTAGCCACTGTAAACTCTTTCATCTACGCCACAAACTCTTTCCCCAACAACGAACACCCCCCTCTCTGTCGTTACCAATACCCCCTCCTCTTTGTTATTACCAACACCCTCATATATGTCGTTGCCACCACCAGCCTCCACCATTACAACCACCAGCCTCATGTCATCCTCCCAAACCACCAGGCAGGCTTCCCGACACCATGTGATCTCTTCCCCCCTTTAGCTGCAAACTTGATAGCCATCTGCATGTAGAACCAGAAGACATATTAATTAACATGGTTGTTGGGCTGGGACAGCAACCATGTGGGAAGGAGGTTGGACCCGATCCAGCCATCTAGGCTGGGCTGGACCAAGATGGCTGAGTCGGGTCCAACCCAATTTATATTTAATAATAATAATAATAATAATAATTAATTAAACATGGAAAAAATGAAAAAAAAATCAAAATCTCTTTAAAAAAAACTTGTGTTTTTCTCGCATATTTTTCTACTAATTTTGCATAATTTTGAGTTGTATATTTACATTGTAAGATACAGATCCGATATTGAAATACCTAGTTTTCTCTGAAATGTTTCTTAGAAAAATTAAAAATTCAAAAAAAATCTCAAAACTTTAAATTAATTTCCCCTTTCAATAAACAAAAAAATATTTTGTTTTCATGCATACAGTCAAATCCTAAAATTTTTCCGAGCATGTTTTCATAAAAAACAAAAAAAAATTGTATCTTTCTCTTGTTTTAAAAATTAAAAAAAATAGATATCGTAACTAGTTTATGATTATCCGTTAGGATTTAGTCAAAATATCAAAAACTCTTCACCAATCATTTTGTTCATTTTTCATTA
>Ga0307507_10011185_pt1 | contig 11384 bp, 7 predicted proteins | sample 7_EM_MG_FD_207223 | JGI IMG/M metagenome (GOLD analysis project Ga0307507, IMG submission 207223) | Populus trichocarpa ectomycorrhiza microbial communities from riparian zone in the Pacific Northwest, United States - 7_EM | ecosystem: Host-associated > Plants > Roots > Unclassified | place...
TCTATATCTGCCTACCTATCTATATCTGCCTACCTATCTATATCTGCCTACCTATCTATATCTGCCTACCTATCTATATCTGCCTACCTATCTATATCTGCCTACCTATCTATATCTGCCTACCTATCTATATCTGCCTACCTATTAGCATCTACTTACCTATCTATATTTGCTTGCCTGTCTGTATTTACTTACCTATTTATATCTACTTGCCTATCTATATCTACTTACCTATCTGTATCTGCCTACCCGTTAGCATCTCCCTATTTGTGCCTACCTGTCTGTGCTACCTTGATTCGATTAATCAATCAAATCGTTTATAGTGCTCACTAGCTAGTTGTTGTTGTCTAGCTCTAGCGACGGTTATCTGGTTTTAGCAACGGTTGTCTAGCTCTAGCGACAGTTATCTAGTTCTAGCAACGGTTATCTAGTTCTGGTAACGGTCGTCTAGTTCTAGCGACGGTTGTCTGGTTCTAGCGACGGTTATCTAGTTCTGGCGACGGTCGTCTGGTTCTAGCGACAGTTGTTTAGTTTTGGCGACGGTCGTCTAGCTCTAGCGACAGTCGTCTAGTTCTAGCGACGGTTGTCTAGCTTTAGCGACAGTTGTCTAGTTCTAGCGACGGTCGTCTGGCTCTAGCAACGGTCGTCTGGTTTTAGCAACAGTTGTCTAACTCTAGAGACGGTCGTCTGGTTCTGGCGATGGTCGTCTAGCTCTAGCGACAGTTGTCTGGTTCTAGCGACAGTTATCTAGCTCTGGCGATAGTCGTCTAGCTCTAGTAACGGTCGTCTGGTTCTGGTAACGGTTATTTGGTTCTAGCGATAGTTATCTAGTTCTAGCAACGGTTCTTTGCTGGCTGCCGTTCTAGTGCCTCCCTAGGTAGGGAGGATGTAAGAAAGGAAAGAAGGGTAAAAAATAAGGCGGCTACATAGGCAGAGACACGTGTAGACGCTATTGGGAATATAGTAGGGACCTAATACAGAGCTTCGTGTAGAGCCTCCATATGCAGAGCTTTGCGTAGAGCCTTGTGCAGAGCCTCTATACGTAGAGCTTCGTATAGAGCTTCGTGTAGAGCTTTGTATAGAGCTTCGTATAGAGCTTTGTGTAGAGCTTCGTATAGAGCTTTATATAGAGCTTTGTATAGAGCTTTGTGTAGAGCTTCGTATAGAGCCTTATATAGAGCCTTATGCAGAGCCTCTAAGTAATAAAACTATATAAGATTGTATAAGATTATATTAGATAATATATAATAGTTAAATATATAGCATATAACTTTACCTTAATTGCATGTTAAGAAATATATAGTTACCTTTTAAAGTTGCTAAGTAGGTTAATTGCGTGTTAAGAAATATATAGTTAGCTTTTAAAGTTGTTAAGTTAGTTAATTGTATATTAAGTTAGTTAAATTACGTGTTAAGTTAATTAATTATATATTAAGTTATTAAATTGCGTATTAAGTTAGTTAATTGCGTGTTAAGTTAGTTAAATTGTGTGTTAAGTTAGTTAATTGTATATTAAGTTAGTCAAATTGCGTGTTAAGTTGGTTAATTGCGTGTTAAGTTAGTTAATTGCGTGTTAAGTTAGTTAAATTGCATGTTAATTACGCGAAACGCGAAAATTAAAGTCTACTTAAATCTTATCCTGCGAATATTTTCCTGATGTAATTATATTAGCTAGCAACAAGACCCAACTAACATAATACGCCAGCGGTAAGAAAGCATGGCCGCTCTATATTTTAATTAGAAACATTAAACTGCGTATTTAATAATCCGTAAATTAACCAGCCCTATTGCTACTTGTATACCTCCCGGTCTATATACCTGGCAACTAAACAATATAACTAGCGGTGCAATATAAGGCCCTTACGGCCATCCTTAAACGTATGCTTTAGCGACAACCTTACTACTTATATAGTTATGCTAATAATGCCTATAGCGTTAGAGAAAGCTGGCAAAGAAGGAGTACGTCTCCTATATATAAATAGCCAGGATCAACACTGCTTTCCACTTCTGGCTGTATTTATAGCTGATTACGAAGAACAGGTCACGCTTATAGGTATTAAAAGTGGCCGCAAATGTTCGATTTGTTATATATATACGAATAAACAGCATAATCTAATAACTGCTATCCAGTGACCGTGGCTGTTCTATATATACCAATTAACAAAAGACTAAATATGAATGCAGCAGGAAGGTTGCGATATTAATAAGAAAGATAACTTAGATTATATTTAGCCGTTCCGCAACTTTATATAGGGCCATAATCTATCTAATATCCACAAGATAATGGCGCCTAATTTCCTATACCAGGTACTTAAAGGCCTCACTAGTAAACACCTTATGCACTAGATTAAGGGGCTTATATAAAGCAAAATATAGGCCGGAAAATATTAGGGCCTCAATATCCCGCGCACAGATAGTTGCGGCCAGGAGATATTAAATGTTAATACACTTATTACCACCCGCTTCGTACAGGTAGAGCGATTTACCAATATAATGGTATAGGATAGCTGGGCAAATGTCGGCCAATAGATAGGAAAGATGTATAAATCTCTATTATAACAATTGGTCCCTGCTATAGCACCCTTACTAAAATAGAATAAAGGCGCCATACTATTTATCTAGGCGTTTATGGACTTTACTATACTATCTTAATATATATCACACGACGAATTAATCATTAGGTACCTAGCATCAGCTATTTATAGAATAGACAAGATAAAGAATATATTCCTTCCGTTTTAACTAAGCAAGGCAGGACTACTATACTTTAATATTCCTAAGCTATATGCTATTACCCACTATCTAAAGAGTATCCAGCGACTAGGGGTAATTGGAGGCATAGATATAGAGTATTCGGAGCAAGCATATAAGCTATAGAAGGCATTCTACCGCAGGACTAATAAACGGAACAACTATAAAGAGCAAATGCTACGATATAACACTATGCATCTTAATATAATGCTTCGGAACGAACTCGAGCTATAGGCGTCGACTAATATAATCAACACGGCAGACCCAATAAGCGTAATATAGACAATACAACTAGGTCCTGTAGTTAATATATATACACATTGCTCGTATATATGGAACTTCAACGACTATACAGCTTAAACACTTTAAGACTAAAGAATCAACATATCTATCTAGCGTACAGTTAAGGAGGTATAGCGCCGGATAGAGATTACCGACCTTGCATCTAAACTGGCCCCCTTTATAAGGGAATGCTATAAGCAGATTAACGGAATCTGGTAAATAAACTAGGACGTTAACTAACTAGAGGCCAATAATAATTGGGTATTAAAGATACCCCTAAGTATCTATTATAGCGTCATATACTATATTCGCCTTAGGAAGGACGCCACTAACACTAATAAGCTTAATAAGGTGTTTGCTTAATATACCCCATTATAGGCTAACACTAGAGCCCCCTACTATAATGCTATAATAGTGCAAGAATATAAGTAGGTAAATAACAGCCTCCATGGTAATAAAGTAGGGAGGCTTTGTCTGCTACTCACAATCCAGGATACTAGGCGATTGGATAGCAAGGGCAAATACCTAAAATATACTAGTGCGTTAGTAGAGACCCTCCAAGTTTATAATAGTGGTAAGATTAATATAAGAACCGGAATCTTAGAGTGTAGAGTATAAAGCCGTCTAATAGCAGGACGAAACGCACGCTGAATGCCCTCTAGATATACAATATTAACTATATTATAAGGCCCATCTTACTCGTGCTAACGGACATTAACGTCATAGACTGTTTCTTTGTGAACAACTATAGCGATTGGGATATATACAATACTATATATAACAAAGACTTCGAGCGAATAAATAGGGCATAGGTAAATGCATATATAAGGAAACAGGCTCGCACTAGGCGGTAAATAAATACGACTAAGCTGAAATAGCGGCAAGTTACAACTAGCGGCGCCGGATTGCAATAAAGGGGTAAATTGCTGTGACTATAATAAACTAGAATATAACACTACTATATATTGCCCTCTACGCGCTAGCTACCCTTTATATCCTATACACCGTACCCTCTACCTTAAGAGTAGGTAAATATTGCGAGGAACTAGGCTTCTACATAGCATAGAAAAAATATTACATAAAGTAGGATCCTATACCATAGCAAGGCAATCTAATCACCCTATTATAAAGCCTAATAAACAGTCAGGCCGCCCTCCTAACTCATTATTATAAGTTAGTTAAGGCACTTTTCTATCTATACTTGGCGAGAAAACCCTAATTTATACTATAAAAGTTAAATAGGTCGTTATTTAAAGCATGTTAAGTATAAGACTCCAGACCGTCTAGCGTCTCTTAGGGAAGTAAGGTGTGTGTAAAAGCCAAATAGTTCTACTAGACTGATATACTTATCCTCTACCCATCCCGTAGAAAAGTAAACGAAGATGCTATAAGTTAAGTAGTAGCTCCTAAGATAATCTAGATCTTAAAGGGGATAATATTAAGCTCTATACTATAATTGTCTCTATTAAAAGGCAAGGCTGTTATTAATATTATTATATGCTATAGTACGACCTATTATTATTAATTTCGATAACGTTATCCTAATAGACAGTTCTGTTCTCGTTAGATGAAAGCCTATAAACCCTAAGCAACCCTAAGACATCTAAAACCCACACTTAAAAGAAACGTATGCGTTACTTAGACAAACAACCGCTATAGGATAACTTTAGATGACGTATAAAGCAGCCACTTAGCCCAGTTAATATAAAGATATACGGTATCGCTTAGACACGTTTTATTGTATAAGTAATAACAGGCTCTATGCCCAAAGAGCTCTATCTCTCTCCCTAGCCAGAAACAAATATAAGCGGTCTAAACACACTAATAAAGCAGACGTGGAAAGAGGCGATTACTATTGCAAACCATCACAAAGGCCCGACAAATGGAGCATTAAGTATGCCACTAGGGCCGGCGGTACGCAAGGTTCACAGTCCTTAGATTTAGTAGCACTATACTAACCAATTTTCCAGTTATATAACCAGCTCAGCGTGTTTTGGTGTGCTATAATAAACATAGTGCGTAATACCGTTGCCAGGAGCTCCTCTATACCTTCCTCTCTTCTTTTCTTCTTCCTTATAGGGAGCTAGAAATGCTCCAATACTCCTTAGTCTCCATTAAGTAATCTATTAGTTAACATAGCAATATAAACAGCCTCAGACAAGGAGACGGGCAAGAGATAAGACAGGAGGAGACTCCGGTAAGACATTAACGCTCTACCCCTAGGGAGACTTCTAATTTTCCTTACCTAAAAATTGTGTCACATAATGATATTCAGGAACGCAAATGCATGCCCCCTCCCATACCCATACCACTACTAAATATTTTAGATTTCGCACTTGGAGCTGCTTATAATAAGCGTTCCTAGAAGATCTGCCAATTTAGTGTTCTAAAATTGGACATTATTAATATTTTATATAGGGGTCGTCAATCAAGCTCCTAAGATACAATTTTTAAAGTTTAACACCACACCAATATTACAACTTTCTTGCAGTGGCCGAGCCACCCCTAATCTCCTCCCTTCCCTCCCCTCCCTCTCTTCCCCTTCCTCCCATTACTTAGCACCAAGCCATTACGTTATTATATTAAGGTAGTAGACAGCCACACAGCGATTTGGTTATCAGGCGATCAAAAATATTTAGTATATAAAGCTTCAAATCGGAATTACAATCAACTGCTCTATCACATCCTACATAGAGGGCTCTGCATCAAAGCTCTGCAGTCCAAATATATACTAGATTCGTAACCAATATAATCTTAATTACTAGCTATAAAAGCTCTATTAAACGCCCCTAAGCTAAAAGCCTCCAAGCCAATAGCTTCTGGATTAAAAGCTTCTAAATTAAGGCTCTACATCAAAGCTCTAAATAAAAGGCTTAGTAAGCGTAAACTCGGTCAAAATTTTCGTTAGTTTTTACCCTAACGATTATCTTTATTGAAACCCACGCTGGTCATGACTAGTTCTATCTTGGCCATCTTTGTGATCAATCTGAGGGCGATTTCACATAACATCAGTTCTTGCTTGACTTCAACGACCGTTCTAGGGTCCGTTTTCCTAGCCATACCGTCCGTGCTAGCCGCTGCCGTATTCACCCTCCCAAATACTTGCAATTTCTTTAGCTACTTTCTTCACTGATGTCTCTCCATACATCTTCCTTCACATCCTCTGTCTCCCTGGAATTATGATATCGGAATAATGCTCTGCCTAAATTCCCCTATGAATATTCCATCGTACGTCCTTGCAACCGATGGGCTTGTGGACCAACAGACACGCAATAGGATTACTTCACCGAAGTCCACAAGGTCGATTTCAGGTCCGTGGATATGTTCGGATGTTAAAGCAATCGCATCAGCACGAACGTATTCCCGCGTTGTTAGATTTCGAAGAATCCATAGTTGATCACTAGGATAGAATTCTGAGAGTTCTGACTGCTTTCAGTATTTGATGACGATCATGATCTAATATTTTAAAATATTGGTTAGTGTCGAGAAATTGGCCTAACAGCGTGGTGGGTAACGAGACACGGGAGTCGATTTCGGTAAGTCTCGGTAAAGTCAAATAGGGTCATTGGCTGCCCTTTCTCATCGACGGATTCTTGGAGTTCATTCTCCTTGTCCTTAGTGAGCATACCTGGTTGATAATCTCCTGCCTGTGTCTTGACCTACGCAGATGATACTCTCACCTGCCCATAACCTCATAAAGGATACAAAAGAATCTTGAATATGTCTCCGACCAACATTCCAGAAGACCATTAGCCTCCACGTTAACTGTCTTTCCCGTGGGCTCACCGCGACAGCCCGTATCAATTTCGACAATCCATGAGACAGTCGGGTCGCCTCCCAAGTGTGCACAGCTGACTCCTATGAAACCGGAATGCGCCACCATCTCCCTCCATTCTCTATCACGACCTGTTTCTCCGACCTTGTGGCGGAACTTATACGCCCGGCAGGAGGAAGGATGAAGACGACTGAACGCCACTGTTATACGCCGCTGAGAGCAGGCAAGAGGCCGTCGTTGAGCTGCTGCTCGAGACAGGCAAGGCCGATACCGACTTGAAGGACGAACTGGGTCGGACGCCGCTGTTGTGGGCTGCTCGGAACCACCCCGATGCAGACAGGCTCTAAGCTCAGGATGGCTTAGGGATGCTCGTGGGCGAAGGGCCGGTTTCTGGTACCGCAATTACTATAGTATCATCGGTACTTTAGTCCAACGTTTCCCCGTCTGTCCCTGTAAGGCGTGCTATTTCGCGGAATAGGCAGTTTTGTCAGAACTCATGTGAGGATCAAATTGAAGAGAATCTAGCTACTTATGTAGGGGGGAGGAACCCCCCCTGTAGAAACCCTAAACTAGGCCCTATTTGGCATCTGACAAGTTTCCTTTGTGTACCATCTGTTCTCGATATAATTTCGTTGATTGAGAGTTGACGCCGTCTTGTTTCCTCAGAACCTGAAGCATCGTCTCATGCCCTCCATACACCGCAAAGGACAGTGCTTCATCTGCATCGACGTCATCTCATTCTAGCAGAAGCCGCACTACTGCTTCATGCCCGCTATGTGCCGCGAATGTCAGAGCAGTCCAGCCACAAAGGGCATGAATATCTGGTCTGACGCACGTCTCCACGACTGGGGAGCGGTTGCACCACCGCCTCATGCCCGCTCTATACCGCGATCATCAGTGGTGTTAGGCCATCAGTCCCTCGATTCGGATCGATATTGTCGTTATCGCGCTGCAACAACAGCAGCACTATCGCGCTCTATCCGTTAAACGCCGACCACCACAGCAGTATATCGCCTCATTCATTTTTTGGGTCTGCATTGATGCCGTCCTTCTTCAGGAGCAACTTTACGACAGCGGCGTGACCGAACCATGCCGCGCACCATAGAGGCGCCTCACCACGTTTATCTAGAATGTTAGGATTAACATTATTCTTTCCCAATAGTACCTGCACTACCTTTTCATGCCCGTTCCACGCCACTACCATTAGCGGAGTGCGGCCATTCACCGGTCGTCCGTGCCGTTTGGGTCGACGCCATTTTGCTCAAGCAGATGCCGTACACTCTCATGCCCCTTCCGCGCTGCGTACCACAATGGCGTTTGACCTCTATCGTCCTTAGCGTCTGGGTTAACGTCGTGCTGGCCAAGCAGTAACCGCACCACCGCGTCATATCCGCTCTCCGCCGCCACAGTAAGGGGCGTTGGGCTATACGGGCTCTCTGGGTCCGGCTCGATGTCGTCTCGAGTCAGGAGCATCTGTACCGCCACCTCATCCCCATCCTCTGACGCACGCAATACCCAACAGCAAGCGTGTAATGGTCTTTGATAAAAGGGACCACTTGTGTTGGCATATCATCCGCAAAAATCACCCCCGCACATGACGAGTGCATATATGATATCTGTTCGTGGGTTATCATTATTCGAACGAGATGCAGGTGGGAATTCTGGATTTCTCGAAGGAGGACGTGTGGTGCACTCTTTCAGCTGCTTGCCCGAATAAGCGTTGCTCTCAGGTGTGGACACCATCGCTCTTGACGAAGGTTTCGAGTATGACTTGGGGAATTCGTCTAAGCCGGCAGGCGACCGGAACGAGTTGTATCCACCATCTGTGCCTTGATGCCGACCCCACTGGGATTCTGAGGTTGTAACTTGGACTCATCATGATTCATCATATCTGGCGCATCCTGCCCATAGTGGATGTTTTGTGCACTGAGCAGTGGCTCCTCTGAATTGGGTTGTGCGGTGGGGTCCGTGGCTGGGAAGTTGACGAAGTCGCTGATGGAATCGAGATCGTCGATTGTTGGCGGGTTGCTGAGTGAGGGATAGGTGGTATTGAATCGCTGACTTATATTGACATTTTATTGAATAGGTGTATTTTAGTATATTTTGGTGAGGAAAAGCGTGCAAGCTAGTCGCGTGTTACCTACGTTATTCAAAATGCAGAATCAGTTTATTACTGGATCCCGAAAAGCCATGGGCTGACGCAGGGGCCGAACAGGCTTTGCCAACCAGGTAACAGTTCCGTGTAAGCAAGCTTTTGCTGCGCTACTATTGGTCAGTTTCAGCTTCAGCCACCACTTCATCAGCGCCTCCAATAAATTATTGCGCCTCTCTAATCATGCTTTCGGACGGCGAAGTGTGAAACACAAGAGCAAAATGGCCGAAGAGCTGAAAACAACGGGCGTTATCCATTTAAAATAAGGCATACTTTCCTTTCTTCTCCTAGTCGCACTCTCTCCCGGATCTCTGCTGCCTGTATAAGTGTTTGACGATAGACCCACCATTCCTGTGTGGGATACTACACTATTCATCAAATCCTACGACTACAAGACAGCACTTAGCAACTGAAATAAAATGGATATGGAAACCATCCGAAAATCCCACCAGCGCAGGGTCCAGCTCCTCTTCTTTCTTCGCTTCATCCAATGTGGCTCCACCGCCATCACGGGCTTCATCACCTGCTACTTTATCTGGTGGCACGACAGACTCGCCATTCCTACTCCACGGGGGTTCGTTGTCCTACTCTCAGCCGTACGTGCCCTCCTCTTTTCCCCATCATTCCCTCTTCAGAGTCGAGCCCTACATCCTAACTGTGCCTAGTGCATCTACGCCTTCCTCGAAAACTACATCACCTCCGCCATCTCCGTCACCTCAACCCGCCGCCAGCCTAACCATCGATGCCTGGCCCTAACGACGGGCCTGTCCAGCGTGCTGCTGTCGTTCGGCTACTACGAGCTGCGCCAGATCCCCTATGTACAGGCGTGGTGCGAGGGCAGAAACTTCGCGCCCGTTTGGGAGAACATTGAAAAAGCTCACTGTGCGCTCGTTTGCGATATCATCGTCGCCGGGGCAATCGCGCTGTAAGTAGCTCCTTATTTGTACCTTGATGTGCGTCCGGGTTGCATGATTGGAAGGCCTGCTAAATGATTTTGGCTTTGGTGTAGGGGCTTTACCTGGATGATTACTGTGTTTGCAACGGTAAATTTCTTCTTGGAGAGGAAAGAGGGAAGGTTAATGCTTCGGGAAGCAATTGCGAATTCTATTGAAGACGTTAAGTGTGATGAAAAAGAGAAGGGGATTACTGGGAATACAGTAGAGAACTATAAGCAGAATTTTTGACCAGTTTGAGCTAAAAGGTGGTTTCAGAGGGATTTAAAGAACCATGAACGATTCATTAAGGCTGTAATTAATAAGCCAGGTTCGAGAGCGCTGTAACTTTTCTCTCTGTTTTCCTCAGGAGGGTTTCCCCGTCCTTTGGCGAGTGATGAGATTCGTTTCCTGAATTCCATTATCCTTTGTTTTTGTTGATTTCCTGGCAGCTAATTTTACGAGCCGACAGCGTGAATTTGCTTGAATTCAATCAGAAATATGAAGTTGATCAGCACCTTGTCTCTAATGACTAGTCAAAAGAGGGTTTTCAACCAGCCCTTGCTATACTCTCCAGCCGACGGCAATGTTAGCAACTTCGAAATCACATCAAAAGAGGTAGTTGAAAGCAGTGTTGGCAATGATGAATGAATGAATAAATAGGCCTAATATCGCATTCAATTCATAAGCCAATCAGAATATTGCGATATGAATGAATAATCGCGATAATGTAGATATAGGCAATATTACCGCATGACGTTCCAGTGTGTTGTCATTTCAGCGCGTAGTTCAGCCGCGCACGCGACGTAATTGGGAAAGTGTTGCCGCTATCTGGTGAGTCATGCACAGGGATTACTACCCGTAGCTTGCCACCGCACGAACCCTTGGAGATGCTAGAATCCGAGTGGCGAATACGACGACTATATAAGCACATGGTCCCCTTGACCCTCTATGAAATAGAGATATGAAGAAAATAATATATTATATATATAAGGCTACCATAACCTCACTACTGTACTCTTCTTACACTATGTAAGATTGGGCGCCCTTGCTCAGCAGCAGCTCGACGATCTTGTCGTGGCCCCCTCGCGATGCCGCTTGGAGCGCGTTGCCGTAGACTCCACCTTGCGCGTTGACGTCGGCGCCCTTGCCCAGCAGCAGCTCGACGATCTTGTCGTGGCCCCCGCGCGATGCCGCCTGGAGCGCGCTGCCGTAATCTCCACCTTGCGCGTTGACGTCGGCGCCCTTGCCCAGCAGCAGCTCGACGATCTTGTCGTGGCCCTCGCGCGATGCCGCCTGGAGCGCGTTGCCGTAGCCTCCACCTTGCGCGTTGACGTCGGCGCCCTTGCCCAGCAGCAGCTCGACGATCCTGTCGTGGCCCTCGCCCGATGCCGCCTGGAGCGCGCTGCCGTCATCTCCACCTTGCGCGTTGACGTCGGCGCCCTTGCCCAGCAGCAGCTCGACGATCCTGTCGTGGCCCTCGCGCGATGCC
>Ga0307507_10011186_pt1 | contig 11384 bp, 13 predicted proteins | sample 7_EM_MG_FD_207223 | JGI IMG/M metagenome (GOLD analysis project Ga0307507, IMG submission 207223) | Populus trichocarpa ectomycorrhiza microbial communities from riparian zone in the Pacific Northwest, United States - 7_EM | ecosystem: Host-associated > Plants > Roots > Unclassified | place...
CAGTCGTTTGTCTACCAAACACTGAGGTGAGCAACTTACCGTTTCTTGATTTATTTACTGTACTTACTTCGTATATAGCTTTCGTTCTAGGTAATTAATATACGCCTCAGTCGTTTGTCTACCAAACGCTGAGCTTTCGTTCTAGTATTCCTACAAATCTAACACAGAAGGCCGTCGCGTAGAGCAGAAAAAGCGGACGCCCTAGAAAACCAAATCAGCAGAAGTTTCAAAGGGGGTCTTTCGTAAACATTAGATATGGCAGAAGCCGAAGAGACGTGAGAGTTGTGATCAACGTCCAAAGCGTTGTGGGATTGTGTTGTTTGTTGTTGACCATCATCATGCCTTGACGTCAACACACATCCAACACGTCGTGTGTACTACAGGACCGCCAGCTAAACCTCTCACTGGCTTTGCACCCTCAATACATCTCCGTTTGCCTTTTCGAGTTCGCCTGTGGCCATTTGATAGCTGAAGCTGGGTTGGATAACCTCTGAGGTGCGTTTATCATCTATGCTGCCAGTTTCTCCTTCTGACGTTAGTTCTCTAAAGCCCTTCACCGTGCTGCTACGTGACGGTTCAGTTGGTCCTCCAAATCTTGACGCACTGTCATACAGTTTCACCTCATGCAGCTTCCTGAAGCTACGAAATCCCCGAGCAGCCACCATCTTTCACCGACAATACCGCTCCAAATCACTTGGGCTCCTCTATTCCTTCCAGCCCTACATATACGAAGCAGAATGTTCACATCTCGTCAACTCGTGTTTTCCATTTGATACCATGGCATTGCTGCAGTGTAGGATAATTAATTGCCTAGGGACAGCCGGCTAGGACGACGTGCCACAGATTCGCGACGGCCGACCACCCTTGTACATCGCCCTCGCTGTGCAAGAAGAGGACCCACCACTGTCATTTGTCGAACACTCATCACCACCATCCACTTATGAGGCTACAGTCGTCGACCACCCAGCAGCCGCAGACCAATCGGCGCTCCAACCACCCGGGTCCATCGACCTTCTTTCAGCGCCAATCACCACCGCTTTTGACCACCTGCCACAAGGTGCCCAGCTTCCCCTCATCTTCGTTTGAACGGCAGACCTTCTTCGCTCCGTCGACTTACTCCCCTTCCGCCAGTCCAATTACTTTCTAGGCTCTACACCCGCCTTCCTCCTTTCCGAGCGCTCGTCTCTTACAGCATTTGATGCGACGAGTAATCATACCTCGAATGAGGGACAACCACCTGCGTTGGCTGCAGTGGCGTGGCGGGGGTGAAGCCTGAGGATAAGGAGGCTTTGAGCATCTCACCAGCCGAAGAAATCGAAAGCGAAGAAGCGACGGACCCAAGTTGTGCTAGGCGTTATGGCTGCGATCCTTGGTGGTGTTTCTCACTGTTTATTTCGTGGTTGCGAGGAAGAACGATAACGTTGATGCGAGTGGTGGTGGCTCAGGTGGATCACCGACTGAGACTGGGACTGCTGCAGAGCCGACTTCGACGGGCAAGCCTGGGAACCTTGTTGTTACTGACGTTCTCCGTTCGTTCTCTGTTTCTGGTTCGTTTCTTTAGGGCGGCAATGGCTCCACGGCAACATTAGCCAACGGCTCAACTTTCACGTACACCAACCCCTTTGGTGGATTCTGTAAGTGCTTGTTATTATCGTCTCAGATATCAACTAACATCCTGCCTCAACCGTTGTAGGTCACTACGCTCCAAATTTCATTTCCAACGTCTCTACTCTTTGCCATTTGCTTCTGAGGTCTGCCACATTGTCTGTGTGTGCTTTGGACCTGCTTTGGACCTCCTATTACCTCCCGGAACGACACCCCGTTTTTTTCCGACTTGATCCATTGGAAGAGGCGGCTGGTGCGCAGGCGATCATCGATCGAGGTCGAAACGGACTTTCTCATTACAAGCCGTGATCAGGATCGTCTAAATTATCAGGGACGCGATTAACATCGACTTTGAGGGCTAATTGACCGCCGAATATGAAAACAGATATCCTGAAGATTCGACTGGGATGGGTGATGGCCTATGAAGCCCAGCTTCTTTGAAGATCCAGAGCTACAACCGAGTTAGATGTGGGCGACCTCTAGCCATGGAAACGGAAAACGCATAATGGCCAACGTGAAGCGTCTTAGTTCAGCACGTGACGAACGGAGGCAAGTCCGGCAGGGAAGCATGTCCATCGACCTGACTTTGGCTGCAGATACTAAAGCTGAAGATCGACTTTATACGCCCTGCGCGGAGTCCTTTCTCATCTTAACCTCCTTCTACTGTCTCCGTTTCTGTGCCTTCCATGCCACTCCTTTCGCTTTCGTCTCTCACTAACCTGGGCGTCCAATGATCCTCCTACTATACTGTCCTTTTCGTTCCCGATTTCTTTCCTTTGATTTGCCCTCAAACTTCGTCATTTCACTTGTCCTCCTCGTTCTTCTCTCCCCCTCTCTTTCGCGCCCTCCTTCCGACTTCGACAAACTTGACCTACCTACTTTTCCTAGCCGTCCACCCTGACTCGTACTTTCAAAATCTTCGCCAGGCCAGGCGAGTGACAACCTTGGGAATCCTCTCGCATCGTCGTCCAGATGAGTCATACGTGCCTTGAAATCGACCCAAGTCATCCGCGATCTTTGAAGATGTTCGGCTCATTGATCCCAATTTCTGTTACGCGGAATGTGCAACGTCTCTGGGAGAGTGGCTGGAGGTTATCTCACTGGAATGTACGTGGAGTTTCCAGTGAGCATGCGCCTCCTTCTCATGCTAGTCTTGTGGTTAACGAATCGACCGACAGCGAGCTCTTGTATTATGTCTCAAGAGGATCTATCACATTATCTGCAAGCCCCAGTCGGAAACTTGGGGAATACCTTGTGGTTTTCCTCCGCTGTGGTCGTCTTTTGCCGTTTCTGCGCATACTTATGTTTCGGGGTGTCGATCCCCTTTCACAGCTTTGTCATGGGTAAACGCTTCCAAAAAACTTTCTATACACGAGCTGTTCCACCTCATCCACTACCTCCGCCTCAACACGCCTCAGAACCCCCGCTCATCACCCGGAACGTCCCAACCCTCTGCGTCCACTCCTCGCCATCGTCGCCTTCTGCCAATTGTAAGCCCTGTGTCGATCCAGCGACTACAAGCACCCAGAGTATGAGTTGCTATAGTCTTTCGCATGAAGACGTGTCAACGACAGTAGGAGCCCATTGCCGTCATCTTTCCATATTGCCATCCACGCCTCACCTTTCCCTTGTCGGATGAAACCTGCAGCATCGTTCTTGATTCACACACACCCCATTTCAATGGGATCGCCGTCTAAAGACTCCCTCGATTCGGAGTTCTCTCTCGCGTTCAGATTCGGCCTCTGGACTCGTTCTTCTCTCCACTTGTGTCCATTAGTATTGAAGGGAGGGATAGCTACTGGGACCTGCTTTTCTGGAATCAACATCTCGGTTCATCCTTACTTCCTGGGACTGCCATCTACATCTTGGAGCCGTCCCTCCGCATTCAGACCTGGCGGTCTGATATCGTTGGCTTTCCACTTGGGTTGAGAGTTGCTGAAGGATGGGATTAGCGACTTCGCTCTCTATATCTCAACCTCGTCAACGCGATTGGTCCGAGATGATGAACGAACGGTCCAAGTCGTCCCGGTGAAATCTATCCACCCTGCAACCAAATTCACAGGTGCATGGTGCACATGCGCAGGGGTCCGACTTCTCCGCACAGCGGGCCCTCGGGGTCGCCTTATGTACGAGTCCTACGTCTAAGTAGTTGTGGAGGGACGGAATGGTAGTTATATACTAGGCAAAATGTTGAACTGCAAAGAAACATTAGCGAGATGTCTGAGTCACCGTCGAACGTGGACGTTTGAACGTGATCAACAACTTGACCACCGCCCTTGACATCGACCTTGCGTCGGCCAAACGTCGGCCAATACACAAGAATCACGTCGCACATTCAACAGGACCAGCAGCCATCCTTGCTTGTTCCTTCCATTTGGACAACTCTCTATAAGTCGATTATGCGACTCCTGGGCCTGACCCCCTCCAAAGCACCGGACGAAGGACCATCGCGTAAAGCAGAAGGGGTGAATACCGTAGCAAACCACATTGGCAGAATCTGCAAATGGCGCTTTGGTAAACGTTTTATGTAAATGAGAGAAGAGACATGAGGGCTGTGATCAACGTCCTGTGATCGTCATCTTTGATCTTGACCATCATCATGCTCGAAAGGGTCTTGACGTCGACCCAACGTCACGTCCAACACGTCGCACAGTCGATGGACCCCGTCTTTCGAATGCTATTCTCTCCTGCAATGTCTTATCTCGATGACTCCCAACAACCCGAAAGCCACAAGTTCTGATTCCGCCCACAACTGCCAGCTATCACGACCTCACTCCCTCGCTCAGACAATGGAACAATAACCTCGCCAGCGGATTTCATTCACGACGCGTCTTGGCTATCTTACCTGGCTCTGGAGCAGCAACCACGAGTCAATAACGGACGGGCCGAACAGAGTCAGAGGTGCGAGTGGAAGAACTTAGTGGTGGGCGTTGTACAAACGTTGCGGTGGCGTGCTCTTCCAGCCAAGGGCACACACCTTTTCGTGGGGGGGGGGATTGGGGACAGCAATTCAGAGGCTGAAGGTAAGGCTCACCTTCTTTCTTTCTAAAAACTGACGAAGACTATGGAAATAGGACACTAAACGGATACAGGCCTTACTCGACAAAAAGCACCACAACCATCCACTTGCCTTTGTTCCAAAACGACCTATCACGCACCCTGATTCATACGAAACTGATCCAGACCATCATCTACAATGCATGATGCCCTCCACATTCCTCTTCCTCCTCACCGACCCTAGTCCAACTTGTATGCACGAATGATTGACGCAGGCTTAACCGGTTCAGAATCCACGTCGACAAATTCACCAATTGCGGCGCTTCCCCTGAAATACGAATAAGAAGTCGTCCAAATGAACTTACCCTCTTCCGCGGCAACACAACCCAGATGGCGCCACGCGGAGCTTGGTCGTTCTCTTCTACGAAGCTGTTCGCGTCATGCCGTTTACACCTGTAGGTGTTAATGCTACCGCTGGGTTCCGCTTGTTACCGGGCTCACAGAGTGCTGTAATGTTAAAGGCAGTGCAAGGGACGTTACAATCGTTTATCCTTTCCAGTTGCAGGAGAAAGATAGAGTGCTGATCATGGATGGAAAGGGACGACGGGATGTACGCGTGGATGACAGCCAACTACCTCCTCAAAACAATCAAAGCTTCCACGTCACCCGATACGCCCACGGACGCCGTCCTGGACCACAGTGTCGCTTCTACGGAAATCGTGTTCGAACCTGTGCTCGCGTCCTCAGATATGCAGCTCGAGGAGGGACGATCTGCAGTTTGGTGGCCGGAGCCATGAACTGTACCAACACTCGTAATTGGGGTATGGCTTGATGCGTGCAAGGAGACAGGTTCTTATATTGGTGGACTTGATGTCGACGTTGCAATGCAGGGCACTAAGCCGAAGGCGGCGCATACTAACATTCGTTCAAATTAGTTACTACACATAGGGTCATTATGTAACGAGCTACATTAATGACTGTCCCAATGGTCACCTATTAGTGCATGACGCTCCCTTAACGCTGCAGGCAACTGCTTTAAAGACCAAGAGCGATTGGGATCTTCAACTGGGCAATCAAGAAGTCGTTCGTACAATGAAATTGCTTCAGTGATGTCATGTAAAAGGTGGCCTTGGTCAAACCGAATTCGGAGGGCAATAGCAAGGCGTTTGAGTAGAATGGAATATAGTGGATGATGTGCTGGTCGAAGAAGAAGTGCTTCTCTGCGCAAGGAAATCACCTCGTCGAGGTCATTTGAAGTGCCCTGCTGTTCAAAACGAGTTTGAAGGGCATTCGCGAGGTTATTGAGTGACCCGGAGCGATTCGGATGAGGTGCTACCCAAAGAAGAAGTGCCTCTCGGTGCAAGGAAATTCCTTCATCAAGGTCCTTTGAAGCACTCCGCTGTTCAAAACAAATTTGAAGGGCTGCGGCAAGGTTATTGAGTGACCCGGAGCGATTCGGATGAGGTGCTGGCCGAAGAAGAAGTGCCTCTCGGTGCAAGGAAATTGCTTCGTCAAGGTCGTTTGAAGCACCCCGCTGTTCAAAACGAGTTTGAAGGGCATTGGCAAGGTTATTGAGTGACATGGAGCGATCTGGATGAGGTGCTGGCCGAAGAAGAAGCGCCTCTCGATTCAAGGAAATTGCTTTGTCAAGGTCCTCCGAAGCGCTCCGCTGTTCAAAACGAGCTTGAAGGGCTGCGGCGAGGTTATTGAGTGACTTGGAGCGATCTGGATGAGGTACTAGGCGAAGAAGAAGTGCCTCTCGGTGCAAGGAAATTGCTTCGTCAAGGTCATTTGAAGCACCCTGCTGTTCAAAACGAGTTTGAAGGGCATTGGCGAGGTTATCGAGTGATCCGGAGCGATCTGGGTGAGATGCTGGCCGAAGAAGAAGCGCCTCTCGGTGCAAGGAAATTGCTTCGTCAAGGTCGTTTGAAGCACCTCGCTGTTCAAAACAAGTTTGAAGGACATTGGCGAGGTTATTGAGTGACGAGAAGCGATCTGGATGAGGTACTGGGCGAAGAAGAAGTGCCTCTCGGTGCAAGGAAATTGCTCCGTCGAGGTCGTTTGAAGCACCCCGCTGTTGAAAACGAGTTTGAAGGGCATTAGCAAGGTTATTGAGTGACATGGAGTGATCTGGATGAGATGCTGGCCGAAGAAGAAGTGCCTCTCGGTGCAAGGAAATTGCTTCGTCAAGGTCGTTTGAAGCGCCCCGCTGTTCAAAACGCGTTTGAAGGGCATTGGCAAGGTCATTGAGTGACGTGGAGCAATCCGGATGAGGTGCTGGTTCCAGACCACGACGAAATGCAATAATTTCCTTGTCCAAGTCTCTGTTAGACTGGCTTTGTTCATGTAATCTGCGATAGGCAAGCCCTAATGCCTTCCATGTCGCCTTATCAAGTGGCTGGAGTCGTGTGGCAATCTCGAGACACTGAATGTGATACGACAGTGTGGTGACATCTTCGTTCCCAATCATAACGGCTACCTTATAGTAAGGCAGCACAGACTTTTGGATGCCAACAATAGAATCATGGCTGTCCTGGAATCTGGCTGCGATACAAGGTAGAAACAGTGTTACCCAACGATGCATCGCTTCCTCCGATATCAGATCAATACCCACGGTACCACTCGTTGGCATCAATTGTTGACGTGGGGTTCCACTTGAAAAGTGCAGAGGCCAAAATTTGACAGCGTATGGTTCTACGCCACGAAGCTCTTTGTAAGTGCAAGTCTTTCCCCGAAAAGATGGGAGTAACTCGACAAACACAATCTCGAGGCATCTATTCGCCAGCATACAGTGCGCCTCTGTAGTGCTAATAGCTTGAAATGTCTGGTTATCAGACTCTGTGGTGATGAATTCAACAAATGACGTGTGGAATCGTTGTATTGCTGGTGATATGAGGTTAGTTTTGGGATCACCCTGTGTCTGCAAGGCTGCCAGCCGCTGGTGAATCTCCTCTGTATTGGACTCAGGTATGCCTGAGAGATGTGCAAAATCGCCAATTGGCAGGGCTTCCTGAAGGACTACTGTTGCTGCAAGGAATTTTCTGAGTATCCCTCGAACGTGTGGCGGGAAAAGGGTTGAAATAGCCCCGCGATATAGGCGCTCAAGCTGCCCGTCTTCTGGACTGTTTTTCTGATTGACCACCTTCTCTTCAGACGACACGATTTGGTCAAGTATTTCGTGCGGATACCTAGTGTCAAATTTATTCGTTACCAATAATCGTGCTGTTGCCGCCCAAATAAGGAGACCATCTGCACGAGCCGCCAATCGATGGATTTTGCCATCGTCGGGCTTTCTCCCTCTCCAATTAATGTCGCCTGATAAGAAGTGCTGATGGAAGTAATGTTCAATAACTGTCTGTGAGGCGGGGGGAAGAGGGTATTTGCGAGTTCGCATTTTATCGACAGCCCGTTCAATGGAGTAATGGAAGCGACTTGTCAGGACAAATTTCAAAGGAGAGGGCGATGGAATGTGCACAAGTTCCGCCAGGAATGATTCATGATTTCGCCATTCATCCAGACCATCGACAACAACGACAAGCTGATAACGACTCGGATAGTCTAGCGCACGGACTGGGTCGAAAATATATGCCGTGAAATAATCCCCAAGCTTGTCGTGCGGGCCATCGAGTGTCCTTGCAGCGTCAGCAATGTTAGCGATGGCTCGCGGATGCATCGCGCCGAGCTGTCTGGAGATCATCTGAATGACCCTCTCGGGGGGCTCTGTAGTCAGATTGGTGAGAAATACACCCCCAACAAGGCGGTCCTCCGATTTGAGAAGGTGGACCAATTCCTGAGCGACAGTCGATTTACCTAGGCCAGCGGCGCCATGTACCCAGAGGACAGACTCTGGGGCGTTAGCTATCCAGTCAGAAATATCCCGTATAACGTCATCTCGACTTTTCTCAAGATATTCGTTGCGTGTATAGCTTGGATGGCTTGGCAGGCCGTTCAGTGATGCGAAATCTGGTTTATGTCACTTCACTTCACCACTCGGTCAGGAATCTCGGACTCACCAAATTTCCGGTTGAGTTCCTCGATATCCAGCTTTATATTGACCGAATTTTCAGTCTAATTGCAAGTTTGTAAAATACTTTGGCATACGAGGACGTAACAAACCTGAAACAATTGGATTGCGTCGTTCAGCCTTATTCTGATAGCTTGGAGGTCATTCATGTGAGCGCTTTGTTTCAAGTACCGTGAAAACAGATTGAGACGACTAAGTTTGTCACATTCTCCCGCTATGCTTCCGAGGGTCCTATGTAAATTTCGGGTCAATACAATATAGTTTCCGGATACGACTGCTGTTACCCACCTTGTAAATTCGTTCAGGGCGCGTTTGAGTTTCTCTGATGGCCCCACCGTACTTTCAGAACAAATGACAGCGCAAGAGACAACAAATTTCCCCGCTGTAGCTGCTACTTGTTTCATTTCATTGTAATTTGACCGAGTTTGCTGATAACAATGAGAATTACGGAAATTGAAGGGGGTTTCAAGGACGTACCGAGACGGCCTGCAGCATACTAACGACTTTTCCAATTAATGGTTGGACCCATGGTACTGGTATCAAAGAGCTGGCTTCTTGTACGAGGCTGAGGATGCTGACGGTTGTTCCGATGGTTATATCTAGCACTTTGGATAGTCTCTCCCAAGTTCCAAGGTCGCCATCGCTCATGGATGGAGGCTGAGCGATGTGTGAATGATGTGAGATCGGGTGGGACAAACCGGAATGTCGAAACTGACCTTGATCCTATCAATATCTTTGTTTATCATAATCATCAATCCATCCAAGGACCTGCCGTCGCCATTGAGTTGGATAGTCTTGAGCTTTGCAACTGTCCTGGATGATGGATGGAGACATTCAGAACGATCAGGTCTATGGATTAAATTCTTACTCGTTGAACGCTGTTATCGCCCGTGTGGCTTCTGCACGCTGAACACCGGTAGCAGATGCAAGTTGAACACTGAACCGAGCGCAGGTTTCGAGAATTTCGGTAAGCTGGAGGATAAGACTGTCAGGGGTGGATATGCATAATACATCGCAAACATTACTTGGCCATCCGAGTCCTTATCGCGGATAACAACGATTTGCTCGATGAGCCTCTTGAGTTCGGAACTTTCTTGGAGGGTATATGCGATAGAGAGAACGGCCATATCTCTTGTAAAAGATTTGCCCTTCGCGAATACTTTCTCCAGCTTGGTAGATGTTGGTTCTGTATCGTGGGGATTCAGCACCGGCTCGGTGGGTTGGGGGGTCCCAGGTCGGAAATGAAGAAATTTCATCAACTTATCACGTTTACGATCCCCCGTCGGTTTAGGTGCCATAACTGAGCAAGTTGAAATGGCTATACAGAAAAAAGGTTGTCGACGCACTGTCCTGTGAGAAATGACACCATTGATCCTCGAGGCATCAGAAAGATAAGCTGCTATGTCGGCTGACTACTATGCGGCCCTGAGATAACGATTAAGCGCCAACAAATTTTGACGTTCCTCTCCTCTCCTTTTTCCCCATTCCCATTCGCTTATGAAGTTGGCTCTTCTCGCGGCTCCACTCCACCGTATTCTGGAACTGCAATCCCAGAGCCAGAACCACCAGATTCGCTCACCCCGCCATTGTCAATAACACCAACAACCAACCAACAACACCACCTCTCGTGCACGATACCTCATGGCAATCCTATCTTCCCGGAGCAGCAACTGCGACTGACTAGAAGGCGGAATGGGGCCGACTAGAGTTGGAGGGACAAAGAGGTTCGCGTGAATTAGGCCGAGGGCGCAGCATACGTTCTCGTGGCGGGGGAATGGGAACGCTGATTCAAAGGTGGAAGGTAAGTTTTTCAGCGTATGAACAGCGGCTTCCCCTTCCAAAACGAACCACCCACAAACCCAACAACAACAAAACCATCCTCCTGTCCCTTCTCCCAAACCACCCACCACACACCCAGACTCATACGAAACTGATCCAGACCCTTCGTCAACCACACACGGTACCCACCCCCACTCCTCCATATCTTCTGGCACTCTCGTTCAATATGCACTAATGATCGATGCAGGCTCAACCGGCTCCAGAATCCATATCTACAAATTCAACAACTGCGGCGCTTCCCCCGAATATGAATACGAAATATTCAAAATGACACAACCCGGCCTATCCTCATTCGCGGGCGACCCAGAAGGGGCTGCGTGAAGCCTGGACGTCCTCTTGGACGAAGCTCTCCATGTCGTGCCCAAGGCCATGCACGGGTGTACAGCGGTGGCTGTCAAAGCGACCGCTGGGCTTCGTTTGTTACCGGGATCACAGAGCGCCGATATTTTGACTGCTGTTGAAGCGAGGATACGCTCGGCTTATCCTTTTCAGTTGCAGGAGAAAGACGGGGTGGTCGTTATGGACGGAAAGGATGAGGGGGTGTACGCGTGGATCACAGCGAATTACCTCTAGGGGACTATCAAGGCTTCCACGCCGCCTGGTACCCCGACATACGCCGTCCTAGACCTCGGTGGCGCGTCTACGCAAATCGTGTTCGAGCCTGTGTTTGCATCCTCGGATATGCAGCTCGAGGAGGGGGAACATAAATATGACCTAAAGTTTGGTGGCCGGAGCCATGTGCTGTACCAACACTCGTACTTGGGTTATCGCTTGATGCGTGCAAGGAGACATGTTCATAGATTGGTGGATTTCATGTCGACGTTGCAGGATACGAAGCCAAAGGCGGTGGTGGGGAATCCGTGTCTTGCGAAGGGCACACGGAGGGTCGTGGACGTCAAGGACGAAGTGACGGGCGTGG
>Ga0307507_10011187_pt1 | contig 11384 bp, 3 predicted proteins | sample 7_EM_MG_FD_207223 | JGI IMG/M metagenome (GOLD analysis project Ga0307507, IMG submission 207223) | Populus trichocarpa ectomycorrhiza microbial communities from riparian zone in the Pacific Northwest, United States - 7_EM | ecosystem: Host-associated > Plants > Roots > Unclassified | place...
AAGCTCTATACCTTATATACTTCTCTACGTCTAATTATCTCTAAAATATTACAAGCTAAAAGCCCTTTTTCTTCTCTATTACCTCTACGTTACAGAAATATTATAGCTCTATTTTACGAGAGGTTAGACATAGGTAGTCGGTCGTTTTAGTCTATTTTATCGCAATCTTGCCTTACTACTAAAAATTACATACTTCTCTACGTCTAATTATCTCCAAAACAGTACCAGCTAAAAGCCCTTTGTCTTCTCTATCGCCTCTATATTATGGCGATATTGTAGCTTTATTATATAAGAAGTTTGATATAGGTAGTTGGCCTAAAATCTACAAACATTCAATTCTAAATCTAACTTAACTTTTGCGATAATGTATCTCGCCTCTTAATACTCTAGGTATAGGGATATAGTATATATTTATAAAAATATAATTACCTAAAGAGCCTATTACATCGAATAAAGTATTAATAACTGTTAGTGGGGGCTTAGTAGAGCTAGTTAAAGTTGAAATATATAATCCAAAACATTTATTTCTCACCAAAGCGAGGCCTATAAGCTCTTAGACGCTCCGCAGAAGATTTTGCTGGTGGTAGGGGGGTGCGCAGGGGGCTGATATTAGTGCGCTATTCTGATTGGTCTAGGAGTTAGTCTATGCGCCATATCACCGGAATAAATCTTTTGCGGAGCGTCTGATTCATGAGATAACGGGGACCCGACGCAGAGCCTTCGTACAGAGTTTCGCGCAGGGCCTCGTGCAGAGCCTCCGTACGTAGAGCTTCGTGTAGAACTTTGTGCAGAGCTTCGTGTAGAGCTTTGTGTAGAGCTTCGTGCAGAGCCTCGTGCAGAGCCTCTGTACGCAGAGCTTCGCGTAGAGCTTCGTGCAGAGCCTCTGTCGCAGAGCTTCGTGCAGAGCTTTATGCAGAGCTTTGTGTAGAGCTTTATGCAGAGATTTAGGGGTAGTAATTTTAATATTTATTAATAAAGTATATATAAAATATAAAATAATACTTTTATGCATGCTTACTAATATTTCAAATTATTAAAATTATAAAATTATACTTTTATATATGCTTACTAATATTTAAAATATATACTTTTATACTTTTATATATACTTACTAATATTAATAAAATATAAAAATTATACTTTTATATATGCTTAGTAATTATATAATTAGCACTTAGTAGCTAAATGCTAAGACTTAGTTATAAATACCGCATTTAGCAGCTAAATGCTAATACTTAATTATAAATGCTGCTAAATGCTAGGAAATGCTAGGAAATGCTAGGAAATGCTAGGAAATGCTAGGAAATGCTAAAATAGCAGAAAAGTAAAATTAAATGCTTGTAAATTTTTTCCTAACGTAGTTCTTTCTAAAATATAGAGATAAACTATCTACCTCTGTTGGAGACAATTGTTTTAGGAAGTCTGTAGAGTTTCTATATATAATCTAGGAATAATCTGGCAATAGTAGGTACTAACATATTAGGGTAGGCAATTAAGTGTTTTATCTTAGATAGTCGGTCTATAACTACTATAATGTTTATATACCCTTTACTTATGGGGAGCTTAATAACAAAGTTAATTAAGATGTCCTTTTATCTTTAGTCTAGAATAGGTAGTGTGACAGTGCTAGAGCGCGTTACCTACTACTTTGCCGTTTCCTAGGCAATTTGCCGTTTTCTGGGCAATCTGTTAAATCCTGCCATATTCTACCAAGTTGCTATTAGCTTGCTTGCTACTAGCGCCTTAATAACCTTTTGTATCTTGCTAGTCTCTACCAGTCTTCTTCTTCTCCTTAGCTTAGTATTCTTATATAGTAGTAATCTACAAGCTTTGGTTTAGAAGCATTTATATAAGCCCGTTATATTATACTAAGCTCTCCCTATATTGCCTAAGAAGGCCTTAATAATATCCCACCCTAAAAAGAAGACCTTCGTCTGTAATAACGCGTTAACGCGTTATATTTAGACATTAAAAAACTTACACTACTACGCCTAAGAAGGCCCTAACAATATCCCAATTTATAGGCCAGACTATACTTAACCTGCACACCTAAAAGAACCCCAGAATTAAAACCAAATTATATAATTTTAATAAACCTTAGGAAGCCAACAATAGCACCTAAAGCGAGCTTATTTAAAAGACCTGCCTCTACCTAAGAGGAACACGAGATCTAGTTAGGATTAGAAATTAAAGATAATAATAATATTACAAATATGCATAAGCAGATTTGTGCCCTTACAGCTAATTAGAAGGTCAATTATTTCCAAGCCTAAAGTATATAAGAGACTCTAAAGAAGATCCTGGAAAGCCTCACTGCCCTATAAAATAGCCCAGCCTCCCCTTTATAAAGCCTTAGTTAACCTATTTACTTAACTAAATATAATATACCAGAGAGTACGGATATAATAATAAAGTAATTAAAGTCCGTTAAGCTTCCTAACCCTCTACTATTATTAGATGGTATAGACCTAACCTTTAAGAACTAGAGAATCCAGGTATAAGGAAAGCTTTATATTAACTATAACTATTTCCCCTCTAAAAAAGCTAAAATGCTCTACCTCTTTGGTTAAACCATTAGGGACACCTAGCGACACCTCTAGGCCAAGTTTAAGGACGAGTTACCTGTTTAGTTTATATCTATTAATAAGATAATACAGTACCTAGCTGCTATTTATGTTAATCTAAATAAAGTATGGGATGCCTGTTATAACTATAATCGCCTAATAATAAAACTAAACTAATTCTTTACTAAGTTCTAGACTTAATTCTTATACCTAGTAGGCGAAGGCCAGGTTCCTTCTAGGAACTACCGTTTGGACCTATATAATAAGCTAACAGTCTAACTATAGGAGAAGATTGCGGTAGCCTTAGATAACCTACTAACCTACTAAAGATTTGTAGCCTAATATTTGTTGCTAGATTTAGAACTAAAACAAATTAATACTCGTTCTAACTGACTAAAGAAGTCCTATAGCGACCGGAATCTATCTATTACGCCAACGGGAGCTAGCGTTGGAAGACAAACCACGACTGCCCTTATACTAAAAGCGGTTATAACTACCTACTCGTAAGCCTTGTCCAAATTGCTACGTACTATGCCTTTAGCTAATGCTTATCACAACACCTTAATTAACCCTACTATGGTTACATGCTTTAATTACGGAAAGGATAGTTACTTTACTACATCCTGCTCAGAGCTAAAGGATATAGGTAATATTAAGGAAATAAAGAAAGAAGAAACGTCTAATAAGTTAGGAAAAGAAGAACCCTAGGGAAAGACTCCCCCCTAGGGTATCCTATTAATCTTAAAGAGATTAATCTAAGTTAGCTAATAGGTGGCAAACACTTTACGGTTTTATGTATAGTATCTTAAAATGGATATAGAGTTAATATAACTGCCCTTGTTAATACTGGAGTAAATGGCTTTGCCTTTATAAATACTGCTTATACAAATAACGTTGCTAAGTTCTTAAATGTAAATGCTACCCGACTAGAGAAGCCTGTTTAAGTAAAAGGCTATAATAGCCAAGCTGGTAAGCCAGTTACCTATGCCTTAAAGCTATATATTGCTATTAATAGATAACACTAGTTTGGTATCCCCTTCTATATCCTAGACCTAGGGTCCTATAACATAATCCTTAGCTAAAAATAGATGTCCTACTTTAATATTTGGCTAAACTTTTAATAAAGACAGTTTATTTAGCTGGAGAATAAACCAAAGTTACCCTCTTTTATTAGAGAAATCTATACTAACCGTAAGATATTAGCCGTAAAGGCCAACCCTACCTACTAGTAAGATGTTAAGGACCGCGACCTAGCCTTTACTTAAGAAGATGCCCGCTATAAGGCCGGTAAGAACCTTATACTAATAAGGATACTCCCCTAAAGGACTGCAGTTAAGGAGGACTCTACTTATAGAAGTGGAACGGATAGTAATATAGACGACTTCCAAATTGCGGAGATCCGGCTAATAGGAAAGAGGATATACCAATAGGATATAGAGGATAACCTTTAGAAGATGCAATAAGAGCTAAAGGGAGTAAAGATAACATTGATACGCTAAAAGCCCCTAAGGCCGCGGACACCCCTACTTGTAACAGTGCAAGTATGGGAGAATTAAATGAGCAACTTGATTGTAAATCTATGGAAATTAGGTGGTATATATATATAAAAGGTGTAGACAATAAAGGGGTAATTGACTGAGTTGGTAAGCGAGTTAGTAACTAAGTTGGTGAGTGTGTTGGTGAGCGAGTCAATATATAGGCGAGTTAGTGGTGGTTTGGCAGGGTGCTATAGTTGGTTATACACCCCCCTAAATTTAACGGTGTAGTTAAAGCTGTAGAAAATAAATGAAGGTAAAAACTGTACTAAAAAAGGAAATCTAGATATAATTTTGAAGTGATATAGGGTAGGGTAACAGTGAGGCTGTTGGCTGTGTTGCTTATAGGGCTTCTGGTAACGTTATAGATATTATATTTAGCAACATTACGGTTATTGCAACTGGTACCGTTGTAGGCTGGTGCCGTTGTAGGCTGGGAAGGAATTGCTTTAATTATATCCAAGATATTGTCTTGAAGTCCTTATGGTAAGGTAATTTAATCTACACTTAAGGCAGTCGTTTAATCTATGCTTGAGGTAGTTATTTAAGCTGTAATTGAGGTAGATCTTTTTAATCTGTAGTTAAGGTAGTTATTTAAGCTGTAGTTGAGGTAGATGTTTAATAGGTAGTTGAGGTAGAACTTGAGGTAGACGTTTGATCTATAGTTGAGGTGGATGTTTTAATCTATGCTTAGGGTAGTTATTTAATCTGTAACTAAGGTAGATTTGTTTATATACTTTGCTAATAAGTAAACTTTATATTTGATTTTGCGCAGTGCTTTACTGTACTATAGGTTAAGGTTAGGAGCTGGGGTTTTGAAATTAAAATTAATTATTCCTGTGTTCTCTGCTTCCTGCTCTTCTGTTTAAATGCGATTAACTATATATTTAACCCATGGCCTAGATAAGATTATTTTATCTATTTTCTTTTAAATATTTGGGTTTAGTTCCTATCTTTAAGGGCGCTTCTACTTAGCAATATAGTAGTAGTTGTTATATTAATATATAAGGCTATATATACATTCCTTATGCCATCTTAAATTTAAATTAGAATTACTATTAGAATTAGAATTGCTATTAGAGTCTAAATTGGAATTAGAATTGTTTTAAAGGGTTGCAAATACAGAGTAATTGGTAGTAGTGGTAGTAGTAGTAGTAGAAGATGCTTGCTGCATGTGGTAGTATTCCTTAAATTCCTTAATTAGATTAATAATGGATAGGGCGTCTCTGTCCTTCTATTTTTTATAAATAAGATTTACTTCTAGTGCTCCTATAAAACTAGAAGAGATAGGTTTAATTGCTTATATAAAATTATAGTGTGGTCTAAATCCTTATATGTCTGGTAGCTCCAACTATTTAGCAAGTTTATAGATATTTTACTAGTTATTTAACCGTTTGTTAATACTCTAATTTAGATTATAGGCTTTAAGAGCCGTATATTAATTAAGGACGTTATACTTTTAATCTAAGGTAGTAGGGGCAAGTGCTTTCTTAAGTGCTTAAAGCCGTTTGTGTACTATATTAAGGCCATTAATAAGTAGAAGGTAGTCTACTAATATTAATTAAATAATATAGGTACTGATATTGCTTATAGCCTGCTTTTACTTCTAGTATATATAGAGGTTGTCCCTATATTCCGTATATAGTTAATTATAGGCAATAAGTTGGTTTGGATCTAGCTTGGCTATTAATATAGCTATAAAAAATACGTCTGTGGGTATAGGTTGTTTTAGTAGTTCTAGCTTTAGAAGCTTATCTTTTGTTTTAGATAGGTTAATGTACTACTATACCTTGTTAGTTTTAGCAGTATCTTAAATAACAAAGAACTATTATATCCAATTAGATGGCTGGTTGAGAATAACGTTAATTTTTAATTTACTTGTGGTTATTTTTAGGATTTTAACTAGTGAGGTAGGGTCTAGGTTAGCGTCTTAGCGAAACCTTATTTTAATGATTTAATTTGTTAGTTTATCTATTAGTTAGGTATTTTTATTAGTCAGGTTCGGTTTAATTAATATTTAATACTTAATGTTTGATATTTAATGTTCAATTTTATTAATGTTTAATTGTCCGTCCGTCTAGTAAATAAAGAAGCTTAAGACACTTATAAAGGTGGAAGAAGTAGTGACTTCTTAAATAAGGTAGTAGGTTAATTGGATAGTGCAATAGGTAGTGCGATCTAATTAATTGGTTAGCAGGTAGTGCGATCTAGGGTTATAACTATAACAGTGTAAGTATGGGAGAATTAAATAAGCAACTTAATTGTAAATCTATGGAAATTAGGTGGTATATATATATAAAAGGTGTAGACAATAAAGGGGTAATTGACTAAGTTGGTAAGCGAGTTAGTGACCAAGTTGGTAAGTGTATTGGTGAGCGAGTCAATATATAGGCGAGTTAGTGGTGGTTTGGCAGGGTGCTATAGTCGGTTACACTACTATTACACAACCCCCCTATAGTAGACATTACAGTAATTAGCGCCATAGGTTTCCACTTTAATATATATTAAAAGGACAACAAGGTCTTTATAACTAGCTTATATAAAATTAACCGGATTATTAATAAAAAGGAAGAAGGGCTAATAGAGAAAACTAATAAGGAGCTAGTTAAGCGCCTCCTCCCTATATACCTCTTAGACTATAGAGACGCGTTCTTAAAAGCAGTCTTGGATACGCTGCCCCTATACTAAACCTATAATTATAAGATTTAACTAGAGGCCGACAACTCTCTAGGCTACAGCCCCCTTTATTAGCAAACTATAGAGGAACTAAAAGCAACTAAGCAGTACTTAATTAATAACCTCTATAAGGGGTTTATTGAGCCAAGTTAGGCCCCTTTTACTTCCCTTATTTTATTTATAAAGAAACCTAATAAAGGCCTCCGCTTCTGCATTAACTATTAGAAACTAAACGCTATTACTTAAAAAGATTACTACCCTCTCCCCCTAATTGATGAGACCCTTATACGTCTAAGCCGAGCCAAAATCTTTACTAAGCTTAATATCCGCTAAGCTTTCTACTAAATTAGGATGGACCCTATATTAGAGGACCTAATAACATTCTGTACCTGCTATAGTTCTTATAAATATAAAGTTCTTCCTTTTAGACTAACAAATGGGCTAGCCACGTACCAATGGTATATAAATAATGTTCTTTTTAACTACCTTAATAAATTCTGCACGGTATACCTAGACGACATTCTTATATACTTAGATAATAAACTTAAGTATCAAGTTCACATTAAAAAGGTTCTAGAGAGACTACGGAATACAGGCCTATAAGTTAATATTAAGAAATGTAAATTTGGAGTTAAAAAAAAGTACCTTAGGTTTATTATTAGCATAAAAGAAATTAAAGTTAACCTTAAAAAGGTAGAGGCAATACGCAACTAGAAACCCCTTTATACTATAAAAGGCATCTAGTCCTTTCTTAGCTTCTGTAATTTCTACCATTGGTTTATCTATAATTATAGGGTTATAGCTAAGCCTCTTATACAACTAACTAAGAATAACACGCCTTTTATTTTTAACGATAGCTATATAGAAGCCTTTAAGCAGTTAAAGAAACGACTTATCTCCTCCCTAATTCTCTGTTACTATAACCCAGATCTAGAATTAATGCTAGAAACGGACGCGTCTGACGGAGTAGTAGTAGGTATTCTCTTATAGCTATACCTAGATGGTAAGTGGTACCCTATTGTGTTTTTCTTAAAGATAATGGCTCTAGCTAAGTGTAACTACAAGGTACACAATAAGGAAATGCTGGCTATTGTATAATTATTATCCTAGTGGCGTATAGAGCTTAAAAGCACAGACTCTTAGATTAAAGTCTATACTAATTATAAAGCCCTTAAATATTTTATAATAATAAAGCAGCTTACTGGTTACAGTCGCTTCAGAAAAGGACGATTAAATGTCAGAAACCATGATCAAAAATAGAAATTTGCCGAATCCTCACCTGTTTGAACCCTTTTTCTATACTCGCGCATGCCACCACCCATCCTCCATGCTAATATATTGCCGTTGCCTATTTTTTGAAGCTATTTAAAGCCTATATTGTTTCCTATTTTAGTTAGCGCTATAACGCAGAGGAGGAGAGCCAAAGCACCCAAAAATACTATAAAGAACACTTCTAAAGCGCCTGAAGAGGTAGACCTTACTATTAAACCTACACCACCTATACCGACGCCTTCTTCTGTTATAGAATAGCCCAAAGATCATCGAACCTTTATTCTAAATATAATTATATACGCCGATACCACGAAGATATTCACCAACGTTCTAGCCGTCCCATTTGGAGCCTTTAAATACCAAGAGTTTGTTGCCTAAAATACGCATTAAGCCAACGAATATTACGGTCTTTGTTCTTTCCAGCTTAATTAATCAACTGCTGTTATTGCGTTATCAAATCCGAAGGATCCTATAATACTTAAAGAGGTTAACGATGTAGACAAATGGCGCGAAGTAGAGGGGATAATAGAGGCACAGTTAAAGTACGTGAGGAGGGCATAGAGGGTTGATCTTACAGTTAAATATAAGGCCGTTACTGCACCTGTTGACGCGTCTGCTAATGCTAAAGACCCTGAATTTACTGCGGCTATTGATGCGACGCTTTAAGCAAGAGGTATCCTAACTAAAGTAGCGGCTAATAAAGAGGCAGAGTCCTCTGGCGAGGATTACAAAGGTGTAGTAGAGGAAGCTGCTAGTAAAAAGAAGGCGTTAACTACCACCAAAATGTAGAAAGAGGCTACTAAACGGCGTAAACGTACAGAAGCTGAAAGCAAGCATCTATATGCGCTACTTGAACGCCATCGCTGCCTTTAATAGCACTGCAAGAACAAAAAGCACGGTACTATACACTGTCTTAAATTCGACTTAAAGCACTACCCAATACAATCTTATTACTTAACGTGTTGGTTGGAAGCAATAGAATAAAAGAAAGCCACGGTTGATATGCTAGATCTGTCCTTACTATTAAAGATTAAGTATAGTTAGCACCTGCGGGATAAGGAGGATAAAAAAGATATAAAGGCGTCTTTAGGCAGCTATAAGTACCGTCGAGGTGACTCTTATAGTACAGACGAATTAAGCTCCCCCCCCCACGACGGCAGCGACGAGAGGCTTATACTATAGTTATACAATCACCAGCCAATTCTATTTAATAACAAGATCTATTACAAACGCAATTAACGCTTTTAATGAACTAGATGCAGCAGTAGAGCTAGATACAGCAGCAGAACTAGCTACAGAACTAGCTACAGAACTAGTAGACGCTATAATAGTTGCAGAGTGCTATATAGGCAGTACTGCCTTCTATATTACCAACCATCGCCAACAGTCGTTTTATAGTGGATCCTATACTAAATACAAGACCTTCAGTGCCTTCTTTACGGAGCGCTCTATCCAATTCTACTCCATCCTCTAAAACGCCCACCGGTCCTTACCATCCACTTTTAAATACGCCTTCTACTAGCCTGCTACCTAGCAGCCCCGCCCGCAGTGATATCGAACAATTAGACAGTAAGCTTAGCGCCTTTATTAAATGGCTATAAAGCCATTGTCCAGCTTTCGCCTACGCCTTTACTAAAGCAGAGTTAATTTTAGTTAACGAGTACTACACCTTTAAGATGCCTAAGCATACGCTGCTTAATAACAATATAGGCCATACAAAGCTGCATAGGGTTGGTTTAACGTACGGGCTTATTAATCGCATAGTGGATAACTTGGAGGACTTTAGAATAGATTAGCGACGTCATAGTGCTGCAGTAGAGGCCCTACTTAATGTCACGTGTCTATACATCGCTTGGCACGAAGTATCTTCCATCTTCCATCGGATAGATTGTTTACTCTACTGCATCATTATTATCTCGCACACAACGTAATATTGGCCTATTCATCGATTACCCACCCACCGCCCCTTTCCTTTTTTTTTCACGCTGGAAACCGTGTACTTTAGCTTTATTGCAGCCCATTGGGCTTGCGGCTGGGCATTTGGGGTCTTCGCTAGGCTTCTTACAGCTATTTAGTAGCTGGCAAGTGGCTATGCGAGACCCTGAATAGCCTGCACCCCCATCCATTAAAAATCCCTTTTCAAAATGAGCCATATTTCGCCTGTGTGTGAGATGACAACGAGAGATAGACGTCTTAATTGGTAGGCGCTCTATATAACAATAGACCTTGTCCTTCCCTTTATCTACTGCTTAATTCCTACCCGTAAGAAATGGCCTTTTGCCCTTTTATTAAATCCTTATTACTCTACCGCATGGTTTAAAAAGTTGCTAAAGTTATTCCATAGTTTAGCTTCAAATCAATAAGTACGCAGCTACTGCTTTAAGTCGTGAAAAGAGGCCTTAATTGGATTAAAATCGGGTGAGTAAGGAGGAAGATATTTAAGTTTAACACCAGCAGTATTGCAGAGGCGTTGAACTTCCTAGGTTTAAGTAAGCAGCAGCGTTAGCGCGCCTATCCTTTATGGTCACCACGTACCTTATTGTGATGGATTGACGTATTATCCATTACTAGAACTGAACAAGGCTGTGGATAAGGCTGCATACGAGTAAGAACCTCGTTCTTTATCTACTGAATAAACATTAACCCGTTAACAGAGCCTTGGTGTATCAACCAACTAGGTATATAGCCCTCCTAGGTATACGCTGGCAGTAAGCTCCATCTTTTAGATCTCTTTAATTCCGATATTCCTTTAGCAGGCTCATTAATAGGTGTCACAGTGCTATAATGCTAATAGGCTGAATAACTACAGTTAAAACACGAGAAACATAGCCCGCAGGGTGTCTCCCTACAGCCGGCTTGGAAACTCAGGACGTGTAGATACAGGGAGGAGGATATCGGCTCGGGAACTCAAATGGATTCGACAGAGATTTTACTGGGTTGGTGTTAACGTGGAACGAGGGTAAGAATCCCGCCTGGGGTAGGGTCATAGCTTTAGAACGTAGCTTTGGAACGGTGGAAACGAAGCCCTACCAGGGGCGTAGGTGATGACACGACATACTGTTACAGTACGTGCGGATAGTCAAGGTACGAGGTAACTGTATAACATTGACAAACGTTGTCATATAAGGATCTATGTACAGGAGACAAGGCAGGTATATATACGTGTTGCTCAGGGGTCAGGTCCGTGCTCATGCATACGCGTAGCCATTGCAGACCTGCGGAGGATAGATTATCCTATCCGGCCGGGCGGATAATAATCCTATCCGAGGATAGCCCGGATATCGGATAATATCCAGATAATATCCAAACAATATACCACCAATAGCCCCACTAATAT
>Ga0307507_10011188_pt1 | contig 11384 bp, 16 predicted proteins | sample 7_EM_MG_FD_207223 | JGI IMG/M metagenome (GOLD analysis project Ga0307507, IMG submission 207223) | Populus trichocarpa ectomycorrhiza microbial communities from riparian zone in the Pacific Northwest, United States - 7_EM | ecosystem: Host-associated > Plants > Roots > Unclassified | place...
TCTCTGTAAATAGATGTTGGTAGATGGTTACTAAGTGTACTACATCCTTTTTAACTTCATAGCATGCTACTTCTATGCATGGGGACACAGTAGCAGAGCACTGAGGGTTAGCCCTAAGATAGGGTTAGAAATTCAGGAGGCGCTTGCATGCCTGGAGTGCACTCTTTGAACTTATTACTATTGGTGTGAAAAGTACTTGTAGTAGTACTAAATACAATTACTGGAGTAGAATACATGTAGAAACGGTGATTCTGACTGGGAGAAGGACAAACCCTACGTTAGGGTTCACTTTGTGTTTGTTTGTCTGACGCGCGTGAGTGCCAACCTTTATGTGAACCGCTTTAACTAACGTAAGTATTAGTTACAATTACAGGTGTTCGTGTACGCGATGGAGGAGTTTCCTGTTCCTCCTCCATCACGATTTCTTTGAAGTCATGTCCTCTCCGTTGCTTTCTGGAGTGACGTGAGGATGACCCACCATATCGTGTCACCACTACTGCAACACCGCAGCTACAACCTGCAGATGCCCACTGCGACAAACGGGATGTGCCACGTCAAGATGAAGAGCTCGGACTGGTGATGATGAGGGCGTGGATGGTCATGATGGGCCATCCTCTCAAATGGTTCGTTTTATTCACACATGCTGAACTATGTTATTACTGACCATTCTACAGCATAATAATGCAGTTTTGCACACTGCGAACGCGCGAAATCCCAACACAGGTGATCGGCACCTGTTGACAGATCGAGCACGGAAACACCCCATCGTCGGTGTGGTTTCATGTTCTTTGTCCTTCTGCACATGCCAGAGGAAAGTGCACACGACACGACACAACGAGGGGGGGTTGGCCACTTCTCGTTGGTTCCTTTCGATGCAACGCAACAGGGTTAGCCCCTCATCCCTTCGACACGACACAATGAGGAGAGGTTGGCCCCGATGAGAAGCAGGGCCTAGAGGGTGGGCATGCAAGGACATCCACATTTATTTTCTCTTGTATATCTATTAAATACCTTACCAGAAACCCAACACACAACGGGGAGGGGGATCCTCCGATTTCTTTCGGCGTGGAAAAACAAGGGGGTGGGGTTCTCCCCCAGTGTCCTTTCTTTTTGACACAACGCCAGATGTTGTGTCCTTTCGACGCAACTAGGGGGGAGGAGGGTGCACCGTGTAGACGGTATGTACACTGTTCTATTTTATTTATTCATTTCTGTCTAACGGAAGGACCTCTTTCATTATTCAGATTGTTCTAAGGAGGATGGATCTCCCTCGTTCATGTCATTATCTTTGATAGGCTAAGGGGCCCTCACAAACATGTTATTCACAACTGGAATACAGTGTAACGGTTCCATCGGACACAGACAGATGTAATTAGATTTTCTTTGACATTTATGCCTTCAAGAATCAAGGCAGATCTCTCCAATGTCATTGTGATATACCCATCACACGCTGAATAGAACATGTCACAAGGGAGGAACATGTCTCAGCCCAGAAAAAAGAACCGAAGCAACGAGGTCTGGTGAATATTATGTTTACACAAAAAAAGCGAGTATACTTGTTCACCCGCGCTCCTGTTTCCCCATGCTGCTCATCGCATTTGGGGCACTTACATAGAGGATGTTAATGTTCGTGGGTGACCGTCTTTGCTGGGTAGTCTGGGTATCACGATTATGAATTAGTAAGAACACAGGACTGCCAATGTCTACTGTGTATCTAAATGGCTGATGCAAATAAATTACACTCGTGGCTGAGAATGGTCTACTCTAAAAAAATTGTACTGGAGCGTCAGGGACCCCCGATTGACGGTAACAAATTAAACTGTAAAGACATGAATTTGTATGAATTGGTGGGGCGAATGACTTACTCTATCTGTCCGTATACTTCTGTATTCCCCCAGAGTTCTGGAGTAATAGCAGCCGGCATCATTAGATATTGAATAGAGTCCAGAAGTCCCTGAAGTTCGAATACCATTGCATCGAGGCAGGACATCACTCACATGTTGCCCAAGGATAATAAAGGTTGTGTTATTCGGCATCGTTGGTCGGAAGGCAATGCTGGTCTCGATCTCTAGCAGAACACCAGTAAATCTAAGGAGAGAGAATATAAGCCCCGTTACTTTTACAAAGCCATCACTGTGCGCACACCTTACTTTGGCAGTGGCATACCCCTCAGTTTGGACAACGCCGCTTTCCGAGTCAGTCTTGATGTCGTCCCGGAGCTGTCCACTCAAGATCCGGCTAACCTGTGCCCCAGTATCCCAAAGCACCCAGACGTCACGAAATGTCTGCTCTATCTCATCTGAATCATAGGGCGAAATACGGATTGTAGCTTGGATAAAAGGTATCTTCCGTTGAGTGGGATTCTAATTGAGCGCGACGACGGTGTATGCGTCTGGAATCGCGTCGCTTGGAGATTTCTGCTTAACGAGCTTGTGTATATGTGCCTTTTTGTTGCTTCTACCCCCAGCGTGGTTGACAGTGAACGTGGATTTGTAAGGGGGGATGGAGCCCGGTTGGTCCTGAGGGCGGAATGTTAACTAAGAGATTAAGGAGGCTGGGGTATTTGCATATGAATGAAAAAACTCACAAAGCAGGGCCTTTTTCTGCTCTCTTCCAGAAGGTATTTTGAAGTCGAGTTGGAGAACTAACCGAGGCGTGGCCTGCAGTTGATGAAATGGCTCCCTCTCCGGAATTGCCAAGACTTGTATGGTAAAGGCCTGGATTAAGACGTGCCAATGTGTGAATAAGTCACGAAAATTTAGAATGTATCGCAAAACACGGAGCGGTACGATAGGCGGCAGAGGTACTCACAGCAAAAAGCCATATCAACAGTTGCTCCATCGTGTGGTATCCAGGAATCCAACTGACCCATTGCAGTGTTTATAGCGCGGGAAAGCATTTGTTGAACGTGGATGAGGAAGAGAAAGAGAAGGGGAGGCTTACACAAGGCTTCTCTTCCCTGTCACGTTTGTGATTTCCAGTTTCACTCATGTCCGTTACTTTTACGCTTGATGATCTATATCTTACCCTCAAGGACATGGGGCCGATAAGCTCTGTGTCGGCAGCGGAGCTCTTTAATCGACTCGGCATGGTACCGAATACCACTCCAGACGTCGTCATGGATGTTAATGCCATAAAAGCGGCACTCACAAGTCTCAATCAGACGAGCACCACTGCTGACCAGCTCATTGATGCTGTCAAGAAGGAGGAGATGAATCTTTCTGGATTCGAGCAGACGAATGCCGTGGTTGGACGAAGTGAGCGTCTTCTTTTGTATTGCAAAATGATGCCAATGTGATGGACTACTAGACTTGAATGGCTCTCTGCAGGCCCAATCAGAACCCTTCCCTCCTTATAAATCCACTGTAACCGTCAACACTGTTGGGTGTAGCAATGACGAAAAGGCACGTCGACTCAAGATCCAAGCCTTTGTTAGGAAGGAATTTCCGGATGGTATCCTTGAACCATATCACACCACTCCCCAGCTTACTCAATTCGACTGGGATAAAATTCGGTAGTCCCATAATCTTCTGTAGATATTTCTCAGCTACCTTGCGTACAAATGCCCAAGATCTTCTTGGCACTTGTCGTTATCTTTGTAAAATTATTGTGCAAACCGTTCGTCTTGTTGATCTCCATTTTTTAAGCAACCGTTTGCCCGCGAAAATACGACCCTGTTGCTCCCATTGTACCCTTTGGCGACCACTCCACCGCCAGCCTGATCGTCTTGCTGGTAAGCGTCTTCACAGGAGACGGAGATCAAGTTGGTCAGTCAACTTCGTAATGCCTTTGAGCTGCTTACCGGCCACTCCTTCTAGGATTGATTTCCGGGCCCAGCGGTCGACCCGGTAGGCTGGGTGGGACTGGGGTCCGTAGGATTGCAGCATCCTCAGAGATGGCCTGCACCTCCGGGATCTGAGAAATCGAGACGGACGGAGCGTCGGAAGGGCTAGCGGATCTGGAAACAAAAAAAAAAAAAAAAGAACCAAGACTTAACGTGACAGTCTTAAATGGTCCTTGATTTATTGACATTGACAGAGAATGTTTTACCCGCTGGTAATGAGGTAGAGTAAGTAGATGTCAACTAACACTGTAGCTGGCTGCTAGTCACTAGCCACTAGTTACTCTCCCAACAAGTTGCGAATCAGGACTCCCTCCGCTCACAAGCGAAGACTTAATTATAGCAAGATTGTGTCTATACAGCTACCGTACTGTATACTCTGGATTTGTCGTCATCAAATCAACTGGCAGCTGGGCACCGGAATTGCGGGCCGTGAGGCGATTTCTTTTTCCATCACTCAACTGTTTTGCAGAGATGCCAACTCTTGCTGCACAGCTAGCCCAAAACGCGTCATTGAACGCATCCCTTCTTGTCGACAGATCGCGTCGGAAACCAACCACTTCTTACCTTTTCACTGGCAAGGATGCAGATGAACTCGACTTGGAATCCATTTATGCCTTGAGTGTCAACTCTTTATTGGGTTTAAGCTCTGTTGAACCAAAACTGAGAAAGTTTGAGGATGATCTTTTTTCGGAACAAGCGAAAGAGACGGACCGTACGCTTCTGACGAAGGAGAGGATTGCGGAATTGGATGAAAGAATAGAAGAGCTTTTATGGGCCTTGGGACCGTATTTGATGGAACCTCCGACGGCAAAAATTTTGGAGTGGCTTGTTAGGAGGTTTAGGTGAGTAATTATGATATATTTACGGAGATTCCTGTCGTTTTAACGGTTGATGTATTTAGGATTCATGAGTTTAACGTTCAACAAGTCATGGCTTTATTTCTTCCCTACCACGAGTCACCACATTTCGTCAAGATGATAACTATTTTGCAAATCAAGTGAGCCGCCCAATTTATTTAAAATACACCGACTAACATATCAATAGGCCTAACACACTTTGGGGATTCCTTCTTCCTTACAAATCAGCAGCTCAGAAGCTGTCTCGCGTTTCACTCGTCACGGAAATGCTAAAAGATTCTGATCTCGCTCGGTTTGTGTCCTCACTCTTACCTACTGCCATCAAAAAAGGGCTCGTTCATCGCACTATAATCGCTTTCAATGCCGCAACTCTACACGATTTCATCAAAAGAAGTAAATCGATCAATGAAGGCACGTTGGCGCATATTTTACCAGCATTACTTGAGCCGTTGCACCAAAATCAAAAGAATATTGTCAAGGATGCCGTGGTGCGTTATCCTTTTTGCAAAAACTGCGATTTGAGACAATTGACATGTTCAACAAGCTCGGAAGCTATATTCTCCTTGCATCGCTTTCCCAAAAGTGTAAATTTTCACCTGTAGCTCTGCAAGTTGTGGTAGCGGAAGTTGTCTCGGCTTCCCACTTGGTACGGACCGATCAACTTGTTCAAACTCTTGTCGCGGTGTGCGGGCCGCAAGATGTACTGGAAAAATTGCCCAACGAAGTGATAAAGAATATTTTGGGAATATCGTACATGTTTTCGTGCTCGCATAAAATTAAACCTTTGGCTAAATTGCTTCCAGGAATATCCAAGAAAGTTTACTTGCTGCAGTGACTTGGGTGGGTAGTGAGAACGTCTTGCATCCCCTTGTTCGTGCCCTTGTTTCCAAGTAATGTCTATTCTCACTCTTTTTATATGGAGCTGACGACTTTTGTCTTAGGCTGCGTAAGGATGAAAGTCAGGCCTTCCTCGAAAGTATCATCGCAACGCATGCCCTTCCTCCTACCATAATCGATTCCTTGACATCACAACTCATCAAAATTGCGGTTACATCTGAAGATATTACCGCTCGTCGACTACTTTCTTTGATTCATCAACGGTACCCCCGCTCGCTTCGAAGTGCTGCTGACCGGTTGTCTGGCGAAGACGAATCCTTGAAAGAGTCTCTTGATCAACTTGTTATCACCTTGTCTATTGTAAGAATATCCGTTTATTCATCAGGTTACATTGGCTAGAACGTTGACAGGTCAGAACTTCGAATTTCGATGAAGGAGTGGATTTTGTCATTTCTTCCTCGAATGATGATGCGGATATCCGGACGATGGCCGTGAAAGAATTAGTCAGGTCGATCGGAAAGAAGCCTGATGATGTTGAAGATTTTGTAAGAAGCATATTCCTCGGGTGTGAAATGGAATTCTGAACGTTTAGTAGGAAACCATTCGGAGTGTCCTAATTTCTCGGTTACAAGACACGTCTTCTGCAGTCATAGAGGCCATCTATGAAAATCCTGCAGCAGTTACACCAATATTTTGTGGAGATCCGAAATCCTTCGTCGCATCGTTGTCCCTTGCGTTAACTTCCCCGGAAAAGCCCAAACGCAATATCATTAAACTTCATCTACAATATCTGACCTCACACTTTTGGCCCGCCACAGAAACTTCAATCCACGATGAGATCTTTCATCGAATCTTGTTCCCTTTCCTTTTATTCACAAAGTCTCGACAGAAGACTGTTGAACTTGTATGGGACCTGATCGGTGATCGACTTCTGAATGGAACCGAATCGGGGAGTACGCTGAACTGGCTCGATGGATGTGTTGCTCTGATTAAAACGGAAATGGCGAAGACTGAACAAACTGATGGTGAGGAGTTGATGAACCAGATAAATTTCTCTGTCTCATCTAAAATTGCGGGTGAGTTCAATTTGTCTCCAAGCCAAAAAAGACCGTTGATTGAATATATTCCAGAGAATATAGTCAACTCGAAGAACGTCACTTCATATATTGATTCAGTGATGATCAAATTGCGTGACGACAATTCGCATGTTCGATTATTTGGTTATCTCATTGGGCTTGAATTGCTTAAGAAAACATCTGGACATCAACAAGTTGACATTGGAGAGCAAGTTCTGTCGTGCTTAGGGGTTGACGAGCTTGCAGGAGTTGATGATTTATCGCAGGAACATCTTTCTCTCGAGGTTTGTTTGTTGTGCATGTCTGTTCCGTTGATACTGAGTATATGCCTTAGAAGTCTGACGATACCTTATTTGGGAAATATGTCGTTACGAAACCCAACAGCAAGGCCACCATCAGCTGGATGCAAATTGCGGTTGTCGCTTCTGTCGCAAGAATCCCTTGTCCAACTGGTGTCGTTCTCAATTGGTTATTGGAATCTCCGAAGGTGAGCAAACTTCGTAGCTTGACATTCCTGCATTACTTATCTCGAAATTAGTGTGAAACCGAAGGGCAGCGTTACGTACGCCTCATGAGGGTGGTCTACCGGTTGGCAAATGCCTCTACTTCCCTTCCGGTTGTCTCCTCCGCGATTCTTCAGTTGTTGTTTCTGAGTTTGAATGACCATTCTCTGGCATTCCTAGCTGGCATATGGTCCAACCCCGACCAAGAAATTAGGGGTTTGAAGGCGATCTCCTTGCTCCATGCAGCTGCCTTCCTCGAAGCTCATATTCTAGAGAATGACAGAATGGATTTCCAAACCATTCTACCTTCCATTTTCGTTGCTCTGCATGACTCGGATACTCAATTGAGCCAAGCAGCATTTGAATGCATATCAAGAATTTGGATACTCTGTGAACAACCGCTTCAATCAGTTTATCGGTTTGATGTGATTTACGGCCAGAGTAATGGTAAGCCTGGATTGAGAAATTTTAGATAGCTGCTAATAATTTGCATAGAAACTCTTCAATATCTGGACCGAGAGGATTTGAAGCGTTACTTGACTGGTTTAGTGGAGCACCGTGATCACCTCTGCAGTGATTCTTCATATCTGGCCATTTTTCATGGAGAGCATCTTGGTAAATTGACAGTCGAAAGACGAAAAGATTCCGAGTGAGTTTTCGAGATATTATTCGATTCTACTAAGCACTAATATTTGACCCAGCTACAAACATCGCGTCATTTGCTTCCTGCTCTCTCATGCCAACGCATTCCCATCAGATTTTGGTCAGGTCGCCCTTCTCAGATCGGTAGCGGCAGTGGCCGATAAAGGGAAGATCCAAATTCTTCTTCCAGCCATAAAAAGTCTTGTTGAGAAAGCAACTTCAACCTCGACTGCTGACTCGATTCCAGAGGAGCTGGCGATGTACCTACTGGCTTCGTATGACGTCGGATCGGCCAGTACTCTGAACAACGATACTGCTTCATGGGAGGTCTTTTTAACAGTTGTTCGTACATTTCTGCGGCCGGGTATGTAAGTTGTCGAGCTAAACCAATTACAATGCTGACTTGAATTCCAAGGGACCCCGTTGGTGGTTCAGAAAACTGTTGTTCAGTCTTTAACGAGTGGACTATCCGTGGCCTTGAATCAAGGTCGTCGATTAGCGCTTTGTTTGCTGCTGTTGGAAGTTGGGTCTGGTGATCCGTCCACCGTGAGTTTCATAGGTATATTCATGTTACAAGCGCTGATTCACGTGGCAGCAATCGTTGGCAAGAAGTTCACTCTCTGATGCTCTGAATGACGTTTCTCTCATCGTCAAGTTGTTGGACCTCTCTGTTCAGGCAAACATTCCTCGGGCTGCCAAACGGCCGAAGACTTCAGAGTGCGCATCGACACTGTCTTCGTTGTCTCTTATTAATCACTCTCTTCTGTATGGATAGGTCTTCTGAGGATTTTCTCCCTCGCTTGGCACTTCTTGCCGAAATCCTTGGAACCAAATCATTACCAGGCTCATTAGAACTTACGACACATCTCCTCGAGACCTTGAACAAGGTCGCGCAAAGTTTGCCTGCGGCACAGGCAGATGTTATCTATATTCAGCAGCTTCTGATGTCGGCTATCGAAAGCACATCTTCAAAGATTAAAGTATGCACTTTGTTCATATCCAAAGTCAAGTCTTAACAACTATCTAAAGGAAGTTCCGAATATATCGCCTAGCGTGATTAGGATCGATGTTCTGGTTGAAGTTATAAGAAGTATGAATCCTCACCTAACACCTTCTGACACCTATTAATGTTTGATGCAGCATCCAGAAATCCACAGACCTTTCATCAGGCTTTACTCCTGATCGCTAATCTGGCTCGTTTGGCCCCAGATTCTGTCCTCTTCAATATCATGCCGGTGTTCACCTTCATGGGCTCGAACGTCTTTCATCGGGACGATTCTTATAGTTTCAAAGTGGTCCAGGAAGTAAGGATTTTGGCGACGTCGTGATAGATGATGACTTACAAGGTTTTCAGACAGTTGACAGGATAATACCAGTCATGGTATCTTCACTAAGAGAGTCTCATTGTCAAGCTCTTGACCTTTACTTTGCGGCGAAGGAACTCCTCCGGGTATTCACGGATGCTGCTGCCCATATTCCTCGGCACCGGCGAAATTCGTGGGTTGAAAGTCTTTTGTTGTTGTCATTCTGATAATCCCATGTCTTATCAGATTCTTTTCACACTTGGTGGACGTGTTCGGTCGTCGGGATTTCCTACCTCCAATTGTTATGCTTCTCTTGGAAAAATCCGCCAATCGTGTGGTCCGTCAGGAGGCTGATGAACTCCAAAACACTCTTTCTTTGCCAATCACATTATTTCAGCAGAGCGGTTATGATGACCAGATCCATGTACTTCATTTCCCTCCTAGAGAGTTCACATCTAATCTAATAAACCGCTACAGATTGCAACAGAGCTACTTAATGAAGCTCAACGTTTAATCGTTCATATTAATGACCCGAATTCAATACAACCGACTTTCATGGAAAGCGTGTCGTATGTCTTTTCGTTTACTCGAGTTTCACAGAAATTAATGCTGTGTGACAGGGATGGAGAGCATTCTGCGTCCCCATCGTCAGTGCTCAAAAGGCGAGCTCAAGCGCTGATTATTTTTGTTGGGCTTGCTATGAAATCTGACAAGCCTGGCAAAGATGGTCAAAGTTCTGTTAGTGCTCTAGTGACACAGCTTATGGCTCTTGCTGCCGTTGACACTAATCCCTCGGCCAAATTGGATGACATCCTTGAGGCTGCTCGCTCGTCTCTTAATAAGTTACTTAGCACCATGTCGGTCATGGACTTCATAGAGTCTGTACAGTCTATCCTTCTATTAGAAGATGTCAAGGTCCGTCATTTATATTATTAACTCCATTGATTGACTTTGATTATCTGCATAGATTCAATCTGGCGCATTTGATGTACTTGCCACACGTCTGCCCAATGTCTCGACGAAAATGCGCCCAAACCTCAATGCCAACATAAAGCAAATTTTACAATCAACGAAGAACTTCCTGCACACAAATAAGAATGGAGATCCATTGATCTTTACTTTCCGAGCCTTGAAAACCATTGCGGATACACTCTGTGATGGAGAGGAAGGTTCCTTGGCCGATGTTGTTCCTTATATCCTCACATCAATGAATGACAAGGACCTGGTTGCCTCTGCCCTGGACGCCTTAGCTTCAATATCGTACGTGTCTTATTCATATACCCCATATTTCTCTTGACTAGCTGGCAGTGTTAAACTCGGACCTCGCATCATTCCGTTCTTCCGACAAATAATCTCTCAGTGTATTTCGATTCTTCGCGGACACGGTTCTGGTGCGTATAAACCAACTCCCAGTTGGAAAGTGTCTTATAATATTTTTCCAGCATTGTTCGGAACCGCCGTGTCTACACTGCAAGGATTGCTGAAGACGATCCCTGCGTTCTGGGGAAGCGGGGAACTATCGCAAATTGTACTTTTGAACATGGACATACAATCTTTTGCATTCAGTGCAAACACATCCGGAATATCAACTTTAACGAAATCGCTGGCAAAGAAAATACCCCCAAAGGTCTTGATCCCTGCTCTATTGGAAATGTGGGACCCTCTACAAAGTTTAGAAAATATTGTAAGTTCTAATGATCGAGTTCATGTTTTAGTTCCAAATTTATACAATCTAGTCCCGGATATCCGCCTTTTTTGATACCTTTGGGCGTGCCCTTCAACATGCAGATCGGCCAACGGTCCTCGAGTATCTTCGCGATATATTTAAAGTATTTTTAGAAGCTCTCGACATTGTCAAGGCTCATGACGAGGTAAGTTCGAATTTACACACAATTATTTTTTTCAAGTCTGAATACTTCGAAAAATCCAGGCCGAGTCCCGGGTCATCCATGCATTTAGAGAAATGGTAGTCAAATTGACCGAGTCGGCGTTCAAACCTCTCTTTAGAAAATTGCACGACTGGGCATTTCTAGGAACGATAGGTTGGTGCTTTGTGTTGGTGTCGATTGTCTACTCAAATTAGTGTGAATTTCTAGACCCGGAACGACAAATCACACTTTGTCATTTGTATATCCATCTTCTTGATTTCTTCAAGGTAATACACAATGCTTCCTGTTTGATAGATCAACTCTGTGACGTTCTTGCTTCAGGCTCTGATGGTACCTTACGTCTCATACCTCCTGCAACCCCTCAGCAGTGCTTTGTATTCCTTCAAATCAAACGACTATAACGTCGCACTATGGTCATCAGTCATCAACGTA
>Ga0307507_10011189_pt1 | contig 11384 bp, 4 predicted proteins | sample 7_EM_MG_FD_207223 | JGI IMG/M metagenome (GOLD analysis project Ga0307507, IMG submission 207223) | Populus trichocarpa ectomycorrhiza microbial communities from riparian zone in the Pacific Northwest, United States - 7_EM | ecosystem: Host-associated > Plants > Roots > Unclassified | place...
GCGATTTCATTTGATTTTAACGATTTCACTCGATTTCAACTCGATTTCACCCATTTTCGATTTTTTCAAATGATTCAACACGTAAAGCATGTTTTGACTCGTAAAATCATACGATTTTACGAGTCAAAATGTGATTTTAACAACCTTGGTTCTCATGTCAATTATATGACCATCATTCCATCTTTCTTTGTCTTATTCCTAAGGAACTAATTTTCAGGGACTACTTTGAAATTCAACAGTGTCAAGCGACATTGTTCTGATGTCATGTATATGACCATCATTCCATCTTTCTTTGTCTTATTTCTCAAAGCTAGAAACTAGAGAGATAAAAATACAAATACCAGCACCATGTCGTTTTCAAAAGAGAAACCCTAATCTTTATGCGGTGGTTGGGTTTGATGGATTTTTTTCTTATTCTCTCTTCTTCTTCCTTTTTTTATCAAAATATAATGGTGTTATTTATCCTTTTTTTGTTGTTGTTGTTGTTGTTATTTTTTTATTTTTAATCTTTTTTCTAATTGAATTTTTTTTTTAATTTCATCCCACAACATTTGATTTCAAATTATTTTTATATCAAATTTAGTCCACATTCTTTTAATTGTTATTTCTTTTGTTTTAGATCTTTTTTTATTGTATTTTTTTCAATTTCATCCTTTATTATTTTTATGATTTGAAATTTTACTTTGTTTGTTTTAAGGTTTGCTTTATATGGGGTTAGTCTTGGGCTCATGACCAAGGTCACGAGATTTGAAGTCTAACATAAGGTGACTTTGGTATTTTTTAGATTTGTTTTCAAATTATTTTTTTCAGTTTCATCCTTCAACATTTGATTTATTGGGAATTGATTTTTGTGCTTGTTTTCAATTTCCTTTCTATGTGGTTATCTTAATCCTGTGTCCATAGTCGTAGGGTTAACGGGTTAACCCGGGTTGACTTGAATCTTTTTTTTTTTAATTTTTTTTTCAATTTTGACTTCCAACATTGGGTTGTTAATAATTGAATTTCATAGTTTTATTTGATTTGCTTTCAGGGTTATCCCGATATCACGACTTGGTCGCAAATTTGCTAGCTCAGATAGACTCGAGTTAGTTTTTTTTATACATTGTTAAAAAAAAGTTTTCAGTAAATTTTTATTTGTATTATTTAAGTTAGTTGAGTTTATTAAATGAAAAGAAATGATTGAAATAAAAAGAGAATTACATACTTGTATGGCAAGAAGAATTTAATTTCAACTTTGGGGATATGTGACCCAATCTCAAAGAAACCTTCTTGCATTTTGTCACCAATTAATCAAGGAGTCTACTATCCTTACTTTTTCTTATATATTTTCCATATCAGGCCACCGTTATTCTTTCATTGGAAACCCATCTTGACAACTGCAACGTTATTCTCACTGCCAAAATAGAGGACTTGTAAATCTTCTCTTAAATGAATACTAGCACAAAGTCCCTTAGAGACCTTTAAGAGGGTGTTGTTGGTGGACCCTTCGATGATTAAGTCAGTACGAGGTATCTTGTATGATACAAAGGCATTAATGAAGGTATTAATGTCAAAGATTGTTGAAATACCTCGTACGATGCATTTTGATGAAGTCGTGAGTATGTCCCGGGCCCCAATGATTGTTGAAATGGATTGATGAATTTAGAAATTCTTAAAGCATGGGTCATGATTAAGAGATTGGTCAATTAAATTTATAATTAACTTAAGGCCACAATTAAGAGTATTAAATTGATTAAATGAATAAGGTCACCCTTAAATATAAGCCACGATTATTGAAAGATGTAATGAAACCATAATCAAAATAAGGTATGGGTTAAATGTATTAAATGGGAAAATAAACCCACAACTTAAGTTAAATATGATTCAAGTGTGCTGAACAAGGTTGATAAACCGATAATCACAGTTAAATATACGTTACATGTATTGAAAAGGGTTAACGAACCCTTAACAAAAATTAAGAGTTAAATGTATTGAATGAGATTAATAAATCCATATTCGAGTCAAAGCATTAACTATAAGTATTGTATAGGGCTGATATAAAATATATATTGAAGATAATGAAATCATTCAACAAATGTGGTTAATGTAAAGCATAAGCTATAATTATCAGAATAAATAAATGAAGCCATAATTGATGTAAACTATGAGTTAGGGGTATTGATGCAATTTGACTAAAACAGTCAAGTTAAAGTATGAACTTTGATTAATTAAAATGAAGGAACATATAGATGATGATATCTTGAAGTATTCATGAGAATGATAGTCTAATATGTATAATGTAGGAATTGGTGGTTATCGTTTAATGATGATGATGAAATGAATTGGAAACCAGGCAGGGTTTAAATATGCATATAAAAGGTCTAATGATGTTTTGCTCACTTCTATTGTCTAGTGAATAATGATCGTTTATCATACTAGTATTTATCTCAAAAAATCTAAATGTTTTACAAGTATCTTTCCGTCCAGAATCTCAACCTTAACACAACGCCCTCGTTTTACTTAGTCCTTTTATATTAGGAGGAATTTTGTAATTACCATTTTATGGCATGTAATTAACTTAATGTTTATGTTAAGTTTTGATATTATGAAGTTGTAAGAAATTAAAAGAATGGTGTGTGTGTGTGACATAAATAATATCAACTTTACATGTGTATAACTGTCACGGACAATTGTAATTGATGAAATTGATTGGGTGGTATGCCTAAGACTACCTGATTATTGGTGATGTGAGTCGAATGTGATTTGGGTTGTTGTTGTTGTGTTCTACACGTACTAATATGGATAAAGTTTCGGGTAGGGCTCTTGTGAAAGGGAGACTGAAATTTTGTTAAATTGGATAAATCTCTTATTTTAAATGGAAAACTCTTTGCATTGTTAATGTGCATGCATAATGTATATTTTGTGTGTTGGTAATGATAGTAGTGTTTTTATTGGTATGTTAATGTTTTGACTTTGCTAGAAATTTTCTGGAATTTCTAGAAAATGGACTTACCGTTTGTTAAAATGGTCAGATATGTTCTTAGATACAGTGAGACCGTTTTTCCAAAATGGATTGGCTCTTTAACCATTGGTCATTTAGCCATTGGACACTTTCATTTAATGCACTTTTGTTTACACTTTTTCTCCAAATGTAACATGTTGTTATACCATAATGTATGAGCTAATGTAAGGGAAGATTATCGTAAAACAAAAATGGCCTGATTTACATAAATATGTCATTTGAAGTATTTAAATTGATATGAAATTTCAAGTTGTTACATATATTATCAAATATGCATCAGATTTTCAATTTATAATTATTATTTTTTACTAGAAAACATGTTAGCAACACCATATACTTTTTTTACATTAAAAAGTGATATGATCCGCTTAGCATGGATCAATAATCTAATTCTTTCTATTCTTTAGAAAGAGGATCTGTTCCCTGAATCTTTTTGTTTAGTTTCAAACAACAAAGCCTTCACCCAAAGGCTTGTCCTTCCACCTCGGTGGCCTCCCCATTACAACCCAAACTTCTAGATCAACCATTAGAAAACTCATTTTGATACATGGAACATAATCTAGACCATATTAGATATGTGACTATCACTTTGTTGTGAGTAGAATATATTTTATTTTTAGTAAATAAAAGAATATATAGGCTTTTTCAACATGTTTTTAAATATAAAAACTTCTAAATTCTAAATTAAAATTCTTATATATGCATCTAATTAATAAATTAATATTTGATCAACAAATAACTTAGATTAAGATATTTAATCTCACAAAACGGGTCATATGCTCAGTTGTGTTTAATAACTTTGTTTCTTAGAATAAATGTTTTACTTAATCAAACAATTATTTGTGTCATTAAAAGGTAAAAAAATATTGTTAATGAAGGTGAGTTGAATAAAACCATGAAGTCCAACTATTAAACAACATAATGTTGAATAGCAAAACTAAAAAAACAAATAAACTAACCCCGCGACCATAGGCACATGATTGGAATAATCCCGTAGAAAAGGAAGAGAAAGAAAAAAAGCATGAAGATCAATTCATAAAAAAATAAATGTTGAATGATGAAATATAAAGAAAAAATTCAATTTTAAAAAATGACCTAAAAAAGACCAAAATTAACATGTTTTAACCTTCAAAACCCATAATCGTGGTCATAAGGCTTGGATTGGCCGCATAGAAAGCAAATCCAAAAAAAAAGAAGCAAAATTCAAAATAAAAAAAATATAGAGTGGTTAAAATAATAAAAAATAAAAGAAAAAAAATATTAAAGTTAACTCGGTAAACCCACTAACCCCAACTACCATGAGCAGTGATAACTACAAGGAAAGAAAAGTTAGAGAAAAAAAATATAAAGACCAATTTCAAAAAAATCAAATATTGGAAGACCAAATTGAAATTAAATCAATTGTATAGGACCTAAAAAAAGACCAAATCCAGCTCGTGTCAACCTTTGAAACCCATGACCCTATCATGAGGTTGGGACTAATCCTATAAAAGGCAAAACTAAAAAGAAAAACGAAGCAAAATACTCGATAAAAAAAATGTTGAGAATGAAATTGAAAAAGAAATGCAATAAAAAATTAAAATAAAATAAAAAGAACGGGGACCAAATTCAAAATAAAAATTAATTGAAATGAAATGCTAGGGATGAAATTGAAAATAAAATTCAATTAGTAAAAGGGAAAAATTCAAAAGAATGACCAAATTTGATATAAAAATCAAATTAAACCAAATGATTAGGGAGGAAATTGAATTAAGAGATAAAATTAAAGAAGATAAAAACACGAAATAAATAGCTATTAAAAGAATGAGAACCAAATTGGATATAAAAAATAAATGATAGGACACCACCATACCTTTACAAGGAGAAGAGAGAGAAAATATGGAGGAATAGAAAGAAAGAAAAAGCTACCAGAGACCAACCACCGCTCTGCCCCACACATAAGCTGCACCACTAGAAAGAGGACGTCAATGTGCTTCCAACGCAGTCACAAAATGTGGTGTTTAGCCACCGCAAGTGAAGAGCATGTGAGGCGTCCACTCGCTAAGGCGTGTATGGCTTGCACCAACTACTTTATATGTATATCTGTGTTTGTGTGTGTGTGTGTGTGACTAAAAGACTAAAATGCCTCTTAGTCCACATGAGTATAACAAAAAAACCAACAGTCAAAGACAAAAAAGCTCCTACAAGAAAGTTTAATGTTTTTTATTACGAGGGCAGTTAATTAATATCATTGTTCATTATAAAACGAAATGTACATAAAGCCCTTGGATGCAAGTTTGTTTTCCCCCTAAAATGCAGTAATTAATTGTTTAAGTATTAATGAATTTGGAAAAGATCAATATGTCCATGTGAAAAAGATCATATGACCCAAATTGCAAGTTATTTGGTTTGTGTAGAGAAGGGTGAAATTGTCTTTTCACAGTGGACATCCACATAGTTTTTTATTTTAGATTATTTGTTAATGTAATATTTATTACAACATAATTTATAATGTGAAAAGATTCATGAAATGAAATTGAAAGGAGAAGAAATAATCATCATGAGCAAAAGAAATCATTCATTGATGATCGTATTGCTACCATAAGAATAAACTTATTCAACGATGTTGGCCTCCTTCCAAAGGTGTAGAATATTCACTAGCTCCCCTCACTAGCCTTCCCTACATCGATGTTCAGCTTTGCAACCTCTTTTTAAAAGGGGTGGGTTGAGGCACCGGGGATTCTTCTTTGGGTCACATCCAAGACCTTTGTAACTTAGGTATGGTGGTTTGTGTCTAATGGTATTGGCCACATCTCCGGCTACAAATATGGTCATCAACAACATGAAAATCCCTAGAAGCAGCAATGCATTAGACGATGCCATTAAACACCAACAATCAATATAAGTGTCGCTCCTTTCTAAATATCGATTTGGTGACAATAATACGCAAGATCTGGCTTTTATAAATATGTAGCACGAATGTAGTGTTTGCCATTTATAGCATTTTTGTTTTGCGGCAACTCGGATTAATGTGTGGTTGTCTCCTTGCTTCCCAAATTATATGCACCTTTTTAGCTATTTCCTTTCTACCACATAATTTTAACATGATATTATAGAGAAGCATGGTAAAATAACATTGCTATCTATAGGGCATTTCTAACCTCTCTTTTACGCACCAAGAGAGTTTTGAGACATTGCTATCTATAACAGTCAAGAAAAAGTAGATGCACACCATAAGCCTTAAAATCCTCCCAACCTGTTGGTCTTAAGAGTACTAGTTTTAGAACGAGTGACCTTCATCATGGCGTCAACGGACAGAAGTGGAAGCTTCTGATTAATTTCCTAGCCGGGGATTAGGAAATAAACAAAGAGTGTTTGTTGATTAATGCAATTTCTGAAAAAATATAAAATAAAACAAAGTTTATGCAATGCGGAGAGAAAATGAGATGAGAGAAGTCTATTCTAATCAATAAAAATCTTCAACCATGTTCTTAGCATATTGTACATCGCTTAATGGATTTGATCTCACACGCAGGAGCATATTGCGGCCACATCTAGCTTTAGAGATTGAGAGGATCTTATTCAACTTAATTGGAGACCTTAATCTGCCGAACCGAGAGCTTCCACACTTCTCGAACATTAGATGAGCCATCTGCAACTTCAGCAAACAGACTTATAGTATAGTTCTCAATTAAGAACGAAAGGCTATCTACTGGGAGCATGATCTGTGCCCTGAGCTGCAACTTAGGTCCATTTCCTTTTCATGCACGTGAGGAAGATATAGATGGACTTGGCTCCAATCACCAGCAAAGAAACGTAGTTCTCCTTCAATACCAACACTTCCCTCTTTTGTTGCAGAACGGTGAGATCTTACTAAGAGATTGGCATTTACATTGGGAATGGTAAGGCATCGAAGGACTTCAACATGTAAATCATGGAAATGTACACCACATACACCCTGATGCAGCAAAACAAGAAGCTCAAGAAAGATGTAGATTTTCCAATACCAGAAACTTCATATGAAAAGGTGAAGTCAAAGATGCACAAATTTAACTCAAGGAATGCAAGGATCCTAGGAAGTCCATTAGAGACAACCATGCAGAAAAAAGAGTGCAACAAAAACAACTAAAGAGAGTTGATGCAATAAAAGAAATGTGTCTTATAACATTTCATAGTCTTCATTCATGATGACAAAAAAGTTGGTTTTTCCATAATATTCATAGCTAAAGCTTGACAAGGATCACAGTGAATTCCCTTAGAATTATGTGTAGTGAAATTCATCACTCATTTCTAGCATTATATTTCACATATAAAAAACAAAATGAGCCCTAGAACCATACTAGGTTCATAACCGAACTCTCACAATCTTATGGTAGAATAAATGACACAAAAGATCAACAACTAACATCTACTAAAAGGAACCCAAGATACATAAAGTTCCAACAATCAAAGTAGCAGCAATTAGACTCATGCATCGACAAGGATTAAACTTAAAGCAGTCAAACACAACAAACTCTATAGCCCAAACCACAATCACTATTTTCTACGGGCTACGCCCGTTGTATATATATATCTTGCCTAATCAACACAATTTCTTGTGATAACAATTTTACGAAACATGTAAATTTCATTACAAACTAACAATTTATGAAAGTATTAATTTTTTAAATGTTCTACTTTGATTTTTTTGGTGTCGAGCTCTCTCTTCAACATGTTGATCTTATCAGTTTAGGAATTCCTAACAGCTTTCCCTTGGACTTTTGCTTCAGCCAGCTCACTCTCAAGTATTACATGTTCCTTCTATAACTACTTATATTGCTCAATCCGGCTTTCTAACTCCGCTGGGACTCTTGAAGAAATATCGGTCCTTTCTTTGCAATCATTAAAACATACTTTCAATGTCAAAAATACTATTTTGGTTTGCATCCAACTTGCTCCTAATTCTCCTCGCTTCTTCTTAGATTGGTTTCTGACCACCTTTTCCTCTTTTAATTGCTTCTCTAAAAACACAACTTTTTTGTCTTTCCCCATTAATTGTTGCTCTACAAACTTTCTTAATTTCTCTTTAGTGAGGAGTTGCTCCTCGAGGGAGATCCTGAGAGTTTTACTGGTGCTCAATTCTACCTGGAGCTTTTCTAGTTGTTCTCTTAATTCTTTCTTGTTGTTAATCTTTTTTCTCTTATCTAGTTCAATGGCTTGCAAAGTCCCAGATTCAAATTCGAGATTCATATGGACAATTATGAATGATAGATTTCTTCACTTCGGGTACTTTTCAATAGTGATTGGATCCCTCAAACCATCTGATTCTTTTCTTTTTTTTATCAAAACCACCAGCTTCCAGTCTTGTTTGATGTTTTCCATGATGACTTTTAAAACGGAATGGTCTTTAAATAACATAGAGAATCATGATAGTTTGGTCGTCCTCGACACATGCTGTATGCCCCCGAGCTGTCTAGCAACCAAGATGGGTGTGTAACTAACATATCTAGTTATCACAATTAAATGCACCTTGTAAAACCTGGGAAAAAATAAAGGTTGCTTAAATTGCAAACTAACTACTTGAGAAATAAAAGTGAAGAAATTCATGCATATGGTTAAATAAAAATGGGAATTCAGAAATTTTTGGATATAAGTTTCTGGATGAAATATTTCGAGACATTATAAATCAAGCCGAAAATGTTGAGGGTTGGATTAAATTAATGAAAATAAACTAAACTAAAAGTTGTGGGGTGAAATTATAAGAAATGAAAAGAGGTATAACTTAATTATAAGAAGAAAAAAAGATGTCAGGGCCTAAATGCAAATACGAAAAATTATAGAGCATAAATACTCCTATTCTCACCAAATATTTGCAGCAATCGTAAGGAAAGAAAAGAGGGAGTTTTTGTATCCATTCTTGCAAAATCAAGAGAGAAACATCAAAATTTCAAGAACCCATCCAAGATTAAGGGTTTATAGATGGAATAAACACTTGTGGGCAAGGGATTAACAAGAAAAATTGAACAAGAAGAGAAGATGGAGGGCTAGCTGTCATTAGATAAGAAAGGAGGGAGTTGAAAATCTTTAACTTGTTGAAGATCAAAACCTTAATTCGTACCAGGTAAGGTTTTCTAAACATGATCTTATAAGTCATTTCAAATTCAATAATGAATTGATGCCTTGATATGAGTTATAGATTAGGGTTCTTAGACTTGAATTGGTGGAAAAGTATTTGTTGTTAAAATTAAGTTAATTCATGTGTGGTATGTGATTGGGGATGTGAAACCATGATAATTTACCCAGAAAATGTAGTTTATGAAAGTTAGGTGTGAAAGGAAGGGGGGTGACAAATCTGGACAGACTCGTCTCCTAACTTTTGGTAAGATTTTGGATAGGAGGATAAGGGAATTAGAATCAAGTTCCTTCATAGAAATCGTAGTTTTGGATGTTAGCTAACTAAGGAAATTGGTCTTGCTTAATTTGGAGCTGTAGAACTCCAGTTATGGGTTATCAACCGAGACTGGGTCATGACAGACCTTGTAGGGCAGTAAGTTTGACTTGTTGATGAGCAATTTTGACTGTCTTAGACACAGAACTTGGTTTTTCTTTCTTCAGAGAACTTGTAGCCTCATGTCTTAGCTTTCCAACGAGACTAATCTCGCTTGAATCGGAGTTCTATAACTCCAGATATAGTTAAAAAAATATGAGGAGAGGTCAGACAGTAACAGTTGGACAGTAACAATCCAAATGTTTGTTGATAAGCAATTTTGACCGTCTTAGAGGCAGAACTGGGTTCTTCTTTCTTTAGAGAATTTGTAGCCTCATGTCTTAGCTTACCAACGAGACTAATCTCGCTTGAATCAGAGTTCTATAACTCCAGATATAGTTAAAAATTTGAGGAGAGGTCAGACATTAACAGTTCAATGTCTAGACAGTGACAGTTCAAGATTTAAATAGAAACAGTTCAAATATAAAGAAAGGAATGATAACTGTGGTTGGAAAAAGAACAACAATATTAATGGGTGAAATGAGAAAAACGTAAAATATTAAGAAATGACTTAAAGAAAGACTTATTGGTTGTTGATATGGTTATTATCAAACATATCCTTAAGTGAGGAAAATTTATGAGATAAACTTGTGATTTGCAGGAGGGACCACATACGTGGTGCAACAGTAGTAGCAGGGGAGCACGAGTAGAGCTTCTATTGCAGGTAGGTGATCCGCATCTATACTTTCTAGTTAAATTCTATGATTTAATATGTTATTAATGTGAGATGTGAATTACCGAACGTTGGATATTAGGAGAAAGGAGGAAAGTTTGCGTAATGATACCGATATTTTGGATAGTATTCTGAATGTATGTGTACTCAGGGTGAACGGTTGTTGTGTGAATTGCCAAGGGATGAAATTATCGTTGACAAAGAAAATATGAAAAGTGTGATTTGGGGTGTGAACTAGCATACATTTAGTGTATGTTAGGATCCCGGATAAGGGGATCAAGATGTATTAACTAGCATACATTTAATGTATGTTAGGATTCCAGGTAAGGGGATCACCATGTACTGACTAGCATACATTTAGTGTATGTTAGGATCCCGGGTAAGGGGATCACCTTGCATCGACTCCTACCTGGTGATGATGATAACAATGAAATTGGTATCGGTAATGTGTTAAGCGGAAATAATCATGGGTGGTCTTATGAGATCTTAAATGGAGGTTGATAATGGAAGAGGAAAAGTTTTTAGTAGTTGAAGAAGAAAGAGTTTCCAATGAAAACCAAAAGGGAGAAGTGAATAAAATATGAATGCATGTTTGCCTTTTTAAATTGCTAGATATTTGTATTGCTATATTATTGTGATATTCATATTTCAATAATATGTATTTTGATTTCAGGGCCATCGCATGCATGTTAGGAGTAGATTCTAGCTTGGGTTCACTTTTTGTAATTTAGGTTCTAGGGAGTATACCCTTGTATTTGGTAATATTACAACTTTTATATAACTCAATTTGTATAATTAATGTTTAAACTTGAATAGATGAATTTAAGTCTATAGTTTGTGTAACCATGTTCCATGTATGCATGTTTATATCTTTATCCATCCATAATGATAATTGTTGTACAATGTATATCATAAACATTGTGGTTGATATGAATGATGATGTTTGTGGGACTGAGACCCAGGACGATTGGGTTGAATTGAATTAGGAGATGCGGTATATTAGAAGTGTAAACAGGTCGTATGTCGATAACTTGGGACCTCCCGGTATAGGGGAGACTCCGTCAAAATTTCGGTAGACTTTAATACAAACACCATGAATAGATATAGAAAAAATAAATTAATCACTTTGTTTATTAGTTAACATGAGATCGTTGCTTTATCACGGGTATGGAAATGTTATTATTGTCCTTGCCCACAACCCATCA
>Ga0307507_10011190_pt1 | contig 11384 bp, 6 predicted proteins | sample 7_EM_MG_FD_207223 | JGI IMG/M metagenome (GOLD analysis project Ga0307507, IMG submission 207223) | Populus trichocarpa ectomycorrhiza microbial communities from riparian zone in the Pacific Northwest, United States - 7_EM | ecosystem: Host-associated > Plants > Roots > Unclassified | place...
AAAAATTTCAATTTTTATTTAACCTCGTGTAAAACGCAATATAAATGGAAGCTTAAACTGGTTAATAAACCGGGTTAAGTTTAATAATTAATTATAATTGAAAATATAAATAAATAAGAGAAAAATCTTCTTTCATTAACAACTGGTGTTCAAGTGTATATTTGTTCCGTACAAAACAACGTAAGAAGTGGTGACCATAAAAAGGAACCAGCACACCTGGAACAGGTTGGTTACTCTCGAATCTCGATACCAATCCAAGAGAGGCAGCCGCCGCAGAGACCCCCACAATCGCCGCCGCAGCCACCGGTGTATTGCAACCTTGCCCCTGCCTGTAAGTTTTCTCAGATCCCATCTACCAAAATCCTTTCTAACTTCTTAAAAAAAAATTTCTTTTTTACTTCACATATGCAAATATGCAATCTTTGTAAATTTGGAAGACTGAGGACTGGATGTTATGTTAACGTAGTGTTAATTAGAGGCCCTTTTGAAGAAGAATTTCTGTTATCTTGAGTTGTTTGATTATTCAGTTTTTCATGTTTAATTTCAGTTTTATTATGCTCAGTAATTTAAATTTTAGTTGGCCTTGGACCCTGTAAACTATCCAGCCTGTTTAATTATCCAATTTTCTTTAGTCAACATGCATTATAGAATATAGACTGCTGAATATGTGGTAGTAGTAGTGGTCAGAAACTAGGTAACCGTAAGCATAATTTTCTTGTATGCTAAAGATCGATGGTATAGCAATAGAGTAATAAGGGTGTTTTTGGTAATGCGTTTGGACTGCGTTTAAAAGTGCTTTTCAAAGTGCATTTTGATGCTTTTTCATGTGATTTTGGATTTTTGATATGCTTACGTTATAACCATGAAAAAGCACTTGAAAAGGCACCTACACCAAAATACCAAACACACAATGAAAGGAGCTTAAAACACTTCATGGTGGTGAGCCAAAGTGTCAGGCTTATGTGAGATTCGTGGAAATTATAGGGCCTCATAGAGATAAGAATGTGAATTTTGTGTAATTATGCCGAATGGGGAACCTGCAAAATTGGTTTCTGATGATTTATAATCAGGGTAAAGAAAACTTCTTGTCAGATTCTAGTTAGGTTTTAGGGTTCTGAGATACTTGCATGATTTACGAGACCCTGCATCTCTCTTGAGCAGGAAAATGAAAGATTGTTTAGCGTGTTTCTCATGCTGATCTAAGGTGTGGAGATAATTGATTCACTTTGATGGAGTTTTTTATGAGTGGAGGAGTAAGATATTTGGCTACCTGAATCACTCTTTACTTCGACAAAGGATTTTGGCTAGTGTGAATGGGAAGTATTTGACTGCTTCCCATAATTCACATGCTTGCTCTGTAAATCAACTTATCATTTTGCCTCGGTTTCAGACTTACCTAAAGTGAGGCAGTGTTTGTTTGCAAAGGAGAAGAGAGAGTTACTGTTCTGTAATGACAGCTTCTGCAAAACTCCTTGCTCTTGACAAGCCCTCCCAAAATGAAAACTGGATAGTTGTAATGCCTCGTCGAGGCAAAAAGAGAATACATTCCCTAAGGCATAATACTCCAGAAGCAGAACAGCAGCCATGGGTTCCTACTGAGCTCGAATCCGATCCAGAAAGAGAAGCAAAGTTAATACAAAAGATGGAATTTTGTATCAAGAAAGTTGAGAGCTCTCGATTCTATCAGAACTTTTTGGAGCAAGTAGAAAATCCTGAAATCCTGGATTCTTTTCACAGGGTGCTGGGCTTTGAACTGAAGATGCTGATGGTGATATATGGAATTGGCAGCATTGAATCATATGAAACCCCTCGATTCCAGCTTAGTCTTGCTATCTTGATGAAAAGGAAGTTTTGTTGGATTGGGGACATAGAGGTTTTTGACCCAATTCTTTCTGCAACAGAGTCTCGGGTTCTGGAATCCCTTGGTTGTTCTGTCCTGTCTGTAAATGAGCAAGGTCGTAGACGTGCTACGAAGCCAATGCTTTTTTACATGCCACATTGTGAGGCAGGGCTATATAACAATCTCTTACAGGCAAACTGGGAATTGGAACTGCTTAATCATATTGTATTATTTGGAAATAGCTTTGAGATGTATGAGTTCTTTTCCGAGATCAAGAACTCCATTGTTGTGGAGTCAACAATGCATGTATTGGCTGCTCGAAAATTTGCAGATGAGTATGTAATCAAGACAGCTTCAGACGATTATTTTGCTGCTTTTCATGATTCAAGCTGGCATTTTTTCAGACCTGCTCTTAATACAGAGCTGCTGTTGGTTAAAAATTAATTCGTGTGCATGTAATGTGCCTCAGACACTGCATATAAATTGAAACTTAAGATTTTTCTCGATAGTTCAATGGAAACGATCAAATTGTGTGTTTTTGCTGCGTTTGGTGGGGGATGTTTTCTACTTTGCTTTGTACTTAACATGGCAAGGTTATGTCAGGATTCTCGATCTCAACAGAATTACTTCGACCCTTGTTTTTTGCTGCATTTGGAATGAGATGTTTGCTTTGCACTTGAACTATTCAAGTTAAGCTCAGGATTCTCAAAACTGTCTAAATTTAAAATATCATCATTATTTCTGTGGCATTGTTTATTAGCTCAACTTCTGATTTTAGGCTGATCTTGGTTGGTTTGTTTCCGTTTGGGTACAGCTTCTATCAAGATGATTGTATTCCTGCAGTCATAACTCGATTGCCCTTGTACCTCATTTTGTTCTGGAACCAAGTGTGAAATGATCTTGACAGCTCTTGTCTCTGACCCGGCATGCAATTAATGATTTCAGTTTGATTTCTTGATTTCGAAATTGCCCATTTTCCATGTTGATAATTTGTCTTGTGTTCGAGATGTTTTGCCAAAACCCCGCATGGCTGCGAGGGATAACCCTTGCTGATTTCATGTGGTATTTACTTAAACATGTTGATGATTTGGACAAAAGTCCATCAATGGCTGTTTAGTTCATCTTGCCTGCCAAGAAAATCCAAATATAAAATTTCCAGCCATGAAATTTACGTATGAGATTGGAGAAGTGATTTGGAAATAATATGAGGTAAAATTAGCGTTACTCCTGTCATTATGCTTTAATGCTGTGACAACTTCAGAATATTGGGCAAAATCCCATCAAGATATAAACTGAAAATGACTCAGATTTTTCCTTTTCCTTCTATGAACAACGAATTGACTCAGATGGAAATAAAATGAAAGCCAGTTTAGGAGCATACCTGATATATCTGCTTGAAAGAGTAATTCTTTTCTCAATAAAAGAATATTTAAATTAATGAAAATGAGGGGGGGAAATACAGAGAAATTCACTAAATTAATCTATAACTCTTGTGAAATTGTAGGCTTTATACAGTAAATTAACAGCTTTTGTTTCCCGTTTTGGAGACTTTGCTGTGTTGTTCATGCTTTAATTGGGTTTCAACAGCAAATAAAAATGACAAATTTATTTGGCAAGTAAAATATACAAAATGTTTATTTCTCTAATATTGATAATTAGAGTTCGACCATCATAAAATATCTCAATAAAATAGTTTGTAAATAAAAAGGATAGATCAACTGAAAGTTCAAAGTTTGATATTAAATATTGTAATCTAAAACTGTTGTGAATTTATATATTGTGGGTTAGGGATTAAGATTCAGGGTATTTTTTTAAAATAGTTTTTCATTCAAAAATACATTAAAATAAGTTTTTTTATCTTTTTTATTTTTTATACCAATATATCAAAATCATTAAAAAACAACAAAAAAACAATTTAATTGTTTTCAATCCAAAAATATTTTTAAAAAAATACTCAAACAGAAATAGAAGCTATCACAAATTCACAATAAATCTCTTGATGCTTTTCATATTACCTGATTTATTGATGATATTTTTAGATGGTAATTTTCCTACAGAGCCCCTAGACATGAAAAAAATATATTATATATTATATATTAGTGCATCAATTCATTCCAGTTATGATGAAATCTTTGATAGTAATGTTCCTATAGAGCCCGCAGACGTTAAAATTGAGCAAAATTAATTCACCCACTAATGTGCTAGTTCCCGCCATGGTTATTGAACACTGCCCCCAAGACGGGTTAATCTCGGAAATTCCTAATACAAAGCCAGATCTAAATTGTATTTTAAGGAGAATCAGAAAAAAATATTGATCCGGGATTATCTGAATATCCAATCGGGCTTTTGAGTAATTTAGATAATTTTTTTATAAAGTATTTTTTATTTAAAAATATATTAAAATATATTTTTTATTTTTTAAAATTTAATTTTGATATTATCACATCAAACAATCTAAAATAATAAAAAGAATTAATTTAAAAAGAATTTAATTTTTTAAAATACAAAAACAAAAAAACTCTGATAGAATAATCTTCCGCAAGTAATTTTATAATTCACCCCGAAGAATTCTGAAAACTATGGTTTCAACCCAACTAACATTAAAAAAAAAAAAATCCAAAATTTAATGTTTAATATTGGGCATACATTTAAAAAGCAGTCAGGAGTCACAGATCGAATGAAAAAAGATTTTTTTTTTCACGTTCACACATGAAAATATTATATTTTTCGAAGAAATTGGAACCACCCAAAAGCAATTGTCATCATCACCCCTTTTTTTTTTTTTATCATATGGTCCACGCTAGATATCTTTCCCAAAAATCCATGTGATATTTTAAAGTGATAGATATACAAATCAGTTGACCCAATCACAATTAAAAAAAAAAAGTAAGCAGAGATTATTCCTCTTATATTGTATTTTTTTTTCCTTTCAGATTTTCAATTTCTTAGACAACAGAGCAAACACATGGCATTCCAGCATCAAACCCTCCAAAGAATTGAGGAGTCTGTACAGAAAATAGTATGTATTTAAATTTGAATACAATTTTGGTCATGATATATATTGTTTAATACTAGAATAACATTAAGTTACTATTTTGAAATAAAAATAAATAAAAATAGTGGGAATATAAGCCTGATTAGGGTTGGGATTTAAATCGAATGAAGATCTAAAAAAATAAATCTAATTAACCAAGAAAATTAATCTTACTTAAAACTCGAGTAAATCTGTTTTTTTTAATATAAAAAAAACAACATTATTCTAAATTGATTAAGATATATTAACATGTATAATTCGTAAACCAAGCGTAGTTTTACAATGATACCCTTGAGTAGAATCATTTGTTACAGCACACACTAGGGAGGAGGAAGACAAGAAAACATTTGAAACATCCAACAAAATTCAAACGAGAAAAAAAAAAAAAAAAACAACCGCGTATGTTTCAAACTAGGCGGTGGTGGAGCTGTCGTATGTATCTGTCTGTAACTCTGACGTCATTATCACCCCCAACGAGTAGTCTCTGTTATGTAAAGCCCCTCTCTCTCCTCTGAAATTAATAGCATTATATATATATATATGTGTGTGTGTGTGTGTGTGTGTAACGCGGAGTTATGGTTTATTCTTTGCCTAGCTTGGTATCCAATTCAAGCCTCCAAAATCGTCTCCTCCACAATTCTCTCTAACAGCAACAAAAGCAGGCTAACCCGAAGCTAAAAACCATCTCTTTTTCTCTTTTTTGCTTCTTTTTTTTTCCACTTTTATCTCTCTCTATCTACCTGTCTATCCTCCTGTATACAAAGAAAGACAGGAAAGCAAGCCAGAAAGCAACGGAAAGCAAAAAAATAGAAAGCAACTTCAAGAAAACAAAAACTGAAAGCAAAAACCCCAAAATTATTTTCACCTGCCTTAATCAAAAAGCAAAGAGCAATCCTCCACCGTCAGTTTCTTTATCCCACGGTTAGAATTCTCTGATCATTTCATCTCCGTCACCATCGTCAGCACCGGATTTGAACGGGTTCGGATTGTTTTTTAAGGTAACGGAAAAGGTTATCTTTTTTGGTTTTTGGCATTTCTAGAGTTGAATTGTAGGGTCAAGGTTGTTTCAATCTTGATCTAATCAAGAGCCCCAGAGAGGAAATCGTTGAAATTCTTGATATTGAGTTGATTTTGTGATCTGGGTCGATGGCTGAATTTGAAAATAACCAGGAAATCACACCCAATTCGAAACCCACCACCAATAAAATGACCTCTAGTTCTATATTCAATAGGTCTCTTACAATTCATTCAACTTCAGTGACAAAGCCTTACCTTCAATCAACATCAGGATTCTACAATTCTTTTGAGTCCATGAAAGGAAAGGTCAAAAAGCTTCGGTCTTTGTTTGAGTCCCCGAAACCGAATCCCAATGAATTGCAAAATCAAGCAACTAAAAAGCTACAATCTGTGAAATCAATGGGGCCTGATTATAATAGGTTCCCTGTTAATGATAATAGAATTCGGTTGCCTGGTACTGAGGATAGGATTGTGGTGTATTTAACGAGCTTGCGAGGGATTCGGAGGACTTATGAGGATTGTTATGCGGTGAAGATGATATTTAGAGGGTTTAGAGTGTGGGTTGATGAGAGGGATATTTCGATGGATTCAGCTTATAAGAAGGAGCTGCAAAGTGTGTTGGGAGAGAAAAATGTGAGCTTGCCGCAGGTGTTTATAAGGGGGAATCATGTAGGTGGTGCTGAGGTGATTAAGCAAATGTTCGAGACGGGCGAAATGGCAAGGGTTCTTGATGGGTTTCCAAGACGGCTGGCTGGGTTTGTTTGTGCAGGTTGTGGGGATGTGAGGTTTGTGCCATGTGGGAATTGTAGCGGAAGTAGGAAGTTGTTTGATGAAGATGAAGGGGTGCTTAAGAGATGCTTGGAATGTAATGAGAATGGATTGATTCGGTGCTCGGATTGCTGCTCGTGATTGAACTCGGATGCACACACCTGACTTGGTGTGCTCTTTTAGTTGTCTCGTTGCTGTGTGTAATCATTGTGAGGGTTGGATTCAAAATGCTCTTTCGGATTCACGGGCTTTTTTTCATTTTTTTCGTTGTATTTACATCGGTCAAGGAGACTGGTGTTGGTTGTTTTATGAAGAGTGTCTTGAACAATAATAGTTACTATGTGTTATCAAAACTCCAAATTGGTCTTGGTAGTTTTGTTTGTATTTTATACAGGGGGGATTATTTCTCCTTTGTGGGAATGTAAATATGTAGTGCTAATGCATTGCAAAAGGATTTGCAAATGATGTATTGTAATGAAAATGGGTGCTTTTAAACCCTAACTTACTATACGTGAATACTGTGTCATTGAAAATGTGGATTTTTCTTTTTATTCATGTTGTTTAGATGAATACTGTCGACATGAATACAAGATTAAACTACAGGTTTATTTGCTTTTGTGGATTGTTTATATACTTGGAGATTTTGTTCTCTTTCTGAATAGCAGTACATGGCAGATTTGGCTCTGTATATTGTTTTCACTTTGCTGCTTTACAGAGAATTTCCTTTTCTTTTGGGAATGCAAAATTGTCTAGGAACATACGCCGAGGAAGCTATTGCAAAATTTGCTTGTGGATGTTGTGTTACCTTCATGATTGAGAGAATATTTTCTTCACCTGACAACGTAAAAAATTTATATTTGTGATATACATATGAACCAGGTGATCGCTTTCTTTAAGAATCGGCAATGCAGTGCTGTGCCCTGATTATTGTTATGTGATTCCTTGAATTCTCTGCAACCTTTGTTGGATTTGGCTCATCCTTTCTGCATCAACAATCGAAAATATGGTGAGGTAAGTGTGGTTATATGCAAATTTTGCACTTTGTGGAATGCTAGATGTTTGTTTAGGTTGCTCGCAAGACTGAATTAGCCTGCAAGTGTGTTGTGCTCATAACTTCTAGTTTATGTATATTGCTTCTGTAATTAACTAGAACTGCCTTGATCCTTGCATCAACAGAAATTCATGTGTATTCCTGTAAAAAAAGAAAGTATTTCAAAATTTAAATCCTTGTATAATTATCTGAGCAAACCCCGGGTTGCTCATTATCTCTTCTTATTTAATTTTTACTTTCAACTTTGACTATATTTCTTTCAATTATCCAGTCATTCTGCTTTCCATTTGAATCCTGTTGTATGAAATGTTTCCTTTTTCCAAGGCAGTTGATCTTCAGTTCTTTTCAGGGGATTAATGTAAACCCTCGTCGGATGCCTCAGCACTGCCCAGTCCTGAGTACTGTGCTATGGCTTGTTTGTTTTCTTGCATCTACATCTTCCCTAAATACTAGAAACAAGACTGAACTGTCTGAGCTTGTATCATATCGATGGACATATCAGACCATTCTTATTATGTTTGCAAATTTCTGTCAAACAAACAAGGAGAATAGTGAGACCGAATGGATTAATGATCTTATAGCTGTCTGAGCTGGTGAGCTTCCCTGGGTCAAATCCACTTTGGTTAACTTATAGCTGTCTAGCTTCCATCATACTGATTGACATATCACACCAGTCTTGGTGAGAATTGATTGATGATCTTATGTAAAAACCTTTTTTTTCTTCAACATGAATCATAAGGATCTGTGTATCTTAATTTTTTTTGTTCAATTTCTTCAAGAGTGATAGGGATATATGCTCCAACTTGAAATGTTTCCTATTGAACAAGTTTCAGAATGACAACTCAAATGAATGGTTGGTGCTCACAGATAAGCTGGCGTTGTCTAGACAATCTCCTGTTATGGCTGCAACTAATCTGTCAAACTTGCAACTATCTGTCAAGCAAATAAATTGGAAGATGATAGGGCATTCATTTATGGATAAATATACCTGAAAGTCTCTATCCAGGGACAAAAACTTTAAAGAATGAAGCAAGAAGAGTCAAGAACAATAATGCCATTCCAAGAACTAGTTGAAATGAAAAGCAAATTTAACATGATAACATCAATAAGGAGATTTGATTCACTCATTGCTGTTTCAATATAATTGAAAATAACACATTCTTTTTCTCATCGGGGCAATTTCCCAGATCGAAAAACTGCAAACTTGTTGGCTTCCGAGTAGGAAAACTCAATCCCATTATCCTTCAACAATCCTTCAATCAACTTCTTATCCTTCTCAGGCTCTTTACTCTCACATTCAATCTCATAACTGGTTCCAAAATCATAAATTGTCTCATCAAGCTCTAGTTTCAGTCCTTTCCAGTCAAACACTTGCCTCACATTCCTAAACATACCCAAACAAACAAGAACCTCGTTTTCTCCAACCCCAAACTCCCTTCTGACTCTCTGAATTATCTTTGAACTCTCTAATAATCCCAGTAACTGGCCGGGCTCAGCCACGCACATGCGGCCAATCTTGGGGTCAATGGGCTCTTCTTGCTCTTCAACGCGGCTAATGCCATCTGACATGATAGGTTTAGCTTTGAGAGAGAGGATGCAGTAAGAATCAAGATTGTAGAAACGAAGACGGAGAGCTGCGAAGTTTGAGGAGAGTTTGGAGTTGGTGGTGTCAAAGAAGATGTTTTCTTGGATTAAGGTTTTGGTGTGGAAAGAAGAGAGGATGATGGACAGTTTTTGGTGGGAGTCTGAGTCTGGAAGCCGAAGTTTTACCTCAACTTCCATTGTAATAATTATCGATTGATTGGTTTCTGAGAAAATGGAGGTAAACACTGATGGGTTTTATGATTGCCTCTCGTTTCTCATCAACCTAGGAGAGAGAGCTGTACTCTATCTTGACTACTGAAGTGGAACTTCCTCATTCGTTGGGTTGTTTATTTATTTTGATCGGCAGTGATGAGTGAAGTGAGGAGTTAACCTCAAAAGGAGAGGATAAGGGAACCACAAGAGTTCAATTTCTTTATGCCTACATGGGCACAACTACACTGCCCTAGACAAACTACAAGACATTGTTGTATACATTATACTATGTTAACTTGTAATAGCATCTCCAATTTAAAAAGTTAAAATAGTTTTTTAAATAGTATAAATATAGTTTTTTTTATATACATTCCAATTATAAAAAAATATATTTAAAAAAGCTAATTATATTTTAATATATTTTATAATAAACTAATTTTAATATAATTATATAACTAATTTAGTTATTTTTTATATAATATAATCATGATGTTATTAATACAAAATAAAAGAAAAAAATGCTAGCCAAGGGATGCATTTCATTTTATTTACTTTTAGCTTCTCTATAAAGAAATGTAGAAATAACTTTTCAAAACAAGATATGCATTTTAGCTATTAATATAACTTACTCGTTGGAATGGTTAAAACTAAAAATAAAAAATAAATATTCAGTTTTTTTTATTTAAATTTTTTTTTTAGCTATTGCGTTAAAGATGCTCTAAGTAAATTTTGTAACCCATCAATGATCAATCCATGAGTTGACATGAGCCGAATTTCAAATTAAAATAGTTGAAAATTGACTAGGTAAGATAATCTACTCTTAAGATTAACTCTCCACCTAGCAAATCAGTTAATAATAACCTTGTTTTACTTTTTTTTAAAAAAAATCTTAAGAAAAAAAAGCATATTGCAACCAATCATCATAAAATGTTTGAAGATATGATTGTTTCCCGAGATGATTTTTGAACAGGCACAGCTTTTTGAAACAAATGTTGACATTCTCCGAAACAGATTCGTTGTATTTACTATCTGCATCCTGATCAGATATAATGTTCAGACAACCACGAGGACCAATATTTGTGTGTGTAAAATCACTATTAGACTCAACTTTTTCTTGGTTTGGCCAGTGGAATGCTCTCCCAGTGCACTTTGGTTGAGGCGTAGCTGTCTAAGCTTCCATCATGCTGATTGATAATATATTAGACCGATCTTGGTAGAATAACAAGAGTGAATGCATCGATGATCTTATCTTGAATTATTTCTGTCCCACTGTGAATTTATATGCTACAGCTTGAGATGTTTTCTGTTGGTGCTTGCATCGAATGGAAATCAGTTTCAGGGTGACAACTCGATTGAGTTAGTGCTTGCAGATAAACTGACATGGTCCATCCAAATCCTATCATGGTTGCAGCCATTTGTCAAACAAATAGGGTAGCTGTGGAGCATGCAGTTGTGGATAATCTAAAGACATACCAGATCGTCTCTATCCAGGGACAGGTTTAGCCATTGTTATAAGACTCAGCCCAACGCGATATGAGTAAGTGAAAAGATCAGATTTTTTTTCTTTAAAATGATGTCTTTTTATAAATAAATAATCCAGGTGAACCCGCAATTCAAGCTTTGGAACAAGTCTAACTCAAGTCTAAGTTTTATAGCTATGTTTTTAAAGAATTTAACAAGTGGTGTCTCGGGATCATGGTGTTTTAGGACTTGAAATCCCACCTCACACTCCAACTAGCTATCTGATTTCTTGGCACTGATATGAGCTTTCAGGAAATTTCAGCGCAAAACAAGAACAGGAACTATTTCCAGAAAATAAAACTGAGAATAAATATGAAATAACATAGTTTCACTAACAAAGAACATCCAGATAAATG
>Ga0307507_10011191_pt1 | contig 11384 bp, 11 predicted proteins | sample 7_EM_MG_FD_207223 | JGI IMG/M metagenome (GOLD analysis project Ga0307507, IMG submission 207223) | Populus trichocarpa ectomycorrhiza microbial communities from riparian zone in the Pacific Northwest, United States - 7_EM | ecosystem: Host-associated > Plants > Roots > Unclassified | place...
CGTCGGCGGCTGCGGGCGCGTGGTGGGTGCTTGTTGTTGTCGGGTTACCAGGGAATGGTCCTCGGGATGCGGTTCCGCCACCAGCGCTCGGGCGCCGGATGATCGTCGGGCAGCTTCGTGCGGTTGCGGAACTCGTCGTCCAGACGTGTCAACGCCTCGCGGAGAGGGTCGGTGTGCTCGGTGTCGACCTCGGTCACCAGGCTTGCCAGGTCGTCTCGTGCCTGGAGGTCGCGCAGGAAAAGGTCCTCGCGGTATCGGCCCGACGGGCTCCAGTCGGCGGCCAGGCGGCGGATGAGGCGTTCCCATACGCGGAGGTTGTAGTGGACGCGTCCTTCCACGCTCGCTGTCGTTCCGGTGGGGTACGTGCTCAGGAAGGCGTCGGCGATGGGTGTGTGCATGGGCTCTCCGTCCAGCGCTTCGGGGAGGTACTCCACCGTGGCGTGCGGAAGGTCGGTGACGGGTTCCTCCACTGCGTCGACCCGGTACGTCGTGTCCTCGTCGGAGTCGATCGTCTCCAACCGGCAGCGCACGGCACGGCCGTCCGGCACGGCGACCCAGTAGGCGCTGTCCAGGCCGAGGTCCTGTGCGGGGTAGAGGACCGACGTCGCCGTCCGGACCGCGAGTCCGTGCGCCAGGTCCGCCTCCGTGCGGGTGCCGGCCGTCCCGTCCTCGACGGAGAGGTCGAGTTCCAGTGCCAGATCGCCGAGCGGCAGTACGCGGTAGGTGCACAGGACGGGTGCGTCCCAGCGTCTTGTCTCCTGCTCTCCGTCCCGGTCCGCGACATCGACCGCTTCCGCGGCCACGCCCAGCAGGTCCGAGAGTGCCCTGCGGAGGTCCACCGGTTCGAGGTCCGTGACGGTGAAGACATTCGCGATCACTTGTACGTCCCGTCGTAGACCTGCTTCGCCTTCGCCACCTTCTCGGGGTTGTTGACGAACTTGGGGTCACGCTGCAATTGCTGGGATTTGGCGAGGTCACCCTTGTTCCGGACGATCTCCTTCAGCGCAGCGTATTCAATGCGGTCCATGTCGACCAAGCCTGGGCCGGAGACCGGGAAAACCGTTCCGTTGTCCTCGACCCGGTACTTGCGGCCGTTGATCTCGTACGTGTTCCCGTCGGCCGAAAGCGTGGCTCGGTTCTTCGCGATGCCCTCGATGTCCGCGCGGACCAGGTCCTCGTTCCCGCGGAGGATCACGGTGTTCGCTTCCTTGACCTGACCGCTTCCCGCTCCGCTGATGGTGTGCCGCTTGTTGGGGAACCTCAGCGTCTTTCCCCGCGCGGGGCCGGCGACGTCGTCCCCCGCCTCCCAACGGTCCGCCGCCTTGTCGGCCTCGTCCGCCTGCTTGCGGGCCTCCTCGGCCTCCTTCTCGGCGTCCTCGTCGCAGCCGTCCTCGGCGAGGAGGACGTAGGGGGAGGTGGCGGCGGTGGCGAGGACGGTGGTGCCGGTACCGGGAGACCCGGTGAGGTTTCCAGGGGTGTCGGGGGCATTGCCGTCGTACGGGATACGGCGGCTGGGCGCGCCGATTGTGCAGCCGGTCTTCTCGGCCTTCCGCTCCGCTTCCTCGGCTGCGTCGTCGGCTTCCTTGGCGGCCTTTTCGGCGCCCGCCGCGTCGCCGGCCTTGGCCGCCTTCTTCGCGTCCTCCGCCGCCTTGGCCGCCTTTTCGGCGAGTTCGCCGAGCTTTCCCAGTTTGCCGATCTTGCCCAGGTCGCCGACTTTCTCGACGATCTTCGCGCCGTCGTAACCGGGAATGAAGAGGGAACCGACGTTCCAGAGGACGTGGCTGACGGCGCGGGTCTTGTCGCCGTTGTTCCAGTCCTTGGCGACGTCGTCGCCGATGAACACGTCGTAGAGGACCGTGCCGCCCGTCTTGACGGAGGCACCGGTCCAGTCCCACAGGGCGCCGCCGTAGTCGCCGTCGGACCACTTCTTGCCGGCGTCCTTGGAGTTCCGCGACCAGTCGTCGCCGAGTTGCTTGCCGTAGTCGCCGATGCCCTTCAGGGTGTCGATCGGGTGGCTGACCATGTCGTAGATGCCGGTGAGGTCGCCCCACACTCCGTCGACGAAGAGGCCTTGGCCGACTTGCTTGACCTGGTTGCCTGCGCAGCCGAAGAAGGCGCCTACGCCGGAGAAGCAGCCGTCGGCGGCCGGGGCGGGGGCGGGCTTCTTGTCGTCGGCGGTGTCGGTCGTGGTGCTCGTGTCGGTGGGGCCGTTGCCGTTGTTCTTTTCGGCGGTCGCGTCCGTGTCGCCGTCTGCCGGGGCCGGGCAGGCCATGCCGGTGACCTTGCAGACCTCCGACTGGATGCCGCCGAAGATCTGAGGGCCGAGGCCGGTGACCAGCAGGGCGGTGATGATCGCGGCGACGATGGCGATGAACCCGGCGTACTCGACCGCCGTCTGCCCCTCGTCCCGGCGCCAACGGATCAGCCGGGAGAGGGAGAACGGGCGGCGCTCGACGCGCTCCGGTCCGGCGAGGTCGTACCACTGACGGCTCTCGGGGCGGGACAGGAAGAGGAGGATGAGGATCGGCAGGAGCAACTGCAGGCCGCCTCGGGCGGATCCGGAGGCGAGGTTGACGACCCCGCCGAGGATCAACCAGCCCTGTACGGCGACGAGTCCGCGCCGGACGCGGACCCCGCCCTCCTGACTCCGCCGGGCCAGCCACCAGCCGAGGACGCCGGGTGCGGCGGCGTACGCGACGAGGGCGATGACCTGTCCGTCGAGGGCGTCGTACGACGTGGCGGTCATCAGGAGGCCGAGCCCGCCGACGACGGTGACCGCGAAGAGGGCGTGCACCAGCACCAGTGCGGTGGCGAGCGGGGCGGGCATGGCCCCCGTACGCCCGGTCAGTCCGGTCAGCCCGCTTCCCCCGCCGACTCCGCCTGCTCCTCCGATCGAGGCCATGATTTCCCCGTCCCCCGGTATCGCTCAACACCACTGGAGCTACCAGAGGTTAGGGACGGGACGGATGCCCGAGATGGGCCCGTGGGCCCAAACCTGTACCCAAGTGTCGGGTGGGCCCGGCAACGGGTCAGAACTTGCCGGTGTGGTCCTCCGCGCGGTGTCCCAACTGCCCACGGAATTCGGCGTGGAAGCCCGTGTTGAGTGGTGGCCAGCCCCAGAAGTCGAAGGCGAGGGCGCCGAGAACGAAGCCGGACCCGAAGTCCCAGTCCGTGACCGGTACGGCGGTCCCGCAGGCCGGGCGGGCGACGCTTCCGCTGCCGGTGTCCTTCCACACGGCGACACCGTCCCGGAACGGCCGCCAGATCTCCTGGTCCGCCTCGAACCGTTCCGGGTAGTCGATCACCACGGTCCGCGCGGCGCAGGCCGGACAGATCGCGGCGTCGGCCTCGTCCGCCCCCTGGCCCTCGACGTAGTAGTGGCGCCCGGTCATGACCGCCACCGGCCCGGGCAGCCACCCCGGATCCGAGGAATCAGCCACCGCCCGGCGCCAGTTGGGCCCCGGAACGTACCCCGTGTCGGTGCCTGGGCTGTACACGCCGTACCTCATCCGCTCCCGCGTGATCAGGCCCTCGGTGACCATCCACCCGACCATGCGCTCCGCGAGCGCGCGGGCGTCGGCCTCCGTCACCTCGACATCGACGATCCGCTGAAAGTGGCTACCCATGGCTTACCCGCTGTCCCTCGCTCAGCTCTCCGTGCGTGGGAACGTCACCTCTACCCTCCGGTTCTTCTTGCGTCCGGCCTCCGTCGAGTTGTCGGCGATCGGGTACTGCTCGCCGTAGCCGCGTACCTCGAAGGTGATGCCCGGGTTGTTCAAGTCCGAGTCCAGGACCGCCTGTACGGCGTCGGCGCGCTGCTTGGACAGGACGTCGCCGTGCGCGGACGAGCCGAGGTTGTCCGTGAAGCCGAAGACGCGGACCGTCGAGGCGTTCTGCTTCTTGATCTCCTCGGCGATCGCGTCGATACGGGACTTGGCCTCGGCGCTCAGCTTGGAACTGTCCTTGCTGAAGAGGACCTCGGCCTGGAGGGCGAAGGTCACGTCCGAGTTGGTGTCCTCACGACGTTCCTCACCGCCCTGGTCCTCGACGACCGACTTGATGTCCAGGACCTTGGCGGCGGCGAGCGTCGCGCCCTCGGGGAGTTTCAGGTCCGGGTCGTTCGGGTCGACCTGTACCGGGGCGGAGGCGGAGGCCTCGGTGCCCGGTGGGACGCTCGGGCTCGGGGTGTCGTCGGCGTGCGCCGCCACCGCGCCGACGATGTTCGCGGCGACCATGATCGTGGCGGCGGTCACGACCAGGGCGAGACGGGGAGTGGTGGTCACGGTCGCGTCACCCGGAGATCTTGATCGTGCCGACGGAGAACGTCGGTAGTTCGAAGGAGACTTCGGTGGTGGTCGACGGCGGGGCCGGGAACTGCATGAAGACGGCCAGGTCGTCGCCCGACCGGATGGTCGAGAAGCCTGTGGTCGTCAGCGGACGGCCGTCCGTGTCGCGCAGCACGTAGTAGCGCTTCTTGCCTTTCGAGTCCACGAGTGTGGCGCCACCCAACGACCTGCCGTTCCTGATGATTTCGGTCTCATTGCCGCTCAACGCGGAAGGGACTGCGATGCTGTTGGCACCGTCGTTCTTGAGACTGCCGTTCACCGTGACGAAGCCGCCGGAGTCCCGTGTGGCGGAAGTGATGTCCAGAACCAGGCCGTTCGAGCCTTTCAGCTCGGCCAAGGGCTCGTCCGACTGCCCTTCTTGAGCACTCGGATCGGATCCACGGCTCTTGGAGGCCGACGCCGAAGTCTCCGGCTTCTTGTCGTCGCCGCCACTCCCGCAGCCGGCCACACCGAGGGCCAGTCCGGCCGCGACAGCCAGCGCGACCGTCCCCCTGCGGGCCGTCGAAGTGAACCGAATGCTCATGACTCTGCTTCCTTCATCACTCGTCGTTCGCTTGTCAGTCGGCCAGATGGACGTCGAAGAGGTCCTCGGGTCCGGGCAGATCCGTGAGATCCGTCGGGTCGAGGTCCCAATCCCTGTCCTTGCAGGTGAGCTTCGGCAACACGTCGTCCCCGGCGTCAGGGCCCGGAAGTCGGAACTCGCAGAGCGGCTCGATCACGGCGGTGGCATGGGCTTTCGAGAACGTGTTCTCCGTGCCGGGGACGATCGAGTCTCCGACCGGTTTGTCGCTCTCGACGGCGACCGTGTATTGGAGAGGGGGTCCCGTCGGTGGCGGACAACTCGTCACGTGGGCCTCGTTCTGCCCCGCGAGCTGATCGGCGTGCCCGCATGAATCGACGAGTCCCGCCACATCACCGTCGAAGATGTCCTGCCACTTGGTCGGGTCGAGTACGTTCTCCACCCACTTGCCCGCAAGTTGGTCCCGGGTGTCCTGGGCCGCCGCGAGCGCTGCCGCGTCGGCGGCCGTCTGGGTACCCCCCCGGTTCACCGCGGCCTGGCCGACCGCGACGTAGGCGAACGCGAGAAAGAGCAGGCCCGCCACCACCGTGATGTAGATGGGGAAGGCCTGCCCTGCGTCGCTGCACCTACGCGGCCGCATCAGGTGCCGGTAACCTCGCCGATCTTCGTCGTGATCGCGTCGAAGATCGACTGCCCGATGTCCGTACCCGTGATCGCCAGCACGATCGCCACGACCACCGCGATGATCCCCAGGTACTCCACCGCGGTCTGGCCCTTGTCGCTGCGGGCGGCGCGAGCCTGAAGGTACGTCACGGTGGTGTTGATCCAGTTGCTCATGCTGTTCCCCTCCGAGTGACGCGTTACCGGCTTCCTCGTCGCCGGTGCCGCTTTCGACATGAGAACGGTATGCCCGAAACAGCGGCGCGTCAGAGGGTCCCAGGGCCCAAAATCGGGCCCAATCGGAGTGCCACCCTTCGCTCTTGGCCCGTCCGTCGCCGAACCGGGGCCGCGGGCCCGGCAGTTGGGTCCCCCGTCGCGGTGTCACGCGTCACCCCAGCCCTCGGGCCGAACCCGGCGCCGTACCAAGCCACTTGGCGGCGGCCTCGGAGCGGCTGGTGCTGTGGAGCTTGGCGAAGATGCGGTTGATGTGGTTCTTGACGGTCTTCTCGGAGATGAAGCAGGTGGCGGCGATCTGCTGGTTGGTCATGCCGGACGCGATGTGGTCCATGATCTCCGCCTCCCTCGCGCTCAGTTGGAACCGTGACCTGTCCAAGGATGACTGTCTCACAGGTGGTTGCAATCGCGAAAGGGGTTCTGGTGAATTCGAGCCGTGGTGCGGCCCCGAAGAAATTGTTCCGTTTGCAGGTGCACCTAGTTGAGACTCGTAGGAGCCCAGGCCCTCGGGCAGTGGCGGGCCGGTTCGTTCCTGTCGTAGCTGTGCCAGCAGGGCGCCCGCCGCGGATGGCGTGAAATGGGCCCTGCCCTGCCTGATGTCCCTTACGGCGGCGACCAGTTCGTCCGCCGTGAACTCGCCGTGGACCAGATAACCGCCCGCCCCGCGCCGCAGCGCCTCCCGGACGATCTCCGACTCCCTGCTGTACGTGAGCATCACGACCGGGGCGATCCGCACGAGGTACGGCAGCGCCGAGATGCCGTCCACGCCCGGCATGCGGACGTCCAGCAGGACCACGTCGGGGCGGTGGAAGTGGGCCGCCTCGTACGCCTCTCTGCCGTCCGTCGCCTCCGCTACGACCGTGATGTCCGCGCGGCCCGACAACAGGGCCGTCAGGCCGGCGCGGACCACCGGGTTGTCGTCGGCCACGACGACCCGGAGGGGTGAACTCGGGGCCGGTCGCGGGAAGTTGCCGAAGGGGTTCGGTGGCGGCTGGGGAGCGCCGGGGTGGGGCGTCGTGTGGTCCGGCATGGCTGGCTGCCTCCTCTCAGAACTCTCAGGTCTCTCAGGTCGTTTGTGTGTGTGGAGGGTGAGTACGGCTGTGTGTCGCTTACCTCGTCAGGGCTCCCAGCGGGAGTTCCAGGCGGACCTCCGTGCCCGCGTCGTGGCCGCCCCTGCCGATGCGGATGCGGGCGCCGACCGACGCCGCCCGTTCGACCATGCCGACCAGGCCGAAGTGGCCTGCCCTGCGCAGCTGTTCCAGGGTGGTGCCGGCAGGCAGGCCGCGGCCGTCGTCGTAGACGCTGATGCGGAGGAGGTTGTCGTGGACCCCGGCCTCCACGTCGACCTTGGTGGGGGTCGCGTGGCGGTGGGCGTTCTCCATCGCTTCCGTCGCGATGGTGAGGAGTTGGCGGGCCACGGCGGGCGGGACCGGCGGCACGCCGTGTTCGCCGGTCGGGCGGTAGGTCGTGGGCAGGCCGGTCCTGGTGCTGAAGTCCCTTGTCCGGGCGGCCAGTTCGACCAGTACGTCCGTGCCCTCGTCCGGGTCGGCCTCGCGCCGTAGGTCCGCAAGGAGTTCGCGGGATTCCGCCGCCGCCCTGCGCGCCGAGCGGGCCACCAGTTCCGCCTGTTGCCTGATCAGGGTCGGGTTCATGTGGTCCGCGCCCGCCGAACCGGCCAGTCCGTCCGCCGCGAGTGCCACGCCGTGCAGAGTCTTCGCCACCGAGTCGTGCAACTCCCTTGCCAGGCGGGCTCGTTCGGCCCCGACTGCTTCCGTTACGGCGAGACGGGCTTGGACCGTCGTCAAGGCCGTTGTGGCTTCGCCGAAGCGGAGCATCAGCTTGCGCAGGGTTACCCCCACCGCGCCGGCGATCACACACAGGCCGGGGAGCAGGAAGAACTGCGCCACGCCCTTGTGCGCGTCCGCCGCGGCGGTCTGTGCCAGCGCCAGGATCAACGCCTGGAGGCTCGCGAAGGCGGCGGCGCCTCGCCAGCCGTAGACGATGCCGGCGAGGAGGGGGGTGCAGACGCTGACGTAGGCGAGCGTGCTGGTGGGCCCTGCCGAGATCAGGAGCAGGGAGCCGAAGAGGGTGTCTACGGCCAGGAGGGAGGGGTGGCGTAGGAGGAGGGGGCCGAAGCGTTCCCAGTCTCGGAACAGGGCGTAGGAGGCCATGAAGGTGACCACTACTGCTGCGCCTACCAGGCGGGTTGCTACGCCGGGGGTGGCGTTGAGGAGGGCGGAGGGGGCGGCCAGGGCGATCATCGCGAGGCGGAAGCCGAAGACCTGCCTGCACATTGCTTGTAGCGCGCTGATCTGGATGGGGAGGGCGGGTTGGGGAGCTCCCCGGCCTTCGGCCGGGATCGTGTTCCCACCCGCACCACCCGTTTCGCCTTCGTTGTCGGGTGCGGGTGGCCCCTGTGGGGCTCCCCCAGCGTCGGCGGCCAGCCGTTCCATGCCCGGCTGTGCCGGCGGCCTCGGTACCCACGACAGCCTCGCCCGCGCCGGCGTCACCGAAGTCACCGGAATGTCCGTCGCCCCCGACCGCACATGCTCCGGCAGCACCGTCCCCGCCGGCGGTGTCGTGATCTCCGGCGGTTTGGGGCGACGGCGCAGCAGTCCCGTACGTGTACGTTCGTCCGTGGTCGCCATCGGTCAAGTCGCCCCCGTCCCCGTCTACTTGCCCGTGAGCGTGCTGAAGTCCGTGCCGGAGCCGAGCAACAGCCCCGCGCCCAGCAGCAGCAGCGTGGCCGGGACCATGAACGTGGTGATCATCATGGTGGCCTTGGGGACCGCACGGGCCGCCTTACGACGGGCGTTCTGCGCGTCCGTACGGCGCATGTCCTTCGCCAACGACACCAACGTGTCCACGATCGGCGCCCCCAGCTCCTCCCCCTGCTGCAACGCCGTGACGAACATGGCCACTTGCTCGCTGTCGTTCCGGCGCCGGAGCTCGGCGAAGGCGGCGCGGCGGCTCATGCCGAGGTCCATCTGGCGGAGGGTGATGCGGAGTTCGTCCGCCCACGGCCCTTCGTACTTCGAGGCGACGCGGTCCAGGGCCTGGCGGAAGCCCAGGCCCGCGCTCACCACGACCGCGAGGACGTCGAGGAAGTCCGGCAGGGTCCGTTCGATCACGTCCTTGCGGATGCGGATCGCCGACCAGATGCCGACCTCCGTCCAGAACGCGCCGAAGGCGAACAGGATGAGGGCGACGATGTAGTGCCCTTCGAGCAGCATCAGCAGGCCGCCGAAGCCGCCGAGGAAGCCGTAGACCGCCCGGCGGGCCGCGTAGCGGTCGATGGTCAGACCGCCGGGGTTGCCCGCGAGGTCTATCTTGCGGCGGTACTTGGCGACCAGTCTGGGGCCCATCAGGCGCAGGACCATCGGGGCGTAGCGCATGCCCATGCGGTCGATGAGGGAGTCGACCGCGCCGGTGCGGGTCGCGCCGACCTCCAGGGCCAGGACGAGGTCGCTGGGGAGTTTCGCGTCCGCCCGGTACATGCGGATGCCCGCGAAGACGCCCCACACACTGAGGCCCATCACCAGGCCGAGTGCCAGTGCCACCATGTCTGCTCTCCTCCCCTCAGACGTCGATGCGGGACAGCCGGCGGATGAGGATGAAGCCCACCGCGTACAGCCCGAACGCGATGATCACGCAGGCCTGGCCGATCGGGGAGCCCGTCATCCGTTCCAGGGCGCCGGGTTTGACGCCGTCCATCAGGAAGAGGGCGCCCACGCCCATCACCGGAACGGCGTACGCCGTCATGTTGACCTGGGAGAGCTGGGTGCGGACCTCGCGGCGGGTCTCCTTGCGTTCCTCCAGGGTCTCCGTGAGGTTGCGCAGGGCGCTGACCACCTGGCCGCCCGCACGGTTGGAGAGCACCAATGTCGTTACCAGGACGACGAGTTCGCGGGACGGTAGGCGGTCCGCCAGTTCGCTCAGCGCGTCGTCCATCGAGGCGCCTACCGCCAACTGGTTGGCCACCTTGGCGAGTTCCTCGCCGGCCGGTGCCTCCAGCTCCTCCGCCGCCATGCTGATCGAGGTGCGCAGCGCCAGGCCCGCGTGGGTCGCGTTGGCCATGATGCGGGCCAGTTCGGGGAGTTGGTTGATGAACTTCTCGATGCGCTTCTGGCGCTGCCAGTTGAGGAACTGGAACGCCACCCCGACGCCCAACAGGCCTGCTATCGGCCCGAAGAAGGGTGCCAGGGACGCCTGGCCGATGAGCCAGAGCGCCGCCACCGTGCCCAGCATGTAGACGAAGAACTCGCCCGGCGTCATGTCCAACCCCGTTGCCGCAAGCCGGAGTTCGAGCTGCCTGCCGAGCCGCGTACGGCGCAGTCTGCGGTCCAGGTCGCGGAAGCGGCGGACGCGGCCCACCTGGATCTGGCCGGTCGAGGAGAGGCGGTCGACCAGAGCCGCGCGCTGCGCCCTGCCCGTGGCGTAGGCGTGCACGCCGGCGACACCCAGGACGCAGGTCAGCAGGGTGATGCCGGTGGTGAGCGTGACGATCGTCTGGAGATCCATGGGGTCGGTCCCTACCTACTGGCTTCTCTGAGGGCGAGCTGTTCCGCGGTGTGGGCGACGCCGAAGGCCTGCGGCAGCGGCTGGCTCGCCATGTAGAGCCGGTCGGCGGTGCGGCGGGAGAGCGGGAAGTACTCGAAGGTGCCGTAGACCCGGCCGTCGGCGGAGATGGGCTGCGGGCTGAAGCGGGCCACCGTCGCCAGCCGGTACGGCTCGCTGCCGTGGCTGTCGAGGAGGGCGATCTCGGTGATGCGGCGGGCGCCGTCGGCGAAGCGGGTGAGCTGGATGATGACGTCGATGGCGCTGTTGATCTGGTCGTGGAGGGCTTCGAAGGGGACCTCGACCTCGGACATGGACGCCAGCGTCTTCAGGCGCATCAGCGCGTCCTCCGCGCTGTTCGCGTGGACCGTCGCGAGCGAGCCGTCGTGACCCGTCGACATCGCCTGGAGCATGTCGAGGGACTCGCCGCCTCGGACCTCACCGACCACGATCCGGTCGGGGCGCATGCGGAGGGAGTTGCGGACGAGGTCGCGGATGGTGACCTGGCCCTTGCCCTCCACGTTCGGCGGGCGGGCCTCCAGGCGGATCACGTGCGACTGCTGGAGCTGGAGTTCGGCGGAGTCCTCGATGGTGATGATGCGCTCGGTCTCCGGGATCAGGCCGGAGAGCGCGTTGAGGAGGGTCGTCTTTCCGGTGCCCGTCGCGCCCGACACGATGATGTTGAACTTCGCGTGCACCAGGCCCGCGAGGAGATACAGCATGTGCTCGTCCAGCGAGCCGAAGCCGACCATCTCCTGGAGCGTGAAGGAGCGCGGGAAGCGGCGGATGGTGAGCGTCGCGCCGGTCAGCGAGAGCGGCGGGATGATCACGTTGACGCGCTCGCCGGACGGCAGTCGCGCGTCGACCATCGGATTCGACTCGTCCACGCGGCGGTTGACCGTCGACACGATCCGCTCGATGGTCTGCATCAGCTGGTCGTGCGAGGGGAAGCGGAGCGGCAACTGCTCGACCCGGCCGCCGCGTTCGACGAAGATCGCGTCCGGGCCGTTGACCATGATCTCGGTGATCGACGCGTCTTCGAGGAGCGGTTCGAGTATGCCGAGGCC
>Ga0307507_10011192_pt1 | contig 11383 bp, 7 predicted proteins | sample 7_EM_MG_FD_207223 | JGI IMG/M metagenome (GOLD analysis project Ga0307507, IMG submission 207223) | Populus trichocarpa ectomycorrhiza microbial communities from riparian zone in the Pacific Northwest, United States - 7_EM | ecosystem: Host-associated > Plants > Roots > Unclassified | place...
CACGGTCTCCCCGAACCTCGCGGCCGTCGTCAAGGCGGGCAAGCGCGGCTTCTACGTCTACTCCGCCGAGAACGGCTTCAAGCCCGAACTCGACCCCGAGGTCGCCGCGTTGCTCCAGCAAGGCGACTCCGTGCTGACCGAGGAGCAGGTGCGGGACCGGGTCCTGGACGCGGTGGCGCAGGAGATCGGGCTGATGCTCGACGAGGGTGTCGTCGCCGAGGCCCAGGACATCGACCTGTGCCTGATCACGGGCGCCGGCTGGCCCTTCCACCTGGGCGGCATCACGCCGTACCTGGACCGGGAGGGTGTCTCGGAGCGGGTGAACGGCAAGCCGTTCCTGGCGCCGGGTGTGGCCAGCGTTCCGGCGTAACAACCGCCGTACGGACGTGACTTGGGGAGGGCCTCCGCCTTTGGGCGGGGGCCCTCTTCTCATGCCTCGGCGTTCTCCGCCTCCAAGTTGGCGATGCGCTTGCGGGCGAAGTACAGCTCCATGACGGCGTCGTGGAACTCGGAGATGAGTTCGTCGGGGGTGAGTTGCACGCCGAATTCCCTTTACGCGGAGGCCAGTTGGGTGACCGTGCCGACGGAGCCCTTCCAGAACAGCTTGCCGTCGCGGGCGTAGAGGGAGCCGCCGCCGGCCGCGGCGGGCGCGTTGGTCGGTTCCGCCGTGACGTTCGCGAGGCGTACCGCGCCCTCGGCGAGGATGGCCGAGGCGGCGCCGGTGCGCTGGACCACGTGGAGTTGGGACTGGGGTGTGGCCCCGCGGTCGATGCCGACGCCGATCCGGCCGGTGCCCTTGACGACGAGGTCGTCCAGGCCGTCGTTGTTGCGCAGGACGAGCAGGGCGCCCTTGGTCGCGCCGTTGGTGGCGGTGAGGTAGATGCCCTGGGAGGCCGTGCCCGTCGTCTGGAGGTCGATGGAGAGGGCGGAGGCGTTCGCGTCCGAGCCGTCGGCGTGTCCCACGTGCGCGATCTTCAGCGTGCCCCGGCCGGTCTCCACGCCGGTCAGATACATCGCCGAGGTCTCGGGGTTGTCCGAGGTCACGTTGAGCGCCACCGCCGACCCGGAGGTGGCCTTGTGGTTGATGGTCACCGTGTGGGCGGTCGTGGAGGTGCCGTAGAACTGGGCGGGCGCGGTGTACTCGGTGTACTCGCCGTCCGCCGCGTCCGGGCCGGCTGCGACGGTGACGGCGCCCGCGGTGAAGGCGCCGAGGAAGATTCTTCGTCCGACTGTCATGGGGTGTACGACCCTTCGGTCCGCGGGTTGGTTGCCCGGTGCCTCAGTACGTTCCGCCGTAGTACGACGCGGGTGTCGCTCCGGTGGAGGTCTGCATGACGGTGAAGGGGACCCTGGTCGCCGGGGACTCCGTACCGGAGGCGTCGACGGCGAAGACGTCGATGACGTGCGCCCCCGCGGCCCACTGCCACCCCGCTTCCCACGACCAGCTGCCGTTCGGGGCGACGGCCGTGCCGCCCAGCAGGACTCCGTTCTCCCGGAACCCCACCTGGGTGGAAGCGGCGGCCGAGCCGGCGAAGACGACGCGTGAGTCCATCACCTGCTCGTGGGCCACCGGTTCGAGCACCACCGGTGCGGTGGTGCTCGGCCCGGCCGTCGAGATGACGGAAGCCCGCTCCATGGGCTGGGCGACCGCCGCAGCGCCGGAGTCGACGGCCGTGAAGCGCACCTCGGTCCGCCGGGACTGGAAGCCCGAGGCGTCCACTCCGTAGACCTTCACGGGGTGTTCGCCCTTGCTCCAGGCCCTGCCGAGCTCCCAGGACCAGGCGCCGTGGGCGTCGACATCGGTCTGTCCGAGGTACTTGCCGTGCTCCCAGACGACCACCCGGACCGCCCCCGGGGCATGGCCCGTGAGCCGTACGGCGTCCCTGCGCAGTTCCGCGCCCGGCCCGGGTGCCGTCACCACGGGGGGCAGGAACTCGTCCCCGCGCACCCTGCTCGTGGCGGCGAGGTAGGAGTCGATGGCGGACCGGTCGCGGTTCGGCTCCTCGAAGCCGTTGCTCACGAACCCGAGTCGTGGGGCGATGCCGTCGATGAGGAGGTTGACGATTCCCATCAGCATGGGGACGTTGCGTCCCGCGATCTGGGTGTGGTCCGCGATGTGCGGGGAGTCGCTGAAGACGAAGTTGAAGTTCTCGTAGTGCTGGAAGAGCCCGAGGAACGGCTCCACCTGGGTCGGATACTGGTCGTCCTGCGGGGAGGAGACCAGGTAGATGTTGGCCGCGCGGTTGGCGCCGGAGCGGGCCAGGTCGGGGACGAGCGAGTCCACGATCCGTACGTTCTCCTCCGGCACGCCCTCACCGAGCATGAACCGGGCGGTACCGGGGTGCACGTTCTTCACGTACGTGCCGATCGAGAACTGGGGCGCGATGGCGACGATGTTCTTGAAGCCGTACTTCAGGCCGAAGTAGAGGGCCGCGCTGCCGCCCTTCGAGCCGCCCCAGAGCGTGACGGATTCCGTGGTGAGGTCGAGGGACTTCATCACGTTCGAGATGAGGGTGACGACGGACTGCTCCAGGCCGAAGTCCATTCCCCTGCACAGGTAGTAGCTCTGCTTGCCCTCGAAGTTGTCCCGGATCCAGAGGATGTTCGCGCGCAGCTTGTCGAACACCCCGTTGGACCAGCCGTAGTCACCGGGTGCGGAGAAGTTGGCGAAGACGACGACCAGGTGCCGGTTGCCCTTCTGGGCGTGGGCGAACCGGTACTCGACGGGGAACGCCCCGGCGGCTTCGATGCCGGTGAGCAGTTGCCTCCCGTTCACGGGTGCTGGGGACATGGGCGTCATCCGTTCCTGGGTGTCTGGGTTCAGTGGGCGGGGGCGGCCGGGGTCGGGATGACCGCGAAGGTGACGGGGGGGGGGGGGGACTCGTCGCCGACGGCGTTCACCACGAACACCTCGACGGTGTGCGGGCCTTCGGTCCACCGCCAGTCCGCGTTCCAGAGCCAGCGGCCGTCGTGGGCGAGGGGGCAGAAACCCAGGAAGACGTCGTTCTCCCGGAAGCCCACCTGGGTGGCGCCGTTGGCCGCGCCGGTCAACCGGACCTGTACGTCGAGGAGTTGCTGGTAGGGCTCCGGCGTGTGCACCAGCGGGGGCAGCAGGGTCCGGCGGGGCTCCGGGGAGTCCGGCACCGGTGCCGTGACGTGTTCGGAGGTGGTGAACCGCACCTCCGTACGCTCGGACTGGTAGCCGCTGGCATCGACGGCGAAGAGCCGGACCCGGTGTTCACCGGCGGCCCACGGCTGTTCCCGGTGCCAGGTCCATCCGCCGTCGGCGTCGACCGGCGCCGACGCCAGGTATTTGCCGTGCTCCCAGATGCTGACGCGTACCGCGCCCGGGGCCCGGCCGGCGAGGCGGACGTCTGTCGTGGACAGCAGGTCGTGCCGGCGCGGCGCGGTCACGACCGGTGCGGCGAACGAGCCCTGCACCACTGAGGTCGACTCAAGGAAGGACGTGATGCCCGACTTGTCGGCGTCGGGTTCCTCGTAGCCGTGTCTGGTGAGCCCCAGGCGTGGCGCGATCCCCTCGACGAGGAGGTAGGCGATGCCCAGCAGCGGGGGTGTGTTGCGCTGGGTCACCTTTCCGTGGTCGGTGATGAACGGGGACTCGCTGAAGATGAGGTTGAAGTTCGGGTACCGCTGCAACAGCCCGAGGTAGGGCTCCACCTGGGTCGGATACTGCTCGTCCTGGGGCGAGGACACCAGGTAGAGGTTGGTCTCCGGACTGGCTCCCGAGGCCAGCAGGTCGGGCAGGACCGCGTCGAGGACGCGGACGTCGTCGTCCGTCATCGCCTCGCCGAGCATGTGCCGGCCGGTGTCGGGATAGACGTCGCGCACGAAGGTGCCGATCCGCAACTGCGGGACGCTGGCGACGATATTGCGGAAGCCGTATCTGAGCCCGAAGTACAGCGCCGCGCTGCCGCCCTTCGAACTGCCCCACAGGGTCACGTCTCCCGGGGTCAGCCCGAGGGACTTCATCACTCTCGTGATGAGCCCGATCACGGACTGCTCGACCGTGAAGTCCATCTCCCTGCACAGGTAGTAGGTGTTCCCGTCGTCGAACCGGTCGCGGATCCAGAGGATGTTGGAGCGCAGGTTGTCGAGGACGCCGGTGGCCCAGCCGTAGTCGTCCGGGGCGTAGATGTTGGCGAAGACGACCATAAGATGCCGGTTGCCGCTGCGGGCGTGGGTGAACCGGTACTCGACGGGGTGGCCGCCCGAGGCGTCGATCCCGCCGATCACCTTGCGGCCCTTGGCAGTTGCTTCAGACATGGTGCGCTTTCGCTCTCGTCGGGTGCTGCGGAGCCGGGCCGGTGCGAGGTCGGATCGGGAGGTCGGCCATGATGTCGTGATGCATCCCGCTACCTCCCCGCCCGGGACCGGGCACATGGGCATCCCGTGGCGCAGGCTCGCCGTCGCCGCGGCGGCGCTGCTGGGACTCGCCACCGTGGTGACCATGGTCCAGACGTACGGGCCCACCCGCTCCGCCGCGTCCACCCGGGCGCTGACCGTGGCGACGTGGAACATGTGCGGTGTCCGGCAGTGGGGGTGCGCCGACACCGGCAGTTGGGCGGAGAAGAAGACGCAGTTGAACCATCTCGCCACGCGGGCGGGGGCTCGGGTGATCTTCCTTCAGGAGACCTGCGGCACGGAGCTGGAGTCGGTGCGCCGGGGACTCGGCACGTCCTGGCACACGGCGTTCCGTGCGTACTCCAGCGGCGACCGGGCCGGGCGTACGACACCGATCCGGTGCGCGACGCCCGGGGCGGGTACCGCCGGTTTCGCGATCCTGTCCGCCTATCGTCTGTCGGCCGTCGCCTCCGTGGCCTCGCAACAGCCCACGGTGGGGGTGCGGCGCGGCATCCTGTGCGCCACGGTCGCGGCGCACGACCTCCGGGTGTGCACCGCCCATCTGAGCCCGCGGCACAGCGACACCGCGCACCCCGGCTGGGAGTTCCGCGACGACCAGCTGAAGGCCCTGGCCCACGCGGGGGCCGCCCGCCGCACGGTGTACGGCGGTGATCTCAACGTGAATCCGCCGGGATCCCGCAACCCCTTCTCCTGGGTGTGGCCGTCCGGCCCCTACACCGCCCAGCGGGAGTGCGACCAGGCTTCCGGGTCCTCCCGGTCGGGCCGGGCGACCCATGTGTCGGGCCACAAGTTCGACTACCTCTTCACCGGGCTGCCCAGGGTCCGCTGCACGGTGCGTGACACCGGCAGGTCGGATCACTTCGCCCTGCTCCTGCGGGTGCGCACGGGCTGAGCGAAACCCTCGGCGACCCTCGACGGTGGTGTCGAGGGCCGAGGGTCCACTGGCTTGCTCCGTCATGGGGTGCCGTGCTCGTTCGCCGTCATACGACCACGCCCTCGACGACCCTTCCCGGGGGTGACGACTCGTCACGGGAACGATTCTGCTGTGCACCGGCGGGCGCGGCCGACTGCTGCGGCCGCACCATCCGCCGCTGCGGCCCGTCCGGTGCGCCACGGGAGACGAGGGTGTCGGCCGGCGCGGGCTGGGCGGGCAGCGCGTTCACGGACCCGGGGACCTCGGTCGCGGGCTGCGCCGGGTACCGCTGCGGGGTGAACCAGTGCTGGGCGTTCCAGCTGACCGGCGTGAGCGGACGGCCCGAGTGACTCGTGTCCACGGAGCCGACAGCGGGCGCCCGCGCCTCCTCCTGGGCGAGGTCGCCGCCGGCGACCAGCATCCGGTCCGCCAGGCGTGCCGAGGCGTAGCCGTCGTCGAGGTCGCAGAACTCCCGCCGGAACCAGCGGTAGCGCTCGGCGTAGGCGTCCTGGATCCGGTCGATCTCCCGGATCGCGGTCACCAGGTCCTCGGAGGAGTACACCAGCGGGCCGGGCGCGCTGCGCTCGAAGTCGAAGTAGAAGCCGCGCAGGGTGTCCCGGTAGTGGTCCAGGTCATAGGTGAAGAAGAGGATCGGGCGCCCGGTGTTGACGTAGTCGAACATCAGGGACGAGTAGTCCGTGATCATCACGTCGGTGATCAGGGACAGATCGGCCATGTCCGGGTAGTCCGAGACGTCGAAGACGAAGCCGTCGCCGGCCCCCGGCACCGGGTCGACCACGTTGGGGTGGCGGCGGACCAGGAGCACATGGTCGGCGGCCAGGCGGGCCCGGGCGTCCGCGAGGTCGACGCGGAAGTCCAGCTTGTACTTGCCGGGCGCGTAGAACTGGTCGTCGCGCCAGGTGGGCGCGTACATCACGACCCGCTTGCCGTCGGGCAGGCCGATGCGCCGGCGGATCTCCCGCTCCTGCTGCTCCGTGTCGGGTCTGCGCAGGATGTCGTTGCGCGGGTAGCCGGACTCCACCATCTCGCCCGGGAATCCGAAGGCGCGCTTGAGGATCGGGGTGGAGAAGCTGTTGGGCGAGACCAGCATGTCCCAGTTCTGCACCTCCTTCTCGACCCGTTCCAGGTAGCGCTGGTCCGCGAAGTGGATGGCCTCGATGTCATGGCCGATCTTCTTCAGCGGGGTGCCGTGCCAGGTCTGTACGACGATCTGGCCGTCACGTTTCTGGAACCAGTCGGGCAGGTGGTTGTTGGCGACGATGTACCGGCTGGTGGCCAGCGCCTCGTACCACTGCGGCGACCACATGCGCACCGGGGTGGCGGTCGGGGGGACCTGGACCTGGTCGTCGCGGACGACGAAGAGGTGCTCGATGTCGACGCCCCGCCGCACCAGTTCCTCGTGCAGGGCGCGGGGGCTGTCGGAGTACTGGGTGCCCTTGAAGGCGTCGAAGAGGATCGCGGGGCGTACCTTCTTCCGCCGCGCGGCCGGGTAGGCCTTGGTGCGCAACAGCTTCTGGCGGTACGGGCCGCGCGCGTAGTCGGGCATGGCGGAGTGCACGAGGAGGGACAGCCGGTCGTAGGCCTCGGCCTGGAGTTCGTAGCGGCGCTCGTTCTCCTCGAAGTCCTGGGGGAAGGATGCGACGAGGGACTGCTCGATCTTCACCATGAGGTCTTCGAGGCGGTCCTCGCGGGCCACCGAGGACAGGTCCTGACGGCGCAGGAAGAAGTCCCAGCGCCCGGCGGCCAGCGGGATCTCGCCGGCCAGGGTCCGCATGGCCGCCGGTGACAGGACGGCGCGGAACGCGTTGCCGTCCCACTGGAGCGGTACGGTGCGTTCCGCCCCGTCCGCCCGCGAGCACACCACGAGATGGGCGTCGCGGTACTCCCGCGCGGACAGCCGGTCGGCGGCCAGATAGCGGCCCGTGATCTGCAGTGAACCGTCCTCGCCCCAGGCGAAGTCGCTCGCCATGGGCAGGGTCGCGCGCTCGAAGAGCACGAGGTAGCCGGAGCCGTTGCGGTGGACGACGACCTCGCGGTCGCCCTCGCGGGTCTGGAGCGCGGAGGGCATGCGGTAGTGCCCGTCGGGCGTCTCCTCCGCGACCACCGGATAGATGGTCATCTTCCGGCCCTCGACATGGAAGGTGGTCTTCCAGCCGTTGCTGCCCATGTCCCAGGACTGGGGCACGTCCGCCCCGGCCTGGGCCTCGGCTCGGTATCCCGGTATGAGGACGCGCAGCGGAACCCGGGCGGTGAACGTGCACCAGCCCTCGCCGCCGGCGCCGAAGTGGACCCGTGCGTCGTGCTCCCCGGTGCCGCTCATGCTGGTGACCCGGAGCTTGCCCCACTCGGGGACCTTGGGCCCGAGATAGACGCCGTTCAGCTCCAGTTGGTCGCCGTTGACGCGGTGGCCGGTGATCCGGCAGCGCACGATCTCCACGCGTAGCTTGAGCTTGCCCTGGAGGAACACGGGCAGCACGCGGGTGTTCTTGTCGACGTAGCGGTACGGCGGGTTGGCGGCGGATCCGGCGCCGCCCCGGTCGATGCCCCGGTAGCGGAACAGGCCCCGGCTGAGCACCCCGGCGGCGACGTCCCAGGTGCCCTCGACCCACTGGCCCTTGCGCTTGAGCCGGGTGGTGTCGATCCTGGCCTCGAAGCCTGCCCAGTCGTAGCAGTAACGATTCTGGTTGGACTGCTCGGTGGCCTGCGGCGCGTAGGTGGTCTTCGCCGTGGTGATCACCATCCGCCCCTGCTTCTTGTTGCGCAGGGCGATGGCCTTCACCGACATGTGCTTCTTGTGCACGTTGATCAGACGGACATATGCCGAGCCCCTCAGGGTGAGCAGATGGCCGTTCGTGCTCCAGCGGGCCCCGCCGAGCGAGCCGTGCAGCGAGAACTCCTTGTCGAGCCGGTAGGCCTTCTTGTCGAGGCCGACCTCCCGGTCCCCGAGGTAGGGGTACTTGAGGTAGCGGTGGAACCGGCGCTGGACGGGCATCGGGCCGCCGCGCCGCTCGAACTGGATGACCTCCAGCAGCTCGGGCAGCCGTCCGTCGCGCACCAGGAGCCATTTGACCCGGGCGTCCGCCGGCAGCTCGTCGATGATGGTGGCGTCGGCCTCGTCGAGGAACTCGTTGGCCCACTCCATGAAGGCCTGCTGGTACTCCTCGTCCGCGTCCGGGAGCACCTTCAGATGCAGCATCAGGTCGGACTTGAGGCAGGCGAGGTCGTACTTGCGCTTGCTCTCCTCGTACAGCCGCGAGCGCCGTTCGGCCAGGAAGCGGCTGACGGACTGGACGGCGGCGACCCGGTCGCGCAGGTTGGACAGCTCGGTGTGGCGCTGGGTGATCGAGGGGGCCGCGCCGCCCTCGCGTCGGCGCCAGTAGTAGACGATGTCGGTGATGACGTCGACCTTGGCGGCACGGAAGTGGGCGAACATGTTGACCCAGGAGTCCTCGTAGAGAACGCCTTCGGGGAACTCGATGAAGTGGTAGTCCCAGAAGGACCGCCGGAACAGCTTGTTCCAGACGGTGCGGTCGTAGATGAGCGCTTCGAATTTGGTGATGTGGGTGCCGCGCCGGTTCTTCTGCATCGGGGTCTTGTGCAGCGGTGACTGCCACTTCTTGGTGGAGTTCATCATCTGCACGTTGCCCGAGACGAAGTCCGAGCCGGACTCCTCCAGGGTGCGGACGAGCAGTTCGTAGGCGTACTCGGGAATGACGTCGTCGCCGTCGACGAACGCGACGAACTCCCCGCGCGGATGCATGGCCCGCAGGCCGGTGTTCCGGGCGTGCCCCGGCCCGTGCGACTCCTGGCGGATCAGTCTGAAGCGCGGGTCCGCCGCACAGAACTCGGCGACGATCTCCGTCGAACGGTCGGTGGAACCGTCGTCGACGAGGATCACCTCGAAGTCGCGGAACGACTGACGCGCGATCGACTCCAGACATTCCGCGAGATAAGACTCAACATCCTGAAAGGGAACGACAACACTGAGACGCGGATGATCCGCCAACTCCGACTCCTACCGAGACAATTCGCCCGCTGAGCTTGGTCGAGAAGCCCACTGCGGGCGGACACCCCCCTGACTCGGCACGCCCCCCAGCCCCATCGCTGGCACGCAACTGCCGCCCCTGTGACCTCGGACAGAGCCCCCTCCACCGGGAGCCACAGGATCCCCATATTCTTAACAGATACTAACCATGGGTCAAGGACAGGCCATGTGGCGTTCATCGCTACCTGAGGATCCGTACATCCCGGCTTAAAGCAGGGTCACGGGGATGCCTATAGTTCTGCCACTGCACTGCTCGTATCAGTTGGGCCGGAATCCCCCCTACCCGGGCCCCGCACCTCCGCGGAAGCGGAGCCCGTGAGGAGAGGAACCGCACCCCCATGTCACACAGCGCCACGACCGAGCCTCGGCGTGCCCGGAAGTCGACCGGCGGCCGGAGAGCCACCCCGCCCCGCAAGAGACGCCGCGGGCGCGTCATCCTGGTGTCGTTGCTGGTCCTGGTGCTGGCGGCGGGCGGTACGGCCTACTGGATCTACAGCGGTATCGACGGCAACATCAAGGGCGTCGACATCGACAAGGCGATCGGTGACGACCGTCCGGAGAAGCTGCCGACCTCGGGCCAGAACGTCCTGATACTGGGCTCCGACTCCCGCGCCGGCGCCAACGCGAAGCTGAACACGGGCAATGTCTCCGGCGCCCGATCGGACACCGCGCTGGTGATGCACATACCAGAGGGACGTAAGAAAGCGGTGGCGGTGAGCATCCCGCGCGACACCCTGGTGACCCGCCCGAAGTGCACAAAATCAAACGGCTCCTCGGTCGCGTCGGCGAAGCGCGTGATGTTCAACTCCATCTACTCCCAGGTCGGTCCGGCCTGTGTGGTGAAGACGGTGGAGCAGATGTCCGGGGTCCGCATGGACCACTACGTCGAGGTCGACTTCGCCGGCTTCAAGAACCTGGTGGACGCGATCGGCGGCGTGACCATCACCGTCGACCAGGACATCCACGACACCTCCAGCGGCCTGGACCTGACCAAGGGCACCCACAAGCTGAACGGCACCCAGTCCCTGCAGTTCGTCCGCACCCGGCACGGCATCGGCGACGGCAGCGACCTCGGCCGGATAGGTCTCCAGCAGCAGTTCATGCTCGCGCTGCTCACCGAGATCCAGAAGCAGGACCTGCTGGGCAGTCCGGTCAAGGCCTACAAGATCGCCGACGAGCTCACCGCCGCGCTGACCACCGACTCCGAACTCGCCTCGCTCACCAAGCTCGCGGAGTTCGGCCGCAGCCTGAACGGCGTCAACCCGTCCACCATGGAGACGATCATGCTCCCGGTGGCGTACGACAAGGTCGACCCGAACCGGGTGGTGGCCGCCGAGCCGCAGGCGAGCACACTCTGGAAGGCGCTCCGCAGCGACTCGACCATCCCCGAGTCGGCGAAGAAGTCACCGGCGACGGGTGGCTGAGCAGCCCGCGCGAGATCTGTACGGCGCGGAGGGTTCAGAGTTCGGACCAGGGGCCCAGGCTCAGCCCCGTGCCCGGCTCCTGCCGGGCCACTCTCGGCCTGCCCTCGGGGTCGATCAGCGCCATGACCACCCGTCCGCGGCCGTCCCTGGCCAGCGCCGGCGAGCCCTCGCAGGGCTCGGTCAGCGCGTACCACCACAGGCCGTTGCCCTCGTCCCCGACACCGCCCACGCCGAACACCGCGTGTCCGTCGGGGTCCCGGTAGGCGAGGACAAGGCAGTCGTAGCCGTCCAGGGTCGTGCGCAGCGTCGCGTACGGCCGCTGCGCCGGGGAGCCGCCCAGCGGCGTCGGCCAGCCGCCCGCCCGCCAGGAGACCGCGGCGCCGCTGTCGGCGTCGGTCCAGAAGAAGGTGGCCTGCTCCGGGCCGGTCTCCAACGCGGCGACGGTGCCCGGCGCGGGACGCAGCGCGAAGCCCCGCGGGCCCGTGAAGTCACCGCCTGCTTCGAGTTGGCGCCACACGAACACCCCGGTCTCGGCGTCGACGCACACCTCGATCCGCCCTCCGGCGAGGGCCACCGGCGCGGGCCACGGGCTGAGAC
>Ga0307507_10011193_pt1 | contig 11381 bp, 16 predicted proteins | sample 7_EM_MG_FD_207223 | JGI IMG/M metagenome (GOLD analysis project Ga0307507, IMG submission 207223) | Populus trichocarpa ectomycorrhiza microbial communities from riparian zone in the Pacific Northwest, United States - 7_EM | ecosystem: Host-associated > Plants > Roots > Unclassified | place...
GGGCGTAGATGCGACCACCTTGCCGTTAACGCCGCTGCTTTCTGTTCTGTGACTATACCATGTATTTGTTTTGGTGATTTCAACTTTTTGGATATCTCGCGTTTGATGGTGGAGTCAATGGGACTATTGTTATTATAGGATATCCGTCATTACAAGTGTATTTTTATGACATACAGCCTACGAAATGAAATGGAGAGGCGAAGCTTGCTCATTCCTTCCACTGAGTAACAGATGAAAACAAGAAGGCTGAGGGAACCATTCGATGTATTGATTCGAGGAGAGTCTCTACAAGGCTGGGATCCGCCCGAAATTATGAAGAGGACAACGAAGAACGATGATTCCCTGGATGTGCATTCGATGCGGAAGACTTGAAGCACTTTGATCCGCCGAACTTGTATTGCTGACCTTTCACTGAATATTTTTGATTTTCTATAAGATTGCATTGCGGAAATTTATGGTTGGGTATCGACACAGGGGGAATTGAAGGGGCATTCACTGGCAATTTAGGAGGAAGGGCTTGACGATGGGTATGGGCTTTGGCGAGCGGAGTTGGACACAGCAGTGTGCAACTTGGTCGCGAAAAACAACGTGTGACTCATTGTGTAAGCCGATTGTCACACCAGCAATTTACATTAGGTAGATTGCCTGCAAGGACTTAATTTTGGTATTTCACGACCCGTACTTTCAAGGGGACCGAGCAAAGGCTGCGGGCTTCGAATTTCCAAGTAAACAAAAAGAACTTCAAAATGATAGTACCAAAAATCAAAATCGTCGTCACAATTAAAATATATTCCTGCACTGGCTCCAAACCCAGCTGAGTGTATCATCCTCGACCAACGTCCACCGAGTCGGAATATGTAGAATGTCCAAGAACTTTGGCTGACTCCCAATCCTCCATCCTCCAGACATCTACCAGGTGAATAACTCGGTGGAGGAGGAGAGGACTTATTGGTTGCATGGATTGACTGTCCCCTGAAAATCCTGTACTCGCCATCGAATAGGATACTCCAAAATCAGCACTTGAATTAGAACACTGTTGTTATAAAGGCTAAGGTGCATGCGGAGGAGGTGGAGGTGTAGACAGGATATAATGATGACTCATGAGAAGAAACACTAGACGATGTAGACCTCGAGGTCGTTGTCGTTGTCGACGTCGCGGCACGCGAGTGAGAGTATCCCGGTCTCTCTTTCTTGGTATGCGTAACAACATGAACTGGAAGTCGATCTCGGATGTCCGTACCCCCTCTTTCGCTGCTCGCCACTCTCGACATCCGAGTCATCCGCCGTAGCTCCCCGTTCGTGTGCTGATACAACCGCCGCTGAAGGTGGCAATCTCAGAGGGATAATCGAGATAGAAAAGATTATCCGCCTGTGATCCAACGAAGTAATACGAAGATCCCGGTCGTCCACCCTCTATACCAACAGACTACAGGAACTCGTAATGTTTCTAACCGATGGAATAAAAGTTAAAATCATCCGAGTTTTGTAGAAAACCAGAGCCTTACCTTGATAGTATCGTAATAAATCGGATTAACCCCCTCGATTCCCAACAGCCATGCGACGAACACTAATGGAGCCTCGGGTGAAGGCGTATCGAAAAACCATGTAATAATCTGCTATATGCACAGGGCAAGGGGGTCGTCTCCATTCTGAGCCCCTCTTTCCAGACGTTGCGGACGACGAACCAGGACCAAGAGGAGGGCAAGCAACGCCCTCAATGTTCGGACATGGTCAGATCCCGAAACGTATGTCCCTGATTGGAATGGAAACTGGGATCGTGGGCCATACGCGAGTAAAGTCGAGGTAAAAGGCAGGTGGCCAATTGGCGGAAGGGTCGAGTTTTTGTGGGTTTTTGGCGAGACTGCTAGTAGATTGGCCGTCTGATTGGGACATTGCCAATACGAGAGGAGGATGCGGAAGAGTGGAGAGAGTCTGGAGCAGACTTTGCTGGGCGTTCTGAGCAAGTAAGGATGCAGGATAAAGAAACCTTTTCGCTGGTCAACGACAGCCCCATTTACTGGATCGTGTACTTGACCTGCAGCTTCTCGTTTGCGCTGTGCAAACAAAATCCTGTGTCGTAGAAATTAAACGCCAGGAATCCTGCTGACACTTCGACCACGTAGAATCGGTAAACTTTCCCAAGGAATTTCCTGAACGTTTTTGTCCAGTATCAAGAACAAATGTTCATCCGACCTCGGAGTAATCTTCATCGAACTTCTCTGCCGGAGCTGTTTTGCTGCGTATTCTTCGAGTACGGTTCACAGGTCGATAACAACTTGGTCGATGTCTACTTCTGAGACCGCGACGGGGACTCCATGGTACTGGTACAGATCCAAAACAAAGTAAACGATATCCTCAAGTTCTTCGTCTCGACATTTAGTGTAGAGAAGCATCTGACAAACGCTTCATCAAGGCTGAATTGCCCTGGAACATATGTCTGCGAAGGGTATTTCTGTTTTGGCTTCGACGGTTTCCTGTCCTTCATGCGAAGATTCTGATGAAAAACTTTCTCGAACTGCTCGCGAAGTTCTAAAATCATCGCCGCGGGCATGTCCGACCGAGGGCTTAGAATTGTCTTGATTTCAGAAACAGATGAGAACAGATAATGTTATAGCAATATCAACAAACGAATCTTGAAAGCGCCAAGCCAACAATATTCAGTATTTTCCAGCAACTCTCGCATCCGAACGTCGAGTAGACCATGCTGCTTCCACCAGTTCGAACGGGCATTCTCGTCATCTGATTTAATATAGATAGCGGCCTTGGTGGATTCGTTGCTGGAATGGATGATATAATGAAGCTCTGAAAGTGCACCATCAAAGGTGAGGTGGCCCTCTTCACTCTCCTGCTGCTTGTTCTCGTCTTTCTTTCAGCGGGATACAGAATATCAAAGGTTGGTTTGAATCGTCACCACCTTCACGTCGGCAACAGAGGAGTGTGCTCCTGTCGGAGGCCACACTGATGTTCACAACCATCCAATTATTTGGAAGAGTCGTAATTTCGGATGGCGACAGCAAACCAGGGTCAAGAATATGTGTCTTATACTTTTGTCGGATAGATTGCCAGTATTCCTTAACGAATGATTCTTTATTGGGGTGATCGGTATCGTCGTCATCACTTTCTGATACTGAGGAGTTCATTCGTGTATTCTTAGCCAAGGTGGCTGGAGATGGGAGAGGTTGGTCGGTGTGAGGAGATGGCCACTGGATATCATCAGGACACAGGATGGGAGGAAATTTATGCTCAATGGAGTCCAACATATCATGACGCAGGGTGAGGCTGGCGGATGAATCTAAAATGTCTTGCATGTTACCAAAGACCAAAGAATAAAGGATTGAGGCAACCAACCTAGAAGCGCAGCTATCATAGAAGGAAGATCCTCCCGCCGATCCCCCAAAGAGGTTCTGAATGCGTAGACAAGGACAAGGGATATTATAGTTTCTCGTATTTTGATAATACTTCCGTTCGAAGCAGACATGCTGAGGTGTGCAGATAGGTGCTTTTCTGCTTTGACCAGAGCATCGAGGATGTCAAGGGAGGAAACGGTTGACCTCGCTTCGTCTTTGCTTTTCATGCCAATGGGAATGGCAATTGCTACCGGAGACAAATCAGCGAAATGTTAAAAAGATATTAGCAGTCGACGCACTCGATACTGAGAAACATATCCGACCGGAAACGACCGTAGACACTATGCAATGTTAAGTTAACATTTTCTTCTGCCTGTCATTCTAAATCAGAATGAGATGTAACAAGGAAATAACCAACCGTACCTTTGTAGCGGTGGAAAATGACAGGGAAAGAAACTTCTCCAATATGCTGTCGAAGCGGTCGCCAATATCGTTGCGCAAGAGCCATACTGTCGTTGTGCGTCAGATGAAAACCAGGGTCAGATTGATTATTCTCTCACATTGTTGGGATAAAATAGAAGAGAGAAGTGCTGGAGCAAACATATCAACCTGTGTTTTACGTCCCGGTGACGAACCAAGTGATCTTCGTGGCCTAAGACACAGTCGGATTGAACAAAGGTTGACGGGAATTAATCCACCAGTACGTACCCAAACGCAAGGGAATCAAATTGTTGAAACGCATTTCCAATTCTTCAAACATCTTAACTGTCTCCTCAAATATTTCTGTGGGCTCGTGGTCTTCCGAAGTCCTCAATCCGTATTCCATCTTCAGTCGACGAATATCTGCGGCATCGAGCCCGGGCATATCTTGCAAAAGGTCACCAGCCCTCGTTAGACTTGAATGTGCATCCTTGAGACGTCCCATATGTAACTGAACGTCTCCCAGCCTCGCTAAAGCCCGACTCGCCATTGCAGGTGCATTCAATTGCTCAGCAAGTTCCGCGGCTTGGCAAGCGAAATATTCTGCGTCTCTAGGAGACCCTCGCAGGAAATACAGCTCACTCAGGAAGAAGAGTGTTGCAAGTAGCCCTTCTGACAGGCTCCACTCTAATTCACATGTTGCCGACCGCCGCAAGTTGTTGGGAGATTGTCCGGGTCGACTTTCATTCAGTGTAGAGGTTGATTGTGTTGACGCCAGAGCATCTTGAAGGGGTGTCACCTCGAATGGGTTGGCATCCGGTGTGGCGTAAACGGGTGATGGTGTCAATCGCACGATTCCACAGACGGAGAGATTGCAAAGAGCGCTCCAACGAGGCACAAACGTCACCCTGAAACAATTTTAATATATAACTAAAAGGCAGGCACGATTAACACACCTGCGCAAATTGTGTAGCAGCCAAGACATGTGCTGCAGTTGCAGCTATCTCTAAGCTCCTCACCCGAGTGAGAACACGTTCATCCTTAGGCCTCAAGATATACTGCGACACTGAAACCGTTACTCAGAAATACACTAATTACAGCCTTTAAATTCCTCACCTCTTTGGAACGTCTTCGAATATTGCCAGCGATTCTGAAAAGGGAAGTAGGAAGTGAACTGAGACTTCTTGCGACGCTTTCTGACCCCGAACAACATCGAGAGCAGGACCGAAGATGGAGACAGCGAACTTTCCGAGGGAGACATATTCATGAGCGAGATCAAGGGAAGCGAGAATATATCCTAGAAAGTTAACTGAGCCAATGCAACCAGTCGCCGAGTCACTAATTATTTACCATCACTTTTTGTTCCTAAATGACGTTCGGCTAGTTTTCTGGCCATATCTAAAACAGCGCCTGGGCTAGGATTGACGAGAGCAGGCCGAGAATTCGGGCAACAAGTTCTGGAGATAACGATGAGACATGTATAATGAGGAGTAATCAAACCACGAACGCAACAGCTTCAGAAATCCATCGAAATTGTCAAATATGATGGTTTTCGGTGTCGAGGTTGTCCCGTCCAACGATTGCCTTTGATGAGGGACCGCGTTCGTTCCCGTCATTTGCGCTGCTAAGAAAGAATTAGTAAAAACAGGAAGCTCCAGCAATCACGTCCTACCCAACTTCGTTTTTGACTTGGAATCACCGTCGACCGACACCTTTAGTTCTTATCTTTTTAAGTGGTGCAGCCTTCCTCGGAGTAGCGGGTGTCCTCAGTCTCGTGGTTCTAGTCATCTTCGGTGAAACTATTCTGCGAACCTCCGCCGATCCAGTAAATTTCCTGACCAACTTGAGACTTGTTGAATCTTTCGATGTTTTCGTGCTGCCAATACCATCTGGGGCTAAAATCATCTTCACCAACCGACATGCTTCTTCCGACTGTTGAGTCGTGATAGTGTTTTGTTCCGGACAGCTCTCCAATGGGCATGCAAGGCCACCCATAGGTGAGCGGTAGCACGATATTGAAAGCATAAATGGGCTAGAGAAGCATCCTTCGCGTAAGACTATATCAGATATCATGTATAAGCTGTACATAGGAATAAAACTGGGATATTAATTGACCAACCTGCAGATTACAGAGACGTTCAATCTCTGTGGCTACCTCTTCAGTAGTGCCATGCCCCAAAGAAGAAATCCCATCAACGGCGGAGTCACGATAAGTAAATTCCAGGCATCGAACGAGCATTCTTGCCTTGCGGATAGGCATGAGGAGCGAACCATCTTCGGCCTGGACGCTGTATATCTCAAGTGCATCTCTCAACAAACCAATGAAGACAGCCCGAACTCCTTCCTTCCATAGGATCACCTCAAGGCTAACGAGCTATCCTTCCATCAGAGGGTGGGCGCCTTCCCAGATGCAAGGCATCGTCCCGAGTTACATCCCTTTTATCTGAATAAGACACGCTGTCCCGAACGCGGGGGGGGGTTGATTTTGACGGTCATGGCATTCGTATCCATCAGGGAAGCGTGCAAGGTCAGCACCATTCGGCGGGCGCATGGCATCCAGTGATGGTGACTGAACTGCACTCAAAGAATTGCGGGGTTGGCATGGCAAAGCATCGTCTGCCACCTCTGGCCATTTGGAAGACATGGAAATCAGGTGAGGAGGTTGGTCCCTGAGTTTAGCCGAGCGGAAGGTCGCCTGTTGAGGGGGTAGATGCTCGTTGTGGAGGACTTCCTTCGTTCTGATCTGGAGTTCACTCCCTGGTGAATGGTCTTCTCCGAACCGGAGAGGGTGACCTAGCATGTCGTCCAGCGCTTGTTGAGATGTCGGCACAGTCAAAACCACGAATCCCGTCAGACATAGAAAGAGAGTTTACACCAGGTCTATAATGCCGATCTTCGAAGGTAAGTTCATTTGCATCAGGAGTGGTCGCCTCCTTTCATCAATGTCTGGTTCTCCGTTGCGGGAAAGGTCCTTGTTGGAGCTCGAGGTCTGCGGGCGGGTGCTAGAGTCAATAGAGACTGCTTGCTTGTTACCGCCTGGTGATATACTCCGGCGTTGGCGGCGTGATTTCGAATTCATCTTGGACAGAAGATGGGACAACTGGTTGGTTGCCAGGAAAAGTCCACGTGCATGCATGGGTCACTCGATTATGATAATAGGTGTCACCCTTTCGAGAACAGCGCGTCTCCCAGTCCAGTGGCGGCAACAACAGGAAAGGATTGTCTTAACACAGTTACGCTGGCAGCGACAGGTTTGGGGGGCAGGGCGTGTGTGAGCCGGGGAAGAGACCTTTGTGGTGAATGAGTAGTAGACCTTTTCTGGGGTGTCTTAGGCCTGAACTAAAACTTGTCTGGGTTGTGCTTGCGTTCTGGGGTACGGTGTCCAAGTTGGGCGGTGGTAGCGCCAGACGCTGTTGACTTGCTTTGAGACGATGGCGGGCTCACAACGTTGTACGGCGCAGACGAATTGATAACATCATGGCGCGAAATCGAGTAGAATCTTTGATCATCCTCGTCGTCGCCTAATGATGTCGTGTCCTCGACGTCTTCGCCTGCAAAGGTGCCGCCTTCTGCGTTTGCACCCGTGTGGAGTTTTCTAAAGGATTCCTGGCACTCCTCTTCTTCGTTTCCCCAGTCTAGGGTTTCGTTTTCGTCATCCATGGCAAAAGTACAGGATGAGAATAGCATACCATGCTGTCTAGAGCTGCATTGCCACCAACTGTGGTGGCTACTCCCACAGCAGTGTCAGTTGCATTGGCAGCGACAATAGTAGACACAGTCAGTTACACTGGCCTACAGAGAAAAAAAGGTTTTGTGCAATGGAGCGCGGACACAACACCGCAGGCTCCGGTGGAAAAGACAGGAGGGAGAAATTCATGTACCAACTGATCACATGACATGAACAAGGACGCGTGGCGACAATTGCTGATGTCCATCTATTAAACTTTTTGGATCATACCTGTATCCCCTCAAATCACAGATTCCCGACATCCATCTCACCACTGTAATGGGGCGCAGCCATGGAACACGTAGCCCTGCTGCGATAGCACGACGAGGACTTAGATGGGTTAACAAGGGGGGATTCCAGATGGCTAATGATGTGTTAGCCCGGAATACCAGTGAGCTATATGTATTCTCTTTTTTGGCCAATAATTTGACCACTTCTCAGCCACCATGACCATAAGCATGGAAGAATACCCTGCGCAACTTAGCCACGCGCCAACAAATGCCCTCAAAGTGACCAAAAAATTACAACAACTCTATCCTGGGCTTGTACCTCGCGATCTCCCTAGTGTTACCACCGAGGGGCGCTTCCTAGTAAAGACACCATCTGAAATCATGGCGACAAACCCCCTTCATCCTCCGTATATCATCGCAAGGTTTGACCAGTTGGTAAAGCCTCACATCGAACGCGACCTTATTTTGGCTTGGGATAACCTCAATGCGACTGATGTTCGCTTTCCCCCACCGGATCCAAATAGATCCAAGACTCCTGCTTTACACTTAGGTGTCTGGGAGTTGTACAGCTCTCAACCACACATTACAGGTGACACAAGAAAACAATCTTCTGCAGCGATTGTCGCAATGGACAAGTTGCTTTGCTTAATTGGCAAATCAATTGGTCCTAAACTTTCAAACATCCTCAAATCTCACTATCCTATTTTATTTCATCGTCAATCCTTGTAAGTTTTGTCTTTTTTTCGAGATATGCTAATATATTGTATTTAGGGCATATAATCGTGTAAAACGATTTTTGATTAATGAACTGTTGAATCGTCCCGCACTCAACTTCAGAGGTGCATTTTTCATAGTCGCCATCAAGGAAGGCTCGAGCGAAATTCTCCACCTTGATTTCAATGATGATAAAAATGGCATCTCATGGATCATCCCAATCGGTGACTGGGAAGGTGGCGAATTTTGTGTTCCTCAGTTGAACATCAAGATTCCTATTCGATCTGGCCAGGTATTGGGTGTCATGACAAGAATGTTGGCACACTGCAGTGCCCCCGTTACCAATGGTCGTAGGATAATCCTTACATTATTTGCTGATAAGAACCTCTTAGCACATTCTACATAATCCACTCGTTATGGACTATCTCTTATTTATGTTGACTCTCATGTCTTTTGGTTATCCAGTTTGTTAGTGCTCTTGATGTTGCTATTACTACACATTTATTTTACTCTCATCCTTTTGCAGACCATCTTGGCTCAAATTGACCGCGACAGCTCCATTGTCGGCCTCGTTGACATCATGGATGATGTTTTTTCATTTGTCAAGGAGGCCGAGTCAAGAAATTCGTTTCACACGGTCGGATCATTAAACTCATGGTACAACAAACCACGGAGAGCGCGTATTTCATTCACAAGGGCTTCTGAAGGTCGTCTACACTTCACGCATGACTATCTCGATCACTCTGACCTTCCGTACACCAAGCCCTCCTGCTCAACAAGACGACACAGACCATAATGCTACAGGCCCATCAATCCGATCTGGTGGAAAATGGCTCACTCCCTCTCACCAGTCCAACACTCCTTCTATCTCCTCTTCTCTCAGGAACAAACAATCCAAATTTCAAACAACAGTTGCTTACAACACACTCTCAAGTTGTCTCAACACAGCTCGACGACTGACCTCCACTGCCAACGATGAGGACGAGGACTAGAGGGCTCTTGGAGACTATTGATATCTTGTAGGCATCTGGAAGGCAGATTTGTCCCGAAATTACATAAACGGTCGAGGTGAGTTGTGCTCCTTTCGCGAGACCCATCTTGACTAGTGACTACCAGCACGCAGCGATTCACGCCAGACGCAGGCATCCTCCCCTGTTCCACCCTCTCTTTCTTCCTCAAAGCTGTCAAGTCCTTGCAAATACACCTCCGTGAGCGATCAGCCTCCCACAGTGATCCCATATCTAGCTCAGGAGTCAGGAAGCACAAGCGCCTCAACCATCTCCGCATGCGCTTGAAGACATAATGGTGGCGATCCTCGGCATATTCCGCTCGGAGGCGGCGATTTTGCCGTTCTGCTACTCGTCGGAGCCCACGTTCTCTCTCAACTGCTTCGTTCTAGGAGATGACCCAGAAAATGTTTTCCCTGTAGACATTCAAACAACATCGAAAATCGGTATTCTCAAAGACCTGATCAAGCAGAAAAAGTCGCCTCGCCTCAATCACGTCGTTGCATCAGATCTTGAGGTCTTCCAGGTGAGGTAATTCTACAGACGAGCTGAACATGCTTAACCTCTCAAAGGTGTCTCTTCCTGCGGACAGAATTACACGAGACCTCAAAGTAGACGAAACCAACAGAAAACTGCATCCGGTGAACAAGATCTCTTCCGTATTCCGTGATGCTCTGGTAGATGAACACATCCACATTTTGGTACAGTCACCTCCTCGTGCAGTTCATGAACACTTTCTCTACTTGAGCTGACTTTTTTGCTCGTTCGGGCGACTAATTCCAAATTCATCGCGTTAGCCCCTGGTACGCCCCAACGACCTTTGTTTCTATTCTCTACTAAATTTCTTCAAAAGTAATACATACAGTCGCTTCCACTCCTACGCCCACTCTCACCTCAACTGTCTTTTATACAATGATATCCAAGACTATCGAGCAAAAGGTTTCCCAATCGACATCGACGCAAGCAAGTCCGTTGGTAGTCTCAGAGATGCTATCAAATAAAAGGCCATGCTATCATTACCAGGAAACTCCCTCACGCTTTTCAAAGCGTCTCTTCCAGTAAACAATGCCCTCGATACAGAGTTACTTTCCCTCAACCTTGCCAACTGCGATCGGTTGGAACCTTTCTCCACGAACCTGTCTTCTTTATTTGACTATGTTCCAGAAGACCACCTCCACGTTCTGGTGAAACAGCCTCTTGGTGAGTTTGCTTAATGTGAAATTTATGATCTTAAATGACATGCAAATAGTTACCGAACCGACATCCTGTCGTTCCATTTACACGATCGAGGAGGAGGCTTGGGATGTGCCTAAATTATTTTTTTAGCCCGACGAGAAGCAGCGGTCGAGCAAGCTCACAAACGCGATGTGCCCTCGAGCGGTGCAACGAACTCGACTCTTCTCCGCACGCAGACGGATGACCTAACACGAATACACCCTCTAAAAATCCGACACGGCCCCGCTGTCGGGTAAATTCCTATCGGTCTTCTTTCCCGGGTTGGTACCAGACTCCATAGAAATGGGTGAGATGGCTGTTAGTGCAGATGATGGTCTTTGGCTCTCCATGATGTCGAGATGTTGTTGGGATTAAAGTAAGTATCCATTTGAATTATATATATGCCAATCTTGACATAGTCATATATAGTTGCTTTTCAGGACTCCCTCGCATAAAACTCCATCAAATCTAATACATATAACTCGGTACTTACAATGGAACATGATTTACACCGCATATTGAACACTACTATCCCTTCCTTCCAAGTCCAGTCCCCAGAGTCTTTGCCATGCACGAGAGTATGAAATGTAATGTTCGGTAAAGCCAGGTTCCATATCAATGACACTTTTCTCAACTGCATAATTTTGCAAAGAGGTCTCCCGGCCTGCAAATCCCCAACCTGCGTTCCTTGCTGTGCTACAACACGACTGTACTTGACGGG
>Ga0307507_10011194_pt1 | contig 11381 bp, 9 predicted proteins | sample 7_EM_MG_FD_207223 | JGI IMG/M metagenome (GOLD analysis project Ga0307507, IMG submission 207223) | Populus trichocarpa ectomycorrhiza microbial communities from riparian zone in the Pacific Northwest, United States - 7_EM | ecosystem: Host-associated > Plants > Roots > Unclassified | place...
GCGCGGGGTTCGGCAGGCTGCTGATGTCGCCGGATGCATTCGGGGCCTTAGCCTGCGCCAGTTTCAGCCGGGCAGCGTTTATGCAGGCGGCCGTCGTGATCAGCGTGGATGAGCTGTAGAAATCGGGGCGTCTGCCGAACGGGCCGGCCCAGTAGGTGGGCGATCCGGGGTCGTCATCGGTGGCCAAGTACGACACGGGCGCCACGTTGTCGGCAGTGTTCTCCCCCGACGCGAGGATCCCGTTGAAGACCTTGTCGACCGACATGGCCCGTGTTGCGGAGATGTACACGCCGCCCTCAACGGCCTCGATCGCCCACACGGGCGTGGCCGTCGACAGGTCGGGCAGCGTGGCGATGACGAAGACCGCGTCGGCATTGGCGTACACCTCGGCGCCGGCCGCTGCGGCGATCTCCTGGCAGCCGGCCCACGGGTCGGCCTGAATGTCGTAGGCCCGGCTGCCGATGGTGACGTCGGTGATCTGGCTGATGACGTCGGCGGTCGGCAGGCTGCGGTGGATGAGCGCGGTGATGGCGCTGACGACGGTTCCGGTGGCGGTGTAGGGGGCCGTGAACTTGTCGTCGCCGATGACCGCCTCAAGGCCTTTTCCCTGAAGTGTCACCGGGCCTGAGCTGACGTCGCCGTCCACGGAGTCGAGCCGGAACACGCCGAGGGGTACGAGTTCGGGTTGTGTTCCGTCGCCGTAGTCGACGCCGCGGGAGATGCGCAGCCGGGCGCCGTAGGTGGCGAGCTGGTCGGTGGCGGTGCGCGGGATGAGTGTGGGGTCGGCGACGGTGACCGAGCAGGTGCGGCGGATGGCCTGCGCTCGGTCGACGGTCACGGAGCCGCCTGTGTGGGGAATGTCGACGACCTGCCCGGTCGTCAGGGACAGCTGGACGCTGGTGACCGGCCGGTGGGATTCGGCGAGGCGGGCGAGGAAGCGGCCGGAGACGGGATACACAGGTCACCCCGTCCGCTTGTCCAGGAGGACGTCTTCCCAGGTGGCGTAGGCGTTGAGGACGTCCTGCCAGGTGTCGAATTCGGTGAGGATGTCCTGCCAGGTGCGGCCCGCGGCCCCGGCGACGGCCGTGGTGACGGGCATGTCGGTTTCGATGAGCGGCAGAGTCCACGTTCGCCACACGTCCTGGGCGACGCCACCCATGCGTGCCTCGGGGACGGCGCCGACGGTGACGTACATGTCGTCGACGCCCATGCCGGGGGTGGCCTGCCACAGCAGAGTGTTCCCGGAGTCGAGGAGCAGGTGCAGGGCGCGGCGCTCCTCGTCGGAGCGGGTGGCGATCGCAAGGTCGCCTTCGAGGCCGTTGCGCTCCCCGTACAGGGTGACCTTGTTGCGGCGGCCTCGGACGACGAACGAGGTCTGGTCGATGGGCCGCGTCCAGTCCGGCGCCTTCCCCACCAGCACCCGCGTGTTGCGCTGCGGGTTGCCGGGATCCTTCAGCCACGCTTCGTTGATGTCGGCGAGGAGGACGGTGGCGTAGTCGCTGGTGCGGGTGGCCGCGGTCAGGGAGCCGGGCGGATAGATCGCGATGTCGTAGCGGACCGGGGTGTTGAGGGGTGCCTCATGATCCTCGATGATCATGAGGTCTGAGGTGATGACCTGGTGGTCGATGAGCCCGGACGTGCCGCGGACCAGGGCTCGCGAGCCGTCGGGCAGCTCCCTCATCACCGTCAGCTCGTAGTCCAGGGTGAGTTCGCGCAGCGTCAGTTCGATGTAGCCGTCGCCGGAGAAACTTTCGACCTCGGTGAGCGGCAGCACCTCCCACAGCGCAACCTGGTCGACATGCAGCACACTGCTCGTCGCTGACGCGGTCGGTATCAACTCGACAGCGGCCTGCGTGGCAGTTGGCGGAGCTATCGCGTCCGAAGGGAGTACGTACCAGCCGCTACCGGAGAGGGTGTACGGGATACCAGTGGACGTCCCGAGGTCCGCGTTGGAGGCGTCATACCAGTGAACCCGAATCCGAACCGACGACCATGAGCCGGCCGCCGGATGCACGAGGGCTTGTGCCCGCCAGTTCCCGCCCGCTTCGACCGGGAATTTGCCGGAGCGGATCGTTGAGGCGGTTGCCGTCGATGACGTGGCAGCCAGAGCGTAGGCGCCGTCGAAGGCGCTGAGTCCCCACGGCGTGGTGCGCGCCAGGGTTGCGATCCCGGACGGCACGGCCCATCCTGCGATGCCCTGTTCGAAACTGGAGTCGGCGTATGGCAGCACCGATCCGGCCTGCAACTTTGGTGCAACCGTGACTACGACCGTCTCCAGGCGGAGCACCTGTCCCGCAGACGCCGAGTCCAGGCCGGCCGCCACGGAGCAGGTGGCCGCATTCGACGGGGCGACCATGGAGGCTCGCTGCCGATACATGCCGGTGGCCGCGGGTGGCGCCAGCGCGGACCGCTGTGCGGCGACCTGGTTGCCGTTGACGTCGTAGTACCGCAGCTCGATCCACGCCTGCGCAGTGAGGACCGGCGGCTGAAGGTAGGCGTAGGCCAGGTATTCCGCACCCGGGGTGACCGTGGGCCGGTCCACGGCCAGCACTGACGCGTTGCCCGCGGCAACTGCCGTCATCGCCAAGGTGTGGCCGCCGGCCAGGTAGTTGTCGACCGCCCACGATATGACTGGCACCTGGCGGGCGACGGTCGCGTTGACGATCGCCGCCCAGCCGGAGGCGTCGACCTCCGTGGATTCCGTGTTGAAGGGCAGCAGATTTCCCTGCACGCGGAGCGGCAGCCCGAGGTAGACGTTCTCCCAGTAGTGGTTGACTGCACTGCCGGTCTCGGTGGACGACAGCAGGACTTGCGCCTTCGTGGCCCCTGACGGCGCGGCTCCGGCTGTGCTCACCCGATGCCAGCCCGAGGAGGCTGCCATCGTGGTGAGAGACCAGGTGATGCTGATCTCGGTACCTGCCGTGTTGAGCCAGCGGATTCCGATCCGCTCCCCCACCACCCCGGCCGTGTCGGAGAAGGCGTAGTAGACGGTGCCCGCGGTGACCGGGTAGGAGGACACGGTGCGGGCCTGCATTTCGCCTGCGGCCACGCTTCTGACGGCGAGGCAGCCGTCTCCATTGCGGCCCCCGATGCCCTGCACGATCGTGCAGTTCAGCTTGGGCGTCCATCCGGAGGTGTTCGGGTCGACGGCCTCGGTGGTCGGGCTGAGGAGGTTTCCGGGGATCGCCAAGATGACCTCCTCAGCCTGCGTTGAGTACCTGGATGAGTTCGCCCTGCGCGTTGTGGACTTCGGCGCGGGCGATGGAGGCGATGCCCTCGTTGCCGACCCACACGTTCAGCGACAGGCCGCCGAGCTGCTGCGTCGCCGACTGGTGGGCCAGCGACGACAGTGCACCGGCTTGCGCCGACGTGAACACGGGCTCCGGCTTCCCAGTGCCGTTGTAGGCGAGGTTCATGCCGGGCTGCAGGTAGCCGCCGGAGTCGTATTTGCCGGGCTGGAAGCCGTACCAGCTCGGGAACAGGCTGTCGTTGTAGCCGCGGGCGCTGGGGCCCATGTGGACGCCTGCGCCGCCGGACGATTCGACGTTGGTCTTGCCGAGGGTGCCGGCGGTGTGACCGACGCCGGCCGCGGTGATGCCGATCCGGAATGGCGAGTTGCCGTGGTAGACCCAGCCGGGCGGCGCCGTCTTTCCGGAGAAGGCGTGTGTGGACCAGCGACGGTGCGGCTTCTCCCCGCGGATGACGGACTCGATGGCCGACATGAACCCGGAGCAGTCCCACGACGGGTTGCCGTTTCCGCCCCACTGATAGGGCTTGCCGTTCTGGGTTTTCGCCCAGTTCAGCGCTGCTGTGATGCGGGGGCCGCCGACTCCCCCGGCGCCCTTCGCGTCGGCCTTTTTCGAGTAGCCGAACATCGCATCGATGATCTTGTTGGGGATGCGGCTGATCATCTGCCCGAAGCCGGTGTCCATGCCGGGGAATTTGGCCAGCAGCGGGTTGACGACGTTCTTCACGCCCGCCCGCGCCGACGACTCCAAGGTGTCACCGAGCCAGGAGGCGCCCTTTTTGACGGCATTCCACACGTCGGATCCGGCGCCGGATACAGCACTGATGCCCTTGCCGATCCACCCGAAGATCCCGCCGTCCGCGAAGGACTGCTTCGGATAGACGCCGCCGCCCGCGTACTTGAGGGAGGTGTCGGTCGAGGTGTTCGGGTTGCCGCCGAACACGGGCGCGAGGGCCGCCTTGACACCTTGCGCACCCTGCGACTTGGCGATTGAGTTCATGGCGCCGACGAAGCCGCTGCCGACGGCCCGGGTGAACTCGGGCCGCATGATGGCCTCGCCGCCCGACAGTTCCAGCGCCCCGCCGGTCGGGGAGATGAACTGGTGGACGTCCTTCCCCGGGGTGTAGCCGGGCATGATGCCGCCGCTCGCGAATTTGAACGCGCCCAGCTTCGGTGCGCCGAACGCAGATGCAACCTTGTTCCAGACGCCGCGGATGCCGTTGTTGTAGACGGTGTCGACGATGAACTGGACGGGCGCCTTCGCGATCGCCTTCAGCTTGTCCCACTGCGACTTGATGGCGCCGACCGCGGTCTGGAACCAGCCGCCGAGCCCCTTCAGGATCAGGTGGAAACTATCGAAGACCGGCTTGATGCCGACCCGGTAGGCCACCTTGATGACGGAGACGATGTTGTCGATGGCGGGCTTGATGCCGCTCTTCCACAGCCACGTCGCCCCGCTGGCGATGCTGTGGAACGTGGGTGAGAGGGCGTTCTTCCACAGCCAGCTGCCTGCCTGAGCGAAGGCGTGGAACACGCCGACCATCAGGGCGATGTTCGGCTTGATCCCATTCGTCCACAGCCACTTCGCGAGCGCCGCGATGCTGCGGAAAGCGGGCTGGATGGCGACCTGCCACAGGGCCAGTCCGGCCTTGCCGAACACCTTGAGCACGGCGATGATCGGCAGGATCGCCGCAACCACCATGATCGTGAACAGGATCTTGGCAGCCGCCCAGATGAAGCGGAACGCCGGACCGAGCGCGTTCGTCCACAGCCACGACGCCCACCGGCCGATCGTCTGCAAGCCTGTCCAGATGGCCGCGAACGTCGGCTTGAGGATGTTGTTCCAGACGAACAGGACCACAGTCTGAATGCCCGACCAGGCGGCCTGTACGCCCTCACGGAACCAGCTGAAACGGTTGTAGGCGTAGATCACGAAGCCGACGAGGGCGACGATCGCCAGCGCGATCAGCACATACGGGTTCGCTGCTGCGGCGGCGTTGAACGCCCACTGGGCGATCGCCCACAGCTTGGTCGCAACGATGATTCCGTAGATCAGCAGGATGAACCAGGGCGCCTTGTCCGCGATGATGCTGATCGCGTTGGCTGTCCCGCCGAGCATCTTCAGCAGCGGGCCCGTCAACGGCGACAGGGCTTCGCTGACGTCGAGGAACGCGCCCCCGATCTTGCCGAGGGTGTCCGCGAGTAGCGGCCCCTTCTCGGCGCTGTACGACAGGAAGTGCTCGAACTCGGGCGACCCCTTCAAGCCGGTCGCCCACTTGGCGAACTTGCCGGTGATCCGCTGCATGGTGTCGGAGATCGACCCCATGTGCGGCAGGAAGGCGTCGACGATGCCCGCCATCCCCTTGATGATGTTGCCGAACGTGACGCCCAGGCCAATGATCGCGGGCTTCACGGAGCCCTGCAGATCCTTCTTGAAGCCCTGCCAGAACGGCGTCTTCACGCTGGCCGATGCCCGGTCCTGCAACCCCTTGATCGCAGACGCGGCCTCCGTCACGAACAGCGTCAGCGACGGCAGCGTGTTCTTCAGCGACACCAGTGCCCGCGTGAAAATCGGCATCACCGCAGGCTGAAGCGACTTCGACCAGGCGCCGAACGCCGTCCGCAGATCCAGGAACGCCTCGAAGGTGTCCCGCGCCGACGGCGTCAGCTTGGCGAGCGCGGCCTGGTACTTGGACTGCGCGACGGCAGCCTGATCGACGCCCCCGGCCGCCGACTGCGACGCGGAGGCGATCTGACGCTGGGCACTGGCGATGGAGTCGGCAGCGTTCTGCTGGGCGATACCGACGTTGCGTTCTGCCTGCGCGACCTTCTGCTGAGCGTCGGCGATCGACCGGGCGTTCTGGACCGCCGTCTGCGCCTGGTTGTCCTGGGCGTCCTTCAACGCCTTCGTCTGCGCGGCCACGTTCTGCTGCGCCGATGTCAGCTTGTCCTGCGCCGCCGTGTACGTCTGGGAGCCCTTGACCCCGGCCTTGTTCGCGGCAGCCGTATCGACGACCTGCCGCTTCGTCGCGGTCTGCTGTTCCTTCTGGTGCTGGACGGCCTCGTCGTACTGCAGCTGCGCCTGCGCGCGCTGCAGGGCTGTCGCCTTCGACCCGGCCGCGTTGACCGCATTGAGGTTCTGACGGGCCGCCTTCACCTGAAGGTCGGCATCCCGCTGCGCCAACTTGGAGTCGGCGAGCTGGCTGTTCATGTCCTGGAGCTGGCGGCTCGCCTCCTGCCGGGCAGACACCAGATCCTTCTGCGCCCGCGTGGCGTCCTTCTGCGCCTGAGCCAGAGACGTTTCCGCCTGCTCAACCTGCTGCTCGGCCTGCCGCGTCCGCTGACCCGCCTGGACGATCGCGTCCGAGACGCCCTGCTTGGCCTGCCGCACCTGCTGCTGCGCCGACGCGATCTGCTGCGCCCCGTTGCGCTCGGCCGTCGCCAACGCCTGCTGCGCGCCGGCCATCTGCAGCGCCTTCGACGCACCCTGCGACGACGCCTGCGCACCCTTGTAGGTGGCGTTGGTGGACGCGTCCTGGGCGGCCTTCTGGGCCTGAAGTACCGTTCCGATCTGCTTGAACGCAGGGATCGCCACCAGAGCGATGGCGCCAATGCCAGCACCGGCGGCCGTTGCGGCAGCAGCGACCGCGCCCAGCCCGGCCGCGATCACCGGCAGGATCGGCAGGATCGCCGGACCGAGGGCAATCGCCGCGAAAACCAGGTTGTTCATTCCGCCGACCGCGCCAGTCGTATCGACGTCGACCCGGGCGTTCTGGCCGTCCAGGCGGTTGACCTGCGCCTGGAATGCGGCCAGTTGGGCAGCCGCAGCGGCGGTGTCGACGCGAACCCCGACGTTCGGAGTCTCGGTCGACAGGCGCGCGAGGCGGGTCTGGATCTCGGTGATGCGGGCCAGCGCCGTCGCGGCGTCGATGTCGATGCCCACGCGCGCGTCGGCCAGCGACGACAGCTGCGCCCGTAGACGGGCGATCTCGACCTCGGCGGGCGTGGTGTCGGCGCCGATGTTGACGTTCGGTAGCGACGCCTCCGCCTGCCGGACAGCCTCCCTCAGACGGGTCCCGAGTTGCCCGTCCGTCTCCACCCGGATTCGGGCAGGGTCAGCCGACAACTCGTCGATCTGCGCCCGTAGCGCCTGCAGTTGCGCGATCGCCGCAGCCGTGTCGGCGCGCACCGCAATGTTGGGATGGGCCGCGCCGAGGCGGCGCAGGCGCTCCTCGATGTCCGCGGCCTGCGCGCGTGCGGTGGCCGCGTCGATGTCGATGCCGATGCGTTTACCGGCAAGGGATTCCAGCTTGGCCCGCAGCCGGGCCAGGTCTGCGTCGACGCCCGCGTCGGACAGCTTGACGTCCAGCTTTGGCATGCTGCGGAATGCTTCTTGCAGCTTGGCCCGCAGCGACCGGGCGAACGCGCCGCCCACCTGTTCACCCTGCTTGGCCGCCGAAGGCTTGGCCTGCTGACCGCCGAGCGTCACTCCATCCTTGAGCGCATCCTTCACCGCATCCTTGATGCGGTTCGCGATCTGGGCGCCGATCTGCTCGCCGATCGAGGTGCCGATTGCGCCGATCTGGCTCTGCATCGCCGGGCCGAACGCCTTGCCGGCGGCCTCTCCGCCGTCCTTCCCGGCCTTGGCTCCGGCCTCCTCCAGGGCGGCCTTCAGGCGCGCATAGATGCCGGTGGTGACGGGTACGACGTCGACTTCGACGGATCCGACGGAGATGGCGGGCACCGGGAGCCTCCTCCCGGCGCCCTCGTCGGCGCGTTACCTGGTGAGCTGGAAGAGGAACTCGGCACTGGTCAGGGACAGTTGGACCTTGGGCCGCAGCGGCTTGCTGCCCGGGCGGCGGACCGGTTCTGGGGCCTTGGGTCGCTTCGCCTTCGACTCGGTGTTGGCGCAGATCAGCACGTATTCGATGCGGCGTGCGGCGTCGAGGTTGGCGGCAATGAGCTGCTCAAGCTGGGACCAGCGACCCTTCTCCGGCTCGCCCTTCTCTGCCTGCTCAGCGAGCTCCTCGTCGCTCAGGCCATTGCGGAGCGCGGTCCAGGTGGCGGACTCGGGAGGCAGGTGCTGGATGAGGACCCGCAGGCGTCGCCACGTCATGTCGCCGCGGTGCACGTCGAGGAGGTCAACGCCGTTGTAGTAGCGCAGCAGGTCGGCTTCTACCGCCTCCGCGTGCGCCTCGACGACGGAGCGGGTCCACTGGATTTCCCCAGGCTCTCACCGACGCGCGAGGAGACGTCCTGGGTGAACTCCATGAACTCGACGATCGTCGGGTCGAGTTCGAGGTAGAAGGCGTAGTCGTCGGGGTGCAGCACTTTCTCGGCGAAGGCGTCGATGTTGCCCTGGTTGAGCATGCGCTGCCACGACGATCGCCATGCGGATGCCGGGACGACCTGCACTTCCTCGCCCGCCAGTTCGGCGGTGATGTAGTGGCCTTCCTCTGCCTCGGCCTCCTGGGCTTCGGCGGCGGTGACCTTGGCCTCGTCCACGTCCGGCTCGGCGGCCTGGCGCCTGGCGGGGCGGACGGCCGCCCGGGGGCTGCGGGGCTTCTGGCTGGTACTGGTGCTGGTACGCGTGTTGGCCACGGCGCGGGCCTCCTTTGTTCAGGGCGCGGGCAGGTACGTGAAGGTGGACGGGCCGGGCCCGCGCCAGGGTTGGCGGCCCGTCCACCCGTCTCAGGAGCCGGTGTAGGCGGGCGTCACCGGCAGCTTGTCCGTGTGGTAGACGGTGTTCCCGGCGTCGTCCGGGTAGGAGGTGACGGTGATCTCGTAACCGCTGATTTCGTCCTGCTTGAAGCTGACGTCGGAGCGGTCGGAGATCTCGCCCTGGGGGACGTAGAAGCCGCGCGAGGTGTCACCGTCGAAGATCGCGAACCACCAGGCGCGACGGTCCGGAGTCGGGCTCGCGGTCTCCGCGAACGAGGTGAGGCCGCTGGTCCCGTCCGGGACGAGGTCGCCCGCCGGGATGCGGTACATGACGCTCTGGACGGAGACGCGGGCCGTCTCCCACAGGGTGATCTTGAACGTGCGGATCGACTTGGTGATCGTCGTGCGGATCGGGCTCGTGAGGCCCCACGGGGTGAACTCCTGCGAGTCCTCGTCGAAGCCGTAGGTCAGGCCGTCGTCCGAGATGCAGCCCAGCGGCTCCCACGGAGTCGGAGGCTGAACGAGCGGCGACGTCGGGCTCGACGTACCGACGTCGGACACCCAGCCGCCACCGTTCGTGCCGATGATCGTGAGGTCCGCCGCGCGGGTGATGTTGACCATGAAGGGTCTCCAGACATGCGAAAACCCCGCACGGCGGCGAGGTTCAGGGGGAAACAGGGTCCGGCGCGGGCCCGAAAGCCGGTCAGGAGACCGGGTGACAGAAGAACTCGTAGGTGGCGCCGACGCGACGCAAGGAGATGTTTGTGTACGAGCGCTCCGCAGGCAGGGAGAGAGCCCCGGTGCGGCCGATGACTGCGCTGTCGCTGGTCGAACCGCGCAACTCGCTCGTCGCCCAGACGTGGACCTGTCGGGCGAGAGCAATAGCGGACGCCCGATCCGCGGCGTACACGTCGATGTCGACGACCATTCGGGCCAGCCTGAAGCCGTCATCACCACCTGCCGGAACCTGCCGGATCTGAATCGTCGGCAGCTCGTTCAGGAGATTGTTGTCGAGCTCGTCGCGCACCACCGCGTCCGGGAACCGTGCCGTGCCGCGGGTGATGAGTTCCAGCTCGATGTCGACGAGGACGGTCATTGGTTTCGCCCACCGATCGCAGCCGCCCGCAGCAGCACGTGATGAGCTGGCCCGGACGGGGTTCCGTTGCCGTACTCCACCCAGCGCGCGTAGTAGGCCGTGTTGCGGACGTAGGCGACGGCGCGGTCGCGAGAAATACCTCCTCGCGGCGTACTGTCCGTCTCCCACGACTCCTTGTAGTGGCCTGGGTGCGGGCCGACTTCATCAATTGGGGAGATGTCGATCGCCACATCCTTGATGACTTCAGCGCGGCGCAGCATCTCCGCCTGCATCATCGGCGACCGCAGGAGCTGGCCGACGCCTTTACGGGACATCTTGAACCGTGCTGCCATATCCCCTCCATCAACTCGCACATCAGGGGGCGGACATGGACGTGAAGGGCGTGCTCGGCACGATCAGCTTCGACGGGGAATGGGTCACGATCACGAAGACGCCGGTCGGGCCGAAGCCCGCACCGGTACGGATCCGCGCCGCAGACGTGACGGGCACACGGTTCAAGCGAGGAACCCGACTCATGCACGGCTACGTGCAGTTCGAGTTCCCGGGAAGTCGTGCCAGCGGAGAGAAATCCGGACTGGCCTTCGGCGGCCGGCCGCCCTACGGAGATCCGTACAGCCTGTCCATCCCGCGCAAGAGCAACGACGCCGCCGGGAAGCTGGTCGCCGCCGTCGAGCAGGCCCGCGGCTAGCCCGTGACCCGGTCGGCCGCGAACTGGATGACACCGCGAGTTCCGGTGAACGGTGAGCGGCCCCAGTCGCCCGGCTCGCCCGTGATCGCACACTTCACCCCGCGCACCATGACCTGATCCGTGGTGCGCAACGGCATCTTGACCACAGGGCTGTTCGGTGCGTAGATCGTCCAGCCGACGATGACCGTATCTCTGGCCTGCTGCTCCGGGCCGCCCACCTGGGGCGTCTCGGCGCGCGGCGTGACCGCGCAGCCCTTCAGGTCGAAGGACTCATCCGGCCCGGGCAGCGGCTGACCGCGCGGATCGCGCCCCGGAGAAGTGCCGGTACGCACGATCCGTACCGTCTCGCCGAACGGATACGGGGCAGGCATCAGGGATACCCCCAGCCCGCCTCGTAGTCGTCCTGCCATCCGGTCACTGCGTCGGCCGGCCACGTGGGCGACGGGTCGGCGGTGGCGGGCGTCGGATCCACGGTGAAGGCTCCCCCGCGGCCCGCCAGCGACTTGAGCGCCGACTTGTCGGCCTTCGTCAGATACAGGCCGCCGCTTCCGCTGGGACGCTGCACCGACATCGGGCCGATCGTCTCGTAAGACACCTGCTGCGGATTTACATAGGCGCGGCCCGCCACCGACAAGACGACAGCCTCCGCACCCTCCGGGAGCGGCTTCACGATCGTCTGACAGAGCGAT
>Ga0307507_10011195_pt1 | contig 11380 bp, 15 predicted proteins | sample 7_EM_MG_FD_207223 | JGI IMG/M metagenome (GOLD analysis project Ga0307507, IMG submission 207223) | Populus trichocarpa ectomycorrhiza microbial communities from riparian zone in the Pacific Northwest, United States - 7_EM | ecosystem: Host-associated > Plants > Roots > Unclassified | place...
AATTTGGATGTCACACATCACAGGCTCCTCCAAAATGTCACAAGTTTCCTATGTTGGCAGGATGAACCTTGTCACCCTCCTTTTGGAAGTTGTCTGAAACCAAAATTTCAGACAAATGGTCATATGTCACTAGTGTTCGCAGGTTCAGTCCTATGGACCAAAAAAATCCATAGGACCGAACTGAACTGGACTGTGGTCCAGTCTATTTTTCGGTTGTGGTTGCCCAAATTTGGGGTTATTCTGGTTGCCGGTTGCCTCATTTCAAAAATCATTCAAAACCATTCAAAGACTGGTTGAAATCGGTTGCAACTGGTTAAACGGTCACGTGCATTACATAGCCTTGTAACGACGTTTATTACCTTCAATTTGATCTTGGTTCATCAAAAACGGTTAAGAATTGAGAAAGATATAATGAAATCCATTTTGGTATAAATACTTTTTTTGTGCAACTTGTACCAGAATGACTTTAATTCTAACTCACTCAAAATTTCATCAGTTTGCTTCATTCTATTTTTGGATATGGAAATTTCAAGTAGGCAAATGTGCTCACCATCTATCAATGTAGGGTATGCATCAAATAATTTACGGTTGTCACATTACATTTTGCCTGAGTCTTTATGAGATGTAATTCGGTTTCAGTTATAGATATGTCAAATCTTCATTAAATCTCTTGAAAATTGGTTGAATGATGGATATTTACAGGCTCTACTATGTTATATAACCCGTTTAATTTTCGGAGTAATGATAATTGAGATACAGATGGTTTATATTGGTACCATGAATTTTACACAAAAAAACCGGTCTGAACTGGTCTAAATCAGTTCCATGGACTGCAAAAGACCGGTCCTAGGTGGTCCGGTTCAGTCCCCGCAATATCTGGGTCGGTCCTAGATTGGTTGTGGTCTACGGTTGCTTGTTTTGGGGGCAAAAAACTGGACTGAACCAGACTTGCAAACACTAGGCATACTCAACCCAGTTGCCAGGGATAGCCGGCAGAATCCTTGATCGATAACCTACATAGCCCAGATCCTTGATGGCTCTGCCAATATGGCAGAAATAGTTGGTCACTGGATGCAGAAGAGATGATGCTGGAGGGAGGGGAAGCCCATCATCCGACAGCATCGTGGAATTGAATTTGTCATCACTGGATGCCAGGTCCAGAGTCTTGGGCTCACAATAGGATAGCGTAGGGTCAATAACATTGAGAGAGGGGATGTTCGGCTTGTTACATATGTTGTAGAGACCTTGTGAACAAGGAGCGGGCCCAGTCTTGCAGGAGATTGGTGAAGATGGAAGAAAACCTGAAGAATCATTACTGTATAATACATTCTCAGTGTCAATCTCACTTCGATTAATAAAGGAAACATACATTGGTATAAGAGATGAATTGATTGCAAAAGATATGACCACTGGTGGGGAAATTATTGCTGAGGCAGATCTAGCAGAAATTGGTGAACTGAGTGGGAGGATTCCCCACAAGTTGCAGACACACCTCAATGTAGCCTGGAGAGAAGAATTTGAAGGCCTAGCATTCGGGTTTCGGTTGTAAAAGATGTCTTCAGCGGCATCTGGTAAGTCATCCTTGCATCTGTGGATGTTACATTCAATATACAATTATGACAGCATCGATTCTAAAGACACTAACCGATTACCACAAGAAACAAGGTTCTGGGTGGGTGTGGCATCTGGGTCGTCCACGGCCATAAGCCTGTAAGATTGTCAGCCAAATACAGATGAAAAGGACCCAGCAAACAAGGAGTTAACACTGGTGAGACCCAAGTGAAATGACAAGGAGTCAAATTTCACAAAGGTAAGGATGCCCTGCGACAAGGAGTCAAATGGTACAACCCCAGGGACAGATCCACACACTCTTGTTGGTGCCCGTAGGCATGGATGGTTTTGGGGATATTGCTTTTTGCAGCCTCTTGCTGTTCGGATGTACTGACTGCACCCTTAGTCTTTGTGACCATGGCCTGAGTAGCTTCAGAGCTGACACCATCTTGGTTGACCATGGCACTTGCTGCGGTGGTGGTGTGTTCATCCTGAGTAGGTTGGGCATCAACCACAGCCTTGTTGCTAGCATCAGTGTCCATGATGCTAGAGCGCACATTGAGATTTTTACAAAGAGTCACAAAACAAGCATATACCTGTCATTATCCATAGTTAATGCTGACTTCTGAGCTCTCTTGATGGCTTTTGAAGTTTTTCTGATGGCAGACGTTAAAGAGGATTTTGCCCTCCAATGGTAAACTCACTTTTTGGAATGATGAGGGCGCTTGACTGCTGGAGTCAGTCTGGTGTTGACGATGGCATTGACGCTGGCGTCGGGTATTTTCTTGGAGCTGGTAGGATGACCAACGGCCTGAGGGGCTATGGTGTCAGCTACCGCATTGCTGCTACCTTTGAGGGCAGTTGCACTATATTGAACATTGAGTAGAGAACGTGCATGAAAATTGGTCAGGAGTCACCTCTCAGCCTTCTTATTTGGCGCAGACTTTCCACCACCCTTCAGAAATTTTTAGGTGATGTGGCGAACTGTGGAGGCAGCATACTCACTTTAGTGGTTGCGCCGCCTTCACCCACAGGGGGCAAAAGAATGACTGGTACTAAATTACGGGGACAAAGCTGACGACCTTCAGACATTTGGGGTATAGCTGTTGTAAACTTGGTTGTGGTTCAAAGTTGGAGTTTTTTCTAGGGAGTTTGAGTGAGAAAAGCAGTCAACTGTCTCTAATATATATTCTTACTTAGTTCACTCTAGGCCAGGTATGGACTAGCCCAATCAGGATTTCTGTGATGTTGTTGCAAGTTGTGGGTCTCAGGGTAAATTAACCCCATTGATCAACCAAAATACTATTGAACTCCAGAGTCAGCCAAGTCAACAATAAACTGGCACAATGGACAAACCACAATGGAACCAGTGTTTTGACATGTAAGGCTCTCTGGAAATACGTGTTTCATGGTGTCAAACGGGTGACATTGCTGGCGGCAACCATGTTAGCCCCCAGCACTAGTACACTACCCTTTATTATGATGAACTAACACATACAGCAGAGTGACACACGCGATGTTTGGCCAGCTCGCGCATGCCAAGGGGTTGGTTACATAGCTGGTAATGATGGCTTATGCTGAACAAGTCAGATTGGTGATTGGAATTGACTATGTGATGATTCTAATAGAGCTATTAACATTTTTTTTTTGGTTCAATCCAATGTACCAAGCCACAAAAGACCTAACACCAGTGTGTCCAAGCTATGAACATTTTTCTTTTTCAATCCAATGTACCAAGCCACGAAACAGCTTAGATGAATGTAGATACTATTTGAATGAATGAGCATGGCGTTGTGGATTGCGATTTATGAAGTGGTGATTGCAGCGACAAGGCTGACAGAGAGTCAACGCCTCATATGCAGTATGGACGACAAGGAGTCAAATCCAGCTGGGCCAGAAGGGGAAAAGGATGAAGAAAGGGCACTTACATTGTTGAGCTGACATGCTGAACCTGTGAATGTAAGGAGACCAACATAGATACTAGATACTTTATGTACTTAAAACTCCAGACAGGGCTATAGTGACCTGTGAGCCATTGGTTTTTGTAAATGTACTACTCACTGCTCAATTGAGATCTTGTACAAGGCAGGAGTTTGGTTTTAATATAGTTCAAAATGATTCTGGTATGCCATCCCTTCGACGACTGCTTGAACTTCCCCCTGTAGTCCCATTATGGCTGATCTTCCCCTATCTTTCTTCCATCCATCTGAAGTCTCTGGCTCCAACTGGTCAGTGCCAGCATCTTTGCCTGGGCTAGAGGGTGGTGGCACAGAAGAAGTCCACCAAGATCTGTTGGCATACATTGAGAGTTTTCCAGCAGATCCACCAACCACTTTGACAGACTACCAGGTTGCCAACTGGGTGTATGCAGAGAATGGCGCAGCTGAAATGTTTTCTTTCATGGCACCTGTGCCCCCCATCTTACAAACCTTGCCTCCATTGATCCCTGGGGTGTCTCTGCAGCCAATGGCTCTCCATACAGCCCCCCCTCCTGCTTTCGCACCCCCTTTCCACTTTACTTTGGCAATGGTGTGTGTTCCCTGTCCCTTGATACATCTTAGGTCGCTAACTTTCTTTTCTTTTAAAAAGTTGGAGGACAAAGAAATACTGTGCCTCCTGGGCTTGGAGTACAGTGCTGATACATGGAAATTAGTACCTCTTTGGGTGAGCTTCAGTTAGCCTTCGGAGCTTGTCAAATACCCAGGCTGAACTGACCTATAGGTTCGCATTCCTGAGAGTTCCTTTCCATTGCCACACAGCATCAAGCCATATGCTAAGGCGCAAGGCTTCCTGGTTCACAACTTCCAGGGGTACATTGCAGATCTCTGCAGCATCTTGCCATTTTACATTGTAAGTCTATTTATGGCTTTCCCAAGGAAAATACTGACAAATGTGTTTGAAACACAGCTGAACCATCTCCTCTTGGTGAGTTCCTGGAACAGGCAGATGCATGAAAAGCTCACTTATTTCATCTTTTGTTAGCACTTTTGTCTTGTTGGAAAAGTTCTGAAGCATGGGGTGAAGAGTTCGGAGAAAGACAAGGGCCTGTTCATAGAAAATTCCTGCTATGATTTTGTGAATGTGAGTTCTCAAAACAAATATACTTCAAACCACTAATCGATGCATTTTCAGAGGGACATGAAGCACTATCTGCTCTACCACAGCCTGGGGGTCTCTTTAGATGGGCAGAGATTAGTTGTTCATGATGCCTGCCATATTTTTTAGTTCAAACTTAAGTTAACATCGTTTTTCAGTATTCCAGCATAGTAAAATTTTGCCTTATGGTGAAGTGCTCCCTGAGAACAGCTACTGCCAGTGGCAGCAACAGTTCTTTATTCTGTTTGCTATAATGGATCTGCCTCGCCTGTCCGCATCCACTGTGACCTTCACCCAGTGGTCAATGTGGGTGAACAACCTTACCACTGAACTCTCAATGTTGACAATGCTTAGGAGAGAGATTTTGCACAGTGGCAAATTGACATTGGGCATGGCTGGCATACAAATGAGTCAGACAATGTAACTTTGCCAGAATCATTCAAATGCACAGAACACACTGTTCAGTCACTCATTGATACCATCTATCCTGGCATTGGTCTACTGCCTCATCCTGATGATCACTACTTTTCTGAACACACTATTCTCTCAAGTTGCAATGATGATGTTGATGACCTTAACCATGCTATCCTGAATCACTTTTCTGGTGAACTTCAAGTGTTCCAAAGTGCTGACTCCATTGAAGATAATGAGGGGCATGGAGAAGAGGGGATTCTGATGTACCCAGTGGAATATCTTAACAGCATTAATTGCTCTGGGTTACCTCTTGCCAAGCTTCCTCTTGCCAAGCTTGCTCTGAAGGTTGGATGTCCTATTATGGTGCTGTGAAATATCAATCCAGGAGAGGGGGTTTGCAATGGATCACATGGTATTTTGACACATGCAACACCATGAGTTCTGGAGGTTCGACTTCTGACTGGAGAACATGCTGGAGAGCTGATCTTCATTCCTCGGATGGGAATCATTCCTAATGAAACCCAAGTTCCATTCAAACTTCGACATGTACAATTTCCAGTTCGACTCTGTTTTGCTATGACAAGGCCAATCTGTCAATCATGTAGGGATAGATGCAAGATCTGCTGTGTTTACCCATGGGCAATTCTATGTTGCTATTTCAAGAGTAACTTCTGTTCACAACATCAAGATAATTGGGGACAATCAACATCCAAATCCTGTAATGAAAAATATTGTATATCCTGAAGTTCTTCTTGACTAATTTTTACCACAATTTTTGTACATGTACATTAAGACCTGTAAATATGTGTATATGGATTGATATTGGTGATATACAGATTCCTCAGCACAGCTGAGTGTCAGCGAGTGCTGTGCCATAAGATGAAAGATGTGTACCAGTGCAGGGGGCATGCCCCCTGCAACAAAGCACAGCCGAGTGTTAGCAAGTGCTGTGCCATAAGATAAAATATGTGTACCTGAACTGAGATGAAACATGCATACCAAAACTGGGATTAGACATGTGTACCAGGGGGTCCTGTGTGGGGATCTCTGTCAGTATCTATTTCAGTTTTTTGATAATTTTTGGCTTATTTTATGCCATCTCTTCTTCTTTTCTGTTCAGTTCTATACATCTTCATGTCCTACATCTCCTCTTGTGACATGCCTCATCCCCTTAAACCCGAACTCTGGTTGCATATGTCTGGCACTGTGCCAACATGTTCCTGGTTCATCAACAAGTTGTGCCATTTTTTCCTTTGTCAGTTTTTCTTTTCTTTTCTTCTTTTCAATGGTTAAGAACCAGATTGCTAACCTTTCTTTCAGGTCTTAATATGTCCATCCCCAATGCCGTCATTGAAGCTGTCACATTTTACGGTGCAGATGTCATCGCTACAAGGCAACTCACCCAAATTGCTCCAGCACCCAGTCCTGCTGCTGCTGTGCCCCCTGCAGGACCTGCAGGTTTGCCCTTTTTGCATTTTCTCTGTCCTTACTCATCCCCTTCCAGCCCCATTAGCAGGTGCAGCCCTAATCCTCAATGTGATTGCAGCTCTCAATCATAGGCTGGATAGTTTTCAGAGGCAGATGGCCATTGCAAGTCTCCATATACCTGGTATCAAGGACAACTAACCAGCACACACATAGAATGGCAACATGGGAAAGGGTACCAGACATCAAATGCCCTATATGGAGGTGCTGTTTGTGGATGGATCACTGCCCTCAGTAGCTGTTGTGAGTACTATCTTACATGCCACTACTTTGCTCATTTGTTTATTACTAACATGGAGACTGCTAGGACTTCATCATGGCCAAGGAGAGAACTTTTTCAAGCCCTGACATCACCTGTAAAAGGAAAAAACTCTGCATGTGCTCATGTACCTGCACTCATTAAGGCTATTGTGTTGTGTCTGGAACCTCCAATAGCCCGAAACACCTACATTTTGTTAAGTATAAACTTACATAAGCATTCTTATTATCTGTAAATAATTAGTGTTAATAAATATTCGCAGCCTACTGAAATCTGTGTGCACTATTAAGCTGGTGAGAAGTCCTATCCTGTTTTTTATACTGTATGATTATTCCCAGGGTTTGCTTTTGGTGGATTCAATGATTTGTAATAGATTTAATTGGAAGCAGATTGGTAGCAGACTTTTTGTTATATCTTGGTATATGAAGCAAACATTTGAAATATCTGACAGATTCCTGGATATTGCAAAAGAAAATTAAATTACGTTGAAAAGAAATAGAATTTTGGATGGACTTAGATTTTGGTATAATAAATGCAGATTTGAAATATCTGACAAATCACTTGATAATGTAAGATAAAATAAAATGAAAAAGGAATAGATTTTTCCATGGATTTGAAATATAGAAAATGTTTCTGAATAGCAAAATTTCTTTTTACAAAAAAAAGAAACCACAAAGTAAAATATTAAGACAAATACAAGTGAGTTTCAGACAAGACAGAACTCCTGAAAAAAGATTTTGTCTGAAAAAGACCTAGTGGCACAGATAAAATAAATACATACTTGTTTATCATCTCCTTTTTTTGACAACACTTTTTAATAAAGGTTAATCAGATGTTTGTTTTCTTTCTGCAGAAAATAAACATCAACATCCCAGGCTCCTAAAAGCAGCCACTCATATCTCTATATATAAAAGGAAGGGTGCACAGGATTAAGTAAGATTAAGTAAGATATTTATGTAAGCAACCATCCTTCCTTTATACTGAGCCGCGTAAGTGGCGTTTGCCAAGAGGATCACATACACATCATGAACAAACAAAACCTTTTCCTTCCCAACCACCACCATCCTCATGACCACCCACATCTGTTCTGTCACCTACACCACCAACAACCACCTGCGACCTCCGTTCAACCCCCCCAGCCACCACTGAACACGGCAACAACAACAACAGCAACTCCACACCACATGCTGCCGATGACAAAATGGACCACCACCATCCGCCACGGCTCACAAACAATGGTCAGGACACAGGAACGGAAACAGATGAGAAGGATCCGAGGTGAGGCTCACCTCCCCCCATCACTGACCTCTCTAATACTGAATCCAGGTGCCATGTCGCTGTGGGCGATGTGGCAACCAAATGATGAATGATGAACAGCAGTCATCATTCATTGTCAGTATATATTTTATGATGCCATGGTGAGTACCCCATCAACATCCATTTGACCCCCCCAACCACCACTGCACACAGCAGCGACGGCGATGAATGTCGCAATGCCATGTCACACAATGCCCAACTTCCCCAACGACGAAAGCAAGCACCATGGCTCGCAAACGATGGTGAGCACCCATGAACAGAACTGGACAATGATGACAAGCCGAGGTGAGTGGCTCACCTCCCCTCATTATTGACCTCTCTAATACAGAATCCAGGGTCCATGTCACCCACAGCGACGTGGCAACCAAACAATGAACAATGACTGGCAGTCATTGTATATTTCAGAATGCCATGGTCAGTGCCCCATCCCATGTTCATCTCAACCCACCTCGCTGAAACACAGGATGGTGATGGACCACCTGCTACCATCATTTGACTGCCCCCAACATCCACACAGCTCATGAATGACAACCAGCACCCACAAACAAAAGCAGCCAACAATGAGCCAAGGTGAGTGCTCACCTCTCCCCACTATTTATTTCTGTAACACAGAATTCAGGTTCCACATCACTGTCAGCGACATGGGAACCAAATGATGAACAACAATGAATATTTGTTGTTCGTCATTGTGTATTTTATGACACCACAGTAAGTAACCCTTTCCTATGTTTATCCCAATGCTTCCCTCACTCATCTCTGACACAGCTTCCAGGTGCCACATCGCCAACAGTGATGTGGCAACCAAATGACAACAAATGATGTTTGTCATCATTTTGTATTTTATGGCACCATGGTATGCACCCCCAGTCCCATGTTTGTCCCAACCCACCTCACTGAGACACAGTCGTCCCCATGGCGCATACAATAATGATGTGACCAGGACATGGTAAGCTCACCTTCCCCTCATCACTTATCTCTCTAACACGGAATCCAGGTGCCATGTCACCAACAATGATGAAAGTGACACATGATGAACAACGTACAACAATAAGGAGCCAAGGTGAGCAAACTCACATGCCCCCACCACTGACATCTATAACACAGCATCCAGGTGCCATGTCGCTGTGGTGGTAAGTCCCCTGTTCCATGTTCATCCAAACCCCCCCACCACCCATGTGTCTAACATGGAATTGCCATGTCATTCAGACAGTGATGATGCATGTTGTTGTCACTGTCTACATCAATCAAGGTGAGCAACATGGCTCCCCCTCTCACTCTCCTTTTTTCCCATGAAGAAGGTGCCCTGTTGCTGTCTGTGATGACTTCATATTTAGTTATAGTACTTACTGTATTTCTATTAATATGTGTAGAATACATTTTTTATGGTCATTGCAATTAAACTATCTGTGAAGTTTGCCTCTGCTGTGCTGTTCAAAGATGGAGATCATGAGGTGATGGTAGCAACAACAAGGGGTCACTGAAGTGAGGTGAGCCCCAAAATTTTTTACACCAGGGAGTGTAAGCTACTTACACTCCACAATACAAATAGAAATAGAAGTTCAAGAGAATATAGTTCATATGTAAGGAAAAACAAACAGAGGGAGTGGAGGGAGGGCCAAAGAAAATCCAAGGAGATTCTGTGAGAGGCATGGTACATGAGTATTGAGCTGGAGGAGATCTTACTATACTTCTTACAATCTGGAAAATGGAGTCTGAACCAGAGCGGATGTAAGAATGTGAATGATGCTCAATAGGATGAGTGCCTCACCAAATGAGAAAGTGATTAGAACATGTTTATGATAAATGATAGGCAAAGCCTGAGGTGGAGATCACTGTTCATTTGGGTGAGTATGCAGTGCATAAAGATAGAGAGCACAGACCACTTACCTGTGCTGGATGGATGTGGTCTGAGAGAGAGAGCCAGCACAGGAGAGGGAAATGACACTGATGACTTCTCCTAACCCAGCATCTGCCAAACTTTGGCACTGAGTCAGGGATCAGTGTCAAAGCCATGATTGGTGAGTGGAGCTCAAGGGTAAAAAGCTCAGCAGAGCTGAGCCTTTTCCTGGTGGAGTTTGAGTTGGTGCAGAGGCCTATGAAATGCCTCCCTACCCTTGGAACCTGCCATTACAACAACCAAAAAAAAATTGTACAGGGATTGAACTTGGAATCTGTGGAATGACCTTAGAATTCAGCTGGAATTGTCCTGGAATTTGGAGAAGTGTAACTTTGATGATTAAATGAAACATGTGGGGGGTCCAGGGTGCTTGCCCCTGGCAAGCTGTGACCAGTGCTGGAGTCATGGACGTGATGTAGGCATGGGTCTAAAGCTTGTCTAATATATAAAGAGAAGGTTTTGATGGATGACTAAGATTTGTAAGATTAGCTAATATTACTAAGCAACTCTCTCTCTTTATACAGAGCTGCATAAGCGGTGTTTGCCAGAAACAGCAGAAACAAACACCACATGGTCAACACATGTTAATTGTCCACCCATCATACCTTCCAACCACATCCTGTGACGGTAAAATCATTCATAGTGCCATATTAAATGATTTTCATGCTTTCTTTTAGTGTTTTTGTGGCCTCAATTTCACTTTTTTGCACTATTTTTCACCCTCTACTTACCCCTACACCTGTCTGGGGATCTCTGTCAGTATCAATTTCAGTTTTTTGATAATTTTTGGCTTATTTTACACCATTTCTTCTTCTTTTCTGTTCAGCTCTATCCATCAATCCCATTCCCATCTGGACTTTTAGGACTTTTCTTTTCTGGACTTCTGGGACTTTTCTTCTCTGCAGAATTTGAACCTTTCTCTCTTGGAACCTTTTCTGACTTGTTGTATATAATGGACAGCAATATAATCATCTACCAGCTGCCCTTGCCCAGCAGCTTGCTGCAATCCCACCTATTCCTGTTCATATAGGTCAACATTGTGGTCATGGTGAAGGCCATATTCCTGCTCCTGCTGCCATAGTATGTTGATATATTGTACCTGGGTGTTTTTCACACAGTCTAATGATTTCCCCCCCCCCCCAGTATCCCAATCTACCTGCACATCTTCAAGCTGCCTACCAAGCTCTGGATCAACATGCACTTCCTTTGCCCCCTCCCCCACTGCCTCCTGTTACCATGGTATGTTAATATAACCCACCTGGATGTTTTTCACATAGTCTAATATTTTTTTGCCCCCAAGTATCCCAATCTACCAGCACAACTTCAAGCTGCCTACCAGGCTCTGGATCAACCTCCTCCTC
>Ga0307507_10011196_pt1 | contig 11380 bp, 11 predicted proteins | sample 7_EM_MG_FD_207223 | JGI IMG/M metagenome (GOLD analysis project Ga0307507, IMG submission 207223) | Populus trichocarpa ectomycorrhiza microbial communities from riparian zone in the Pacific Northwest, United States - 7_EM | ecosystem: Host-associated > Plants > Roots > Unclassified | place...
AAGCGGGATGAGATAAAAACGGAAAATGGAAAATGCTGACGCTGATGCGCTTGCGTAACGCCCCTAGCGCCCACGGTTATGGCGTTCCGCAAGTAAGCGCCGCAAAGGAACGCGGCTGGTATATGACACATATGGAACGGAAGCGGAGTTGTGTGCCGGACCGCGTATAGTGCGGGAGCGGAATGTGTTGCCGGTTCACAGATACTGCCGAGCGGCACGGTACGTGACAATTAAATCTGATGGTCGCAAAAGAGCTCGACTTGTAGCCAAAGGTTTCTCTCAAGTAGAAGGTCTAGACTATGATGAGATTTTCTCTCCAGTCGTCAGATTTGAATCAGTGTGTTTGCTATTTGCTTTAGCTGCACTTGAGAACTGGCATATGACCACCTTGGACATCAAAACAGCTTTCCTTTATGAACAGTTAGACGAAGAGATTTATATGGAACAACCTGAAGGCTTTAAAGTCAAAGGACAAGAATTTAAAGTTCTTTGTCTACGCCACGCTATATACGGATTCAAACAAGCATCTCTTGCTTGGTGGAAAGAGCTTGATAAGTCTGTGCGAAAATTAGGCTTCAAACGCCTATACACTGATGCTGGCATATTTGTTTGTCAACATAAAGACGGTACTATACTCATCATGTTGGCCTATGTTGACGACATTTTGTTTATGGGACCTAACAAATCCCTCTTAATGAGCAAAAAGGCACTTTTTATGGAACAATGGGAATGTTGTGATCTTGGTGAATGCAAGGAGTTTCTCCAGATGCGGATTACATGAAAAGCAGGCAATATCTTCGTTGATCAAGCCGCTTACTTGCAAAAAGTTGTCCAACATTTTGGAATGACTAATGCAAAAACTGCAAAAACACCACTACCACAGGGATATAAACCGTTACCAAACAAAAACCCTGTAGATCCTTCATTGCGTCTTAAATTCCAATCCGTTATAGGATCTTTGCTATATATTATGCTAGGAACTAGACCAGACATTGCTTATGCAGTCACAGTCATGTCTCAGTTTGCTGTGAATCCATCACACGAAAACTTAGATAAAGCACTCTATATTTGCCGCTACTTAGCTGGCACACCAGAACATTGCTTAGTCTATGAAGGTTGATCAAATAAAGGCCTTATAGCATATACAGACTCTGATTGGGCAGCTGATTCAATCAAATGTTGATCCGTAACTGGATTCTTTTTCAAGCTAGCTAATGGCATTATAAGCTGGCAATCACACAGTCAGAAGACTGTTGCTTTGTCATCCACTGAAGCTGAATATATGGCACTCTCTGATTGTAGTCGCCAAGCTGTGTGGATCAAATCCATATTTGATGAACTTGGTATGTCCATTGGTACTGTCCCTATTGCAGGAGACAACCAGGGCTCAATATTCATATCATTCAATCCTGTACAAGAATGATGATCAAAACACATTGATATTCGTTATCACTACGTTCGTGATTGTATAGAACAAAAGAAGGTTGCTATCTTCTTTGTTGATGGTGTTTCAAATCCTGCAGATCTTTTTACAAAGAATCTCAGAGAAACCAAGTTTATGACTTTCAGAAAACAACTCGGTTTGGTATTCTATGAAGATTTTACCCACCGAATGACAATGACTGGATCGCTTGTGTACGCCTCTTTAAATAGAGATGCAGTACTTAGTGAGGGGGAGTGTTGAAACTATATATAGTTGTCACATCAGTCACATATTGTATTAGTCACAGTATGTATCCCCATATCATATGTAGTGCAATTAGATCTGTAGATAGGATGTATATACGCACAGAACTAGATATGCACATAGGTGTGCATGGACCACTTTCTCGAGTATATAAAGTGCCTGTATTCACCTAGTAAAATAAGTACTTCCATACTTAACCCAAGTCGCACATAGTAAGACCATTTTACTCTCAACAGGTACGTAAGGCTCTACTGCCCTGCTAAGGTAGAATACACTGCTTCAATATAAGACTGGTCCAACTCAATAAGGAATCTTCCTTATCAATGGCCAGCTTTATATATGCATAGCTACCATACAAGTACAAAGTGATACAATATGAATCAAAACATACATATATGGTAGGAATCACGATCCTGTTATCCAACCAATCGGATCGCTTCCCCTCAATTTCCAACAGTACTGATAAGGAATCCAGCTCAACACCTCTGACAACTTCATTTCAGACCATTTCATGCAGCTTCTGGAAGTTGATGTGCTTCAATAGCAATGAAGCTCATCTGCAATATTAGCATACTGCTTCAGAGATTCAGTACCTTGAATAGCCAAAGAGTCAAGATGATAGAGATTGTTAACATGAGAAATGGAACCAAGAATGGTCAGAGCATCACACAAGGGGGGAAATAATCTAATCATTTACCAGAACATTTTTTGACAATGAGGTAAAAATGATCTTGATTCAGAAGTTCTGGAAAAAATTCCAACACTTTACAGAGAAAAACACAGAATGAAAAAATTTGTGAGGAATGAGAGTCTGCTTTTAAGAGTCTTAGTAGGCTCAAGTGGATGGAATTGTTAAGCTGAAAAGACAGGTCAGCAGAAATATTGACACTTATTGGTGGTGAAATCTCAACTTAGATTTAGGGATTTCTGGGGAGCACTTGAGTTAGACCAATGTATAGATGACAAACTAAGTATGTAGAAATATAAAATATGAAATAATAGTGTGATGCTGAAATAGATGGCACACATCACTAAAAATGACCATAAGATATTCCTGGATATATAGTCTTGCAGGAAAGTAAGATAGTTTATAAACCTTGTATTCACCTTGTATTGAACTACAATGTTTATAATAAGATTGTATTATAAATCCAGAATTTTTTTTGGATATGGTGAATTTCCTGAAGGAATATATTCAAAGTATATTTGATCTACAATTCTGGTAATATCCATGTAATTGACTTAAAATCCTTGCAGGTGGCTTGTATTTGAATTGAATTCCAGTATGAGCTTGTATGATAATGACAAATCTTGCAGTATTCTTGTATTTGACCTAAAAAGATAGTAGCTAAATTGCATTAAAAAATCGGGCTTGTAGGAATCTTGCAGTTGCCTAAAAGAATTCTTGAGTACTTACATGTTTCTTGCAATTTTTACTGAGAAAATACACATTTTTTATGTCGAGTCCTGAAGGTCAAGTTGAAGTTGCCACACTTGAACTTGATCATATGCTGTGCTGCAGAAGAAGCCAGCTGAGTTTCAATTATTTATGAAATGACAAGTTTACGATTGTCATCCTTCTCCTCTTCAATCATTCCACCCTTCATCTGTCACTCTCATTGTGCTACACAGCAGTGACCCACTTGTCATCTTGTTTACTCCTTGCGCTTGGGTGCTGATACTACTGATATCTAGTTTATTCACAAAGTAAGCCATTCAATTCATACATACACTTGCTCCCAGTGCCCCAGTCTCCCTCCACTGTCATATATGCACATATATTGAAGTTGTTGGTTATGGTAACATTGCTGATCATTAAATTTCATGACTAACATTAGGTATCAGTGACCCCATTGGTCTCCACACCATCCACAGATTTAATTTGTGCATATACTCACCTATGGCCTCCAACAGTGATCCTTCTCAACACTGGTGATATATGCGGACATGCTTCTTCGAGTTTCGGTTATGGTAAGTTTTGTAACCATCTGTTTGAGTGCATAGTTGATGATGCCTGAAGTCCGAGTCACATCCTGCATGACAAAGTCCTACTGCAAGAGCAGATAATCCATAACTACCTGATGATTGTGGCAAGCATGCCACCTTGCCTCTGAAGGCTTTCCTTATCCAAGCAAGCTGACAATAAATGGTAAGCGCATAGAAGTGGGAATTGCTCTGCTGGTGTGTAAAATTATTATTTCATTCCACTACATCATATTACTGCATATATGTACATCACTTGAATGATAAATGCTATTTGTTATGATTTTTATGCTACAATGAACTTTTAGAAAGCATAAAGCTGTCTGAGAATGGAATATATGTTCTTGTATTCATCTGAAAACTTGGATGTGAGCAGTGTCACTACAGGTGGTACTGGCATAATTTGGGTTAAATACCCAGAATTTTGTAGAAAAGCTATAGTTGAAAGGATAAGTTTGGTTGGCCATTGCAGAAACATCTGAATTTAGATTGTCATCAGCTCTACTATATCATCTGGAAATCTACAATAATCATATCTTTTAATAACACACTCAAACTTTTCTTTTTACTTATCTTTTATTTTTTACTCTTTACCTTATCACATTTTCCTTTCTATTATCTTATCTTTTCCAAGACAATCACCAGCTCATAAGCCATGCTGTGCTTGGCTGTACCCAAGAAACTGACAGAATAATTACAAATGACTCAGAATATTTCCTGGACTAATGTCTACACAAGTGTAAGAAAGTGTAAGAAAATGTATAACATCTAGTGATTGTCAAGGGTTTTGAAACCCGCGTGGGTTGCGGGTAGGGTATGCTGGGGTAGGAGTATGGGTTGGATTTTGTCAACCCTCAATGTACCCATACCGGTTACCTGCACTGTGACCTGTCACATTACTAATGCCACCTCATCATTCTCAATCGCCTCAAAATTGAGTACGTATGCTTGGTTTAGAGGGTTTTGGCATTCTATGGCCGTCTTCACTTGCCTTGCCAGCACCCATCAAGCTGCCTCCACCACCAACATCCACAAGATATTTGGAGGGGGTAGCTTATTATGGTGAGTTCTGAACCGTTTTCTAAAGTGTAAACATGTGCTTATACACCTAATTGCAGCCTTTTCAACGTGCCTAAGAACGCCAAAATCGACCGACGCGTTTTCGAGCATTCACATGATATTTGAGTTCCTGGTACTCCTATCTTCTCATTCCCCTTCCTTTTAATACAGGAACCCTCCCACCCCTCATCTGTCTTATTTTCGAAGTGGGACAACCCTCCCACCCTCTCGTTCACCTAAGTCCATGTTCACCTACTTGCTGGTAGTAATCTGTAATATTAATAATTAATGTAATATATAATATACTTATATTGTACAATACCTGTTGATGGGTTTTCGTACCCCCGGGTTATGTCAAACCCCTACCCCTACCCGGCAAAAATCCGTACCCACACCAAGAGGATATGGGGGTTTCCCAGGGCTACCCATGACAATCACTAATAACATCAAAGACATTTTATACCTGTTACACTCTGTAGTGGATTGCCTAAAGACAAGACTGCTTAATAGTGCTTTGGAAGTAAATCCTTTATAGCAAAAAAACAGATTTGATGCTTTCAGCCAGCAGCAGGCTGGAGGTAGTCACAATTGTCTGAAAAAGAGAGGCACAGAAATGCACTTCTTCTATCCCAACAATTTCAAAAATGAATAGAGATGGAAAAGAAAGAAGAAAAAGATATACAAAGCCTCAAAGGTGGATGTTTTGATAGATTTGAGACATGATTCTACTGACATTGGCTTGACTTGTTCAAGACAAAGGAATTAGAATGATGAAACCAAGAAATCATCACCCAAGCACCTTTCTTATCAACAATTTATGCCTGAAATGTGTTCAGCTCTTTTGCAATTCAACGATTACCTGAAAAGTCTGTCAACTTGGCAACTTGACAGATATTTTGAGTTTTAGGCTCATCTGCTGGATCAAATTCCAAACACATATAAAAAGGAGAAAAGAATTGTCACAGGGCGTGTTACATCGTCAATGGGAGATAGGTGACAGACGGAAGAGGGGCAGAAATGAGGGGAGACAACCAAATAAGGAAGCAGAGAAGAGCGCAGCTTCAACTTGTGTGTTGCACCCTTGTTATGTACACTGTGCTCTTATTTCAGAATGTCAGAAGGGAAAGGAAGTGTGCAGAAGTGGACAGACATGAACAGAGGTGGTCTGTAGTCGATATTCAAGCAAAAAGAACATACATGGGAGCCAGAACATATATACAAACAGATGTAAGGATGTATGAATGGTAAGGTATCAGCGGAAGTGAGTGGAAGGCTCAATAAAGATAAAATGTGTCTGATACTAATACAGTGCCTACTTGAATGGCATTCACAAATGTGAAGCCTGTTGATAAGCCTGGCTCTCTTCTAGGCACGTATTTTCACATTTTTATACATTTATACACTTCAGATATTTCTCTATCTATATTCAAACTCGTTTACCCTTTCCATTTAGCTTTCTTCAGATTATTTCAGATATTTCTTATATTTTTATATCTCATTTTAGTCACCTTTATTCCCACACTCAGTGGTCGATCCTCAGGTACACACTACTACAACAAAAATACACTTCACCCTACAATTCCACTGCACCAAGGCTCAGAGAACCCCCTCGCACCCTCAGAGCACCTCAGCTTTCTGTTGGCTTCCCTCCAGCCATCTAGTGTGGATTCCCACTTACCGGACTGCCAGCACATCACCGTTCAAGGATTTACAGAAGTACTATACTACAGGTCGTGTCACTGCACACTTCTACAGTGTGTAGGAGCTCTTGAGTGTTGTCCTTCAAAGTGTTCACCTAATAAGGCCCTTGATGCAGTATTTTAAGAGCAAAATGGTTAAGATGTGTAGTGTAGATGGTCTCTCAGGTAGTGGTTTGGGGGAAAGATAGATCCTGTACTCACCAGCAATGCTCTCTGACACATGGCAGCCATGCAGCTACCACAAGGCAGAGGATCAGTGGCTGTGCACCATAGATCATACAGACTCTACAATAAAAGCTATAGAACTCTTTAACAAGACATTGTGGGAATAAGTTTTATAGGGCAAATTAGCTTAAAATTTTGAAATAAAGAGCTCTATCAGAGTAGAATTTTTATTTTTTATGTTTTAAGTAGAGAAACATAGAAATTTAGTATATAACTTTGGATGGAAAGAAGAAATTAAAATTCTGCTCTGATAGATCTGTTCTAACAGTAGTATTATTGTCCAAAAAAAAAGTAATTAAACAAATTGGTCCAGTTCTTATTAAGTTCTATAGGATTCAATTTTGAGGCATCATTTTGGCAGGGAAATTTGACATATCAGACTGTTTTGATGGCAATAAAATAAAATAAAATAAATTCTTCTGTAGGATTGTAGATATTATGTATATTGTCCTATTTACAGTCTTACATAGGTGCTTAAATTATGTTGTGAAGAATGGACCCCATGTCTCAAGTTTGTGAGGGTGTCACAGGGGTGATGCACATGTGACGCATTCGTCACCCATAGAGGGATTGTGCATCACCATTAGTACAGTAACCTGACTTGGACATTGATTGTCAAATGGAATCTGCCTGACTTGAATGACCTGTTGTGTTTGTTTGAACTGATACACTGTACATTTCGCCTGAACAGTTAAAACATGTACAATATGTATATTGTGAGAGGCAGGCCGTGGCATTCACATTGGCCCGACTCAGACCAGTGTTGTGCCGGTTAACGAACCGTTTTCATGGTTAAAAATGGTTTTTGATTGGTTAATAACCGTTTTATTTTTAACTTTAACTTTAACTTTATTGCCTGTTTGGCCACAACTGGCACAACGGTCGACAATTAGGACAACCGCATTTGTGTAACACACAGAAAAATAACTTAAAACTGATACAATAGTAGTAGATTCGAAATTATATCAAGCCGTAAGAATATCCTGTGTTCCATTATCAATATCAGGGTCCATCTCCCCATCTGCATCGAGTTCCAATAATTCATAGAGCTCGAGTTCTTCCTCGAATGTTATGTTTGCAAAATGGGCGTATCTGGATGACCATGTCTGAGATCCAAAGTCGAATAGTTCATGTATTTGTAAGCGTTGCCAGGTGCCAGCGCCAGAGACCAGAGTCGTAGGTTCATTGTCTCGGTCGTCATCCTCAACCTGTTGAATATGCTGGACTACAACGGAGGTAAATCCACCTGCATCAGCAGCAGATTCAAATGGGACTTGTTGAATTTCAGTATGGAGAGACAGAAACTGCCTGGCATTGGCCTCAATTGCTGTAAAATAGTAATATTAGAAGACATACACTGCTGTAACAAAGGTACTCACAATCCATGGTATGTAGCTTCAATGTTTGTGCTGCTTGATAATACACTGGGATTGTTCGATTCACGGTCACTAGGCTGTTGATTTGTTTCCTTGTGTCCTAAGTGTCGTTTCAGCCGAGATTTTGTCCCCGCTGCAAGGTGTTCGTCCCGGATATGCATTTTGACTTCTGCAAGCTCGGTAAGGACAGTGTTTCCTGTCCTGTTACGAGCTTTGGTGAGAATGGCGCCGAAAATACTGAAGAGCCGTTCACATGATGCAGAATTTGCGGTAACGGAAAGAAGACGACAGGCAAAAATGATAAAGGTAGAGGTGTCCTCAGCACGACCTGCAGGAACGAATTTCTCGAGCAAATTAAGTGGATCTGGCTGTTCCTTCTGTGACGCCGCAATGCCGAAATTAGATGACCATGACCATAAAAATGAAGTAGATATTGGCTCACCTTATTTAATGCTGAGGCAATTTCGAACTCAATCTCACTGAGAATGGTACGGAACATACCCTTTCCATCCAAAAAGTCGTAGGTGTCCGCAATAAAAGCATGAGATGGCTCCCTTGAATAAAATCTTTGAAATAGCCTTGTAAAGAGTAGGCGAATTTCGGCTTTGTTGAAGCATTGTAACGGTCGAAACGCAGACATCCTATAAAAGGGATTTACAAGAACTGCAGCAATAAAAACCTCCTGATCAGATTTTGCCCAACGTGTTTCAATACTTGCAAGGATAGCTTGATGGCCAATAACATCTTGTTTCATCTTCTCGTCGTGGTATTTCATTGTCAAGTAACCGAATGTAATCAAGACCTGGTCAAGGCGGCAAAACGATTGCTGCATTATATTTGCTGCAATCGCAAGTGGCTCAAGATAACGAGTAACACTGTAAAAACTGTGAGCAGAGGTACTACAAGATATGCGGACTCGGACTTACAGTACGATGCTGTGCCAGAATACAGGATTTTGGATAATGGCCACCATTTCCTGTGCTTTCCGTTGGGAAGCTGCATCGCCAGTGATCATAATGCGCTCCCGTTCATTTGCGATTGTTGAATCCTTCAGAGCAAGCAATACTAAACTTGAGTATAGCTGAAGAAGGCGACGATAAGCAATGTAGTGTGCAATCCATCGTGTTAGAACCGCTCGAAGGACTGCATAGTCCAAATATGAGAGTATGAGAGTCTTGCTCCACAACCATGTAATTAGCTGGGTTGCCATTTCAGTAAATGGAAGCAGAGTCGACTTCGATTTGAAGAAATCCCCAACGATTAGATTGATCTTTTAAGTATGTTAGTCTCAGGCTGTAAATTTACATGCAAAAGCAATCATACCTGGTGTGCATAGCAATCAATAACAATAACAGAGGGATGATTCCTTCCAAAGAGACGATGTGCTTTGCGAGCATCACCTGCTGCATCTGTTACCAATCCAACCACAACCGAATCCCAGTTTTCACAAAGATCCTTATATACGTCTTCAAGATCTTCAAGAAGAGTTTCAGCAGTCTTCCGTTTCTGCGTCGTATCGTTAACCTTGACAGTATGTACCTAATTTGGAAGTTAAAATGGAAAGAGTAATTTTGTAAATCCACATACCTTCTTATCAGTCGTGAATCGTGATCATGAAGGCTACGAGATGGTGATTATTGACGCCTGTCCACCCATCTGATTGCATGGTAGCTTCCTTGCCACTGCACTGTCTCTTGGCCTCTGCACGGAACTCGCTGACCACTTCCCCTAAAATCCTTGTCGTCAGGACCTTCCGAGATATATGTGGTGCACCAGGTATAAATTCATCACATAATTTCCCCCATTCAGGATTCTCAATCCATGAGAGAGGAAAGCCCGCAGAAGCAGTCAACCGTAACACACGCCTTTCAAAATTCTTCTTCCTCTCCTTTGTCCAAGGGATGAACTCAGCTGCTGGGAGTAACGGTGCCAACTGAATGCCAGATCCACGACGACTGAGGCTGCGACCTGCTGCACTACCCAGTGATGGATGCCGTGAACGTGAACCCATAGCAATCGAAATCGAATCGGATGGATGAATACTGTCAGGGATAATTGATGCTGATTGAGAACCAGATGGAATGGGAGAAGAGGAACGAATATGAGTTGGATATGGATGATATCGATTCTGTGGGTCTAAATTTCGTGGCCAAGATGGTTCAACTGGTGATCCAGAACCAAATGTTGTAAGATTATCAATAGTTAATGCTGGTATGATACCATCGACCGCTGTATGTCCAGTCGTAAGACTTATTGTTTGCTTCTGTGGAGATCGAGTTTTTTTCGTTTCTTTTTCCTGTAACGCCCTCTGCTTTGTACTGTTTTGCTGTAGACTGCATTCGATGAGGTGGTTGACCATGTTGGCTGAATGTGAGCTACGAATGTTTGCTTTGTTCTGCTCAGAGGTCCACACTATGATCATGTCAGTGTAACGTTAAACGGTCTGATTAAGAAATAAAATTTAATACATACAGTACATTTTCAATTCATCTTCAGTTCAGGCTTGCTGTCGAATGCCTGTGGTTACCTCGTTATGTTCACGATCCTTGAGTTCACCCAAAGCCGCATCAAAGCACTTTATACAATATACTTTAGTTTTACCTGATGACCGACTTGCGCCATACCAATGGGAACCATCAGTCACCGGGTAGTCGTACATAGTATTGTAGACGGACCCATGAGCGTTTTGCACCAGGGGTCGGCATTGGGCATGGAAGTGAGGTATGTTGAAAAAGATGTGTTAGGCAAGTTTAATTCTCTTGTCATGATTTTCATAGTTTTTCTAAATACAGTTTAGTAATGTAGTTTTTATTGAACTCGACCTTAAAGTGGTTATTAGTTGTTGAATCGATGGTTACTTGTCCTGGTCTTGCTCCGATATTATCACTGATAATCGCTATCAGATGTCTCACATGATGTACAGCTACCGTGGAAAAGTTCATTAACCAATTAACGGTTTCAAACTGTTTACAACTTTTTTTTAACCAATTAACTTTAACTTATTCAATCAGTCATTAACCGAACAACACTGACTCAGACGGTAAGCATTCTTGCGGCCTGGCATTGAGATCTTGCTGTTCTGCCCTCTGGTCCTTTGTATTTGTGATCAGAATATATATATTTCTTTAGAGACAAGCTGTATCTACAGTGGGTTACAAAACTGCCCCAATGTTTGCATGTTTATCAAAGATTTGATTATTGTGACTCAATGAATGGACCTTTCTCTAAGATTCTTTTTTTGATTCAAAACTATATCATCTTGGCTTTCTATCAAACTCTACATCATGTGATTTGGATCAAAACTCATTATTTTATGAATTAAACAATATTTTTCATCATTGGGGCAGTTT
>Ga0307507_10011197_pt1 | contig 11378 bp, 10 predicted proteins | sample 7_EM_MG_FD_207223 | JGI IMG/M metagenome (GOLD analysis project Ga0307507, IMG submission 207223) | Populus trichocarpa ectomycorrhiza microbial communities from riparian zone in the Pacific Northwest, United States - 7_EM | ecosystem: Host-associated > Plants > Roots > Unclassified | place...
CGGGCCGGGTTTAATAACTATGAGTTGTAGTATAATGTAAAACAGTTACTTAAGCTACAGGACAACCACTGTCTCTGTCTATGGGTTTTAACCTATTTTATTACGGTTCATCCTCCAATAAATTATTATTATTATTTAAAACAAAAGCAAAAGCTGTCTCTTTCATATAATAGTCTCTCCCTCTCTTTCTCCCTCCTTTTCTCAATTCTCTAAAACCCACCTCCTTTTTTATACATCATCGCCTCTCTCTCTCTCTCTAAAATCAAATTCCATCTTTACCATATACTCCATTATTCTTAATTTCTTTATACGTACCATTTAATAATAGTAATACATTGAGTTTTATTAATAAAATTAAACTGAATTAAACCAAAACAATCAAAGATAATAATAATAATAATACTGTATTAAAAAATAATTAATTTCTCTCTCTTTCCTTCGTTTCCGCTCCCGTCCCCTCCCTTCCCTTCTACATCAGAAAGAAAGAGGGTAAAAAAAAAGATAAAAAAAGAAGAAGCAAACCTAACCAAAACCATAAAGCTTTTCTTCCTGTCTATCCCTCACTTTCCTCTCTTCTCTCCCTTCGCCAAATCTCCATTTCATCCCTCCGTCTTCCTCTAATTTACATTCTCTACACTCCAACCTCTCCTTCTCTCTCTCTGATTATCTATTTCTATTTACATATATAGATTGTATCAATCTGTTAGGGTTCAATATCAAACAAAGCTCAAAATCAATGGTGTCGGAGGATGAGTTAGATATGCAAGACGCGGCGGCGGAATCGGCGGAGGATGATTTCTACAGCGGCGGAGAAGAAGATGGATTCGACAGCGACGATGCTGACGTCGCCGATTACGAGTTCATCGATAACGACTCGGATGATTCCGATGACCTCATCTCTCATCGCTACCAGGTACTTCTTACTCCTAATGGAAACTCTGTAATTTTCATCCCAATTTGATGCCATCTGTTTGCTGTACTTTTTTAAGCTGTGATTTATGTAGTTATCAGTAAAGTTCGATTCCTTTTTTGTCAAATCTTTACATTTTTGGCATGAATTTGTGATGAAGCTCTTTTCTTTGTTTTGTTTAATGTGATAGCAAAACTATACAATTTTGAGTGAAGGAGATATACGACAGCGACAGGATGATGATATTATGAGGATAGCTACTGTGCTTTCCATTTCAAAGGTTGCCGCCACTATACTTCTCCGGTACTATAACTGGTAAGGCAATGATTGGCATAGTTTCGGATTGATAGTATGGTGTTTTTTTGTTTGTTTGAATGAGTAATATGAGCCTTTTGGTCTGTGGGTTTTCATCTTAGTGAAAAATATTTGTATTTTCTGTGGATTTGCAGGAGTGTGAGTAAAGTGCACGATGAATGGTTTGCGGATGAGGAAAAAGTTCGAAGGGCTGTTGGTTTATTGGAGGAACCGGTTGTTCCATTTCCGGATGGTAGAGAAGTAAGCATTCCATGTCTTATTTGCTTGCTTTATTCGGTTATGTTTTATTTGCGAATTTGTTGTGATTAATGTTCCTGTTCTTCCAGATGACTTGCGGGATTTGTTTTGAAACTTATCCTTCCGATAGATTACGTGCCGTTGTTTGTGGTCATGCATTTTGCAATTCATGCTGGGCAGGTGTGTTATATCCCAAGAACATAGAAGCCTCATCTTTGCTAGTTTCATTGTAAGGTTATTCTAGACATTGCAATGGAAATTTTTTTATTCCCATGTTCCTGCCTCAATTGATACGTTTGTGAAACTATGGTGGTTTTGCATAAAAGATGTGATTTATTTCCATAGACATCCAAAATCATATTACCTTTTAAGCATCTTTTGCATTGTTGACTACAATGTTTGTTATGTTCTGAGCATTTTAGCAAGTCAAAAGTATCTCCTTGCTAAAATTTATTATGCAAAATTAAACATACTTGGTTTCGGGCTTTGAATTATTTGGTGGCATTCCTAATATCTAAAGAGTTGGCAGCAGATTTGGGGGTGCAGAGCAATAATTTTTTTTTTGGCCTGGCTAGACTCCTTGTTAGAGATATTTGTAAATATTTTCCCTATCAGTTTTGGAATTCATAGTGAAGATGTGTTATTTTGAATTTCAGCTGGAGTTCATCATTAATTCAAGGGCGGTCTCTTACTCTTAGCAAGAGCTGATTAATGAATATATGTGCAAAAAAACTCCTTGTTAGAGATATTTTTCTTTTATCACTGTTCTTTTCATTTATCTGGGGTGTATAGTGCAAAAAAATGTTATTATATGTGAGCAAGTAGAGGTGACATGTTCAAGCATTTTCTTCTAAGTCAGGATAAGGTGTTCTCATTTCCAGGTGGTTTTTGAAGTCCACTGTATATTTATTGAGCTCAGAGTTACATGTGGACCACAAATGGAGGAACTGTGGCAGTCAAGTTGTTGAATATAGGGTAGAGTTGTTCTATCTTTCATGGGACTATTATCCATATTTTTTGACATTTCACTTTTTTTTTATATAAATTATACCATCAAAGAGGAAGAGATAACTTGAGAAGGTTGGAACAAGTATTTCAGGGTGAGGTCTAGGGAAGAAAGTTTATTTTCTCCAGTTGGATTCTTTATGATTTAGTAATAGTCATGGTGTTTATGTCAAAACATCTAGTTTTTGAAATCTCAATGGGCACCGGGAAGAAATTTACTATGTCAGAATTATAGTGGTTCTATTGTATAAGCTGTTATGTGATAGCAATTGAAAAAGATTCCAAAAGTTCATATGTAATTGTTGTGTAGGAAAAATGGAAATTGCTCCGTTGTGTATATGCTCACGAAACTGTTAAACTAATGGCAGGGAAGATTGCTTTTCTAGCTTATGTTGTTGAAATGCAGCGATGACAGTTTTAGCTCACTGCGCATGCTAGAACTCATATCAACATTTTAAATTTTGCTGGTTTAATTTAACCTTTATACTTACATTTTTTTGTAATGTTATCTTCAATTTTTCCTTTCTAGGTTACATCAGCACAGCCATTAATGATGGTCCTGGATGTTTGATGTTGCGATGTCCTGATCCATCTTGTAATGCTGCAGTTGGTCAAGATATGATTAATGTATTGACTTCTAATGAAGACAGTGATAAATATTCTCGTTATTTCATAAGATCTTATATTGAGGACAATAGAAAGGTAATTCTGCATTCTGAAATTTGCATGCATGTACAGTAACATTTTTTCTTTTATACTATATTGTTCTTTTGACCTAAGATTTAGCTTTGATGATGCTAGGTGCAAAAGAGTAAAGATGTGCTGTGATCATAAACCAAAACATGAGCCATTTTTTAGTTGTTTTGGAAATGATCAATAAACATCAAGATAATAAATTGTCTACTTGAATAATTAAAACGATAAAAAATAACTTTTATTTCTTTACCAGTATTTGGTTGTGCACGCTATTTTCCCACACTATGTAGCCATTACGATTGTGACTTTGCTTTGGGACTAGCGAGTAAGGCCATTTTCTTTTTTTGCTCCAAACATGCCTTACATTAGAGCTTTCTGATAATTTTAATTTGTGGCCTAGGATCAGGGATTGGAAAATTTGTACTTTTAGGATTCAGCTTAGTGGGGAGCTGAAGTCAGGGTTTACAGTTTGATTTGTCAGGCTCTGCATCAAATTTGGATTCTAATTCTATATTTGCTATTCTTTAACTACTTATCTTTGAGTTTAGTGTTGTCTGAATCATTCCCACAATAAAATGATAATTTGACAGTCATCTTTTTATGCATTTTATGACCGCACATGAAACCAGGAAAACTTGGCCTGTTTATTGTGAACCCCTTTTTTTTTGCAGTGTAATGAATATTATTTGGGTTATTTTGTAGACCAAATGGTGCCCTGCTCCTGGCTGTGATTATGCTGTGGATTTTATTGTTGGCAGCGGGAGCTATGATGTTATCTGCCGCTGCGCATACAGCTTTTGCTGGAATGTGAGTCTCCTTGAGTTTCTTGCAGTTCTCTGAGAAACATTATTTTTCTTAATAGTTGTGTATTTGTGAACATCTGATTGTTCCTTTTCTTGGCATTGTATCTCATAGGGAATTAATTTTGCAGTGTACTGAGGAAGCTCACCGTCCTGTTGATTGTGGTACTGTGGCCAAGTGGATACTGAAGAACAGCGCTGAGTCTGAAAATATGAACTGGTATGGAACATGAGTACTGCACATAGAGCTGTTCTTTTTTAATCATTCATTATTTTGGTGGCTGGATATCAGTGAAGGACTTTATGGTGTTTGTTGGATAAATAGGAATGTAACTTAGGGCATGGGATGTGGGACTGGATAGCTATCACATTTCTGAAGAGTATGGCCATAACTGCACATATTTTACCCAGCTCTTTCTTTGACTGCTTCAAGAACTAGCACTCGTGATAGGAAGTTGATATTGCGATAGAGTTTTATTGATGTGGCAAAAGTTAGTACTATCCATTTGTAGTCAACTGGGCTTTATACAAAAAAATAATCAGTGTTGTGATCCATGCTGCATGTGATGTTTTGCTTTTTAAGGTTGCAGGCAGAGAGTTTTCATGTCCCCAGTTAATGGCTTTAGGTCAAGGTAAAGATAACCAAAAGCAGAAACCCTCAAAAGTGGAAACTCATTGTGATTTGTATTGTTTCCCAAAAATGATCAGTTCCTAACTGCAGATAAGTTTGTTGATAGATAATATGACGAGAGATGGAATTGCAATTTAATTTTTCAGATAAATCCATGTTGTAGATTAACCTAGCAACTATCAGTTTGAGTGCAATGCAAGCACACATGATGCACTTGCATATCAGCATGTGATTTGTGTGAAGTTCAACTTACCTTCATACAAGATAATAATTAGGTCTTCAGGATGTCTCCTGATATGTTTTCAAAAGTTTTATATCCCCTAACAGTAAATTATTTGTTCATTGAATTTCAGGATATTGGCTAATTCCAAGCCTTGCCCGAAGTGCAAGCGACCGATTGAGAAAAACCAAGGCTGTATGCATATTACATGCACACCACCTTGCAAATTTGAGTTTTGTTGGTAAGATAGCACAAAAGTTGTGCTCTCTCCCTCACCCTCAACCAGGCAATCTTATTCTCTATGCCTGGCAACATCAAAATTCCTTTGTTACAGGATTGCACCATCACAACCTCATTTTCTACTTAAATCTGGCATCATTTCTCTCCAGGAACAGATTTGATTATTTAGTGCATCTTTTTAATCTTAATAATAACACCATGAACTCAGTAAGAGCTCAGCTTATATGATTTAAATGCCTATATCTGTATCTGTGTTTGTTTTAAACTTCCTGTCTGCTTTCTTCTCCTTAAAATAAACAAATGAAAGAAAGAAAGCTATTTGCCTGTGCATTTCTAAGCACCCCCATTTTGTTACATGTGATTGCAGGCTTTGCCTTGGTGCATGGTCAGATCATGGAGAGAGGACTGGTGGTTTTTATGCATGTAACCGTTATGAGACTGCAAAGCAAGAGGGAGTGGTATGCTGATTATTTTTCATCAGACATTTTGCATGTCTTCTGATAATTCTTGAATAGACTTGTATAGTCATCTGATGTTGCATCAATTGGTTCTTCCGGTTGCAGTATGATGACGCTGAGAAGCGAAGAGAAATGGCTAAAAACTCTCTGGAGAGATACACTCATTATTATGAAAGATGGGCAACCAACCAAACAGTAAGTACAAGCAGCTGACCTTTTTACATGTAAACTTATTCCTCGTGATATTGTCTTATCTCTCTGTTATAAGGTGACCTCCAGATCATTTGTTTGTTGACATATTGAACAGAAAACTTTCTAGGAAGCACTGTATAAACTTTATGTGATATTCTTAGAAATATCTTTGGTGGAGATGACCCTAAACTTTTAGGATGAACTTTGGTCATTAAAACTGGAGTCATTTTAAGGAAACATGAACTTTGGGAGAAATATGAAACTGAGGAATGGATATAGAGGCTTGGAGTTTGGAGCATTCTTGTTTTGAGATTTTTTTTTGAGAGCTCTAATTAGCCTCCTTTGCTTGATGGAAAAGTCAATTCATGTTGTGTCCCATTTTTGGTAATTCTCCCAAATTTTGTCGAAATGTGTGTTGCTCTGATTGATAATATTTGTAACCTGCTGTCTGCTTATTCATCACATGAACATCACGGGATGGCCTGGAGACCTGTCAGTTGATTAGAGGAAGTCTGAAACACATGAGCTTCATCGCATAAGAAAACAATCCCAGTAAATTTCATTTAAACTGTTTCTAAGGACATAAACCTAAAATCAAAATGAAAAAAAAAATCCTAAAACCCATATTAATCCAAAGATTAACTTCAAAAAACCAAGTCACCAAAATCATTGCTCCAATGACTCCAAGAATGACAGCTCAAACAGGGAAGAGATTGGAGATCTAGTAGCTGCACAAACTTGTATTGATTAAATGTATTGAATGGGTCAAGTGGCTACTGTTTTCTACTCGGTAATGCTATGATTTCTTAGTATTTCTTTTGAATGATATGATTACTTCTGGCTCTAATATTTTGTGTGATATTGAATTCCTAATCTCACTAGACACATTACAAATCTGAATCCTTTGCATTTCCAAATTTAATTCCTAATTTTTCTGTTCTCCCTGCAGTCTCGGCAGAAGGCACTGGCAGACCTACAGCAAATGCAAAATGTACATGTAAGCACTACTTACTGTTGTTGGTCAGCAATCCTAGCAGTGTTGATTCTTTGAGAGTAATTTTTACTGGAAGGCATATCTTGTTGATCAGTGGATTCTTTTCCTTAAGTTGCTTTGGGTAATGTCAACCTAGATATTGTGGTAGCAACCCAGAAACTTGAAGCCATAAAATTATCATTTCCTCTTTGGAAATATCTCCGGGTTATTGGGCACCCCCACTAGATACCATGCTTGTGGAATCGTTAAAGATTTATTCTAGAATCAATTTTAATCATAGATGATTGCACCCTCTTGAGCAATTTGAAGTTGATCATGTTCTCTTTGGGAACCCATAATATACATGGGTACATACAAGCGTATTGATTTTGTGTTTTTGTAGCTTGAGAAGCTGAGTGACATACAATGCCAACCTGAGTCACAGCTGAAGTTCATAATAGAGGCCTGGCTACAGGTAAGCGGTCCTGTATGAGTACAAATATGTCTATTTCTTGTTGAGTAATGCTAAGCATATTTGAAGTTTTTACTAAAATATACTTGACGACACTACGTTTATAATATAGGATAGTTTTTCAAAAAATGGGATGCAAATGTTTTCACTTTTAATGATGCAATTATAATTGTGGAATGGAATGTTTGATGTACCAATCACAAAATGCCGTGTCATTTAGTGAAAAAATAGTAGTAAAGTTTAAGTTCTGTAGAATGGTTCTTTTTTGTTTGTTTTTGTGTGATATTATTTGTTGTCTGTCTGCAGATAGTTGAATGTAGGAGAGTTCTAAAATGGACCTATGCCTATGGATACTATTTGCCTGAGCATGAACATGCCAAGAGACTGTTCTTTGAGTATTTGCAAGGTAGGTCATTTTTTTTCTATTCAATGCAGACAGTTCAACCCTTCTGTGTTTTGATTAATGCCATTTACACAGGTGAGGCCGAGTCTGGATTGGAACGACTGCATCAATGTGCAGAGAAGGAGCTTCAGATTTACCTAAATGCAGAGGGCCCGTCGAAAGATTTTAATGAGTTCCGCACTAAACTTGCCGGGTTGACCAGGTATTTTTTTATATTTAGATTGAAACGTTGCTAGAAAAAAGTTTGTTTTATCTGAATAATTTAGCCCAAATCAGAACCTGTAGGAATCAGTCAAAGTATTCTTGGCAAAGAGGGGACTGAAAATTACTTATTTGTCTTTCTCCTGTCCTTGCTTATTGAATTTTGAGTTGATGGATTTTTTTTGTTATTGTTTTTCTGTGAAGTGTAACTAGGAACTACTTTGAGAATTTAGTCCGGGCTTTAGAGAATGGTCTATCAGATGTGGATTCCCATGGTGCATGCAGCAGAATGGCAAGCTCGAAGAGCTTGGGAGGTGGTAGCAGTAGGGCAAGAGCTGGTAGAGGCAAGGGCTCAACATCTAGGTCAAGTGGCCCTAGTAGAAACATTGATGAGCCAGGCCACTGGTCCTGTGAATATTGCACCTTTGCAAATATCAAGCCGGCCACCATTTGTGCAATGTGCCAACAACGTCGGTAAATCTCATTTCCTACTAGATTGGCCACCCGGATGAGTCATCAGCTTGGCCTCTTTGCCTGTTCAGTTGTAGCAAGGAAGACACTTAAGAACATTGCTGGGGAAAGTGCAAAATGGGCTCTTTTGATCCCTCGGTCTGCAAAACCTGAACTGCAAAAATAAAGGAGAACAGAAATAGGAGGAAAGGGTGGCAAGGGAAAGAAAACACATCTCGTTGTCTGTCTTGTTTCTGGAATCAGCTGTATATAGTTTCTGTGATCGTTTCCATGTTAAGTTATAAGGGTATGATGAATCAGGATCCATGCAAAGTGCATTCATCTGTAATCTTATGATCATTTATTGATGTTACTAGTAGCTGTTCTTAGTGCTTTCAAGTGCATTGTACAAGTAAAAATCAACTTGGGGACAATAGGCTTGAATTGCCCCAGGTAGAATGAAATAAATATATGTTGCACCATTTATCTTGACTTGGATCTGCCAGATAAACAGCCTTAATGTGTAATATTTATATGCTTATAATATATTTTTAACTCTTAATTTCTCCCTATACCTTTACCCCCTTTCTTTTTCAATAATCTAATGCCGCGTAGTTTCTTCCATTCGTGGCACGACTCCATTTAGTCTGTCGGTATGCTATTTAGGATGTTTTCATCAATATTCGTCATGAACAAGAAGCATGCTTTGTCTAGTCGATCAGGTTTTGCTCACAGATAATTCATCTGGGGTGGATGTTTTGTTGGTACAACGAATAGTAAGCCTTTGCAGCTGAGTAATATGAGCAGCAAAATGAAGACAAAGCAAACCAGCCAGAGAGATCATTAGTTTTGTAACAACTTTGCAAATTCAGATATTTTAAAGGCAAGTTTCGACCCCATCGAAGGAGAGAGATTTCCTGGCATGTTGCAGTCTTGGGCAAAGTTTCTTGGAAGGGGATGCTTTTTGCAACAAATGGACATGAGTAGATAAGCAATCAAATGTCCTCGCCAAATGCGCGAAAGCATCTTTCCCTTTATAGATGCCCCAAAAAAGATAGGACGACACAGGATTTGGTGGTCTGTCAAAACTGAAGTGCAATTACTCTTTTCTTAAAACGCTACGAAAAGCATGGTCCATGACAACCTCATGATCCACCTGTTATCTTTACGCTGGTTATTATGCAAAAATAATGTGCATTCCCTTTCTTTCTTTCTTTCTTTTAGAAACTAAGTAATGTTGAGGACAAAATAATCATCTGAATAAAAAAAAATTGTAACAGTACTTCGATTGAAAATTTGGGCATGAAAACGTTGTTACTCCATTTCTGGTAACTTGCTTGCAATCGTATTAGTCATGCACTAAAAACTTGAACTTCCCATCCTAGAAAGCCAAACATAAGTCCGCTAGGAAGTCTCTTGATCGCATACCATCCAGGGTAGTCCAGGGTCGGCTACCGTAAACATGTCAGTGCTCCACACACCCGTTTTTGCGCAACAATTTGCATCTTCAAACAGCTTGAAGTCAAGTGTAGTGTCAATCTATGTCATCCCGCCTCTCCCGTGTGTCCTGTGGTAACTAATAAAAAATTGCCTTCTGATTCGATGGTGTTGAGCAAGGCTTACTTTCTGCAGAGAGTTCATTGAATACTTCTGGTTTTGTACACGGCATAAGCCAACAGCAATGGAATTGCAAGGCTATACACTGGAAAGTGAAGCAAGGGGTTCATTTCATATGCTTTTATGAGAACTCTGCAATTCTGTGAGACAAGCAACCAAGTTAGAAAAGAGATGAGATGATCAAATCTAATAAACTGCCATCCAGCATTTTTATACGTTTCCAAATTCAAGGCGGGTTGCTTGCATGGTTCAAAGTACATAGTCCTTTTCCTATGTACTCAAGCATATCATATCCGATCATATTCGATGGGATTTTGAATAAGTATCATTTCCAAATTGATTACCGGAATAAGAGGTCTAATCCTTAAAAAGCAATGAAAAAATGGCTCGGTCATTAATAAAAAATTTCCTAACTCCATAAGCCAATACTCTACTTACATTATGCAACAACCATCGCTGACTAAGCAATTAGTGGTTTACTGGCTTAGTAATCCATCACTTTCAACTTTCTAGTAAAATAATGGCAGTGGCTACTACTATGTGATGAGATGCAATGCATGCATTTTTTGTAGACACGATGTGCACATAAAATAGAACAGAGTTGATACTCACCATAAAATGTTTCCAACAAACCACCAAGCAAACCACCAAGAGAATTTTCCGAAACAACCTCTCCACAAAAAGAAATTTAGATATTCTACGTCCTTGGTTATCATACTTTACTGATCTCTTATTCTTCTGACTAGAATCATCATCTTCTTTCTTGCCTGAAAGTGATAGGAAATGCTCTTTGTAGATACCTCTTTCAGCAGCCAATGCTCCAGCAACCAATATAGAAGGTATAACCACAAAGAAGAAATGGGAAAGCACAACCACCATAATATCTGGAGATCCAATATACTTGTGTTTTTCACTGTTGTTGAAATTTTTCACAACCCATCCCATGTAGGTCATGTACCCCCTGTTCTCACCATCAGTGAAAACTTGCCCAATAAGCCAGGGACATGAAATAAGGTAGATCAAGTATCCTAAAATACCAAACCACACCACAGGAATCCTGCAGAGGTCCTGCAGAACCCATGCTATACAATTTATTAAACCCTTTTCACATATGGAAGTCTTGTAAGAGTACTGCTCCTTAGAGAAAATGAGGCAAATTTTTGGAATGAGAAGAATGGAGAACATTAAATATATAGCAGACCAGAATATTGGGTAGTACAAGGCAGCCCATTGACAACCCATGACAAAAAATTCCTTCCATGTCCATGAGATCTTAGCACTTAGACCATTTACAGAAAATGGCCTTAGTTCAGACAAAGTTGATCTTCCCATTGCATCAGTTACTTCTATTTGCAGCCAAAATCTATCAGGAGATGGATCCTCAAAGGCTTTATAATTCCATGCAGCTGCATAAATGTCTCCCCTTGATACATCCCTCACAAACTTGGTCATGGTTGTCTCCATGATCAAATGGGGACTTCCTGGTCTTGTGTCATAGATCCTAGCCACAACTGACATAATTGGAGAAATGGAAAACACTATACATCTGATTGTTTTG
>Ga0307507_10011198_pt1 | contig 11378 bp, 7 predicted proteins | sample 7_EM_MG_FD_207223 | JGI IMG/M metagenome (GOLD analysis project Ga0307507, IMG submission 207223) | Populus trichocarpa ectomycorrhiza microbial communities from riparian zone in the Pacific Northwest, United States - 7_EM | ecosystem: Host-associated > Plants > Roots > Unclassified | place...
GGAGATCCAGGTGTTCAGCATTGGGGATGTGAACATCGGGAACGCAACATTCAACAAGAGGCCTTTCAGAGATCAGTTTAAGGGTACCTTCCGTGTTGCCGGGTGGGGCGAGGCGGTGGTTCTTGATGCTTCCGGATTGACTTTCGATTGCCCGGCTAAGGGGGCTAAAGCATATGAAGTTGTTTCCCAGGGTGACAGCAATGAGGTTGTTTGGTATGCGCCTGGAGGCGGATTGAGAATTGATGTTTTGTAAGGATGAGGTAGCTGCCGGGTAAGGCGCCGCCTATACTCTAGCTCTTGCCCTTTTGTTGCTTTCCTTAGCTCCTTTTTTCTTTTCATTTAATCATTACATTGGATAGTAGGCGGTTGGGTTTGCATTTTGTTCCAAGGATCGGAGTATGGGGTTACAAATTTTGTTAGCATTCATTAGTACACGCATTATTAGGATTAGATTAATCATCTAGTAGAGATACATAGGAGGAAATATACACTTTAATCTTAAACTTTTTTAGAATCATGATTTTGTCTTATTCGTGTAGGCACCGCTAAAGATCCCAGAGCACAAGAAGAGCGATAATGGGCTCTAAGCTTAGCTAGGTACGGATAGTATGCTGATTAGTTACTGCGTCTGAAAGACTTCTCGAGGAGCTTAATATCGGTAGCCTTTTTGCACCCTGCGGCAGCCAAGGTAAGCTATTTACTGACTAAGTTATAAAACTATGAATATGACGTAGGGTGATAAGATATGTTGGAGCTCAGCCGCCACGTCCAATAGTTTCTCCCAATAGCTGGGGAGTGATTACAGCCTAGAAAAATAATTGTACTGCAATTGTGCCAAGAGAGCACTCACTGGATATCACTCGCATCAACTCATCCACTCTACCAATCCGGACTCCGGAGGGACATCCCGAAGCCCACTGAAAACCCTAATAATGAATTAGGACCTACCTGCTATTCCTAAGCTTACGGCCAGGTCCCCCAGCCCCGAGGGTAGGAGGGGACGGACCATGAGCGATGGCCATCTTTTTGGTTGGCTGGGTGCCCTAAGCACCACAGCAGAAGGACCGGAACTATTAGTTCTAGTATCGTGGATAACATAGTAGGCTTCTCCAAGTAGCCACCGTCCCCTCCGTCCTCCATATTACGCATCTCGATTATACTTCCAGCGTCCTATAGCCTGTCCTCAGCGGCGATACAAGTACCCCAGGATAGCCGTCTAGAGCCTAGTCAAGCAGAGGGAGACAGCAGAATTTAGGGATAGGAGTGTGCTACCGGTTACGCCAAGGGACGCCGGAGGAAAGCATGAGTGATGTTCCATGAGCTTGACTCTGTCTATCTCTATTGTGACACTGAACTGAACAACAAGTCGAATGATGCATAAAACTTCAAAGTCTGAATTGTAGCCACACCTTCTCCTCGGAGATATTTTCGTATCTCAAATAATGACTTTATTTGTTACGTTCCACAGACCTACGGAGGAGGGGCTAGGGAACAGGGTACTAGTCATATCCCCCTACTCTATAGAGTGGGAAACTGCTCAGTTCGTGAGGGGCAGGGCATTTGATGCCTAAATTAATTAGGCCGACTAAAAGAATGCCCATTTCAGGTGATGGATAAACAATGTGGTAACGCGAGAGTTATAACTGAAACCCACAATATGGAGGACAGAGGGGGCGGTGGCCACTTGGGGGAGTTTTCTCCATGATGCCCGGGCTAATAGTTCCTCCGGTCCTTCCCCTGTGGTGCTTAGGGAGCCCAGAGAACCAAAAAAGATAGGCCATCGCCCATAGTTCGTCCTGTGCTAACTAATATTAGGTTGTTGGGTAGACTCCGCGATGTCCCTCCGAATTCCTCCAGGGTCTAAGTTGGTTCGAGTGATATCCAGTGAGTGTTCACTTGGCAGAATGGCACTCGAATTCTTTCTTTGAGCGGCAATAGCTCCTTAGAGGTTGGGGGGAACCGTCGGAGGTAATGGCTAAAGTTACGCTCCAACATATCTTATCGCCCTACTTTATTTTCATAGCTTTGTAGTTAGTAAATAGTTTACCTTTGCTCCCGCTGGGTGCGAAAGAAAGTTATTAAGCTCCTCGAGAAGCCTCTCAGACCCAATAATTAATTGGCGCACTATTCGTACCCAGCGAAGCTCAGGGCTCATTGTCGCTCTTCTTGTGCTCTGGGATCATTAACGGCACTCACACGAATAAGACAGAATCATGATTCTAAAAAAAAAAGCCCCAGATTAAAGTGTATATTTCCTCCCATATATCTATCTCCCCTAGGTGATTAATCTAATCCTAATAATGCATGTACTAATGAATGCCAGTAAAATTGCAACCCCCATGCTCCGATCCTAAGAACGAAATGCAAACCCAACCCCACCGCTACCCAATGCAATAGTTGAAAGAAAGGAAAAGAGTTAAAGAAAATGACAAAGGGTAAGAGCTAGAGTATAGGCGGCGTCCTATCTGGAACCTCACTCTTATAAAACATCAATTCTCAATCCGCCTCCAGGCGCATACCAAACAACCTCATTGCTATCTCCCTGAGAAACAACTTCATATGCTTTAACCCCCTTAGCCGGGCAATCGAAAGTCAATCCGGAAGCATCAAGAATCACCGCCTCGCCCCACCCGGAAACACGGAAGGTACCCTTAAACTGATCTCTGAAGGGTCTCTTATTGAAGGTTGCGTTCTCGATGTTCGTGTCCCCAATGCTGAACACCTGGATCTCCCCGGTGCCACTAAACTGGGCTGGGTAGGCGAAATCCAATTTGCACTTACACCCCGTAAGACCATCGGGGAAATCAAACTTGACAAGAGCTTGAGAATTATGCTTGCCGTTGACGCGGCAGACAATTGCTTCGTTGGTAAGGCCAAGGGGGGTGTTGGCGGCGTCTTCCTGGATGTTGACAATGGCGCTGGAGAGGATCACTTGCTTGACCTGGTCGCGGACGACGATGTTTCTCGGGGCGACCTCTGCAGGGTCGGCAGTAGGGAGGGCAGTTGCGAGGGTAGCGAAGATCGCGAAAGCGGAGGAGAAGATGGCAGACTTCATTTTGATATTTGGTTTTTGGATTGGGAAGTTGGTATTAAAAGTGAAAAATAGACGGGGTCGTAAGAATTAGAAGATTAAGATAGTAAGGATGGCAATGTGGCCTTGTAGTGCTGCCGAGAGATGCCCGAGAGGATGGTCCTTTCCAGATCATGGGATCTTGGAGAGTATTTATGTCACTCATCCCTATAGTACACAGCACTCAAACCCTCGAGCCAGTGATGGTGATGTTATTGTCGATACTACAAGGCAATACCTGCACTTCCAAGGATCCCTGTAGTTAGCACTCATCTACCATTTCTAGTGAGCACCGCGAAAACCTGGTGTTTCGATAAATTTAGGGTAAGTTGAGGCTGTGATGGTAGACCCGTGCCAGATACAGTCTTGAATGGTGACCTTTTCTTTGGATCAGCTGCCGCGGCCCGGAATCTAGCCTCCTTACCTTTGTGCCTGCCTATGTTTTTCTCGCGTGCATTTCTAGGTAAACAGTATTAAGGTTTGATAACCTGTGTTCGGGTGGAGATGATGATTGTGCATTTCCATAGGTGGCTCGTTAAGGCTAGGTGCTTATCTTGGACTAGCATATTTTTCGAATCAGACAGGTTCCTCGAATACCACCAACCCTAACCCTGGTGCTTCCTTCTAATTGATAGTCACATCTCCAACCTGTACTAGTAGAATAGGGCTGAAAGCTCGAGGCGAGTGATAGCCAGCAGTGCCCAAATACCGCAATAAAATTGTGATATGCACATCTTTGAGCCGTCTGGTTGCATCGTGACAAGGGTGATTCAGTAAGACTGACAATAGCATAAAATATCATCCTAGAGACTGAACTCAGCCGAAGCCAGACGGGAGCACCCGGTATTTTACTAGTTACATGCCAGGAATACCACACAGATTTTTCCGCCGTATATTTCTTTAATCTCTATTTTCGGGTATTTTTTGCCAACTCCGTGAGCCGAGCTATGCCGCTCGCGGGAGGTTATCCTAACCCGACGTTACCAGGCCATTGGTGAAAAGAGTAAAAGGATAAACCTCACGAAAATAATACAGTAGTTGATTAATCGCTCTTCTAGGTTAATTCCCCTAAAAGTGCTGATTCTAACTTTAGTCCTAATGACTCACGTGTTGAGGGAGAGATCTTTACTAGATCAAGTTAAAGCCAGGACACATCATAAGTATATCCAAGACAGGAAGAATGTATACTTTAATCCCCTTCAGATTCTCGTGCTTTTGATATCGCAGTAACCAGAAACGAACCGCGTGCCCGCCCAGTACTCGAGTACACCATATCTTGCCTACAGTATGACATAGCTTGCAAGACATGGGATTACAAAAAGTACGAGAATCAAACTATAAACAAAGGGAACGACACGAACGAGTGAATGTAGGTTGGATAACCGGTGCCTCCATACCGGACTCCCGCCCTCCATCCTCTGCACCCTCCCATCCTCATATCCGACAATCTCCCCACTATCGCAATTCCCATCGCATATATCCTTGCCATTATTACCACCACTACCACCACTGCCACTGACATCCGTGTTACTACCCTGACCTTCGTCACTACCATCTGATGTTTTCTTTTACTTTTTCAAGAAGCACTCTTGTCGTCACCGGTTGAGATCACGCACTTATGTTGGGCAAAAGTGATCAACTATTTTTTGCACCCTTGGTCCGTGACTGTCCGGCCGCTATGCTCGGACCGGATCGCCCAGGCGAATTTTCCTTTTTTTCCTTCGGCACTCTTGGGGTAAGTAGTATATGTGTATTGTTTCCAGGAGGTAGCTGGCCGTGTGAGGGCTCTAAAAGTGCGCTTCCCAGGGATATCTATACCGGTAACGTTTGTTACACTCCGCATTTGAACACCCGATGCACGCCATCTGATCGAGATACGTGGTGGGGGGTTTTTTTTTTTTTTTTGCAATCATCGAGGTTGCCCTTAGTACCCGCTTCACCCTTCTGTCGTTGTCAGATACACTGCGAGCTTATAAACTCACAGAGAAAGAAGAAACCTGCCCTTGCGCTCTCTCTGCAGAGGCCTGCCGTCACTGGTGTACTCGTACACAGCGGTGTTTCCAAAGGGCGGAGCCTCTTTCTCTGCGGCTCGGGATACCATGCTTATGGTGCTTGGGCTCGCTGCCACTATCCATACATTGGCTAGAGAGCTTCCTTGGGATCCTCGATGAAAGCAAACCATTTCTCTCATTAGAGGACCTATCTCAGAACACTTCTAAACCAGGCAGTCGGCTTTGTGCGGTATCCGGGTTTACTGCGGGCTAGTTCGATTTTCTATTTTCCAACATAAAAGCAATCATATTTTGCCCGAGGCTCTCGGAATTTTCCGGTGTAGACTTGGATGCCAAAGCCTCGCATTCACTGGGTCCCAATCGAGTGACCATCTATCATCACTACCTTTAGCAATGCCTCGAACCTATGCACCTATGAGAAAGCATTAGCCAAATGTTTACAGGATTGGCCAAGGGGAAGTGAGGGAAAGAAAGGAGGGAGTAAAAATAGAATCCATGTTCTCTCTCCAGATCATCACCCAACCGCTCAGCCTTAAAAAAATGACCGGATCATCTACCTTTTAGATACCAATTTTCAGTAACCAGAGGCTCACTGGTCTATAAAACCTATAACCAATAAGTTTCGTCAAACAGCTCCACGATGTTGGGTGTAAGTTTATAAATGTGGCCACAGATGGCCAGACGAAAATGAGAATCAGGCCCTTCAGCTAACCATCCAACATTATACCTTGGCGGAATCGGTGTAAATACTGATACCAGTAGTCGGCATTGGCTGAAGTGGGGAAACTTAGGAGTTCTGGTATCTCTTTTTCAACCCCCGAAACAAAAAGGGATACCGGCAAGTCAAAGTCAAGGATGTTAGCAGGTGTAAGCAGAAGAACGTTGATCATTCCTAGTAGTGGTAGTAGCAGACTTTTGGTGAAGACAAGGATGAAGAAAAGTTTTCGGCTAGTATAGAAAAGGGGAGAGGAGAGGAAGAGCGAAGAGCAAGCAAGTGCCCCCACGGGTTCGCGAATTGCGAGGAACCGAGGTCTATAGTGCAGAGAAATCACAGAAAGCATGCACCGGCAGCTAGTATCATAGCTATCATAATAGAAGCACAGTAAACCCTTAACCTTACAATATGATCCAATTTTAATAGCCTAAACTAAATGTGCGATGAGGTACGATATGATACAGCGAAAGTGGCCAGGGCTCCCTTGAGATCTCGAGGGTCGGTGTTTTCTCCTATGCAGCACAGGTACCACGGATATTTGCTCTAGCAAGGACTTCCCTCTCGTCAGTGCTTGGATTCAGCCCGTTGTCCAGGGTTTGCCAGGTTCCGGCGGGCGGTGGGGCGGCATTGGGCCTTACTATCTTCAAGCAAGGGACCGTGACCCTGGCTTGTGCAGTACGGGTAGGGCTGTCAACCCTATTAGATTAAATGAGATCATCCTCGTGCTTTGGCTCGGGGGTGTCTATAAAGGTCCGAAAGGGCGATACGATACCCCCGCCCCATACTGCTAGAAACCACAAAGTAAACTCATCATTCTAACCAGTGCCTAATCTATACTCTACCACAGTCCCAGGCCTACCATGTACTCGAGCACTTCGCTACTTCACTATATAAAGCCACCCCAACTCCACATCCTGCTATTGCTATCGTCACCGCCGTCCAATCCTCATTACTCCCAGAGCCTTTATTGAAATATTTCGTCTACTATACGTACTTATATTATTAAAATTTTCATAATTATAATAGTTTATATTGCTCACCTCGTATGAAAGTAACTTACCCTAATTCTAAGTCCTATATTCCACTCCCCCAGAACCACTCCAATCGTATGCCAATTAATTAAAAATTTCCTACTCCATAACCCCTTGTAGCTTTACACTCTAAGCTCGCAACCATTCCTATCACTCAATACAGTATCGTACAACCCAGCAGCTTTCCAACCACTCCTATCCCCTACCGTACCTTATCGCCCGAGCTTCCGATTCTCACGGACACACCCGAGTAAACGTTTCACAACCAATGCAAACAAAGATAAGCAAATCCCCACCGCCCGACCCATGACAACCCCGCCCAGAAAACTATCGGCACGGCTCAGTCAAACTCGGAACGGCGCTGGAACAGTAAAATGGGGTGTAGCCAAATAAGCGAGCGAGAGTAATAGACCCCCCCTTTCTCCGAAAAATGGTAGAAACCTCGGTACGAGTAGAAACAGATCCCTGCTGCAGATTGGACTATTATCGAACTCCGTGGGGGGAACTTTTCCTGCGGATCTTGCCCCTACCCCCCACTTGAGCCGCGATTTTCTCTATTGTCAAGGAGCTATAATAGCACAAAACGTATAGCATAAAGCGTAATTTTTTCTTTTTTTTCTTCTTTTTCTTTCACTTTGATAAAGCCCAACTCCAGTCCTAGAATAACTTACGCCTTCTTACCCCAAGGCATGCCAGTCCCCCTAGAGAATCCAAGTACAGGTCGAGAAGTACAATATTATGTCAATATAGTACCCTCTCCGCCCCTCAAAAGACAAAAAAAAAACACCCTTGTGGAAAGTTCAAAACTCGCTCGCTAGGCACCGAAGCATCAAACCCATGGTCTAAGTGTGAGAGATAGTCGAAGGGTTGCTCTTGAGCGGGGACGGGTAGGAATACTACAGGAAATGATCACCTAGAACCCACATGGCTACTCTCAGTCTTGTCTGGTACCGTACTCAACCCTCCCCAACTTTAGGACAACAGCCAGACAAATATTAACTGGATCAATCACACATAGCGTGCACTGTGTGAGCACCCTATTTCAACCCCGATACGAGTTCGCATTGCACTAGGAGCTTGCTAACTTATCGGATAGTTTACCTCGTATGTTATCCAAATACTATTTACAGATTGTGAATAGGGATTAAATAACCGAGCCCCAATATCCCACCCCGAGTAATGTCCAGCGCCAAAAACAACGAGTGAGGATCAATGTTTGCAAGTACACGAAATTTAGAAACCACACTTAATTGACAAGTGCCTATGCTTTTTAACGAGATTTTTTTAAAATATCAGGTTTATCGAACAGCCTCAGACTAGCCACCAACAACCACCGTACAGCCCAACCTATGCCCTTGTATTTAATGCAAACCCCACCAGACCCGTGTTATGCAAAAAAGACAAAAAACAAAAGCAGGCTATTTTCTCATACAATCGGATAGTTATACACAAACGTGTGACGCCCCCCTAAACACAACTAGAAATTGCCTACCCAGAGCAAAGAGAAATGTTAAGCAAGGTCATTCAACTCCCTCCTAACCTGCTCTTCGGTTCTGATTTTCTTGAGTTGTGTATCTTCCAACTTTTCCCCATTCGCAAGCCTCTGCTTAAGATCCTCGATAGCACGAAGCTTCTTATGCAATCCTCTCAGCTTCTTATCCTGAGTGCTTGGGGTTCCGTCAGGTGTCTGAGGTTCAGCATCTAGGTCTGTCTGGCGTTTCTGGGGTGTTGACGGGTCAATCGGGGGAGCAAGATTATCAGCACCAGTCCTGATATGAAGTTGCTGCTCAGAATGGTGTCGGCCATGGCGGTTTTGATTCTCTCCACCAGTCTTGCTCTTAGACCTACGATGGCCTTCACCTTGTTGATTGTTCCTGGACTTGCTCCTGGTATGGTGCTGATGAGGATTCCTCCCATTGCCCTCGCGGCCTTCTCTATCGGGTTGAGGCTCCTGCAGAATCCCGTTTCCGGCAGTATTGGCGGCTTGTTGCTGCTGCTCAGCCTTGGCTTTCTTGGCAGCTTCACGCTTCTTCTTATTCTTCACCGCCGTTCGACTTAGGTTTTCTTCATCGGCACCAGCACCAGTTCCGGCCAAAGAAACACCGCCACCGGGAGCAGCTCCTGGGACTAGCTTCTCTGCTGGTGCCGCTCCGGGAACTTCTCTCCTTCGACCCTTTCCAAAAAGTCCGTTAGACCCACTGCCGCTTCCACCCCCAGAACCATTGGCGTAAATATGGGCCGCTCCACCTTCGTCCTCACGTTTAAAATGAAGGGGGGTTGCCGTGTTACGGGCGTGAGGCGGCCTATAAGCGCCGGCTGGCTTTTTAGGAGTTGTCGTCGCAACGTGGGTTAAAGCTGATTCGTGAGCAGTGGGTGCCGGGGGGAGTGGATTCGGCAAAGGATGCATGGAGGCACTCTGGGGGAGCCAAGTTACATGGTACAATTCATCCAAATCAATGGTGTACATCAATCCTCCGGTGTAATGCCAAATCTTGACCCCATTGTCCACTCTCAACCTTGGGCTTGTTGTCGCAGTCAGGACATGGCGACCATCCGGACTCCATTCACAGACACTCGCATTGGATGCTTCGATAGTGCAAATCTTCTTCATCCCCGCTTGCCTATCGTATATATCCATCGAGCCTTGCAAATTCCCGAACCCTGCAACAAGCACTAATCTAGCATGAGGAGAAAAAAGAATCGTGTTTCTCGGACCGGTCGGCAATTGGTGGATGGCATTGGCCCTCGCATCGAAGATTGTGGTCTTTGCTGGCATAAATCCGTACACAACACCAAACTCTTTTGAATCAGTTGACCAGGCGACGTCATGAATTGGTCCTTCCTTATCTGTGGGGCAAAGATTGTTGTTAGCCAAACTCCTAAGAAGCCTTAAGAAGCACGTACCAAGCGAGACACGGCAGTCATAGTTTCCAGCAACAGTGATCAAATAAAGATTGGTCTCCCCATAATAACTCTTCCCAGTCTTGTCGGCGTCAGTTTGAGAAAATACCAAGACACTAGTACCCAAGGCATTCCACTTGAGCTGCACCCTGTCAGCCTTGTAAAAGCTCTTCTGCGACAGAACTTGGTCGAAATTAGGGACCTGGAAAATCTTGACGACTGCCGGGTTACCCTAGAATCAATGCAAGTTAGCAATAGTCACAGGAAACAAAGGATTTAGGTAATTAAAATTTACCTTCCGTTCCGGAACAAACGCCGCCACCGAATAATTCTTTCCCGGACTCAATGCAACCTCAGTGACCCCCTCCACGCGAAGATTTTTCCAGACCTCATTCATATTCGTAGCCTCAAAGAACTGCACAGTATTTGTAACCACCCGCGCACAATACTTTTCATCATACGTATACTGGAGGTTCCATCCCGACTGAGATTTCTGCACGAATGCTACAACGTGTTCGGCCGTCTCGGTTTTCCAAATCTTTAAATTCTTCGAAGCACCGCCGTCCTCCTGCTTAGCTGGAAGTGAGTTAGCTCCAACCCTCGATACTTGAATGGGCTAAACATACTAGGTCGTTCCCATGTGATGATGTAGCTACCACGAGGAGAAAATCCAATTTCGTGAACATTTTGTGCTGGTAGTGCAGTGACTATTTCTCCAGTATCTGGGTTGGCGACCTTCACGCTAGAGGGCAAAGTATCAGCCATGATTAAAGACAAGAAAACAAGAACAATTTCAGCTAGGGCAAGAGCATACTCTTCATTACAAGCCCAAGCAAAATACCTCCCATCAGGGCTATAGGTACAGCATCTATTGTTTGTTTCAGGCCTGCAAGACAGATAAAGTGTTAGACAACCCGAACCAAGAATCGCATGTGCAGATGGGCAAAATAGAATCATTCAAGAGCTTACTTGTTAAATCCGGGTTGGTGCGAGTATTGAGGGTGACCATCAATCAAGCCGATGGTTTTTTGTGTTCGATCTGCACGTTTCCGTCGATCAAACGTCAGCCTTTAAAGCACTAGTGCAGAGTAAAGTCTCGTTCAACGGTACAGCAGAAAACAAGATGTCCATCCACAAAAGTGCAGATATTGAGCATTTCATCCGCTTTCGCACTTTCTCCGATTCAACAAGGGCAGCAACTTACAAGCAAATTGAGTAATCACTTCGGTAGCAGCCATGATGACCCTCACAAGCGAATGGGAGGATAAACAATGGGTGGTAAATGGGCTGTGGTGGTACTCTTTGTTTTGTTTTTTTAAGGAAGGGAAAAACTGTTTCGTTCGATTCCACGGTCGTTTCCTATGCCTTCGAGTTTCCTGGTTTCTTCGAGGACGGTCGGTTGTTGTTGCTGTTGTTGGCTAGTTCGTTGAGTTGGTCCGATTGGGTAGAAAACCCCAGCGATAAGATTCGGAGTAGAGATTCCCACACAGGCAATGATAAAGAGCTCGAAACCTTTGGCCGGAGAGTAGTTAAACACCGCGGAAAAAGGAACCAGAGCTAACAGAATAGAACAAGAGGCCGGGTCGCGGGGCAAACGAGGATAAGCAAGACACGCGAACGAGGCGGGGGGGGGGGATGGTGGGGATAGT
>Ga0307507_10011200_pt1 | contig 11377 bp, 8 predicted proteins | sample 7_EM_MG_FD_207223 | JGI IMG/M metagenome (GOLD analysis project Ga0307507, IMG submission 207223) | Populus trichocarpa ectomycorrhiza microbial communities from riparian zone in the Pacific Northwest, United States - 7_EM | ecosystem: Host-associated > Plants > Roots > Unclassified | place...
GCAGTCCGCCCAGTCTGACTGAGCCCGGTCCAATCAGTTTCAACAATTACGACTCTCCGGTCAGTCTAAATTCCACCATTAGACTAGACTAGACTTTGACCTGGTCTAGCTAGTCCGAGCTAGTCCTCGGCCGACCATTCGGAACCCTGCCTCATCCTAGTATTATCCGGCAAAATATGCAGTGTTCCCAGCTATCCACTCCGTCCGTCTTTGGGGTAAGACGAGACTGACTACGGCTCATAGTCCCTCGTTTTGGGGTTGCTAGGATGGACTACGCCCGGTAAGGCTCGGACCAGATGGACTGTAGGGGACATAGTCCCAGCGCTTGGGCCTCTTGTACTACCCAAAGTTGAAATCAAGCACCTCCAAACCAAACATGTAGCATCATGAGATATCATCCGTGTCATCCTCGGTCCTCCCCTGCCCTCTTCTATCATCCCATTAAGGACTCTACAATTTAGCAATCTCCCCAATAGGTGCAAGTTTAAAACATGATGTATAACCGTCTAACCTTACATTTAATCCTATACTAGGAGGGCAGTGGCAAATGAGTATGATTTTGGTGAAACCGTTTAGATACAAGGAGCCAAAACCAACCACCATCATAGCTTAGTTAACACCTGTTAGTGCCATCTAAGGCGCTTTTGACTGGCGTCAGAAATACTTGCACTTCGTATTTTTTTCTCTAAAGCTAATCAACTCTCGCATTTACACTTGAGAAGAGAAGAACTGGGAAAAAGAGGGATTCTAGAAAAAATAAGTACCAATCAATGTGAAAAGAGAATGTACTGCACCACCAGAAACAAAACAGAATGAAGATAAAACGAGAGAAATTCTCAGTCACCCTAGCTTAGTTCAATGGAGTAGAAGCCGCCCTCACTAACCCTAGACTCCGGGTATTAAAATGAGGTTCACAAATGCTGGCATGGCTCCATAAGAAAAATCGCGACAGAGTGCTGTAGATATGTGCTTTGCCATTGAGTATGATTTCCTTCTACCAAGAAAAATGAAAAAAATGAAGCTTGGTTACTGTGGCAGCTCTACTTAGGAAAGAAAAGTAAGAAATTAACTAGCACAAGGCAGTGTTTTAAGATGCAAAGAAGATAAGACGGGGGTGAGAGGAGAGAGGCAGTGGTTGCGACAAACACGTTTATGGAAATGTTCAAGTCCTTGCAAAAATGGCGTATAGAATTTCAGTCCGGTATTCGAAGGCGGTAATGAGGGCGACGTCCCCATGGGCCTAGTCTGTGCTGTGGGTGGCAGCTGTTTGAGGCTGTAGCAGCGCTATCACCCGCGTGTGGCCATTTCTAGCAGCAAGCGAGAGTGCTGTTTGGCGGCACTTATCAGGATTGTCGGGGTTGACCTCATCCCATCTAAGTAATATTCTCACTACCTCCACGCGCCTATACCAAGCAGCATGATAGAGCGGTGTTTGGCCATTCTTATCCGGTGTGTTGGGGTTGACATCCTCACGCGCAAGGAGCATTTCCACGACTTCCTCGCGCCCGCTCCCAGCTGCCCACCAGAGTGGTGTATGACCGTCCTTATTTGACTTGTCAGGGTTGACATTGTCCTGTCCGAGGAGTATTTCCACTACCCCCCTATGGCCATTCAAAGCAGCATAGCTGAGTGGTGTGTTACCGTTATCATCCGGCTTGTCGGGGTTGACGTCGTCCCGTGCGAGTAATATTTTCACAACTCCCTCGTTCCCATTTTCAGCAGCACAACTGAGTGGTGTTTGACCTTTATCATCTGGCTTTTCGGGGTTGACGTCGTCTCGCTCGAGCAGCATTTTCACCATTGCCTCCTTGGCACCGCAAGCAGCCCACCAGAGGGGTGTTCGGCCGCCGTCATCCGTGTTGTTGGGGTTGATATCCTCTTGTCCAAGTAGCATTTTCACCACTTCCTCATCCCCATTCCAAGCGCCCCACCCGAGAGCTGTGTCGCCATCCAGACCTTGTTTGTTGGGGTTGACTCCATCTCGTCCGAGTAAAATTCTCACCACTCCCTTATGCTGCCCGTAAGCAGCTATAGATAGTGCTGTTTGGCCGTCAAAGCCTTCCTTGTCGGGGTCAATGTCGTCCCTGTCCAGTAATATTTTCACCACTCCCTCGTGTCCCTTCTTCGAAGCACAAAAAAGCGCTGTTTCGCCTTCATCATCTGATTTGTCGAGGTCGAGGTCGTCCCGCCCAAGCAACACTTCCACAACTCCTTCGTGCCCGCCGCCAGCAGCTCGGATGAGTGGCGTTTTGCCGCCATCACCTGCCTTGTTAGGGTCAACGTCGTCCCGGCCGAGCAGTAGTTTCACAACTTCCTCGTGGCCATTCTCAGCAGCCCACGCAAGAGGTGTATTACCCATGCAGTCTGTTTAGTTAATATTACAACCTCCTACTCCTACCGAACAAACTATAATTTGATCAACCCCAAAGATGGATGCACAGTGCAGACTACCGAACAAGGAAAGCTTGTCGAAATCGATACGGGAAACACCTGGCTTCTGTACTTTGAAGAGGATCCTAGTGGATATGCTGTAATGGAAGTCTTCACGCAATCTCAGGGCAAGCAATTTCGCGGAATCGGAAATGCCCCGCTTTGTGGATTCTGCAATGTAGAGAAGAGAATTCGAGAAAGGATGCGTGCTTAAGGTTGAGAGGTGTGGAATTGGAGATCGAGAAAGGGAGCTCGTTCTAGATCTGGACAGTGGCCGGTGAGAAGACTGTTTGATGGTGAATTGATAAGCCGCAGGTAGAAAGCCACGCGGTGAGGGAAACTGCAAAGGAACAGGACAGGAAAGAAGGGAATTGGAAAAGAAAGTGTGTGCCTGTTGTTCGATTAAACTTCAGAGAAGAGAACCTAAACTAGAATAAACATAGCGTGGTGGCAGCCCTATTTTGCTTGACAAACCATCTCACATTATTAGAATCCAGGGTATTCAACCTATCCGCAATCTTATTAGTATACCCTAACCCACATACTACGATAGGATTACTCCATCACCTTTAACTTGCTGTGAATTGATTAATTTAAGCACCCTTAGGCAATGGTGGAGTGGTCTGGGCTGACAAGCTTGGAATGACTTTGGAGGTGCTTGTAATGGGATAAAATGGACTACCTAGTCTCTAGAATTTTTTATTCTACTATAAAAAGTCTTTGTTAGGGGTATCCAAACTAGTATGCACTAATGGGCACTAGTGGAATGCGTAAAGGGTGGAAATTTTTCTTTTCAATACAACCCCCATCTTGCTTTTTTTTTTCCCTTATTTTCTCAAATGATTTTACTACTAAACCACTAATTGAAGGAAAGTTGTAAAACGTCGTGAATAGGTGAAAGGAGAGGATGGAAAGTCAGCTTCGGGCAAATACTTTGAAAATGAAATATTTGAGGACTCTAAGAAAATAATAGACCACACAAGAAGCAATTTTCTATATCCTGCAACCGCAGCGTAAATTGTGTTCCTTTTTTTTAAAAAAGAAAAAAACAAAAACAAAAACAAACGCAAAATCAATGCTAAACAAATCGCGAGATAATCTGAGTGATAGTCGGTGTTGGCGGGTTTCACTTTTTTCCGATTATTCTACACCATGTGATTATGATTACACTACCCACAAAACCTTACAAACAGAAGTATATATAAATTGTTGAAACCTACTACGGCTGGCCTAGTACTTCGCACTCTCACTGGAACCACCCGGCGCTTGGAAAAGTCTTTTCTATGTTTGACCTAAAGTCACTCGGCACAAGTGTTCGTGATCTGAGACAAGATTTAAAATTGCAGTTGTGCCATATGGTGGGGCAGTGGGGTTGTCAAGGGTGCACCCGAACGAGGGCATGATCAACTCTCAACCACCACCTCTCAATCGTCAAAAGTCAATGATCTACTCTGTATATTTTAGAGTAAGAAAATAATAAATAAATAAAAAACTAGCTAATACATTGTATAACCTCCCCTTGCTTCCAAAACTGCAGCTACCCTATCAGGTATTGATTTCCACAACTTCTCAAAAAAATCCGCAGGTATTGTCTCCCAACCCACTGGTAGTACTTGTGCAAGGCTTCTCCTAACAGCCTCTTTTCCTCTGGGAGTACAACCAATTTTTGGATACTGTTGGTGCAATTGCTTTTTAAGCTGTACCCATACATGCTCAATAGGATTCAAATCAGGGGAACAAGAGGGATGGTCTACAACAGTAATAGAGTTTCTCTCCAGCCAATCCATAACATTATAGGCCTTGTGAACAAGAGCATTATGTTGCTGAGACAGGATATCTTGAAGTTGGATACGAAGGGAAATCAGTTGATGAATAACAGGAAAAAGATATCTTCTTAAGAGTTTCACATACCTGGTCTTGTTGATATTTTGAGTAATAGGAATCAAAGGACCTTTTCTCCTACCCCAAAAGCACCCTCAGACCATAAGTGATATCCCCTTATCCTACTCCTTTGGATGTATGCAATCAGCCAACCACTTCTCTGCAAGTTGTCTAAATACCCATTTTTGCTTTAGATTCTTAGATTTGTCTACACTGCACTCATCACTCCAAATCACGTTCTCAAAATCCTCAACTGTCCAGTTTCTATGAGCTGTAGCCCACCGGAATCTCTTTGCCACATGGTCCAGCTTCAGCTTATGTGTTACAATCCTCTCTTCGCCAGGTAATACTTGTAGCAGGTAACCGATAGCTCGCTAACGATCACTTCTGTTACCCTAATGACTACTGCGCTAGCCGAGTACTCTGACTCTTATCTAGCAGTATCGATTGCTAGCCCAGTATAAGACAGTCGTGTCTTTGTTCCCGACAGTGTGATAGATGAAGTATCTTGTATTGAAAGTATAGTATATGAAAGAACTTAGATGGTTGCGTGAAGAACCCAAATCTCATGCCTTTTTTTTTTTTTTTTTTTTATATCATGCGTTCATTGTTTTTAGGTACAAGAAGCTTCGTGCAGCGCTAGCTATGGAAAGAACAAAACCTATAAGCCAAAACAAACAACAAAAGAAACCAACTACCTATTCCTCCGCGGCGACTGAAAACCTTCTTTAGCCTAAAACCATCCGGCTAACACTTCCTCTGAAGACATAGAAATGAAAAAATAACAACACAGACTACTTCTCATCTGCGTGTTTTTTGCAAGGAAAATTCTTATAAAAGGAAGTAAAAAATCAACTAAACAACCTAAGTCTACACATGGGGTACGCCCCCAAGGAAGCCTACAAGGCGGGGCTAGTTGAAAATCCTAGGGCGGGGGGGATTAAGGTGACGGGGGGAAAAGATGCTCGGGGATCATGTCCGGGGGGAAGCCGGTCTTTGTGGTCGTGATGTACTCGCCCAGGGCTCGTAGCAGGTGGGGCTCGGTCAATAAGTTGGCGTCTTGGCCGAGGGAGGAGACGTCTTTCAGTAGGAGGTCTCGGTCCCTTGTTCGGGCAGGGCAGGAGAGGATGGCGTGTTGGAACGTTTCAGGTTTGGTCTCGCACCGTGGACAGGTGAGGTTGGGGTCTTCGTCTGACCAGGAGGGGTGAGCGGCCAGGTAACCTTTCGCCGCTCGCATTTGGTGGATCCTCCCTGCCACGAACTTTCCCAGGCCCATAAAGGGGTGGGGGGAGAGTGTGGGGGGGTATTCGTAGTACGGGGGTGTTGGGTCTTCTTCTGCCCAGTCTTGGAGAAGCATGTGCCTAGCTCGGGCTCGTAGCGCTCTGTAGGTCTTTCTCATGAGGTCTGGCGGGGGAATGTCCGTCCCAGGTGGGGGGAGGGTGTGTAATATGAGAGGAAGGCGCGAGAGCCCTTCCTGTAGTGGTAAGGTGAGGTGTGCGAGGGCGTCAACCGGAAGGTGTTTCCTCACGGGTGGGGAGGGGACCTTGGTGCGCCAATCGAGGGGAAGGTACACGGAGGAGAGGCCTCTGGTGAGGTGTCTGGACGCGTCTTGGGCTCTGAAGGAGGAGAGGGACGGGAAAGATTGCGGTAGCCTTGCTGCGGCTGGGTTTGCCTATGACCCAAATCTGATGCCCCGAGGGTGCCCTTATATAGGGGTTCTTCCCTCAACCCTAATCTCGCATGACTCATATCCTCGCGTCACGCGACTCATGACTCATAGTGAGTCATAGTGTGAAATCCATCAGCTAACTTGTCCAAGTCAGCTGCTCCTTATCCCGCAACCAATGAAAACCCATAAAACAAGTCATGGGCCCTGAAAGGGTCACATGTGTAAAACCCATGACTCACAACTATGAGTCATGGGCGAGATACATAAACCACGTGACCATAAACGTGCGTCATGTCACTAATCAACCAATAACGATAAACCAATAACATGCTATTACGTCGTCATGTGAGAACCTATGAGTCAACTGATCTCATCGGGGTGAAAGGTAACAAACCAATGACCAATAACTATTAGTCATGTGAGAGTCTGCCTTTCTTAGTCACCGCCTGTGACATTATGTCTTGACTTGGGTATCCACTTTTGATGTTTGCTTCTCTGTATAGCCAGCCCACTATAACATGTGTCACCCAGAAAGTGATTGGCATGTAGTGAATGATCGATGATTACATCAGCAATTTCCTGTCAAAAATGTGATTGTTAAAAGGACACTTTGGCATCTTTACTTAGTATTTCTACCAATTTTGTTTATCATGGCCTGTATTTCCAAGCCCTCTTCCCCTTTCAGATAAGTCCCAGATCCAGGTAGTGAGAAGATGTTACAATCCTCTCTTCGCCAGGTAATACTTGCAGCGGGTAACCGATAGTTCGCTAACGATCACTCTTTTCCCTGCCTTGCAGTTGTTGCCATAGCTAAGTCCCTTGACTCCCATCTAGCAACATTGAGCGCTAGGCTCCTAAAAGCCAGTCGTGTCTTGATTCCCGAAAGTGTGGTATGCAAAGATCTTTGTATTGAAAGTATAGTGTATGAAACAACTTCGATGGTTGCGTGAAGAACCCAAATCCCATGCCTTTTTTTTTTTCTTTTTTTTTTTATATCATGTGCTTTGTATTAATCAACTACTGGGAACAAAGACTACGTGCAGTGCTAGCTATGGTAAAGAAAAAACGTCATCCCCTATCTTTTATCCATCCCGGCACCAGGGAAAAAGGCATCAACCCAAGTGTAATTGAATCTGCTATTATGGCTATTAGTCTTTAACATGACGTTGGATATTGCCTATTAGGATTTCCCAGTAACGAATCATTCCTTATCTTGTACTTTTCCTATACATTAGTAGCGATCCCTTACTTGTTTGATTCCATTACTTGTTCAGTTAGTTATATGCTCTCGCATCTACACCTTTGTTTTAGGACTTAGTTGTTTGCGCTTCTAACTTAGGGTAGCTTAGCATTCTCATTTGGACAGGATATTGGTTATGATTTATTTTGTATTTAAAGAGTTCGAGATCCCTTAAGGATTCGGACTCTCAAGCCTCACAGGAACCCTCACTTTAAAATACTAAGTTGAACAGTCACTTCACTAGTTCTTAACCTTTGTTATATCTCTTGTGGATATTTCCATCGACGCTTCTCCTCCCTGCCCTTTCAGTATCGCCGGATCTCCCTCTGGGAATCTCGCGATACTCAGGAGCAGGTTACATTTTTTGACCAAGACTTAAGTACAACCTTTGATCTTCGGCAGAGGACTGATCACCCTTCGCCTCCCTTGACCCTGCAGTACCGGTACCCATCCTTGTTCCTTGAAAGGCCTAGAGCAGACTCCGGGCGAGACCTGCTCATCACAGATTGCAACATTTCGCTTCCAAGGGACAAACAAGGACGCTTGGCCAAAGCTCCTCCGGTGCCATCAGGATCCTCATCCAAGCCCAACCCTGTCACTCCAGCAAAGAAGGCAGCCCCACCACCAGAACCAGCACCACCTCCAGCTCAAGCCCAAGACGAAGACTCCTCAGAATACGAATCAAGTAGCGAAGATGAGAACCCAGGACAGAATCCACGAAATCTGCAAGACTTAGAAGAAAGCGAAACCCCAAAACACCAAGACATTGAAGAAACACCTGACCAAGAACAACTGCATCAGGAAGGAGCACCCAAGCCAGACCCAGACCAAGATTCAGATGCAGACAGCCCTCATCTACTAGTACCGGCCCCGCCACCATCCCAAATCCACCGCCTTCAAGAAACCCAAGTCCACACTCAGCGCCACCGCCGTCTCCTGATCCCTCTCCACTACCAAGCCCACAGCAAGCCGCTATGTCAGTCCCACCAGATGGCACTAGGCGTCCCAAATGGCCAGCACCATTCTTCTAGACTGGAGAAGGAAAAGACCGAGATGCATTAAGAATCAACTCATGGTTCAACACAGTCCATCGATATATATCCAGCTTTGAAATCCAAGATACAGACCCTGAAGCATTGCAGTACTATGGAGCATACTGCAGAGAAAAAGCCCTTGAAAAATTCACTCAATGTGACAATAGCCAAGGAGCCAAAACCATTAACGGACTCAAACGCAAATTCGAAGGATATTTCCCACCTTCTACATCCACTGATACAATCTATGAACAATGGCTTGCAGTAAGACAAACTACCAATGGGAAAACAGCCCAGAAAACAGACACAGTTATCACTCTTGAAACGCTCAGAGACAGCTTACCCCCATGAACGATCTCAGACTACTCAGCAAAACAAAGACTTCTTGACGCCATAGACATCAAACTCAAGAGAGATGTCAAACCCCATATCACCTTAGATACATTTTTTGATGAGTTAGTAGAAATTGCTGGGAGAAGAGATGCTATCGCTCACTCCACAGGACTCTATGGTACCAGGAATCCATACACCAATGCAGTATCGAATGCAGTCACCCAGTTCAGATCTAAAGACACCAGAAACAACACCCAAGGACACCACCAACGCTCCTCCAACGATACCTCCCAGTACAATAAAGTACCACCCCATGAGCAAGAAAGACGCAAAAGTGAAGGAGCATGTTACTATTGTGGAAAGATAGGACACTTCTCCAGCGATTGTTACCAAAAGCCAAGAACCCAAAATCATCATCAAGGATATAACCAGCGAAGAAATAGAAGAAGAGGAGGAACTGAGAGAAGAGGAAAACCTCGCCGTTCCTACCATACCCAGGAAGAAACCAACCATACCATCGAAGTTACCAATACATCCAACCATGAAGGACCATCAGGAAACGAAAACTAAGCCCTTGAAGCCTACATTACAGTCAACGGACACAAGGTGAAAGCTCCGTTCGACACAGGAACCATGGGAGATAACCTCATTTCAGGAAAATTCGTATCTACCTTCCAAATCCCTACCAAAAACCTGGATTCCCCTATCAGTCTAAGGCTGGCTGTCAAAGGATCTCGCTCCACCATAAACTACAAATCACAAAGAGTCATCCAAGTAGGTAATGAAGTAGGTGATATTACCGACGCTCTAGTATGTTCTTTAGACAACTATGACATATTCCTAGGAATGCCATACCTTACCACTCATAATGCTATAATCGATTGTGGAAACTCCATCATTTCATTCCCTAAAAAAGGAATTACCCTCACTTGCAGGAAAGGAAACAACGCTAGATTCTCCGCTATGACAACCTCAGGTACCCCTGACTTCATCTGCGAGGTTCCAGATGTTTTCCCAGCCAAGAAAATCACTGAACTACTGCCCTTGCAGCAGATTAACCACCACCTTAATCTCAGCAAAGGGAAAACAGCACCAAGTCCGAAAATGTTCACAGTTCCTGACAAGATCCTCCCTGCATATAAACAAATTATAGAGGACTGGAAAGCGAAAAATATCATCTACCCTTGCGAAGCCAATAACCCTGTCAACATGTTCGCTAAGCTCAAACCCAATGTTGGAATTAAACTCCTAGCAGACCTAGTACCCAGAAACGATATCACAATCAAGAACAATAGCACTATTCCCAATCAGTCAATGATTCTCAGAACTGTGGCCAGAGCCAAATAGCGATCCACTATCGATCTGTCAAACTAGTACTTCCAAATTCGAGTAGCCCCTGAAGATGAAACACTCAACACCATTAAAACGCCCTTCGAAACCTTTGTATGCAACATAAGGCTGCAAGGAGATACCAATGCTCCCTCTACCGCTATGCGAGTTATGGAATATGTCCTTGATGGACTCATAGGAAAAACACTTTTTGCATACCTAGACGATATTACAATCTTCTCAGACTCTTTTGAAAACCATGTTCGCGATATCGGCCAGGTGTGTCAGAGATTGCAGGACCACCATGTTAGAGCCTGCCCATCCAAAGGGAATTTCTTTGCCAATAGGCTGCCCCTGTTAGGACATGTTATAGACGATTAAGAAATACATGCAGATCCTGAGAAAATACAAGGAATCCAAGACTGGCATACCCCTAAATAGAAAAATGAAGGACAACTTTTATGGGTGTTGTAATATATTATGCACAATTCCTACAACACCACGCTACTGGTAGCGCCCCACTATCAGATCTGCTTTCCCACAACGAATTTGAATGGAGACGCCTGCATGAGGAAACGTTTCAACAAATCACACACCTAGCCAAAAACATTACCACACTCCGCCCAATTGACTATCAATCATGCTACCCAATATACCTCATCACTGATGCTTGCAGGGTTGGAGCAGGTGCATGAATATGCCAAGGCCCCTCACCTGAAGAAGCTCACCCTGCAGCATTCCATAGCCGAAAATTTGCAACAACTCAGGTACACTACCTGTCACGAACGGTGATTAAGCAAGGCAGACTCTCGCATGACTAATAGTTATTAGTCATTGATTTGTTATCTTTCAGACTATGAGATCTGTTGACTCATAGGATTTCAGATGACGATGCAATAGCGTGTCCTTGGTTTATTGTTATTGGTTGATATTTGACATGAGGCACGATTGTGGTCAGGTGGTTTATGTATCTTGCACATGACTCATAGTTATGAGCTATGGGTTTCACGCATGTGACCCCATTAGGGCACATGACTCGTTTTGTGGGTTTTGATTGGTTGCGAGATAGGGCACAGCTGACTCGGACGGGTCAGCTGATGGATTTTACACTATGACTCACTATGAGTCATAAGTCGCATGACGCGAGGGTATAGGTCACGCAGGGTTGGGGTTGAGGGAAGAACTCCGATATAAGGGCACCCTCGGGGCATGAGATTTGGGCAAGCTCCTCGCCCTCTACCACCCCCCCCCTACAGTCTACTCAAACGCACACCCCGCTTTGCTTACGGGACATCCCTCCGCGCCGCACCCCCCCCTCCGTCCCCTGATGGAGATTCCTCCCATCCCCCCAGGGAACCAGGCTCTGGCTGCTGCCATTTCCCGTGCCAACACCCCCCGCCTCCACGAACCCCCCTCCCCCTCCCCTTCGGCACAGCTGTCACCCCCTCTCGCCTTTCTGGC
>Ga0307507_10011201_pt1 | contig 11377 bp, 16 predicted proteins | sample 7_EM_MG_FD_207223 | JGI IMG/M metagenome (GOLD analysis project Ga0307507, IMG submission 207223) | Populus trichocarpa ectomycorrhiza microbial communities from riparian zone in the Pacific Northwest, United States - 7_EM | ecosystem: Host-associated > Plants > Roots > Unclassified | place...
CATATAAGACCGTCTTGTCTTGATTCCTGCAAGTGTGATAGGTAAAGGCCTTTGTATTGAAAGTATAGTATATGAAAGAACTTAGATGGTTGCGTGAAGAACCCAAATTCCATGCCTTTTTTTTTTTCATTTTTTCACCCTTGTTCATTTCTTTTTTTCATATTTTAAATTTTGTTTCCTGCTGAGGCCGAAGGCCAAAGCAATAAGGATAAAAATAGCACGCATCCACAATGGAGATGGCGGCAAGAAACTTCCACCCAGTCCAACCCATCGTCACGGCGGTGGAAACCGTAGGCAAAAACCCCAGGTCTAAAACCCGCACCAAGTACCCTGGCGCTGAAAACTACAACAAAATATACAAGAAACTCACTACCAAAGGAAAGACATCTTCCAAAAACCCAAGAAGAAACCCAACAGGTAGAAAAACCAAAAAAAGCCAAATCGAAGTAGAGGCCCCAGAGAAAGCCCATCCGCCGCAAAGGCCTTTAACCATCCATGGGTATGCTAATCACCGACCACAACCACGCACGAAGGTAATAGTACCGGAGCAATATAGATCCAGGCCGCAGGGTTAATGGTAGAACGTGTGGCGGGTTAGGCCGAGGGAATCCACGAGTCCTAGTAGGAGGCGAGGTGGATGGTGGCCGGTCACCGGGGTGACCGAACCTGGTGGGGGGGGGGTTGGCTATAACCGAGCCATGGGACGAAGACCAGGTGAGGGGAGGGATGGGTATGCCCAATCAAATACAAGTACGAGTGAGGGGGGACCGAAACGAGATCACGACTTTTCGACGATGCCGACCGGACCGAAGAGTGATCCAAGGAGATAGTGCAATACCAGGCAGCAGAGCTACCGGGGCCACTACTTCAACGAGAGCCCGAGACTGCGACCAACCCATTGACAATAGAAAGGGGTTGCCGAGCGTGGAAATGCTAATCGAGGCAGCGAAACAAGTGCGGCGAAGCGAGGCAAGAGTAACCATGAAACCCCATACAAGCAGGCCGCGAAAGCAACATGAAGATCAGAATGGAATCAGAGGGGAGAGGGGTGGGGGTAGCGTCACCCTCCTAGGCAAAAGAGCCATCAGAAGACGGGAGAGGGGGTGGATGTTCACGATTAATACTCATGGTGTTGACTTTTCACTCTCCGGGTGTGTAGAGGAGATGGTTCGTGACCCAAATCCCATGACTTTTTTTTTTTTCCTTTTCTTTTTTTTGTTTCATGTGCTTTGTTTTATTTGTCATCTAGGTACAAAGACTACGTGCAGCGCTAGCTATGGTAAAGAGAAACCTCCGTGAACCCACTGGCGCCAGGGAAAAAGCCATCAACCCAATCCTCTCTGGTCTGAGACCAACCGCACACCAGGCACGCAAAAGAAGAAATCAAACTCCAACTAAAGGGGCGGAATAAGAAACATCAAATAAATACACGGCAAGGAATCAACAGGAAGACCCTTGCCGTAGACACCTGACAAAATGAAATAATTGATAAACCACTTATGAAACCCTATGTAACCGACAATGCAAGAAGAACAAAGAGGGTGCGGGGGCCACTAAAACCCTTGTGAGGTTGCAACCATTACTCAAGAACCCAAGGCCTTGTCATCCACCATCAAGACAGTGCAATACGACGACAGAGCGTAACAGAGGGGGGCGGCCGTGGCAATTGCTAGGACGGCGAAGGCAGTAGGGTGCCAGCCGAGTGAGTGGACTGTAGCTGTAACCGAGAAAAGGGACAAGACCTGAAGCGGGGGAGGAGGGATAGACCCAATAACCGTGGCAACTATCGGTAACTGTGTGCGTTTCTGACTAGGCAGCCTCTAACAGAAGTAAAGAGAGCTGAGAAATCGACCGTAGCCTGTTGCAGAGTTTTCTCCTACTACGAACTGTAGTCCCAACCGTCTGTAAGATGGGCGAGAGGGTGTTGCCGACCGTGCGAACGCTAAGCGAGGCAGCGAAGAGAGGGGGTGATAGATCCAAACGACCCCTAGAAACAAGGACGCCAGGGCCCAAGAACATGATAAGGGAAGTAAGGCAGGAGGAGGAGGGTGCAGCTCAAGGAGAGTTCTTCGTGCAGCTCACTGAGAGTGCGGGGGTGGTGGATGCTGACGATGAATTCTCATGGTGTTGAGATTTCAATCGCCGGGTGTGTAAGGGAGATGGTTCGTGACCCAAATCGCATGCCTTTTTTTTCTTTTTTTTCCTTTTTTTTTTTTTCTTTTATCATGCGTTCATTGTTTTTTAGGTACAAGAAGCTTCGTGCAGTGCTATCTATGGAAAGAACAAAACCTATAAATCAAAACAAACAACAAAAGAAACCATTTCCCTAGTCCACCGCGTATACTGAAAGTACTTAGGCCAAAACCATCTGCCTGTCATTCCCTATGGAACCAAAATATAGGGAAATTACAACGCTAAAACTACTTCTCGTTTCTCACACTTATTGCAAGGAAACTCATATGAAGAAAAATAAAACATCCAGTCAACCATGAAGCAAGAAGGCCAAAACAAAGCCTCCGTGGGGAAACCATGTTTCTAGTTTGGGGGAGGGGGGGTGAAGGGGGGGTAGTAGGCGGGGAGCATGTCCGGAGGAAAACCGGTTTTGGTGTCTGTGATGTACTCGCCTAAAGCTCGTATGAGGAGGGGGTCGGAGCAAGTTGTTGTGTCAGGGGCCAGGGAGGAGACCCCTGTGAGCCGGACGTCTCGGACCCGTGAGCAGGCAGGGCACGTAAGTATGGCGTGCTGGAAGGACTCTGGTCGGGTCTCGCATCGCGGGCAGGTTGGGTCGGGGTTTTTCGTCGGACCATGAGGGGTGGGCGGCCAGATAGCTCTTTGCTGACCGCATTTGATGGATTCTTCCCGCCACAAACTTTCCCAGCCCCATAAAGGGGTGCGGGGAGAGGGAGGGAGGGTATTCGTAGTACGGGGGCGCGGGTTCGTCAGTGCTCCAGTCCTGGACGAGCATGTTCCTAGCGCGGGTCCCGAGGGCCTGGTAGGTTTTTCTCATGAGCTCTGATGGGGGAAGGTTTGTTCCCGGTGAGGTGGGGGCGTGTAATATGAGCAGAAAGCGCGTAAGGCCTTCCTGTAGGGGGTGGGTGAGATGTGCTAGGGCGTCGACAGGAAGGTGTTTCCTTATCGGCGGAGAGGGGACCTTCCTGTTCCAGCTAAGGGGGAGGTAAACGGAGGAGAGGCCTATTGTAAGATGCCTGGAGGCGTCTTGGGCCCTAAAGGAGGAGAGGGAGAGGAAGGATTGTGGGAGTCTGGCCGAGGCCGGGTTGGCGTTTGGGGGGGCGCAGGCAACTCTGAGGGCGGCGAGGTGTCTCTTGTATCTGCAGTAGGAGACGATGGGGGGGAGGCAAGCCTCACGGGATAAGATGGAGGTGGGGGTGGAGAAGAAGTTGTTCGTAGTCCATCTTTGGACCCTGTGCCAGAAGCCGTTCATGCCTCTGAGCGCAGCGTAGTTTGGGGTTAGGAGGTCAGCTCCGTTAGTGAGTATGGGTAGGAGGAGGCTATTGGCAATGCGATGGCTGAGGAATGGTCTGACACCGGCCCCTGTGGAGGAGAGGCGCTTGACGAACGAGAAGATTGCCTGGGCTAGGGAGAGCCTGTGCCTGTAGTGGTGGGCCGTGTTGAAAGAGGGGGTGAACCAATATCCCAGCCATCTGACCACTTGGAAGGGTCGAATGAGGTGGTCTTCTTGTTCGATTGGGGCATGTGAGGGGGGGTGTCCTCTGGCTTGGAGTCCGCCAGTGGATGAGTTTGGTTTTGGGGACTGAGAAGGACACGCCAATATCCCGGCCTCTTGCTGATATGGTGGCCGAGTGATTTTGTAGGCGGCGTATGTTGCCTCTGTAGGACGGGGAGGCCACCGTGATCGAGAGGACGTCCACGTAGGAGACCATAAGGCCTCTGGGTACAGACATATGCAAGGGGGCGACGTAGAGTAGAAAAAGAAGGGGGGAGATGCGGGACCCCTGAGGGGTACCCACCGAGACCGGGGCGGAAATGTTGGGGGAGCCCTGGAACACTAGGGTGCAGGTCCTTCCTGAAAGAAAGAAGAATACCCAGTCTACCATGTAAGAGGGGATATGGGAGGCCAAGAGTCTGGCCCTAAGGGTGGAGGCGTTGACGTTGTCGAAGCCGGCTTTGAAGTCTAGGAATAGGGTGGAGACTTCCAACCTGGGTCTCTGGAGCGTTTTTAGTTCGTGCATGAGGGTGAGGCAAGCTTCGGAGGAGCTGAGTCCTGACAGGGAGCCGGATTGGTTGGGGTGGAGGAGGCCTTTCGACCTGGCGATGGCAGACAGTCTGACCGTCATTATTCGTTCGATGATCTTTGAGATGGTCTTGAGGAGGACGATTATGCGGAAGGAGGCGGGGGAGTCGTAGGAGGGCTTGCCGGGCATGTCCAGGACCACCCCGTTGGCTGTCTTGAGGGAGGGAGGGTGGTATCCAAAAGCTACCAAGGGGGAGAGGAGATCGTGTAGGATCGCGGGGTTGACAAGGTTGACCATCTTCCATACGGAGTAGGGGATACCGTCAGGGCCTGGGGCCGAGGAGGGGGAGGACTTGGAGAGGGCGAGTTTAATCTCTTCCTCAGTAAGGGGGGTGGCAGAGGGGTTTTTCTTTAGGCGACCCCTGGCGGGTAGGGGGTCCTTACGCGGGAAAAAGTGGTTCAGAAGTGCGTTGTTGATTGCGACTGGGTTCGAGGCGTCGGGGAGGGAGGGAAACCTGGGGGTCTTTCTTGGGGCGACCAGCTGTTTGGCCGTCCAGATGTTGTTCGGAGAGGTTTTTGCGAGGAACTCGGCCCATTAAAAGGCTTTTGCTCTTTTGATGGCCTTGAAGTAGCTGAGCTTAGACCGTCTTGCTATGCTGTAGGCGTTGGGGGTCTGGGTTTTTTTGGCCCTGCGGGAGGAGGCTTTCGTGAATTCCTTCCTGAGAGTTGTTAGAAGCGGGGTCCACCAAGCTTTAGATCTTGGGGACGGGCGTGATCGAGGCGAGGTGTTTTCAATTACCGCTGTGAGTGTGGAGAGGGCCGAGGAGAACCATTGGTCAAATTGGTTAGGGGAGGGGGTTTCGGGGGGGGGAGGGATGGCCCTGTTCTTTAGTCTATCCGTCAGGCCTGGCCAGTCAGCTTCCTGCCAGCGCGGTCACCCAAATCCCATCCCCCGCGGGTGCCCTTATATAGGGGTTCTTGCCTCAACCCTAACCCTGCGTGACTCATACTCTGGCGTCACGCAACTCATACTCTCGCGTCACACGACTCATGACTCATAGTGTGAAAGATAACGAACCGATGACTAATAACTATTAGTCATGTGAGATTCTGCCTTGCTCAGTCACTGTTTGTGACATTAGCCCCCTTCCCCCGCTTGCATCGATCCCACGATGCTAAACTCCTTCCTTCCACAGCATACCCCCGATTTGGCGCATCCTCTGTTTGGCTCGATTGTAGGCTTGTTGGAGTTGTTCCTTTTCCTTATCAAGTCGTTCGAGCTTGTTGTCTGTTGCCACAATAATTTGGGCGGCAGGGTCGAGTTGGCTTCGGAGTTCCGAGATCGGTGCTGCCATTGCTTCCACCTCCGGAACGGTTTTTTTCGGTCCCAACCCCTCCTGGTCGTGTCCTCACGACTTTTCCCTTTTTTTCTTCCCTCCTGTCATTCTTTGACAGGGTACCTTTTTCTTCCACTTGTCTGGGGTAGTATCCGGCGTCCACCTTTTCCCACCGGTGTTCCTTGCAGTTGTCGTTAAAACAGTGCTCCCAGCTCGTCAGGTCTCCGTGGCCCTTCTGGCCCTTCCCTGACGAGGTTGTTGTTGTGGTGCCCAGTCCTGTCCTGGGTTGCCTTCAATCTCCTGTCGCCAGTCGTGGTCGTGGGCGACCCTTGGTTTCCTCAATCTCCTGGTGAATTGTAGGTACCAGCCTGACCCTTGTTTTTCGCTGAGATGGATTCGGCATCCATCGTCAGTGCATTCCGTCCAGTTCATGGAGGCGTACCCCACCTCTCTTGTTGGTGAGCCCGAGTATTCAGGGCTAGTGGGGGTAGCGTTGTGGACGAGGGGCTGGGCGTCGCTGTCTGGGGTGTGCGAGTGATGTTCTTGTTTGACGGTAGGAGGAGGTGCGAGGGACGATCTGTTGATCGTGGCGTGTATCCATTCCGGGCTTTCCTGGGTAGCGCCGGTGGAATCATTGCACTGTGTGTTCTGCATTGTTGAAGTTTGCCGAGGGGTACCAGACTTTATCGTGGTCTGGTAAGTAGCCTTTCCACTTGGCTCCATAGTGGAGCTTGTTGTAGTGGAGTCTAGAGTCGATGATTTCGTCGAGTTCATATTCCTCTTCTCCCTCTATCGGAATAGGATGAGGTGATTCTTTGATCTTTGAGGAGAATCGATTGTCTTGGTAAGATTCCAGGAGGGAGATGTCGAAGGAGGTGTGAGTGGCCATTGAGGGTGGTAAGGAAGGCTTATATGCCCTTGTCCCAATCTTTGCCAAGATTTTAAATCATCCGATTTTCTTGCTGTCCAAATTTTTCGATAGTCTTCTGGTTTTGATATTGCGTGGCAACAGCCACACTATATCTCCTGACTGTAGGTTTGGATCGGGTTTTCTGTGTAAATCGGAGTATTCTTTTGTCGTAATTGCGCGGCCGCCATTTCGCTTTTTTAATGACTCATGTAACACAGTCATTTCATCTGGTTTCTTTTGTTTTCCTTGAATCAGATGATCGCTCATCTCATATTCGGGGTGGATTCCGTAATTTGCAAAGAAGGGTATGTTTTTGATGGTCTCCTTATATTTGTTGTTTTGAGCAAATTCTGCCAGTGGCAAGTAACCACACTCATCGTCATATTGATAGGTGATGTATGCTCGGAGATATTGTTCTAATATGGCATTGGTCTGTTCGTTCTGTCCGTCTGTTTGTAGATGGAAAGCCGTGCTGAGTCTTCGTTCGATTTCTAATTTCCCCGTAGTTTCTTTCCATGGGTCTGAGGTGCATAGTGTCCCTCTGTCGGTGATGATATCATGTGGTAGTCCGTGTAGCCTGACTATCTCTTTCATCAAGAGATTGGCGAATTGCCGCGCGTCGCGGTTCTTCGAGCATGGTATAAAATGGCTCATTTTGGTCAGCCCATCAATGACCACCAGTATGGTGTCATATCCTTCTGATTTCGGCAGGTCCGTAATGAAGTCCATAGCTATTGATTTGCATGGTCGATCGGGGGCCTCGGTTGACTGCAGCAATCTGTAGGGTGCATGTCGGACCACTTTGGTCCTTTGACATGTGTCGCAATTCTTTATGAATCGTTTGATATCTTCTCTTATCTTTGGCCAATAATATCGTCGGCTGATGAGTACAGTAGTTTTTGCCTTTCCGCCATGTCCCGCTTGTGGTGGTTCGTGATGTTTAGCGATAAGAGTGGTTCTTATCCCTTCATTCTTTGGTATCCAAATCTTTCCTTGATACCATAAGAGGCCGTCCTTCCATTGACATAGCCCCAGCGCGATTCCTTTCATTTCTTTTCTTCCTTCTTCTAAGGTTGTCTTGATGGCTTGGATCTCGTCGTTGACGTTGCTTGCCTTTTGTATCTCTCCTTCGTCCTTGTCTTGGAATTCTGTTGTTTCCAAAACATCGAGCTTCATTTCTTCAATCTGTGGAATATCCCAGTATCGTTCTTTTGGCAGTAAGATTCCCGTATTTCGGGCGAGTCTCTGGTCACCTGTGGTGGGTAGGTCTCCCTCTCGTCTTGTGAGGGCCTCTGGTTTTCCCCCTTCCTTTCCTGGTCTGTATTCGCTTTTGAAGTTATATTGACTTAGTTCTTGCATCCATCATGCTTGTCGTTCACTTAGTTCCTTCTTTGTCATGAAGGTTACTAAGTTCTTGTGGTCTGTGAGGACCCGTACTGGCTTCGGGCTTCCTCTCTTATATCGTTTCCATTTGTGGAACGCCTGAACTATTGCCAGTAATTCCTTGTCGTGTATATCGTCATTGCATTCGACACGCGACATGGTCTTGGATTGGTATGCCACCGGTTTCCATTTCCCGTCCCGGCATTGTTGAGATAGTATGCTAGAGCAGCCATATTTTGAGGCCTCTGTTTCGATCTTGGTTGGGGTGCAGGGGTCAAAATAGACCAGCACTTGTGCTGTGGTGAGCTTTATCCTTAGTTCGTAGAATGCTTCTTGCTCTTTGTCTCGCCACTCCCCATTGCTGATGCATTCCTTTTTTGTCCTTGCGTATAGTGGTCTGGCTGTCCTGCTGAAGCCTTTTATAACTCGTCGGTAGAAGTTGCAGAAACCTAAGAAGCATTGGATTTCTTTGATTTTCTTGGGGGCTGTCCAGTCCCATATGGCCTGTGTTTTTACTGGCTCCGTTTTCACCCCTTCTTGTCCAATGATAAATCCTAGGTATTCTGTTTTGTTGTGGTGGAACTCGCATTTGGATGGTTTGACCTTCCTTCCTGATTTTCGTATTGCCTCCAGAATATCGCTAACGTCTTTTCGGTGTTGTTGTAGGGTATTCGAATATATGAGTACATCATCCAGGTAGACGATGCAACACATGTCGATGCCTTCCATAAGGACCTCATTGATCCATCGTTGGCACGCCGCTGGTGCGGTGCATAGTCCAAATGGCATGACTAGGTATTCGTAAGTCCGTAGTTTGTTTGAAAAGGTTGTCTTCCCTTCTTGTCCTTCTTTGATTCGAATGTTGTGGTAGGCGTCCTTGATATGAAGCTTGGTGAAGTATCTGGCTCCTCCCAGTCTGGCCAGTGCTTCACTAATGAGCGGTAGCGGGTGTCGATCCTTCTTCGTGAGCTCATCGAGCGCCCGGTAATCGCTGCACTGTCTGAGTTTGCCGTCCTTTTTCTTGACAAACATGATTGGTGATGCCCATTCTGACTTCACCCTTCGAATCCACCCGCACTTCTCGTTTTGTTTGATGTATCGATGGAGCTCTTCCAGTTGGTCGTAACTGAGGGCGTCTATTTTCTTGATAGGTACTGTTTTTCCTTCTTCCAGGTCGATTCCCAGCTCGATGCCTTGACGGTGTGGCAGTACAGTCGTCTTCTCTGCCTTTTCGAACCCATCCAGGAGGTTGTGATCTTCTTGAGGGACCGTGTCTCTTCCGTCCTGGTCTTCGTTGTTCTTCTTGTTTTTTATCGCCAGTTCGGTGCTGATCTTGATAGCCTCCAACTGAATTTCGTCTTCAATTTCATCCCATCTTAGGATGCCGGTTGTTTCTCCCCTGCGGTAAAATTGTCCGAACGCTCTTGCCGAGATCTCCTTGATTTCTATCCGTGGTTGGACACTCTGGTCCTTAACGTCGTGGTCAATGGTTGTGTTGGAGCTCCCAAATCGTCGATCCCCTCTTTTGGTATCGTCCAACTGGGTTACTTCTTACAATTCCCTGTTGTCGACTTTTTTCGATAATCACTTGTGCAATCTGGTCTCCCTTTTCCACTCGGTACGGTTGGTCTCCTACGTTGGCTAGAACCACCTTCACTTCTCCTCTGTAGTGGCAGTCTATCACACCTGCATTTGTCATGAGTCGGTGTTTGACTGCTAGACTGCTTCGTGGTGCAATTCGTCCATAGGTGTTGTAAGGTAATCCAATAGCTATCCCCGGCCCAACAATATCTTGCCCTCTGGCCGGAATGTCGGGTCCTTGGTTTGCCTACAGGTCGTGTCCTGCGGCCCTTGCTGATCCCTTTTTAGGCACTCTGGCCTCAGCGGATAGCTTCTTAACTCTGACGCTCTGGTCACTGGCCTTCGGGCCCTTCTTGGCCTGGACCTTTGAGAATCTGGTGATGAGATTCTCTTCCAGGCCTTTCTCTTCGGGTACCGCATAGGCAGTGGGTGAACTTTTGAGAGACCAAGTCGCACATCGTTCACTGTTGAATGTGATTCTTTTTTCGTTCCAATCGATTGTGGGATTGTGTTCTCTTAACCATGGCATCCCGAGGATGACCTCATGGTTTTGGAGATTTGCGACTTGGAAGGTTGCCAATTCCCTATGGCTACTGATGTCCATAGGTACTTTCATCATATGGGTAACAGGTCCCATAGCACTTGGTTTCCCGTCCCCGAGGTACATCTCTGGGGTTTTTTGCTTTGAACATTCTGATCCCCTGTTTGTTGCAGACTTCTCGGTTGATGAAGTCCTCCGTTGCTCCTGAGTCAATCATGGCGTTGATAGTGACTGACTCTTTTCAGCCGTGTAGTTATATCTTGACCATAATATAATTATTGTCGTTTTCTAGTGTATCTGTGTAGTTGAGTGCCTGGTTGTAGGTTTCCATGATGATGGGTTTTCGTTCGGGTCTGTCCCTCAGACCATCCCTTACCGGGGACCGTTGTCGTTTCCCGACTGTTCGGATTCCTGTTCGACCCCGATTTCCCTAATCTTTGGTCTGGTTTGCGACGGGGCGGTTGTCTTCGTGGGTTGCCAGCTCCTGGTTTGTATATTGAATGGTTTGGGTCCGTCCTTTTTTTGGCAGTTCCTGGCTAAGTGGCCAGGCTGTGCGCATTTGAGACATGGTTGTTCTCGTATCCTTCTTTGTAATTCTCCTCTCGACATATTGAATCTTGATCACTTCCGCGTCGTGTCTAGTTGCATAGGGTCGCCGTAGTTCTGATTGCCAGTATTGGTGGGTCGATAGGTCCCGTCTGGGTTTCGTGGTGTGGTGGTCTCCCCTTGGATGTTTTTTGTTGATGGCGATCCTTGGATATGTCTGAGCGTTGCAAGGTTGGTTTCCTTCCTGATTGCCCATTGGGCTAGGTTTTCGAGGTCCTCGTATTCTTCGCTACTATTTCCCCAGGAGTTTTGCAATTCTGTGATGATTCTTCCTAGTAGTAGTTCTCCTCCGGTTGAGTCGTCCAATTCGGCTTCGCTCGCCAGAAGGCGGAATTCATTCCAGTATTCCGTGCCCGATCGTTTGCCTTGTTTCATATTCTTTGGCTTGATCCTTGCTTCTCCTTTGGCGTTGATTACGCCAAATTGTCTTGGTAATTCTGCTTTGAATGCTGCCCAATTGTCCCATGTTGAGGTGATTCTTTCTTCTGCATAAGGTGTGATCCAGGTTCCCGCGTCGTCCCGTAGGATGCTGGTTGGATAGAGGATTTTTCCCTCATCATCATCAGCAAAAATAATACTCTGCGCCAGGGGCGCCCCATGCGTCTGACGCACCTAGCGCACATAACGTCAATCGCGAATCAGGACGCAACGTCGATCTGACGTTGCGTTCTGATTTTGCGTCACCTGACATGCCGCGCCCTGACGCTATCCTGACACGGACCCTACGTTCTCTGCGCCCTGACTGCGCCTGGTCCTTTGCTCTTGCGTCCTGAACACCTCTGATTCTCGGTCGCTGCACCAGGGCG
>Ga0307507_10011202_pt1 | contig 11376 bp, 3 predicted proteins | sample 7_EM_MG_FD_207223 | JGI IMG/M metagenome (GOLD analysis project Ga0307507, IMG submission 207223) | Populus trichocarpa ectomycorrhiza microbial communities from riparian zone in the Pacific Northwest, United States - 7_EM | ecosystem: Host-associated > Plants > Roots > Unclassified | place...
TCTATCGGTAAAATTAATAAGATAATTAATTGATAGCATGTTACGTATATAGGAGGGTAAAAGTTAAACTAATCGAAATCTTTAATTAATTTGTTGATTTCTACAATAAAAAAAAATAATTATTATTCATTTTTTCTACTCCAAACGCTTTATGTGAGCATGTTTCAGCTTTAGTATTGGAATTATTTTTTTATAGAGAAAACATAATCATTTTCTAATTAAAAAATGTAAATTAGTATTCTTTCCACGCGTAATTCATGTATTCTTTTTGGACAAATTGTGCAATGAAAGGAAATAGTGAATTAACACAGCAAAAATAATTTAAGAAATAGCATTTTTTTTTTATGTTACGGTTTGGTTTAGAAACGTGATATTTTATTAAATATTGCATTTATGAATTGTAACATGAATTAAAATGTAATATTGATTTCTGAACCACAACAAAATTTTAAAAGATGACATGATTTAGAATCGACACATCAATTAAATTCTAGTACCATTAAGTAGGATGAACTGGTTGACCAGTTCATAATAGTCAATTAAACTGGCCGACCACTTGACACTGAAAAATAAAGGTAAGTTACTTTGTGAATAGTAATTTTTTTAGATTTTAATTGGAGTTTGCTTTTGAATCTACAAATTAGACAAAGATGTATATTTTGACACATAAAACATATTTAGAAGAAAGAGTTCATAAAATCATGGATTTTGTGTGAACCGGTCGACCAATTCATACAACTATATCAACCAGCCGACCGGTTGAGTTAGAGGATTGGTAGTGAGGCTACTGCCCTTCCAAGCATCAAATTTCCCCAACATGTAAATCTAACAAAAAAAACATTTTTTATGAGATTTATTATTTACTTTGTTAATCTGGCATACAATTTAGTTAATGATTTTAGAAAGTTAAAAACTTTATAATTTTAACAAAATTTAGACAGAGTTTTTTCTATATAAAAACTATACCTAAAATTTTATCCCGCTTAAAAAAAACCTGCAAAGAACCACAAAAACCAAACTCAATAAATTCTCACATTTTATAATCAGAAGTAGCCCTACAAATGCAAATAAAAAAAAAATTGTGTTTGTGTGTGTGTGCGCGTGCGCAAAATAAATCTCAAATACTTAAATAATACAACATTCAAGTAATTGAAATCCCAAAATATATAAACATAACTCATCTATCTGTTTACATCGTCTACTTGATGATCTGGACTCATCAATAGCACGACTGGATCCAGCTCCTACACATGCTTAAGTGGTCTCGTTTTCTGTCACGGCATCATTAAGAATTAATCTCTCTCCAAATATATTAAGTCTAGTGCAATAAACATCAAACCACTAAGACACATAGGTGTGACATTCGTTTTATTTGTTAATATTATGAAGCACAGATATGGCCTCTCAATCATCTCATAGCATGAAGTCAACCTAATATTAATAAAATATTAATGTTAAATTAAAATATTAGTAAATAAAACCCAAAATTTAACATCTATTAATTATAAAAAAGATTTAATTACTTATGATATTTTAAATCCGCTAGGCATATTGCTCGTACTGCATGTATCCTACTATGACATGTTTTCTTATTATGGCTTGTGTTATTGCATATACCACACCTATAATATGCACAATCTTCTCTTGCATCCATCTCATTGTGCAAACAAGTAGAAATTCATCGACCACACCTGAATTTCCATCCAGTTGAGTTTGCATCAACTCGAGGACTAATACAATCACTTCATTCTAACTTATTTGATAATGGACAAAATTACATGTCATATGCTAATCTGTAGCTATTCCATATGTGTGTTCTTTTTTTGTTCTCATTCAAGCCATTGTTGATATATTAAGTAGGGGTGTGTAAAAAAATCGATAAACCGATTAAACCGAGAAAACCGGAAAAAAAAATAACCGAAAAAACCGAACCGAAAAAAAACCGAATTAACCGATTAAAAAATCACAAAGAAATTCCGGTTCGGTTTGGTTTCGATTTCTAAAGTCTGAAACCGAACCGAACCGAACCGGTTCAACCAGCCAACACTTAAAAAAAAAGTAAGTATAAATACAACATTTTCTAACCCTAAAATCACTTTTCAACCAGCCATTAGCCGCCCCTTCTCTGCATATCCCTCCCTCCCTTTAGCCTCCCCTTCCTCTTCTGTGCATATCCCTCCCTCCATTTAGCCCCCCCTCTCTGCATATCCCTCCCGCTTCTCTGCATATCCCTCTCCCTTCCCTTTACTCTCCTTTGCTTTGATTTTTTTCCCCTCCCTTTACTCTTTGTAAACCTAAAGTTACAGGCTTTATGGGGTGCATGCATGATGTGGGTAAGTGCTAAGTTGTGGATTTTTTTTCCTTTCATTCCTCCCCTTTTTTTCCCTGTTGTGTTTCTTATCTTTTGCTTGTGTGGCTGCTGGTTTGGACAATTTGTTCATACAAGTTTAAGCAAACAAACATGACATCTTTTCTTTATTATGCGTAGCAGAAGCTTTGGATTTGGAGGCTCTTGTTTTAATTGTGGGCGGTCGAGGCATAGAGCATCAAAATGCCCAAACAAGGAAGATTTTTAGTTGCCTTCTTCGACGTAGGGATTAGGGATTTTTTTGGGACTGTGAACAAGTTGGAATAATTTCGGTTTGAACCGGTTTGGAAGGGGAAAAAACCAAACCGAACCGAACCGAAATTAATCGGTTTGAACTGGTTTTCAGTTCGGTTCGGTTCGGTTCAAAAAATTAAAAAAAAATCGGTTTGGTTGTTTATTTTGGTTCAAAACCGGACCGAACCGGAAATGCTCGGCCCTAATATTAAGTCCAACATATATATTCTCTTATACCATAAATCAAATTTGCACCTTCAAGGTTCATAACACATTCTCATTAAATCTTTTTTCATAGTCAGGTCTTTGAATTTGTTATTGAAGTTGCTAACAAAATATTAGGCATAATACCGATGGTATTCTATAGGTTCATGCTAAATTTCTGCTACTCTATTTTTTATGACTACATGTTTATCTGATATTATACATATACATGTTCAATCACTAGCAACGTATCTCTGTAAGCAAAGCAAAAACATCTCCAATTAGAATTATTTTCTTCATCAACAATTGCAAAAATAAAAAAATATATCTCATTATTTACATCAAAAGCAACTACAATCAATAAATTCTCATCATATCACCGATACAAATGTGTGTCATCAATATTAATAATTGGTCTACACTACTTGAAACCTTCAATACAAGGTCTAAATGACCAAAAAAAATAGAGTTCAATTATTGGACTTGGTATTCAATTGAATGTGCAATGTGTCACTATTTAACTATTTCATTTTTAATGTCGAATGTTTGTCTAACCTCCAAATCAAACCCTCTTGTCATACGTCTATGACTAAGTGCTCAATCATGAGAAACAATAGAACTAGACCCAGAAGCATCTTTAAATTCAAGAATATAAGGTGTCAATTCATAATCAATATCAACATCATTATCAATATTATCATCAATATTTACTAACACGTTCAGGTCTAAAGTCTCATCATTTTCATTGTCGCTAGGCTTAAAATAGTCAAATCTATGTTGATCAACAAATGAATTATCAAACATAGTATCATCTATCCTTAGCATCAAATTATCCAACAATAAACTATTTTTACAAACTAACTTTAAAGTATCGATAGAAGTTGTCACAAACATAGATTTTGGTCAACTACTCACATACAATAACATTAGTTCAAACCACTTTGGACGAAAAAATTAGTCATTGTCTTAAAATTGTCATCACACATAATCGGTATATGATAATACTAATACTCACCAATTTGACACCTTCAAGTTATTTCAACATCAATATCATTATAATTTCACTCAAGTCCATGACAAATAATTTCTTTCATTTCTATCTAAATTACCATTTAACAACAAATTGCTCCTGCTATTATATGTGATAATAGTGTCAGTGTAATGACATAACATAAATATGTTATAAGATACTCTATAAAAAAAATTAAAAAAAAAAAAACACAAATTGAATTCTAGTCAATTGGATTTAATTTTAACTAAATTGCATCACCTCAACCTTTATTGGAAAAATTCATAGCATATTCAATCAAATTTCAAAATTTTAACATAAAAGCAAACTTGACCAAAATTAAACATAATTCATAATACCAAATATAATTGATATTTTTATTCTCAATTACATTAAATAAAACCCAAATTCATAGCAAATTAAAATAATTCAAAGAAAATATCAAATTCATCAACTTATCAACAACTCAATGCAATGTGTAATTTGTCATAATTATATTGTATACATGCTATATTGCATGAAATCATTAAGCGTGGTTAATTACATTATTAGCTGATTCCAACAATCCATATAAAATTTCTAATTCGAAAACTTATCCAAAATTAAACCAACACATAATTAATTGAAATAATTAATTCATAATTAATTTAATTTATTTTTATGTTCAACTATATCAAATCAACTCTAATTGATCATATACATAACTAATTTATCATTAATTCAACAAACCCTAAATTCACCCTAAACCCTAAAGTCAACCTAAACAATTATTTTATTTCAACTAAACCAAACACAAATTTATAGCAATGTAGTATGTTTACCTCGTAGGACTAGAAAAACAGCTAGGGTGGCAGTGGTATCAGTGGCTAGGACGGATTTTAAACACAAAAACATCCAAGGATACTAAGAGACTAGGATGGGTTCGATTTTTTATTGTTTTATAGGGGGAAAAAGTGTTTGGTGGGTTTTTTAGAGAGATAAGGATTGAGGGTGTTGGTCAGTTTAGAGAGAGGGGGGGCTATTTCGTATGTGTGTTCTTTGATCTGAGAAGAAACTTAAATTTTAATTGATGTCGTGCTTCTAAAGCGCGACAACTATCTTGTCGCACTTAGAAATAGCGACACTTAATAAATGTCACGCTTCAGAAGTGCAATAAGATGAAAGTGATATTTCACCAAATGTTTTTAAACTTGTGTTATTCTATTAAAATTTTTAGTCTTTTTAATTATATAAAGTTTAGGAGTGATTTAAGAAGTTTCTTTAATTATGTTTTATATATATATATATATATATGGTTTTATTTGGTGTTTAATTAGACATTTAATTAAAATAATGGGATTAATCTTTTTTAAAAAAAGAAAATCGGGGGCACAATGGCTACCTCAAGAAATAAACTAGCTCGTCATTCCAATTTTACAATGTTAATGCATATTAAGTAAAGTGTAAAAAAAGTGAAGGTAAATATTGGAATAATAATGCTCATAAATTAGCATATAAAATCCTTGTTGATTGCAGTTCTTAATTATGAAAATTCTATGTATTGATTAGTTGGATCCGATACATTTATATACCGTTATTATCGATAAGATAAGGGTATAATTAATAATCAAGAACCATCAGAACTAAAAATTTAAATGGTTAATTAGAAACTGAAATATATTTATATCCAACAATCACTACTACTGTAATAATACAACTAGGCACCAGAACGCAATGTCTCTAGAACATACGCTCCATGCAGCTGCTGGTGTTTATGGAACTGGATAATATTTGTTCTTACACATGCACTTATATGATATAGGGCATGCCTCGGACTGAGCAAGGGAGGAACATAGTGAGCTAACAATTTTTAACACACAGGGTGTACATGACCCACAAGCATGAGAGCAATCTGGTAATCTAGAGCCGGCAATTTGAAGTGGGTGTGCTCCATTTTGCTTCATTCGCTCCCTCACTACTCCCTTCGAAGTTAGTGTCAGCCTCCCCATGGTGCTGTTTCTTTTTCTTGGCCATGTAGTATATCGTTCACGGTTACTATGACGACCTGTAAAACATGACATATATTGATAATTTTTAATAAGAAGAAGAAACATGCAATACTCGTTATATAGTTTTTTGATCATGGATCACTTATGATCCACACACATACATGAACGGAGTTAGGATTCAAATATAAAGGGGGTAAAGAGAAATTTTCAAGAAGTATGAGAGCAAATGTCTTGAAAGAAAAGGGATGGATTTGAACTACCAGAATTGATGGTGGCTATAATGAATTTTTTTGAAAAATAAAAGGGTGCAATTTCCCCTCTTCTCCTCGATGCAAGTCCCTAGCTTGTTGTGTATAAATGGTTAATTCTACGTCAAGATCGAAAATTGACCTCCATAAATCCTTGTGTGTGCATGTATGCATGTATGTATCGAATTGAGATTTGATATACAGGCTCTTTTCACTAGAAAGAATGTTGATCGAGTCTTACTTCTAAAGATTGATGTATATTCAACGAAGTGGAGATTAAGAAGTAAGAATATAGATATATTACGCACACAAAACTAAAAATCATGCATAGGACGGAGCCCTGTACTTACTAATTCTGACAGCAGACATGGTCATGAGTGGAATGATGAGAGCGGCAGCAACAAATATTGCCAAAACGTAGAAGAGTGGATGTTTCATTGCCCTGGGATTTAATTTCGTAAAATTATTGAGCCCTACAATCAGAGATAGCAAGAGGGAAGTGTGAGAAGGTGTGTATTTATAAGGGTTGGCGAAAAAAGAAGGTATTGAAGTGTGTCACAGGCCTTCTATGGGAAAGAGAGATTGAGCTCACATGAAAATGGGGAACCCAAAGTCCTCACATGGATTCGTCTTCCACACTGAATTGCCTGAGCATCTTGTGTCCCCCTGTAAAGTATGATATTGCCATGTGTTAAAATTCTGTTGGTTCTGTAATTAATGAAGTGCCTTGACATGGTTCTACATTGGTCAAAACCAAAAAAAAAACACCAGAAATTTTAAGACTTCAAGAGACTGAGAGGCAGATAAGCGCAAGCTTCTTGTCCTTGCCGCTTGGTTCTTGGCCTCTTGGGGCTGGCAGTGACAGCTCTCTCTCTAAAGGTAATATTTTACCCAATGATTTTTTTATTTATTTATTAGTATTTTAACATTTCTAATTTTTGGAAGTCTTTTTATGTAATTTAATTATTTTTTTCAAATTCAAATTTGCGTTTATTCCATTTTTTATTATTTTAAAAAAATATTTATAATTTTATCATGCCTCAACCCACATATAATTGACACTTAGCAATTAAATATAACATAACTAGATAAAAGGACAAAAACCTTAATGAATCAAAAGTACAAGGATACAATTAGTAAAAAATTGTTTAGGGAAAAAATTAAAAGACATAGGAACAAAACCTACCACTAACCTCTAAAGAAACGGCGGGACAGCTACAAGGCCTCTATCAATTGTTTGGGAATTTGGGCCTCTATTAATTATCTGGTAAATCAGGGCCTATAAATATAGCAGGCAGATCATTGTTATTGGGCCAATAAAAGCCCTTTGCGAGAGAACCGGGCTAGAGAAAAGAAGAACAGCCCATTTAGGCCCAACCAAGTCCTCAAGGAATAAGGATTCGGCAAGCACACTTGTTCCTTCTCTTTTCTTTTTCTGAGTGGTGAATAAACTATCGGGAAGCAGCAGCAGCAGCAATAATACTCGTACATGAACAGATTAATGAATCTTAAGAAATAAATAGACAGTACCTTCCCCTCAAAACACAAGCATTATACTGTTTTGTCCAATATTGAAAAATCAAAGCATTATCCAGTGGTTAAGATGCGAGACAAGATGAAAGCATTTGTAAGAGAAATGACCCTTCTGGCTGCTTCTGTTTGTGGATTGTAAGTTTGCTTGTTTGGTAACGCTGGTGGTTGCAATTTCCTGTCGATTAGATGCAAGGTGAAGGTGACAATAGTAAAAGTAGGAATTTGAACCCAGAACTGTCACAGTTCACATGGTTGTCTGGTCATCATCATTGACAATTTGTCATCATAAACATAGCACATTCATGAAGCTCTGGTGAGGTGAATTGTAAGCTCATTCCATGATTTGCTCCATTCCCATCCACATGACTACATCTGACATTTTCAGACATTTTTTGTATTTTACTTCCCTGTAAAATTTAAGCTTTTCTTTGCTTGCTATCGGATGGCACATCATACATTGCCCTCTTGTTGACTGATCACTGTCGCTATATATATTGCGTAGCAGCTTTGGTCCTACACCACATGATGAACTGTGAAGAACTAATATTTGTACATTTTGGGGACTAATTTTGCTCATTGTCGAATCTTGAATTGAATAAAAAATTCTACACGCTCTTGTTCGTGTTCTAATTTATAGAATTTGAACGTGGGGGCTTGAAAAGTTTAATCCCTAACGTTCAAAACAACAAAAATGTCTGCCTCGGAGAAAAGAAATAGGTATGCTTGTGACAAAACCTGTTTTTCCGTCTTTTGAAAGCTTGCATTGCTTGCCTGAACTTGCAAGTAATAGTAATATTCTGAAGTAACAGACTCCTATATAAAATGGTGTTTAAATTATTATTTTCCTTATATTTTATAAGAAATGAAATTTTAATATTCTGAATTAACAGACTCCTATATGCTTGCAAGTAATAGTAATTATTATTTTATAAAATGGTGTTTTTCATTGTTTCTGGTTTTTTTTTTTTTTTTTGGAAGACGACCCTATGTTGATTCATATTAGCCTGCCTCTTCCAATGCAGCAGTACATTGATGTTTAGATAAATTTAGATTACCATTTTCATGGTACCTGCATTTATTTAGTGATTTTACATGTTGTCACAGTGACATTGAGGCGTAATACATATAAAAATTGATCAAAAGAAAGTCACAATATAAAATAATTTTATAGTAACTAGAAAATTCTAATTAATTTTTTTAGAGATTTAGTTAAAATGTTAGTTATATAATTGGACAGATAATAATCACTATATATATATCATATCAAGGGGAATTGTATTGTTGTTTCGTTAGTAATAATAAATTTATTTAATGTGCATACATGCTAAAATTTGCCTAAAATGATATGTGTTTTTGTTATTAATGGTAAAAGACTATTATAACCTAAGGCAATGATTTAAGATCTAGATCTAGTAACATGACTCAATTCTCTCTTTTAAAATGCAAGCATTGGATCTGCAAGGACGTGAGCAGTGATATGCATAAGTATGTTAAAGATTATATTGATTGAAACATGTTTGAAAGTCATCACTCATATTCAATGAGTTTACGTGGGATTACACTGATCCAACCCAAATATATTAATCGCACCAAACAAAGATATTCCAAAACAAGAACATATAAATAAATTCAAAACATATAATCGTGAAAAATTTAAATTGACACAACAAAATGATTTTTATTTTATTAATATTTTTGGTATATATTTTTATTAAAAACACATGAAACATCTTAAAGTCATTTTGAAACACGATGTAAAATGGTGTGTTAAACAATTTCATTATCCATCGATCAACTTTCTAGAATAACATCCAATGATTGTTCATTTATCTTAAATGGGTCTATAAATAATAAAACTATTAATACACCATAATATTGCAAAAGAAAATATATTTCAAAGATAATTGGAATGCAATAAAGTAATGTGTTAAATAATTTCATTACCTACCAATCAAAACTCTAGAACAACAATTAATGATTGTTTATTTATTATAAATAGATCTATGAATAATTAAACCATTAATACATTATAATATTGCAAAGTAAAAGATATTTTAAAGATAGCTTGAATGCAATAAAGTAATATATTAAGTGATTTCATTATCCATCAATCAACAGTATATGACAACGACTAGCGACAATTCATTTATTCAAGGTGAATTTGTTGATAATAAAACCATTAATACACCACAATATTGTAAAAGAAGAAAAATATTTTAGGAATTTTTGAATGCAATAATATAATGTGTTAATTAATTTCATTACCCATTAATAAACACTCTAGGATAATGATAAGTGACAATTCATTTATTTTAGACAAGTTTGTGAGTAATAAGATTATTAACACACAAGATTGTGTGTTAAAACCATTTATACACAACACAACCAATAGATAACAACGTCATCACACATAAAAAAAAACATTAATATAACAAATAAAAACAATGCCACCACATAACAAAAACAATATCCACACAATATAACAATTCTAAAACATATCAACACACATCAAGTTTTACACTGAGATCAAATCATCATGCCTCGAATAAACATGTTGCAACCCTCCTAACCCCACAAGGTAATGATTTTGATCTTATTTCACCGTAAAAATAAATTTTTGATGGCATCATACTCTTGGAATTACCACACAATGGTATGGACCCTAACATTTCAAATATTTTGCAACAACATGTATGAAATTTAATAACATGTTAAAATTATTCAAATTCAAATATTTCATCAAAATATTCATAGAATTCAATAACATGATAACAAAGTCTAAAATAATCAATAAAATGTGTTTGGGTTCTAGAGCAACTAGGTTTAATTGAAAGTTACTGGAACAGTGATTAGCAGCGATGACAAATCTTATAGTGTTTGCTCGTGGCTTCATTCTATAGCGATGACAAATATTTCATCCACTGCTGCTGTTAGGACGCATCACCTAGCATATCAACCCTCTACTATGTACTTTGTGTCATACACCTCTAACCGAGGAAAGAGATCGAGCCTGGAAAAGGTTTGACTTTTCTTGTTCTTTTTTCCTCCTTCCCGGCTTGTTTTCCGTTCTCTCTACTGCTTAGTTGATGCTCTGGTGGTATTAAAGGAATGCTTTGGCTGTGCTTGCGATGGTAGTACTTAATCGTCTAAAAGCTGAACCTGGAAGATATACTAAATTAATGTGATGCAGAAGACAGGCAGAACAAGCTGTAAAGGATGGTCAGCATAGGATCCACTGTTTAATATGTTCCATATATCTTCAGATCTTGAGAGAATTTTAGCATAACTGCTCTATGTAGCAACCCATAATTATTGAACCCCAATTATTGCCTCATCAATCTTGGGTGAATTAGCAGATGAATTAGCACCGGAAAAGTACATCGACGTCCGTTTGAGTAGTAAAGTCTTCAAATCAAAGGAAAATCATTATGCATTAGGGCCCCTAAATTCGGTATGACCATCAAATAATTAATTCCTTGCATTAATATCAAAATAATTCTTTTCTGGCACTCATGACAGCTACATATAAACCAACAACGAAGCTTAAGTCGATCATGGCCAACTGAGAAAACATTATGATTATAATTTCTTATCCAACTACAATTAGGAAGCCATACCCATCCATGGCCCTCCACTCAAATGGAAGTTCCTACATGATAAGCTATGTCCAATAAATAAAACCCTACATTAACTTCGAATGGCATTGTAATAATTACAGGGATTGAATCACGACAAAAGTTAAAATGAGTACGAGGAATATGTGGTAATTAAATCCAATTTAAGAGTGTTCCC
>Ga0307507_10011203_pt1 | contig 11375 bp, 12 predicted proteins | sample 7_EM_MG_FD_207223 | JGI IMG/M metagenome (GOLD analysis project Ga0307507, IMG submission 207223) | Populus trichocarpa ectomycorrhiza microbial communities from riparian zone in the Pacific Northwest, United States - 7_EM | ecosystem: Host-associated > Plants > Roots > Unclassified | place...
TCCCCCTTCAAAATAGTTTTCCATACACGCAGGGTCTTTTCGCCATTACAAATATGATATAGTAGGGATTTCACGGCCCATCAGCTAGTAGTAGTAGTAGTAGTATGGAAATGTCTAGCGTGTATATTACGTCTGTTTCCTAGTTACATTTCCCCATTCGCGCTCACGCTGGCTCTCGGAACGATGCTGTATATTCTGTGGTATTCCGAGCCGGTTAGGTTATCCTCTCACCCGCATCTAACGAGGCATGCAAAGGGCGATAGGACAAATCTAGTTAGCGCTGCAGCGGTGTGGCTACGAGTGATATCATACGGTAGCTGCGGAATCGTGAGAGAGCGACCATTAACAAACAAGCCCACGAGGAGATTTGTGGTTGCCTGGTGAGAAAAGAAAAGCGGTCAGGGCAGTCTTGAATGGACACAGAATTGCTATGATATGATACTAGGAACCAAATGTAATCTCGAAGCATATGCTACATATAGCACAGTCCGCATAAGGATATCATCCAGAGCGAAAAGCACGCTCTATCCAATCCTAGCCTTGTTAAAGTGTATCAATCTACTGTACAGGGAGAGTCTAACGAAGTTTAACGGAAGGGTACCTAACAATGCAACATCAATCAATTCTCATCACCACTTTCCTTCTCTTTCTTCCTTCCGAAAATCCCCAGCCCTTCCTTCTTCTCCTTCTCCTTCTCGCCAACACCACCGCTCTCATCTTCTTTATCCGCCTTCCTCCTCCCGATGGTTCCAAAGAAGCCACTTCCGCTGCCGCTGCCGCTCTTCAACTCCTCCTCCTCGTCGTCTTCATTCTTCTTCCCGCGCCCGAAGAAGCCGGACTTGTCTTTCCATGGCAGGGGGGATACCCCGACAATTCCGCCACCACCGCCACTACCACTCCCAATGAGTGGAGTGGACGTGGCGCTCGTAACGGGGCCTTCCTCACCGTCCTCGACGTCACTGTCTTTACTCTTCCTAGAAAAGAAGCCCCCGTCTTTCTTCCATGCGGAGGAGATGTTGAATTTACTTGTGCTGCCCTTCTTGCTCAGCGCTGAGAATCTAGACAGCAGTGAGTCCTTCGGGGTCTCGGACACGTTCGAGGTATTGGACGTATCTGTGTTGATGGATATGGCGGAGGACACATTCTCCTCTTTCAGTGCGGCGGGGGCTTCGAAGGTTGGCGCCGCGGGGTTCAGTCTTGGAGTTACTGGACGTGTGGATTGGTAGGGCAGGTGGGAAAGAGAGATGTTAGTTGTTGATGTGTTAGCATTAGGCGAAGTCGGTCGCGAGATGGGCCGGCTCGGGTCTGGTCTAGTCGAGGCAAAGTCGGACCAGCGGCCCCCCAGTAAGCTCACGCGGTTCCGAGGCTGTTCAATGGCCGGTGGCGCAGCAGGCCAGCCGAAAGCCGCGGAGACGTCGGAGGATGGTGCAGGAAGGAGGTTATCAAAGGAAGCAATCGAAGAAGGGCGGGCTGATCCAGTGGTGTCGAAGAGCTTGCCGGGTTCTATAGGATCGAAGCTGGGACTGAAATGGTTGAAACCGGAGCGCCGGCTATTACTGCTGTTAGTCCTCTCGAGGGGCTTCTTACGTCCACCGTGGAGGAATTCCAGGCCAGTTGTCCAGCCCCCATAAGAGCCACTGCGTCTCCTTGTACCAATCGGATCTAGACCAGGTGGATGTGGACTCTTCGGGAATGATTGAGATTCGTTCGGTTTCAACGACCCAAGTTGCGGCCCACCGTCCAGCGGAATAGTCTTGCCGCGTTGGCGATTGAACCCTCCAGAGAGCAGCTTGACAAAACGCCGGCCACCTGAAATGCTCTCTTCTTCTTCACTTGAGCCCAGTTGACCCAGCCCATCGCCAATAAGTGATATAGTATTGCCGCGTTCGCCCGGATCACCATCCGAAGACACGTTTGGAAACATGGGGATGTGATGAAAGCTGCTTCTCGGAGATGAAACATGAGAAGTGGATACCGAGCCCGACGACATGGGCGATTGAGGAGCCATGAAGCCGAGCGGGTCGACACCAGAATACCGTGATTGGTCATCTTCGAGGAGTGAAGCACTACCTTTTGGGCTAGGTGGAGAGTCCTCAAATGCAAATAGGTTGGAAGGCAGCAGCGAATTTGCAGTAGGACTCATGGGTGCACCTCCACCTATTCTATCAAGATCCACGGAAAATGAAGCCTTGAGGGCCGGCCCAGGGGATTCTGCTGGTGCTCCCACAGTCCCGTTTGCAATGTTGAAGAAAGGACTAGGATTCATGCCACTAGAGAATGGGACATTCATTTGACCAATAGACATGTTGCCGGCAGAAACGTCTGGGAAACGAGCGTCTTGTGGGGCCACGATGCCTGTGGGACTAGAGGCAGTCTGGGTGCGAGACTTGCGGTTGCGATTTCGCCGTTGCTTGGCCTTTTTCGCAGGAGGTGCGATAGGATCTGTCCCAGCGCTCCCCCGCCGACTTTGAGAGTTTAACAGTGCCTCCCTGGACCGCATATAATCAAATTCGGCCTGTGTTCAGTTAGCATCATTCACAGATATATCACTCGAGGCTAAGCAAACTAACCACTTGATATGCATTATAAACAGTAATATAACGCACCTCCAGATGCCTTTGACGCTCCTTCCACATTATCTCATTTTGCTCATCCTCGGCCACTCTCTTGCTCTCGGCTTCCTCTTCTGCCTTCCACTGCTCTCTCTGTGCCTCCAGTGCCTTGATGTTTCCAACATGAGCCCTCATCTCTTCTTCCATCTCAAGTATCGCTTTCTGTGTCTCTTTCATCTCCTCCTGGAGTTCCCGTTCTGTGATCTGCGCATGCTCCCTGGATTCCTCCGCAGCTTTAGATAACTCCTTGACCCTTTGTAACGCCGCGATCCGCTCCTCGTCCCACCGTAAAGAGTCGTTTCTCATCTTCTTGATCTCATCTTCTTTGTTCTTCAAAGCCTTCTCCGTCTTTGACCGAGTTGCCTCGGAAGCACGCTTCCCCTCCTCTAATGCCCTCGTCTCCGCACGCAGTTTCTGCCTCCCCAAGTCTTCTTCATTCTTCTTCTCCTTCAAGAGGTCCAACTCGGCGCGCAATACTGCCTCTGCAGCCTTGAATTCCTCCTCTGTATGCACCAATTGAGCGTCCGTTTCAGCAATCTCCTGTCTCACAATCTCCAATGAAGCCGTAAGTGATCCAACAGAATGCTGTTCCTCAGCCGGAGACCCCGCCTGGCCCTGTTGTCCCAGTGAAGCAGGCGAAGTCTTCCTCTCCTTTCCGGTCCTCCTATGATTACCAGCACCATTATTACCATTGCTGTTGCTGTTGCTGTTGTTGTTGTTGTTGTTGTTGTTGTTGTTGTTGTTGCCAGCGCTGTGGTGATGATGGTTATGCGGTGGCTGAGGTTCTAGGGCTGGTGGTAGGGCATGGACCGCTGGTAAATCATCACTTGGGTCACGTCCAGCCGCCAGTGGCGCACCCTCACTCGCGGTCTGTGATTTTCGACGGGTCCTTAGACGGATCAGTTGACCCGGAGCCTGGAAATTCTGAGAATTTGCAGCAATAACCCTGACATTGTAAAGGTGATCTGCATTTAGCCCGGTAACTGTAACACTTGTTTCCCCCCGTTTCTCGCTCTCACCAACTGCGGGAACCCTAATCAGCCCTATCCGACCGGAATTTAGCAGCGATGGTTTATAGCCCTACCATTAATCCCATTAATCTGAATTATATGTTTCGCCACGGACCCAGCCTTCTCAGGTAACGACCAGTGAAGCGTGATGGTATCCGCCGCAATTCCATGTAAAGATACCCGCGGAGGGTCGGGGAGATCAAGTCCAAGCAGTTTCACCAGGGCCGGGATGGGGATTTTGAACAAGGAGGACGCTCGGTAACACATCCTACGCGCGATCAGTAGCCATCTCGAGAGATCAATAGGGCAAGACGAACCATAGTAGTGCTGTTAGGGTAGCTAGTATTACGAAACCCATTTTAACAGCCAAGGAGAACAGTGGGGGAGGGGTAATAGTAGAGAAGGTTTGATGTGGAATGACGATTAAACTGAGTTTTGCCGACCGGAGAAAATATTAGTCAGCAAGCCCGGGAGTGGTCAGTGCCAGGTGCAGTTTTCCTATTGTTCGATGCGATACCCCGCTGTCAACACCGGCTCTTACGAAAAGCAAAGACGGTGTTCCATGCAAATATTCGGAAGAATACCTCCAAATTTAGTGTTTATCCGACCCTTTCATTTGCCAGTAGTAATAATACTAAACCTTGGCAATATTACGACAGTCCGAAGGACAGAGTATTCATGAGCAAAAGGGATAGATACCACAATAGACTACTCGAGCAGTCTAAGCAATCTGCAGGGCAGCTTATTAAACTTTTCAACTATCCAAGTACTGTACTCGAGTACTTAAAGTGGCTTAGAAATTCTATTAGCTCCTAGGAGCTTTACTCAATGGGGTCTAAATCCCTTTGCCGACTATCAAAAGTACTCGTAATCGCAGGAAGGAATATTCTTCAACCCCACGAGGCCGACCCTCCGTGTATTATCTTGGTTCGTTCTCGTCACTCTTTTGGAAGTTCAAACGTCTGTTACTGGGCCAACCCATAAAATTAATCGAGCGTCGGCCACAAACCCCAGCCAAACAAATCCCAGCAGAATACAAGAATACGAGGTTCTCGGCCCTGGGTAAAAAACAATTGGAGAGGAAAGAACGACTGAATGAGGGGTATAGTGGGGAAAATATTCATCCGTTTCTCCACGTAAGTTGCCGGTCGCGTTCACAACTTGTGGGGCCGTGCTGTATGCGCAGTGGGGATTGAAAGCGGGGAAGAACATGGCAAATCGGCGTCGGCATACGACAACGGCACTGAGGGCAGAAAAGGGCAATCAGAGAGCGTCAATGATATCGGTGCAAGATTGTATAATCACTCGCCGGTATTGGCTTTACAATGCATCAAGGTGGGGCTGCGGAGATAGTGATATAGGTTTGCACACATGGTGCATTTAATCTTGGGGTGCGGATTGCATCTTCTCTGGCTGGCGGGATAGAAGAGCACACGACAGCCGACCGCTGTGCTCACTTGCGGTTTGAGAGAGTTTTTATCCCTAGGATAACTCCTACTCGGGTAAAGTACGCGGCGGGATTTGAATGATTTCTGCAATACGGATACCGGTATCTGCCTTCCCCTCCGCTGGGTTGTAAAGTAGTGAACCCAATCAAATTCCCACTCTCAGTGCAAATTCATCGTTGGGTCGAGTGATTACCCATGTATTTGGCCAGTAGGATGACAGGTATCATAAGGGAACACAGCCCCTTTAACGGGATTAGCGGAAATCCATCCAAAGGGAGAAGCTTGTCCCCTGTCAGACAGCCTCATCGCCTTAAGCCCAACAGTCAACAGTTGAGTAGCACCATACCCCGAGTCCATCCAAGATGTTAAAGTCCGATCTGCAAAATTCCTCATCCTCCGAATGTCTTGGAATTAGCGCAACTACTGTACTAGCCCGGATTGAGGTCTTTTTTTTTTTCTTTTCACAAGCGCTATCATACCGTAGTTTGAAGTCGGAGTTATTCACGGTGCAAGCAGGACAGCCTGTTCGAGCATGGTAGGTGCAGAGAAGGGACGTTTCTAGAAAATTACATCCGTACCAGTACAGTACGGTAGGTTAGTGGGTGGGTGAGATAGTCACTATCGGTGCAATGCATAACCGTCCGGTGAGCATAGTATGAAGGGCGGTATCATACTAACTTTTTCTCACTGTCTTTCTTTTTTTTCTTTTATTTTTTTCTCACCTGAGTTTTAGATCTGGGATAGAGCGCTATGGACCGGAGCCGCATGGAATGCCCGACAATTTCCTCGTGATAATTCGTAGAGAAGAGAGAAGTCTTTCTTCTGCTGCGGTACTTGCACTTTTCATATATCTTTACCAGGGTGGGGTAGGGAATCAATACCGGTACTGTTCTGAGGAAAGGTATTAAAAAGCGTTCCAATTACTGGAGGGCAAGCCTTATCACGGGCGTCACGCGGGGAAGCTCGAAGATCGGATTTGGTCGGTCGGGGATAGGCATCCGATAGCTGAGTGTCACAGTCTTTTTCTGTTGTCTCAGCTGCTCTCAACAAAATCCTAAGTTAAGGCAGGTTAACCTTTGAGTTGAAGTGTTGGCTGCCCTGGCAGAACGCTTTGAATCTCAACACAAACGCCGCAATTTGTGGGAGTTGGGGTGGCGATAGAGAGAGAGAGAGATATATATATATATATATATAGAGAGAGAGGATGCGATACAGTGCCCTTGGAATAATAATAATAAAAGAGGAGCAGGCGGAGGAGGAGGCGTGACAGGCAGAGTTCAGATTCTGATAACAGAAGTAGGAGGCTCGCTTCTTGTCTTGGTGGCATTCTCCCCGTCATCATTCCCTGTCTCTCTTTACATGCCGGTATCATACCTTTACCCATAACTTACCCCATACTCCGCTAAGCCCTGCGCTTGCCCCCTCTCCTCCTAACTACCAGTACTTGTACTCCGTCCCTACTCCCTCTCTCCGTCTTGGGTCGCCTACCACCGGATGTCTTCTCTCTCTTCCTCCCTCTAATCGTACATGCCCCTTCTGTCATCTAAACCCCCATATCATACCAACACCAACAGGAGCTTGCCCACACATTCGCTCAATCACACGCCCACTTTTTTCTTCTCTTACTGTACTTGTACCCCCTTGGCTGCTCTCTTAATTAGACTACTCCCCGCTTTTTCTTTCTTTCCTTTGTCTTCCGACCCGTGCTCCATCTTCTCCCTGTCTTTTTAGGCGCACTAGCTACCCCCCCCCTCCTCGACACACCGTTCCCCTCTGTTACCTATCGATATGCAATACGTTCGAAGTATCAGTGGATCAGTATCCAAGACATGGAATTCAATAAAGTTGGCGACCCTAGATCCATCTTGTTAGAGTTGTTAGCTGATTGCCCCTTCTACAGTCCTGCAACTCTGAGTGGTGCTATTGACGTAATAGTCGTTGAACAGGAGAACGGTGCGCTCTCCGGGGCTTCCACTTCCTCGCCGTCCTTTTGCTGATTTGTCTACTCAGGTGATCTCGCATGCTCACCGTTTCACGTTCGCTTCGGCAAGTTTTCTTTGCTACGGCCCTATGAGAAGAAGGTTGCTATTTCCCGATGAGATGGGGTGGAAAATATTTGATCCAGGAGCTGATGTGGGGGCTGCGACAGGTCGAATTTCGCGTCAATGGCCAGAAGACCGATTATTCCATGAAATTGGGCGAGGGCGGGGAGGCCTTTTTTATTTTCGAAACCAATCAGATTGTTCCGCCTGAAATGCAAACTTCACCGTTAGTATCTCCGTCTGCTAGTCCTCGGTCAATGGCCTCGGCCCCCGAACCGTCGTCACTGCAGGAGCCAGATTACCTGAATATCGCCGACACTTCAGGGCGGAAGGCGGATTCTGCGGGGCATGTTTTACCGAATCCGAGACGGGCCCGGTCTGATTTTGGTAAGCTTGGTTCGAGGTTTTCATTTTCATTTTTCATTTCCTTACGGCTGATGGATGTTTGCTCCCGTAGGAAACGCGACGCCGTTGTCTTCTCCGGACAATGCTCGGCCAGCGAGCGGCGATTGGTCTGGGACTACTATCAGCCTCGAGCGGTCCGCTTCCGAGGAGGTTCTTCCTACATCGACTCGGCGGTACACCATGTCAGGGCAGGGCGGGCCAGCTCGTACTCGTTCGCCCCCCCCGATTGATCACGCAGCGGCAGTGGAGAGGGCGCTTGCCCTTTCTCGCAAGCTCTCCATCAGTAACATTCCAACACATATTACCGATCGCGGCGATGTCATGTTGGATATGAATGGGTACAAACTTGACCAGGAGGAGTCCTTGCAGGCCGAAATGATTGCCCGGAGGATTCTGGCGGAGGAACTGGAGGGTGACTATGATATTGGCTCTTTGATCGGGGCTGATAGGAACGGGAACCTTTGGATCTACTCGAGTGAGGAGGCGAAAGAGAAGGCTGGACGGGAGGAAGGCATTTCCCAGGGGATTGATGCGGTTTCGGACGCGGGATATTCGTCAGATGAAGCGAGGAGCGATTCATCTTCCGAGTCTGCAAAGAAGAGGGTGGATCGCTTGTCGACACCGCCCACCACCCCCCCACTTCCTGGCCAGGAGAAGAGTGAATCAAAGAGCTACGCAAAGACTCTTAGACTTACTTCGGAGCAGTTGAAGAGCTTGGATCTGAAGCCCGGCGCCAATGCTATCAGTTTTAGTGTTAACAAGGCAACATGTACGGCCTCCATGTATCTATGGAAGTCCGATGTTCCAATCGTCATATCCGATATCGACGGGACTATTACGAAGTAAGCTATCCGCCTCGGGAATAAAGGGATCTAATTAACATGGGTTAATAGATCCGATGCTTTGGGACACGTCCTGACCATGATTGGGCGAGATTGGACCCATTTAGGTGTTGCAAAGCTATACACAGATATAGCGGCTAATGGGTACAATATACTCTACCTGACGAGCCGGTCGGTTGGGCAGGCAGATACTACCAGGAATTACCTGAATGGTATAGTACAGGACAAGTACAAGGTACCAAAGGGACCGGTGATTATGAGCCCAGACCGAACATTTTCAGCATTGAGAAGGTGGGTTACAACCGTGTCCCGGTTTAGAATATCTATTGACATGGCATAGGGAGGTGTATCTGCGTAAACCTGAAGTATTTAAGATGGCCTGTCTACGAGACATCCTTAACCTCTTTGGGGCCAAGCATAATCCGTTTTATGCTGGATTTGGAAACAGACTCACAGACGCGCTCTCATACCGCTCTGTCAATATCCCTTCTACTAGGATTTTTACTATCAACTCTTACGCCGAGGTTTCCTTGGATCTGCTCACTTTGACGAAGTACAAGAGCTCTTACGTCAACATGAGGGATCTTGTCGATCACTTTTTCCCGCCTGTTGGACTGTTGAGCACCGATGAGCAGTACACAGACTTTAATTACTGGAGAGATCCAGTGCCTGATCCGGAGGAGTTTAGCGATAGCGAAGATGAGGGAGCTGGCGAAGAGGATGAGGATGAAGACGGTGAGATGGGAGACAGTTACTATGAAGAGCACGGGGAGATGGCCGAAGGCTACATGGAGAATGCAGACGGGGAAGACGAGTACGATGAAGACGAAGAGGAAGACATCGAAGAAGACGGCTACGAAGAGGAGGATGATGAAGAATACGACGAAGAGAGCGAAATTCCCGAGGGTGAAGTCGAGCAACACCCTACCGACGTCCAAAGAGAGGGGGAAGAGCTCGGAACTGTCGCTAAGGCTGAAGAAAAAACAGAGTCCAAAATCCCCTTCGTCGGCGGCAAGACGACCGGGATGAAGATGGACCTCGACACTAACCGCCTCGCGCAAGCTAAGGAATTTGTAGAAAAGGAGTTGAGCGGAATCGTGGGCGAAGTAGCCGGCGAGATCAAGGCGCTCACAACTGACTCAAGTAAGCCCGAGGTGGAAAACAAGGGCCAAGAAGAAATCGGCGTTTCAGCATAGGAGTTGAGCGTGTGCACGGTAACAAGCAGTAGATGGCATTGCTAAGGAGCCGAGAAGTGCACATAAAAAGTACATTACAGTTATTACATAGCATTGTCTTCTCTTTTGTTTTTTCTTCTTTCCTTAGTTTTTGTTCGGCGCGCGGTTTGTAATATCCTCTTTTTCTATAATCATTCGGAAATCGGAGTATCCTGGATTTTGCCTTTTCAAATTTTCGATTTTTTTTCGATTTTTCCATCAGAGTTTGCATTGCCTGCATTTTTTATTTCTTTTTATACATCCTTTTCGTTATTATTGAGGTGGTAAACATGTATTATCACTCGCGTTGAATATACCTTTTCTTCTTCCTTTCTTAATTCCTCCCAGCTTGTTCCTTCCTTCTCCCGTGCCGTGACAGCCAACCAGCCAAGCAACCAAGCAAACATGCCTAAGCAAACCCAAAAAATCACTCCCGGCGATGCCTTCACCCCGGAGGAATCGCGGACCAGCTCAAAGCTACTACTAGGATACGGCCGCGTAAGCAACGTTCGTACATCTTCCTCTAATGCCACTACAAGTGCGGGCGGCGGGGGAGGTGGTGTGGGCGGAAGCGGAGTGAGCGGGACCGTGATCACAATCTCGACCGCCAAGGGGGAAGATTGGAAAATGCATTACCCAATCCATGAACCCTGCTTATCGTTCGGGAGTAGAGTGAAAGTATTCGGAAGAGTTGTTAATGGGTGGGTTTCCGGCGGGAGGGTCGAAATTACTGTTGATGATGATGAGGGGGGAGTAGTAGTAGAGAAGGAAGAGGGGGAAGAGGAGGTTAGGATCGGGGAGGTAATCCCACTAAAAGCATATTCCGAAGTGGTCGGTATTAATACTCCTCATCCCACCGGCACTACAACGACCACAGCAGCGGCGGGGGCGGTAGCGGTGGCAACAATGGGAATACTAGTCTGCATCAAATCCGTATTCATGCCTTCCCCCTTTCCCCCCTACCCCCTCCCCTCCCTTCCTCTTCCACCAAGCTAACATTACACCAGCAAACCCCCCGAGCAACAACCACAACAACCGGAACCCCCATCCCCTCCCTACGCATCCAAATCCTAGACGCAACAGCCGAAGGCACACTAACCCTTTGGGGCCCCACCGCGACCGCAGCCACCTCCACAGGTTGGACCCCCTTCAGCACAGCGCTCTACATCACAGCAGCGAGGGTAAGCACATTCAACGGCGGCTTGCAAATAAGCCTAACCCAATCCTCTACCCTCTTCGCACTGCCAATATTATCCTCCTCCTCCTCCTCCTCCTCCTCCTCCTCCCCGGCGGGGATTACTAGTAGCCTACACCAGCACTTGCTGAAGACGTACCCGCATACACGGCTTCAGTTACCCCCCGTGGAGTGGCCAGCGGCGGCGGGTGTGAAGCTACTATTCACGCTGGCGGAGTTCTCGGCTCACGTGAGTTCGAAGATGAAAGCACAGAAGAAGCGGATCGCGGGAGCGGGAGCGAGAGTGGTCGTTTCGGGGTATCTATCATTGGTACTGGTGCGTGTGGACTTGGTACTACTGTTTAAGCGGAATATGCTCTTTTTGGGGTCTTGGTTCGTTCGTCACTATTATATTATATTATACACCCATTTATTCCATATAGAGCACCCCGCGCTAACAGTAAGCCTTGCGCGGTAATTGTAACAGTAGTAACGGAAAGTGCACATACACTTCCACCCCAAATACTCACATATGCACCTGCGCTAGCACTACTACTACTACTACTACCGGTACTACTAATAACCAGCAATGCTGCATTCTCACCTGGTCACCAAATCCATCCATAGT